>Ga0114918_10000679_pt1 | contig 29599 bp, 21 predicted proteins | sample LantaG_FD_87015 | JGI IMG/M metagenome (GOLD analysis project Ga0114918, IMG submission 87015) | Deep subsurface microbial communities from Baltic Sea to uncover new lineages of life (NeLLi) - Landsort_02402 metaG | ecosystem: Environmental > Aquatic > Marine > Oceanic > Sediment | place...
AAACGATGGTTTTCCGGCAGGTAACCGACTTTATGGCGAGACTCCGGGTTTTCCGGGGGTAGTCCCAGAACCAGAGCCTGGCCGGAGGATATTTGGGTGATATTCAAAAGGACCTTCATGAGGGTGGTTTTGCCGGCGCCGTTAGGCCCGAGAAGGCCGAAAATCTCCCCCTGCTCCACCGTCAAACTGACAGAATCCAGAGCGACAATATTCCCCTTTTTAAGACCGGTCTGGTATATTTTGGTTAAATCCTGAACTTCGATAACATGCATATTACTATAACGTTTTCAAGTCACGGAAGTTACATTATCGTTTAAACTTAGAGGATTTAAAAGCCGCTGACAAGAAAAAACTTTATCTTCTTGACTAATTTTTATTTTATACTAACTTTATTAACTGGAACAATTTATATGTAACAGAAATATAATATAATATGATGAGATCGACTTCTTGGATTTTACTTGTAGTACTCCTGTTCTGGAGCGGACTGAGCGCCCAGCCTAAACTTGAGGTTCCGGGCGGAGAGTTCGATTTTGGTTACGTCCCCCACAGTTCCACGGTTGTGCAGCAATTCTGGTTCAAATCGGTCGGGACGGATACGGTTAAAATCGAACGAATCAGAACGGGTTGTGACTGCGCCACCTTCTCTATGGAACAGGACTGGCTGGCCCCCGGAGACAGCATGAAAGTCGGCTTTTACTGGGACTCCAAGAGAAGAGTCGGGCCGATGAACCGAAAACCGACAATTTACTCGAATATCGAGGGCACTCCTTACCAACTCAGCTTTAAAGGGGTCTGCGCCACCTATCCCGACAAGTATTACCCGGTCACGGTCAAACCGTACCGGTTTGAATTTTCGGTTCTGCCGACTCTTTCCATAGACAGTATCGAGTTTAAACTTATCAACCAGTCGGATACCGCTTTTTCGATAACAACCGTTTCATACCCCATGGAGGAGTGCCGTCTGGTAATACCGGAAGCTGTTCCCCCCGGCAAGGAAGTTCGGGGATACGCCAAAATAAACCCGGAATATCTCGACCGGGAATTTAAACAGTCGGTAACCCTTCAATTCAACACTGAAGAGGGAGGCCATCATCGGATAACGATACCGATTAAAAGAAAAATCTTCAGTAAAGAGTAAAATTAGACGAAATATAAATAGATAAAAACTGTTACAATTAAGGGAAGTGTTAATACTATTATGAAGAAATCAGCTTTATTATTCGTTTTAATTTTGGGATTGGTGTTATCCTTCAGTCTGGTTCAGGGAGCACCGCGTCTGACTATCCCCGAAACCCTTTTTGATTTCGGTTATGCCCCGCAAAACGCTAAGCTGACGCATATATTCTGGTTACACTCAACCGGCGATGATACCCTAAAAATTATCCGTGTCAAACCCGGGTGAGGCTGCACTAAGGCACCTCTGGAAAGAGACGTGCTTGCTGTCGGTGACAGCACCAGACTTGAAATTATTTTTCATACCAAGCGCTACAAAAATAAGATCATCAAGCAGCCCCGAATAGAATCCAACGAGGGCAAACCGGACAAAACGGTTTCAATCCAGGCCCAGATCGTGATTCAGCCGGATTCCACCTATCCGATTGTAATCAGTCCGTATAAATTGAATATCTCTCAGTTCGGCGAGAAAATTCGGAATGAAATGACTTTCAAAATTGAAAACGTTTCCGACCAGGATTTGAAACCGACTATTGTCGACATTCCAAGCGACTTGTTCGAAGTGGATATGCCGGACAAGATCAATGCCGGTAAGACTGAAGAAGCCGTGCTCAAGCTCAAAGAGTTCGCCCTTGAACAGAATTTCGAAAAGACCTTCACCATCGAACTTAACGACGAAGCCAAAACCCGCTTCTCCATTCCGGTCCGGCGTGCCTTACGCTTGCCATAAACGATTCAGATTAAAAAAAAAGCCGCTTATATGCGGCTTTTTTTATGTCCGATATGCGGCGTCTCAATAAAGTTCGAGGGTACCGCTTTCAAGGCGCCGTTTCCATTCGTCACTGTAAATTTCCCCGTACACGTTGGAATGAACCAGCCGGTAATCGCCGTACCCATCCCGGTCCTCGAAAACAAACACCTTGCCTTCCTTGACCGCGAAATAGCGCCAGATAATATAGGGATTGCCGGTCACCGGGGAATTGATATCCTCGATATCATCCCACGGCCCGTAAGTCATGTAAATCCGTCCCCGGTCGGTTTTCCACCCGTCTTCAATGCCTTCGTTAATGGAAAAATACCGGTTGCTGAAACGGTAACGTTCTATCATTTCCAGTCGGTTCTCGATAACCCGGGTCGAGACGTTCTCGTCGTGTTCCTGCCAATACTGCTCGAGAAAATTTTCTTTCCCCTCATCGGAAAGATTCACCAGGGTCTGTTTCTGGGGCGGGGTAAGGAGATAGTTAACCAGGTTCACTTTGGTTTCCAGGGACAAACTGTCATAGGGGTTGGTCACGTCACTATTATAGACAGCCAGTTCCGATGATGTCACCGGGGCGAAAATACGAAAGGGTAAATGCAACGTATCCGCCTGAGCGGAAGCCGGGTCGGTGGCGGTAAGCTGAATGATGTATATTCCGGCCGGCCAGCCCTTGATATCGAACCTTTCCGTTATCACCACCGAGGCTCCGGGTTTATCCCTTTCCTTGGAGCCGTAATCGATGAAGACCCGGTTACTGTCTTCCAGGATTTTGTAAGTCAGCCGGTACCGGCCGGGGTTTTCAGGGTCATACTGCAGGTTATAGAGCTCGGCATATACAAACACGGCACTGTCCTCGATACCGAACACCGACAGCGGGCAGTTGAGCACCTTGGAACCGTTGCTCACCATCCGGGCGTTGGCGGTCGGCTCATCACCGACATAGGTAATATCGTAGGCGAGCGAGGCCCCGCCGATGGATAGTCTGTCCTTAACGGGCGGTTCCACCACCAGCCGGTCGTAGAAGAAACTTCCTTCTTTTTTGCTGACGGCATCAATAACCGTCAGCCGGGCGGAATAAATTCCCGGTCGGGCCGGGAGCGAAAGCTTGTTAAACAGCTTAAAGCCTTCCGCCGTGGTCAGCTCCAGCCGGGGGACCATCGCCGAGAAGTATGTTTTATTCGAGTCGATGAAGATGCCCTCGGTATTGATCAGGCTAATCTGGGCGAAAATACGGGCGTAATAATTGGTATCGGCGCTGTCCGGCCGGAAGAAAGAAAACTCGTTACGGTTGACCGTGAAGGGAAACTCCACCAGGGAAACCGAGTCGAATTCCGGATTGTTGAAGACGGTTCTCCCGCCGTAAAGGGTTAACTCCGCGCTGGCCTGCTGAGCCCGGCCCGGCCCGCCCGAACCAAGCAGGGCCAACAGGCCGAGCATGAAAATAATTTTTATAGCTTTCAAAATAGCACCTCTTTGCTAAAAATCGGGACTCTGGTCAAGGCCGTCGTAAGGATACTGCAGGCGATACTCCCCGTCTTCGTTTTCATCCACAAAAGTAAACTTGCGATAAGCGCCGATTTTATAATAATTCCAAACCTGGTAGGGTGGGAAGGTCAGCGACATGGGGACATCGTCGATTTCATCCGGTTCGCCGTACTTGATAAAAACGCGACCGCGGTCGGTTTGCCAGCCTTCACGCCGCATGGTCTTAAAATGAACGTTAGCGAAATTTACCCGCCGATAAAACTCGATCTGACGCTCGTTTTTGGCCGTTCCCGGGGTGGGGTCAAGGGCTTTCCAGAATTCGTTGAAGGCGTTCAGCCGCTCCTCCTGGGACTCGATATTTTTCATTTTGTCAACCTCTCCCGGCTGGGCGACAATCGACAGCTGGTCGATAGCGGTCTTAAAGTCGTGTTTCAACAGTCCCCGCAGTGACCATTGAATGGTGAATTTTTCTTTTTTCTCGTCCAGCTTCTTGTTGCGCCGGCCGCGCAGGAAGATCTCGAGTTCATACTCACCGGGGGAATAGTCCTCCACTAAAATATCGCGTAACTGCAACTCCATCGGTCCGCTCAAAATATCGTTGAGGGTGTCCCGGTAAATCATCATGCCGTTCTTTTTGCGTATCTTGGTTTCAACATCAACCTTAGCCGTGCTGTCATTCCCTCGATATACTTCAAAATAGTACAAGAGCCGGGCATCATCGTCGCCGCCGTAAGAGCGCGCCACCGACGGAACCACCAGAATATTCCCCTTGTCGAAAACCCCGGCCTCTTCCTTGAGAGCGTCGACCGTGCGGATAAACTCGATATCCGACAGGCGGGGTTCCTCGCCGTCAAATTCCTTCAATTTCATCTTGAAATCGGTAGTGTAGGTGTTTTCCGAGAACTTATCCCTTATGGAAAATTTAACTTCGTATTTTCCGGGGAGCAGGTCGAAATTTATCTGGCTGGTGCGAAAATCCGTTCGCGAACGGGCCTTCTCTTCGTCAGGCACTACTATGCGCTTATCCTTCATTTCCGATGCTGCCAGCATGCCGTTATCGTCGTTTACGGTCACCATCAGCTCATACTCGGCGACATAGTCGATATTCTGCTTTTGAAATTCAAAAGTGAAATTAAAAACCTGATAGTAGATTTCAAACCTGACTTTCCCGGAATCAGGGGATTTGAAACTGGCGTAATCCAGAAGCAGGCGGGGCTGCTCAATTGACCGGGAATTGTCGAAAAAATTAAACTGGGCGATAGCGCCGCCGGTAAGAACCAGGCACAATAGAAAACCTACAATAAATATTTTCATTAAATATCTCATCATATTGGTTATAACAATATTTTTCCTGTTTTGTTGAAATTTATATTGGCGGACTTAAAAGGGCAATAAAAATAACGAACAAAATTACTCGTACCGGAGAGCTTCGATGGGGTCTAAAAGCGAGGCCTTGATTGCCGGGTAAACCCCGGAAATCAGCCCCACCGATACAGAGACGACAAAACCTATGACAATCCAGAAAACCGGAACATTAATGGGGAAATTCAGGAGGCTGTTTACCAGCATCCCGATCAGGACGCCGAATATCACTCCAATCACCCCGCCGGTGGCCGAGAGCGACATGGCCTCGGTCAAGAACTGCAGAATTATATTCATGCGTTTGGCTCCGATCGCCTTGCGCACGCCGATTTCCCGGGTGCGCTCAGTCACCGAAACCAGCATGATATTCATCACCCCGATACCGCCGACCATCAGGCCGACCGAGGTTATCACAATCATAGCCATGTAGATATACTTGGTGATATTACCGATGGTCTCTTTGAACTGCTCCTGGGTGGACAGGGCGAAATTATCCTTTTTATTAAAAGGAACCTTGCGATATATTCTCAATGCGGTGGTCATTTCTTCTTTGGCCTGTTCGATTTGATCGTACGAAACCGCCCGAGCGATCAAGCCCAGGGCTTCTTCCCAGGGATACATCTTCAAGAAAGTGGACAGGGGGATAATCACCAGCTTATTTTCCTGGTTGTTGCCGAAATTGGACTGGTGTTTTTCGACCACCCCGACCACCGTGAACTTGTAACCGTTGACCCTGATTTCCTTATCCATGGCCGGCTTCCCCTCGAAGAGCGTTTCCGCAACATCGGCTCCCAGAACGCAATTCATCAACCGGTATTTTTCATCTACATCGGACAGAAAGCGGCCCTCCGACATATTCCGGTCTCGGACACGGACAAAGTCGGGCCAGGTACCGAACACATAGCCGTCGCTGAATTTTATATTTTTGTATTTGACCTCGTTGCCGCCGGGTTTGAAATAATAATCCTGGGGGGACACGCCGTCCACCGCGGGACAGTTTTCCTTGATGGCCATGGCCTCGCCGATGGTGATAGGTGGGCGGTTGCGCTCTTCCTCGGTCAGGCGGTCGTGATCGACCCCGTCCTCGAACCGACTCACGATAATGACATTAGAGCCGATTTTATCGATTTCTTCCTCGGCGGCGCCGTTGAGACCGTCGATTACGGCAGCCATAGCGATTACCGAGCTGACCCCGACCATGACGCCCAGGATAGTGAGACTGGCGCGAAACTTATTGGTCCTTATCGAACCCAGCGCCATCAGGATACTGTCTTTTATTTCTACGGCGGTCAACAACATAATCATTTACTCGTAACTTAAGGCTTTAATCGGGTCCAGCCGGGCGGCTTTCATGGCCGGATAAATACCGAATATCAGGCCGATACCGGTGGAAATAGTAACACCGGCGATAATGGCCAGAGCCGACGGCGAGATGGTCATGTCAATCATCCCCATCAAGCTTTTCGCAATAATAAAGCCCAGCACTATGCCCATAATCCCCCCGGTCATGGTCAGAATCAAGGACTCGAACAAAAATTGCACCAGGATATGTTTCTGCTTGGCCCCGAGGGATTTGCGGATACCTATCTCCCGCGTTCGTTCGGTCACCGAAACCATCATGATGTTCATCACCACGATGCCGCCTACCACCAGCGAGATGGACGAAATGCCGATCAATCCCAGTCGGAAAACCCGGGTTATCTGGTTCAGGAATTCGAGAATCATGTCGGCGGTCAGGAGGGTAAAATCGTCGGGCTCGTTATACGGGACATGCCGGTAAGAGCGTAAAATGACCCGCACCTGGTCCATGGCGTCTTCGAGTTTTTCCACGGACCTGGCCTTAATGGTATAAGAGAGATACCGACCGGGTCGGCCGAACTGTTTCATATAGGTTGAAAACGGGATATACACAAAGTTATCCTCGTTTTCGCCGCCGAAGGGGCTGCCTCTTTTCTTGGAGATTCCGATAACGGTGTATTTCTGGCTGTTAATTTTAATATTCTTGCCGATAGGGTCTACCCCGGAAAACAGGTCTTCCCTGATTTTATCTCCGATGAAGGCCACCCCCTGGCGGTAAAGTTCTTCCTCGGAAGTATAGAATCGCCCCTGGGCGACCTGGATATCGACAATATCGATCATGTTGGCCCGGGCAGCGCGGATACTGACCTGGTTGAGGGCTTCGTTGCCGTATTTCACCTTGGCCCGGGTGCCGGAACGCGGCGTAACTTTATCGCAGTCGGGACAGCCGTCGACAAGTAAATCCTCCATTTCCAGGTCCAGGGGTTTGCGCTTTATCATCTCCAGGAACTCCTCTTCGGATGTAATCATACCCATTCGCTGGACAAAAAAGGTGGCCGGCCCCAGAGCAGACAGGTCTTGCTCGACCGCCCCCATCATCCCCTCCAGGGCGGATATGATGGTCATGACCGAGGTCACGCCGATCATAATGCCCAGGAAAGTCAGGCTCGAGCGCAGTTTGTTGGAGATTAGCGCGTCAAAACTGATTTTAAAAAGGGAGCCGGTAATCATTTTTTAATGCACACCATTTCTTTCCGATTCATTAATGATCTTGTCCTCGGCAATCCGACCGTCCAGGATGGAAAGGATTCGCCAGGCATGACGGGCGATATCCCTCTCGTGGGTAACAATTATAATGGTGTTTCCCTGTCGGTGAAGCTCGTTGAGCAGAACCATAATATCGGCCGAGGTTTTACTGTCCAGGTTCCCGGTCGGTTCATCGGCCAGAATCAACGAAGGATTGTTGACCAGGGCCCGGGCGATCGCCACCCGCTGCCTCTGGCCGCCGGACAGCTCGCTCGGCTTGTGGTACATGCGGTCATCCAGTTGAACCTTGGTCAAGGCCAGCTTAGCCATATCCTGGCGGTCCCGGGTGGGCGTGCCGTTATAAATCAGCGGCAATTCCACATTATGCAGTGCCGTCGCCCGGGGCAAAAGGTTGAAAGTCTGGAAGACAAAGCCGATTTCACGGTTCCGGATGTTGGCCAGTTCGTTATCGTTCATCTGGCTGACCTTCTTGCTGTTGAGATAGTATTCCCCTTTGGTGGGGGTATCCAGACAACCGATCAGGTTCATCAGGGTCGATTTACCCGAACCGGAAGGTCCCATAATGGCCACATACTCTCCTTTTTCAATAGTCATCGAGACATCCTGGAGAGCATGTACGTTCTCCGCTCCCATCACATAGGTCTTGCACAAATCTTTGGTTTCAATAAGCGGCATGGTTACATTCTTCCTGATTCTTGTTTTTTCACAATATTCAAGAGATCGCCGTCTTTAATCGTTCTCAGAGTGCGATACGGGCCCGAGATAACGGAATCACCGAGCTCAAGACCTTCGACAACCTCGATATCTTTCTGGTCGGCGATACCGGTTTTAACGGGCAGGAAATGGGCCAGGCCCTCCCGCACGACATAGATGCCCTTGATGTCCTCACGTTCGACCTCTTTCTTGGCGGTGTCGGCCAGCGTATCAGCCGGCTTGACTTCCGACTCGCCCTCGGTTTCGGCGGCCTGAACCTCACTGACAACAGTCGAGCCGGGGGCTTCCTGGGCTATCAGGCGAGCCTGTTCGAGAGAATCCATATCCAGCGACCGCATCACCACCGCACTGAAAGGCACCGTGAGAACGTCTTCCCGCTGGTCGGTCGTGATATCGACATCGGCCGACATGCCGGGCCGGATATTGATATCGGTATCCTTGAAAATGACTTTCACCCGGAAATTGGTCGACTGGTCTTGCGAGGTACCGCCCGCGTAAATGGCGGTATTGCCGATCTCGACGACTTCCCCGGAGAACAGGGTGTCAGGAAAGGCATCGACCGAGATTTCCGCCTGCTGCCCGTTTGTAATTTTTGAAATCTCGGTTTCGTCCACCTCCACTTCGACCTCGAATATATCCAGGTTGGAAATGGTCATCAGGGTCCTACCCTGGGTGAACGATGTCTGGGCGGCGGCGATTTCACCGACCTCGCAGTCCAGAAAAGTGATAATCCCGGGCATGGGCGCCCTGATTTTGGTCTTGCTCAGGTTGTCGAGCTGCTTCTCGTAGCGCGACTGAAGCTGCTGGGATTGGGCCTGCATGGCCTCGTACGAGGCTTTCGCGTTCAAAAAAGCGTAGTGAGCATTTTTGTACTGCGTTTCCGCAGTCCCGTCTTTTTTGAACAGCTTTTCCTGGCGATCATACTCTTCCTGGGCCTGGTCCAGGGTGGACCGGGCGCCTTCCAGGCGAGCGGTGATTTCATTAACGGCATAACGGGCCTGTTCGGCATCGGAAGACAACTGCACCGTATCCAGAATCACCAGCAGGTTACCGGCCTTGACCACATCGCCTTCTTTTACGAGCAGACTTATTATTTCACCGTTGACCTCCGAGGTAATATTAACCTTGGTCTGCGGTTGAATTCTGCCCGAGGCCGAGACAACCTCGGTAATGTTCTTCTGGTTGACCTCGATTACGTTGACATCGGTCGCGTTTTCCGAGTTGGTGATCAGATTGACTACTATTAAAACCAGGACCACCACGACCACTATGCCGATTATCAGTATTTTCTTTTTGCTCATTACGTCTGCCTTTATTTATGTTACATTTTCCCCATAGCATTTTCTAATTCAGCGATAGCCAGGTTCGAATCAAAGTCGGCTTGAATCATCGATACCTGGGCTTCTTTTAACGACACCTGGGCGTCGAGCAATTCCAGGATAGCGGCTGCCCCCAGCTTATATTTTTCCTGGGTGATTCTCAAATCTTCCTGTGCCGCCTCCACGTTTTCCTCGGATACTTTCTTTTGTTCTTTGAGCTGTCCAATATTCAAAAAAGCCGTTTTAATCTGGCTGACCGCCAGGTTGCGGTTGTCGGCCAGCTGCGCTTTCTTATTATTGAGGTAAACCTTGGCCTGGGCCACCTGCCGTTCCCGTAAAAAGCCGTCAAATATATTATACGAGACCGAGACGCCATAAGTTCGGGTGTGCCGCGAATAATTATAGGTAGCCGTATCGCCCAGCGTGCCGTTGAAAATACTGTATCTGCCGTAAGCTGAGAGCGTCGGAAGATACTTGGCCTTGGCGGCCCGGTAATTATGCTTGTAGAAGTCAACATCTTTTTCGTCCACCAATAGCGAGGGCTTATGGGTCAGGCCGAATTCAACAGCTTCATCGAGCGTCCCGGTGATTTCGCGGAGGGTAAATTCCCGTGAAAATTTATAGTCCTTGTTGGGGTCAAGACCGATATTATAAGCCAGGTCGGCTTTGGAATTGGTTACGGCATTTTTCGCCCGTAACAGGGCCAGGCGGTCATTGCCGTATTGTACTTTCTGTTTGAGCACATCGGAGCGCGAGACGGAACCGAGCTCATACTTCGACTCGGCCAGTTTCAACTGCTCCTCCGCCCGTTTCACGGCCTCTTCCTGGACCGACAGGTTTTCCTCGTTGGCCAGGTAGGCGTAGTAATAAATTTTAACTGAATAAATCAGGTCCTGTTCGGAAGCGATAACATTGAGCTGGGCGCTGGCCTTATTGGCCGAGGCCGAGGCAAAATTAAACCAACTGGAAACGTTTATGATATCAATTGAGCCTGAGAAACTCAGGGTTTTACTGGTTCCAAGATCCAGATCGTCGTATTCTTTTTCTTTAATCTCCGGGGGGCTAAAGAGATAATGGAATTCTTTAGCTGAATCTGGCAGGCCGAGAGTGTCATTAGCATTTCGGGTCATGATCACTGAATCTTCAATTGTGTAAAATTCTGCATCCTGTTTCCGTTTGGTTTGCTTGCCCTTGCTGTAATCATAACCGGCGCTGACCCGGGGCAAAAAGGCTCCGAGGGCATTTAATTTCTCATATTTCGCGAGCTTTTCCTGACCGTGGGCGATAATTATCGAAGCCCGGCTTTGAAGGGCCAGTTCGATACAATCGTCAAGAGTCATTTCCTCTTGGGCGTTGGCCGTACTTCCTGAAAAACAGAATATCAAGAACAACAGTATTAATGTACCTTGTAATATCCTCATTGAATATCTCCTTCAACTTATCCTAAAAGTTTGCCTATGGCGGCAAAAATTATATGTAATATCGATAATATTCCCATTGATAAGACCGACAACACGTACCCTTTTTTGCGATTAAATCCGTAAACGGCCGCCAGACCGATTCCCACGACGATAATCTCCCAGATATTGAACAGATCAATCTTCGACAGCGCGATAAAGGCGATGCTGTCAATGCCCTGGTTGATGGCCAGCACCCCCAGCGAAAAGGGCGACATGAATTTACCCTGGACGGCGATCAGCACCGCCGAAATCAATCCGCCGACAATATACAGCAACTCGCCGTATATCATAACCGAAAGAATCTGCTTGAAACGGGCTTTGCCGGCCATGACAAAATTGCCGAAAAAGATGGCCAGAGCGGCCGCTAAGAGAGGTGTCAGGATAATGGCTAATACACCTCCGGCCAGGACATTAATGCTTATTATCTTTTCCAGTTGGGGCGGAACCGGCTGACCCTGCAGCCTGTCCCGGAGCTGGTCGGATTCCATGGCAATCTTGAGCATAACATCCAGAACCAAATACATCATTATAAATGACAGAATGAGCAGCAAGATGTAGGGAATGATGATTTTTGGATTATTTTTGAGATTTTCAAAAAATTTTCCGGGCTTATAAAAGACCTCAAAAAAACCTCTTAAAGACAGCCCTTTGTCGTTTCTTGCGGCAACCGGCACAGCGGCCGTCTGGTCCGAATTGTTTAAATTCTCCAACTCATTCTCCTTTTAATTCTCATTAGACGTTATTTTTCTTTGAAAGTTTCATATATTAATCTGTTTTATCTGCTTAATATTACTTCTAAAGATACAAAATATTCAATCAAAAAAAACGGGCAAAATAAATTTGCCCATTTTTTTTTGATAATTTAATATAACGTTTATCTGAACAATGCGGAGCCGACTACGAGTGATACAATCGCCATTAACTTAATCAGAATATTCATCGAGGGACCGGAAGTGTCCTTGAAAGGATCACCGACCGTGTCGCCAACTACCGCGGCTTTATGGGCGTCGGAGCCCTTGCCGCCGTGGGCGCCGGCCTCGATATATTTCTTGGCATTATCCCAGGCGCCGCCGGCATTGGCCATCATCAGGGCCAACATCACCCCGGACATGGTCGAACCGGCCAGCATCCCGCCCAGGCCTTCCTTGCCAAGCAGATAACCGATAATAATGGGGGCCAGAATAGCCATCAGGCCGGGGGTCACCATCTGGGCCAGAGCGCCGCGGGTGGCAATATCCACACACCGCCCGGTATCGGGTTTGGCCTTGCCTTCCATCAGACCCTTGATTTCGCGGAACTGGCGGCGCACTTCCTCGACCATTTTCGAGGCGGCTTTACCAACCGCGGTCATGGTGAGGGCGGCCACAAAGAACGGTAACATCCCGCCGATGAAGAAGCCGATTACGACTTTCGGGGCGAGAATATTTATACTTTCCAGACCCACTGCGCTGGAATAGGCGGAAAACAGCGCCAGCGCCGTCAGGGCCGCGGAACCGATGGCAAACCCCTTACCGATAGCGGCAGTCGTATTCCCCAGCGAATCGAGCCGGTCGGTAATTTTACGGACTTCCGGGCCAAGGCCGGACATTTCCGAGATCCCGCCGGCGTTGTCGGCAATCGGGCCGTAAGCGTCAACCGACATGGTCACACCGATGGTGCCCAGCATGCCTACCCCGGCAATGCCGATACCGTAAAGACCAGCGAAACTATAACCGGTGTAAATGGCGATACAGATAACAATAATCGGGAACATGACGGATTCCATGCCGACCGCCAGGCCGTTAATAATATTGGTGGCGGCGCCGGTTTCGGAAGCTTTGGCAATACGCCGTATCGGCGATGCCGCCGTATAGTATTCGGTCAGCAGTCCCAAGATGATACCGGCCAGGTTACCGCCTAAAATGGCCCAGAAAATTTTCTGGTTCAGGCCCAGTTTATCAATGATGAAATAGGAAGCGACCAGCATCAAAACCGCCCCGACATAGGTAACCAACCTCAGGGTCGCGGCCGGATTCATGCCGGAGAAGACGCGCACGGAGAGCACGCCGAGAATCGAAGCCAGCGCGCCGAACGCCACAATCAGGAGCGGCAGCTGCATAAACTTGGTCCGCAAAAGCTCGGTTACCATCGTACCTTCAGCCAACCCGAGATTGGCTGCCGTAGCCGTCGCACCGAGAGCTATCGTGGCGATTACCGAACCGACATAAGACTCGAACAGGTCGGCGCCCATACCGGCCGTATCCCCGACATTATCACCGACGTTATCGGCGATAACGGCGGGATTGCGCGGGTCATCCTCGGGAATCCCGGCTTCAACTTTTCCAACCAGGTCGGCGCCGACGTCGGCCGCCTTGGTAAAGATACCTCCGCCGACACGAGCGAACAGGGCTATCGATGACGCGCCCATCGCGAAACCGTTGATAATGCTGGAGGTTTCGGTACTGCCGCCGAAAAAGTAAAAGACAATCCCAACCCCGATCAAACCCAGCGAGGCTACCGTCATACCCATGACCGAACCGCCGGTGAAAGCGATCGACAGGGCGGCCGACTGACCCTTATCCTTGGCTGCCGCACAGGTGCGGACGTTGGCTCGAGTCGCGGCCTTCATACCGATAAAGCCCGCCAGCATGGAGCAGCCGGCGCCGCCGAGAAAAGTCAGCGCCGTTTGTAATTGAATTCGCCAGGCCAGAAGGGCAAAGACAACTATGATAAAGATGACCAGAATGGAGTATTCCCTTTTAAGAAATACCATGGCGCCGTCATGGATGACGCCGGAAATTTCTTGCATTAATTCGGTACCGGCATCTCTGCTCCGGATCCACAGGTAGAGTATTATGGCAAAAACTAACCCTACCAGGCCGATAAGAGCTGCTAACACACCTAAATTCATCAATAAAATCTCCCGTTAAGATTATAAAATAAAACTAGTTATATCTCGCTTTATTGAAAAATAATGGGTAAATATATCTCACACAGAATTGTTATGCAAGTTAATTTTTTCACTAATTGATATTATTTTTCGCAATTTATGATTTTTCCGACATCCGGTTTCCCGAAGTTTACTATATCCGGTGAGCGTGCTTATCTTCCAGCTCCTCGAGATATTTTTCAGCCGCAACCGCCGCGGTGGTGCCGTCTCCGACGGCATTGGTCACCTGTCGAACCAATTGTGAGCGCACATCGCCGCAGGCATATATACCTTTTATCGAAGTTTCCATGTGGTCGTTGGTTACAATGTAGCCCCCCGAATCCAGCCGGATATCTTCTTTAATCATCCAGGTATTGGGTTTAAACCCAACAAAAATAAAGACCGCCCCGACCTCAAGAGTGGATTTTTCCCCCGTTTTAACGTTATTTAAAGTCAGACCAGCGACCTTGCTGTCACCATTGATGGATTCCACGACTGAATCCCAGACAAATTCAATCTTTTTGTTGTCAAAAGCCCGTTGCTGGATAATTTTCTGGGCCCGGAGCTTATCCCGGCGGTGGATTATATGCACTTTGGAGCCGAATTTTGTCAAATAAGTGCCCTCTTCCACGGCGGCGTCTCCCCCGCCGACCACGGCTATAACCTGGTCCTTGAAGAAAGCCCCGTCACAAATGGCGCAGTAGGAAACGCCTTTGCCGCTTAATTCCTGTTCGCCGGGGATATTCAATTTCACCGGTGAGCCGCCGGTCGAAAGAATGATAGCTTTGCCGCGATAAATATTACCCGAGGCGCATTTCGCCACCCGATCCTCACCGTCGCGATAAACCTCTACCACTTCATCCATCTCGATTTCCAGTCCGAATTTCTTGGCGTGATTGGTAAATTTCATACCCAGTTCCGCCCCTTCGATATGTTCGAAACCAATATAATCCTCGACCTCGCCGGTAATGGCGATCTGTCCGCCGGGAAGATATTTTTCCAGAGCCACGACTTTTCGATTTGCCCGGGCGGCATAAAGGCCGGCGCATAAGCCCCCGGGTCCGGCACCCACAATAACAATATCATATATCTTTTCTTCAGCCATTCTATCTCTCCTTAATATATCATCAAATATTCCAAATTTATGCTTGCCAAGCGCTTACCAGTCAATACCCTTCTGGGCCAGGATACCTTTCCGGTAAGGATGTTTTATTTCCTTCATTTCCGTCACCAAGTCGGCTTTTTCAATAAGCCAATCCGAGGCCTTACGCCCGGTTATAACCAGATTCTGGTCGGGTTGCCGGGCTTCGACAATAGATTCCAACTCTTCTTCGGTAACCAGTCCCAGGTCACAGGCCACATTCAATTCATCCAGAATGACCAGCTGGTATTTTTTGGATTTAATCTTATCCAGGGCCAGAGTCACGCCGTTTTTAGCAGCCCGGCGGTGTTCCTCGAACGACTTATCATCATCGACGATACCCACAAAACCCTCACCGATAACGTTCAGTTCCACATTCGGTTGAAGCTTTTTGATCCCTTCCAGTTCACCGTATTTCCAGCTGCCTTTAACAAATTGAATAATACAGATTTGCCAGTCATAACCCACCGCCCTCACGCACATTCCCAGCGAGGCGGTGGTTTTTCCTTTACCGTGTCCGGTATAGACAATCAACAGCCCGACTTTTTTCTCTTCTTCCATCATAACTCCTCAAATGAATATCGCAATGTACATTCAGGGGCTGAAAAGAGAAAGATTTTTTTTCTAAAAGAATATTAATCGAGCCCAAATTTTGTGAAAAAAATAACAAAATTCTTGCTTTCAAGGTCTATTTTATATATATTGCGAAGTCACAAAAGAAGACAAGTTTTATCTTTTTATTAAGATGCTATTTGGCTATTAGTTAGACAACAAGAACTTAGCCATTAAGGAAGGTTACTATGCAATTTACTAAAGCCGAAGAATACGGTATTTTTGGTGTTTTGTATCTGGCTGAAAAAGACCGTTCAGTAGTAACTCCCCTCTCGGAAATTTCCAGGGCACAAAACATTCCCGAAAAATTCTTAGCCAAAATTTTCCAGTCGCTGTCAAAATCGGGCATCATACGGTCTCACCGGGGTGTCAGAGGCGGTTTCACCCTGGCTAAGGACCCTTCGGAAATCAGTGTCAAGGAAGTTCTGGAGACGATTCAGGGACCGTATCACTTGATGAAATGTTTGAGTGATTTCAAAGCATGCACCATGAACAGGGTCGATTTTTGTCCTTTAAGGGAAATTCTGTTGATTGCCGAACAGCGATTGGTGTCGGTTTTCGATGAATACACTCTTTCTGACTTGGTTAAATGGGAAAAGACAAAAACCGCAGTCACCTAAAATCCACCCTTTATTTTCAGGATTGTGTTTGCGTTTTTAATTTATTTTTATATTTTCAGTATTCCCGGTTTTAGGAAATTTTAGTACTATGTCTGTTAAATCCGACCGCTGGATAGCGGAAATGGCACAGAAACAAGCCATGATTGACCCTTTCTCGGAAAAGCAAATCCGGAAAGGGATCAGTTTCGGTCTGTCCTCATACGGCTATGATATCAGTCTCTCCGACGAATTCAAGATTTTCGACCCTTCTTCAGTGACGGAAATCGACCCCAAGAACCATAGCGACAAACACTTTATTGATATCAAGGCCGAATCGATTTTAATCCCGGCCAACTCTTACGCCCTCGCCCGTTCGAAGGAATATTTTAAAATTCCGCGCGATGTCATTACCGTCTGCCAGGGGAAATCAACCTACGCCCGCTCCGGGATAATCGTCAATGTTACGCCTTTCGAACCGGAATGGGAGGGTTTTGCCACCATCTCTCTGGCCAACACCGCACCCCGTCCGGTACGGATTTACGCACATGAGGGAATCGCACAATTAATCTTTCTGGAAGCCAGCGAAATCTGCCTGGTTTCGTATAAAGATAAAAAAGGAAAATACCAGGGCCAGCAGGACATTACCCTGTCTAGGCCCGATTGAAAGGTTCGATACTAGAAATATGTATTTCTGTTAAAATTTAGGAGTTTGCTTATGTCACAAGCTTTACCAAAAATAGATGCTGTAAAAGCCAAAGAGAAGAAGCGCCGCATGGTGACAATCGACGGCAATACTGCCGCGGCTTATGTAGCTCACGCAACCAATGAAGTCATCGCTATCTATCCAATCACGCCGTCATCGAACATGGGCGAGATATCCGATGCCAAATCCGCCGCAGGCGAAAGAAATATCTGGGGGACTATCCCCAAGGTAGTGGAAATGCAATCCGAGGCGGGAGCTTCCGGAGCGGTTCACGGGGCGTTAACATCCGGGGCTTTGACAACCACCTTTACGGCCTCCCAGGGACTTCTGCTGATGATTCCCAATATGTTCAAAATCGCCGGTGAAATGACGCCGACCGTGTTCCACGTCTCCGCCCGGGCGGTGGCCACACACGCCCTGTCCATTTTCGGCGACCATTCGGATATCATGGCGGTCCGCGTCACCGGTTTCGGGATTATGGTTTCGGGGTCCATCCAGGAAATTATGGACTTCGCCTTAATTTCGCAGGCGTCCGCTCTGGTCAGCCAGGTTCCTATGGTTCACGCTTTCGACGGTTTCCGGTCTTCGCACGAAGTGCAAAAAGTTGAGGAATTCACTTTCGACGATATGCGCGCCCTGATTGACAACGATGCCGTCAACAGACAGCGCCAGCGGGCCCTGTCACCCGACCGGCCGACTATCAAGGGCACCTCCCAGAACCCGGATGTTTTCTTCCAGGGTCGGGAAACGGTCAACAAGTTTTACCTGGCCGCCCCCCGGATCATCCAGGAAAAAATGAACCTGTTCGCCAAAGTGGTCGGGCGCGAATATCACCTGTTCGATTATTTCGGTCATCCCGAAGCCGAACGGGTGGTGGTTATCATGGGCACCGGGGCCGAGGTGGTGCACGAAACGGTTGACCACCTGGTGACCCAGGGAGAAAAAGTGGGCATCATAAAAGTTCGCGTCTATCGACCCTTCGACGGGGAAGCGTTCGTCAAGGCTCTTCCCGCCACGGTCAAGCGTATCGCTGTCATGGACCGCACCAAGGAGCCGGGGGCTCTCGGCGAACCGCTGTACACCGACGTGCATACGGCGATCAATGAAGCCCTGGACAAGGGTATCGCGCCGTTCAAAGAGCGCCCGCTCGTGGTCGGCGGCCGTTACGGTCTCGGTTCGGCGGAGTTCAATCCCCCCATGGCCAAGTCGATTTTCGACAACCTGAAACAAAAAGACCCGAAAAACCATTTCACCAGCGGCATTATCGATGACGTCACCAATACCTCCCTGGCGCCGGATGATTCCCTCAGCCTGGAAGGTGCAAACTTTCGCGGCATGTTCTACGGTCTGGGCGCGGACGGTACGGTCGGCGCCAATAAAAACTCCATTAAGATCATCGGGGAAAACACCAACTTTTACGCCCAGGGTTATTTCGTTTACGACTCCAAGAAAGCCGGGGCGGTGACGATTTCCCATGTTCGGTTCGGCAAGGAACTGATTCGCAAGCCGTACCTGATTAAATCCGCCCAGTTTGTCGCCTGTCACAATTTCTCCTTCCTGGAAAAATACGACATGATTGACAAGCTGGTCGAAGGCGGCACTTTCCTCTTGAACTCACCCTATAGCAAGGATGAAATTTGGGATCAGCTGCCGAAAGAGGTACAGCAGCAGTTGCTCGACAAGAAAGCCAAATTCTACGTTATCGACGCTCTCTCGCTGGCCAGGGAACTCGGCCTGGGCGCCCGCATCAACATGATTATGCAAACCGCTTTCTTCTTTATCTCCGACATCCTGCCCAAAGAGAAGGCCATCGAGGCCATCAAGGACGCCATCAAGAAGACCTACGGCAAAAAAGGCGAGAAAGTGGTCACCATGAATTATGCCGCGGTTGACGGGGCGGCCAACGCCATCCAGCAGGTCGAATACCCCGACCGGGTGACCAGCACCAAAACCAAGCCGCATATTGTCCCCGATTACGCTCCGAAATTCGTGAAGGAAGTGACCTCGGAAATTATAGCGGGTCGCGGCGAGTCGATCCCGGTTTCGGCCTTCCCCGACGACGGCACCTACATGACCGGCACCACCCAGTACGAGAAGAGAAATATCGCGGTGGATATTCCGGTCTGGGAACCCAGCCTGTGCAGCCAGTGCAATATCTGTTCTATCGTTTGCCCGCACGCGGCTATTCGTCCCAAGGTTTTCGACAAGGAATATCTCGACAAGGCTCCCAAGAATTTCAAATATATCGAAGCCAAGACCAAACAACTGGAAGGCAAGTATTACACGCTCCAGGTCGCCCCGGAGGATTGCACCGGCTGCGAGGTTTGCGTGAACGCCTGCCCGGCGGCCAAAAAGGACGCCGACGGCAACAAGACCGACTTCAAGGCGATCAACTTGTCGCCCCAGATGCCGCTGCGCGAGCAGGAACGGGAAAACTGGGATTATTTCCTGAACAAAATTCCGGACACGGATCCTTCCTTGTTCAAACTGGAGAGCATCAAGGGCTCACAGTTCGTCAAGCCGCTCTTTGAGTTCTCGGGCGCCTGCGCGGGTTGCGGTGAAACGCCGTACATTAAATTGATGACGCAGCTGTTCGGTGACCGGGCCATTTGCGGCAACGCCACCGGCTGCAGCTCCATCTACGGCGGCAACCTGCCGACCACACCTTACACCAAGCGCGCCGACGGTCGCGGGCCGGCCTGGTCGAACTCGCTTTTCGAAGACGCCGCCGAATTCGCTTTCGGTATGCGCCTGACGGCCGACAAGCTCAAAGAATACGCCGGCGAACTGGTTCAGGAACTGGTTCCTGATATGCACGATGAAATCGTCAACGCCGACCAGAGCACCCAGGAAGGCATCGAAAAACAGCGTGAACGGGTTGCCCTGCTTAAGAAAAAACTGGAGGGCATGGACGGCAGCGACCGGGTCAAAGCCCTTTTGAACGTCGCCGACTTCCTGGTCGTCAAATCCGTCTGGGGGATCGGCGGTGACGGCTGGGCGTACGATATCGGTTACGGCGGTCTTGACCATGTCATGGCCTCGGGGATGAACGTCAATATCCTGGTGCTCGACACCGAGGTTTATTCCAACACCGGCGGCCAGATGTCCAAGGCCACTCCGCGGGCTTCCACGGCGCAGTTTGCCGCCGCCGGTAAGCCGCGCCCGAAAAAGGAACTGGGCTTGATGATAACTTCCTACGGCAACGTCTATGTGGCCCAGGTCGCTATGGGCGCCAACACCAGCCAGATGGTCAGGGCTTTTGTCGAAGCCGAACGCTATAACGGCCCCTCGATTATTATCGCCTATTCCCACTGTATCGCTCACGGCATCAATATGTCTCACGGTCTCGATCAGGAAGAACTGGCGGTTAAGTCAGGCGCCTGGGTGCTGTACCGTTACAATCCGGACTTAATTGCCAAAGGTAAAAACCCGATGCAACTCGACAGCAAGGAACCTTCCATCTCTTATAAAGACTACGCTTACACGGAAAACCGTTTCCGGACCCTGAAATCCAAAGACCCGGAAAGAGCCAAAATGCTCATCGAGCTGGGTCAACAGGATTCCGACCGGAGATGGAATTATTTCAAACAGCTTTCGGAAATGGATTATTCTAAGTTCGCCGAATAAAGCGATATTCTGCCAATTCTTATCAAGGCGGGTTTAAAAACCCGCCTTTTTTATTGTGACCGGCTCTTATTTCATACCAAATTCATCAAGGAAACAGGGCTTTTTCCCGATAAAATAGGATAGCTGAAAAATATCAACAAAACGGAGGAAAAATGCGTCTCAAAAAACTTTTAGTGGCCATTATTTTACTGGTCCTGGTTGCCCCGATTCTTCAGGCTCAAAACACCGAGCAGGAGTTGGTGGACAAGTTTTTCGAAAGAACCAAAGTCAAACATACCTATAAAACCGCCTGGTTGTCGGTGCACTTCTCCATGAACCGCATCAACCGGAATAATGAATATAACAGTTTCGCTACCAATACTTCGGAACAATTAAGCAATGCCAGCCTCAACTGGCTGAACCTCGCCCCCGCTTTCGGACTCGATTTCGGCTTACTTTTCAAGGAAAAATTTGCCTGGTCATTGGGCGGAGAATACTGGCTGAAACTGAGCGATGAACTTTCCGGCAATATCGATTATCTGGCCACCGGGTCAACAATCGAAAACCCGTCCTCGGAAATCCAGGTTTACGGCCTTTATACCGGGTTACAATATTACTTTTTCAATCATCCTAGAAAGATTGAACATGTTCAGAGTCTGGCATTAAGAGCAGGCAGTTCAATCGGTTACTATGTCGCCAACTGGGACCTCTGGCCGGATTATCAAAATTTGAACCTGGCGACCGGCAGTCCCACCACCGCCGAAAACACGACTTTTAAAGGTTCCGCCCCCGGCCTTAAAGTCACCCTGGGAGCCGATTATCCCGTCAATATCTTCGGTTTGGTGCTCGGTGCCGACCTGAGTTACTTATACTTGAACTTTAAGAATGTTGCTTGGTATAATAGTTCAGATGAAGAAGTTGTGGTATCTTATACCGGTACGCCTGAAGGCCGTGTTGACCTGAATCTTTCTGGATTTACCGGCAAAATCGAGTTGAAACGCTTCTTCAGTTGGTAATAAGAGGTTGACAGGCAGGTTATTAGGCTTATTTTACACGGAATTGACCAAGCTTGTTACATATGATAGGAGAAAATAATTTGTATAGGAAAGCAACCAGGCCCCTCGTTTTATTTGTCATTTTAGCCTTTGCCGCCGGTATGTCGGCTCTGGCGGCGGATAAACTTCCTCCGGAAAATGCCGGGACGATCGGTCAACCGGAAGGTAAAATAGCCTTTATCCGGGACAAAAATATCTGGTATATGAACGTCGACGGCTCCAACCAGACATTGCTCTGCGAGGTGGCCAACGCCGACAGCCGCCTGACCTGGACCCCCGATAACAAAAGCGTCCTGTTTACCCGCAAGGGCACTTACGACCTTCAGGGTCCCGATATGATGGGCGGCCATCACAAGGTATATGATTTATTCTACGCTTACCTGGACTCGGCCGCCAACGGCAACACCATGTTCTGGAGACGCATTACCGATGACCTTGGCAGCCGGGACCCGGACTGGTCGCTCGGCGATAACAAGATCCTTTTCACCAAAGACCTCAGCGCCAAATACGCCAGCGCCTCTCTGCCCGATTACAAGATTTGCAAAATGAATCCCGATGGTTCCGGCCTGGAGATTTTACGCAAGGAATGGCAGGTCGTGGAAAACCCCGAGGACAAAAAGTTCCTCATCTTTCCCACCATCAGCACTAAAGGCGAACTGGCCTTTGTCTATTTTGAAAATCTCCAGCCCTATGGCCTGGGTGTAGTCCCTCCGGGCGGCGCCAATATCTCTCTCGATTCGATAAAAATTCTGGCCGACGGGGGGAAAAAATGTGTCGCCCCGGCCTGGTCGCCCGACGGTAAATGGATCGCTTATGTCATGAACGACATCAACGCCAACGCCCTTTATATCACCACGCCCGACCGGAAGGAAAATTACCTGGTTTTCGAGCCGCCGGTAGGCACCTATATTTACACCATCGCGCCGTCGTTCTCCCCCGATTCCAAATGGATCACCTTCGCCACTACCGACGGTTCGGTCTGGATTGTGGATATAACCGGCAACGGCACCAAACGCCTGACTCCTTCGGGGCTGGACAAATCGCCGGCCTGGTCGAAAGCGGTAAAATAATCCATAAAATTATTCGTAAAAAAAAGCCGGATAAATTATCCGGCTTTTTTTATTCTCATCTATTTTCTCAAGATTTTTTCCAGTTGGACAGCAACTCAATCAACAACCTCAAACCGAACCCGGTAATGCCGACCGGGAGATACGGTCTTCCTTTGGGCTCCATATCCATGTAAGCGATATCGATATGCGCCCAGGGCCAGTCCCCGACAAAATTTTCGAGAAAGGCCGAGGCGGTGATGGTCCCGGCCGGTTTGCCAGCGGAATTGACCAGGTCGGCGATACCGGATTTCATTGACTCACGGTGTTCGTTCCAGATAGGCATTTCCCAGACTCGCTCCGCGGAATTCTCGGCGGCGGCTTTCAACTGGTCCAGCAGTTTTTTATTATTGCCGAGAATAGGCGCCCCTTCGTAGCCCAGCACGTACAGAGCCGCGCCGGTCAGGGTGGCGATATCCACCACCGCCTGCGGTTTGAAAGTATTGGCGTAGTCGAGAGCGTCGGCCAGGATAAGCCGTCCTTCGGCGTCGGTATTGATGACTTCAACCGTCAGGCCCTTCCGGGTTTTGATTATATCGCCGGGTTTGGTGGCGGTCGAGGAAGGCAGGTTCTCCGCGGTCGGCATGAGGGCTATCAAATTCCGGGGTAATTTTAATCGAGCGGCGGTCATGATGGTCGCGAGCACCACTGCCGAGCCGGACATATCGTTTTTCATCTCATGCATATTCAGCGGGGGTTTTAAAGATATACCCCCGGCGTCAAAGGTAATCCCCTTGCCAACGAGGACAATCGGGGCCTGGTTATCGGCTCGTCCTTTATAGCTCAAAATAATAAACCGGGGCGGTTCGCTGGAACCTTTACCGACCGCCAGCAAAGCTCCCATTTTTTCCTTGAGAATGGCCTTTTCATCGAGCACCCGGCAGTTGAATTTGTATTTACGGGCCAGCTCCTGGGCTTTTTTGGCGTACAGGGTGGGGGTCAAAAAGTTGCCGGGGGTATTTCCCAACTGCCGCACCAGCAGTTGTCCCTCGGCGATGATCTCACCTTTCAAGACGGCTTTCTCGAGTTGTTTCAAACCGACTTTACGCTCAACCAGGAAGGACAGCTCGTTAACCTTATTGACGTCTTTACGGTCTCCGCCAGTTTTAAAATCCAGCATTTTGTAAGAGCCTAAGAAATATCCCTCGACCGCGGCCTGGTAAAAAACGGGGTTTTCAAAACCCTTGAAAGAAAGGGCCAGCTTTTTTGAATTTTTCACGGTTTTCATCCGGGATAGCATCCCCAGGACGCCGCGAAAAGTATCGGCGTCGATTTTGTTCTTTTGTCCCAAACCGGCCAGGATAATCCGTCGGGCCTTAAAACCGACCGGCTGATAAATAAGCGCCAATTCGAGCTTTTTTCCCGAAAATTCATCGGTTTTGAACAGGGTGGTCACCGCTCCCTGGGTGAGAGCGTCAACCCGGTTAAGATACTTGTCCCTGATTTTATCGAATTCAGCGGTAAAAAAAACGACCGCGTCCACATCCACGGTATGAATGTCCTCGATGGAATATTTATAATTCATAATGACACCTTTTATGAATGTTGCTTTAATTCTTTATTATATATTTAAAAGGTCTACCGCAGAACGGCAAGTATTGTTTTCGTACGGGAAAGGCGCTGAGAATCAAACCGGTGATATCAATAAGCGGCGTTTAAAAAAGCGTCGTAATTGGTTTTAATCTCGGCTAAGCTGTCTCCCCCGAATTTATCCAGAAAAACCTCGGCCAGGACCAGGGCGGCGACGTTTTCGGCAATCACGGCCAGGGCCGGGACGACACAGATATCGGCCCGTTCCACGGCCGCCCGGACGGTTTCTTTAGTCTCTATATCCACCGTTGACAGGGGTTTTTTCAAGGTTGAAATGGGTTTCGACGCCACCCGGATAATTATATCCTCGCCGTTGGTCATCCCGCCTTCAATACCGCCGGCGCGATTGGTGCGGCGATAGAATCCTTTGCGGGGCGCGTTTACCCGCCCGTCATAAAATATTTCATCGTGAGCCTCGCTGCCCCGGCGGCGGGCGGCCTTAAAGCCCAAACCGAATTCCACCCCTTTAACCGATGGAATCGAAACCATGGCGGCGGCCAGCCGGCTGTCCAGCCGTTGGACAGCCTGTGAAAACCCGCCCAGTCCGACCGGCAGACCGCGGACGATAATCTCGGCGATACCCCCCAAGGTGTCACCATCACTCCCGGCGGAATCGATGGCCGCCGTCATCCGTTCGGAAATTTGCGGGTCAAGACAGCGCACCGGTGAATTTTCCGTTATTTCCCGAAGTTGCTTCAGGTCAGTCAGGTCGTAACCCGGCTCAACGGCCACATCGCCGATTCCGATTACGTGAGAGGCGAACTCAATATTGAAGGCTTCCAGCAGTTGCCTGGCAATGGCTCCCAGGGCCACGCGGGCGGCGGTTTCCCTTGCGGAGGCGCGCTCGAATACGTTGCGAAGGTCGCGGTGGCGATATTTTATACCACCGGTCAGGTCGGCATGCCCCGGCCGCGGACGCGTTACGGCTTCCGATACCTGTTCTGTCGCGGATTCGGTTGACATGGTTTCCGACCAGTTGAGCCAGTCCTTGTTCTCGATGTCAACCGTAATAGGACCGCCTAGCGTCAGACCGTGGCGAACGCCGGAGATGATTACCGCCCGGTCATTTTCAATTTTCATCCTGCCGCCGCGGCCGAAACCCTTTTGTCGACGGGCCAGTTGAAAATTTATCTTGTTCGTATCAAGCGACAGTCCCGCCGGCAGGCCATCGATAATTGCCGTCAGACGAGGGCCGTGGGATTCCCCCGAAGTTAAATAGGTCAACATGTATGGAAAGTAAGCAAAAAAAGCCGGTCGGTCAACCGGCCTTTGCATCAGTCGGAATAATTCATAGCTTCGTCGGGCAGGACCAGGCTGGATTCTTTTTCCATTTCCTGCATTCTTTTTTCTATCCGGTCATCGATATTCAAAGCCTGTGACATGTTATAGAACTCGATTTTATCGATGGGCGAGATTTCCTTGATTTCCGAAACCACCGCCGTGATTTTCTTGATGGATCTGTCAATAATGTCCAGCGCCGCGCCCAGGTCCTCGATAACTTTTTCGGTTTTGCCTTTATCGTAAAGCATACGCATCAACTGGCTACGCCCGTAGATGGCCATGGCGGCGTTGTTCAAATAGTGCGACAGGGTGGCGATAGCGATATTTTTGGATTCAATCGCGCCCCGGGCCCGTTCCTCGTTCAGCAGTTTCCGGCTTAAATTCTGCCGCTCCTTGAAGAGGTTCTCCACCATCAGGTAAGTCTGCCAGATTTCCTTGTTGGCCCTGATAATCATTTCCTCGATATTACCTATGTCAACCCCGAGATAGTCCGCCTGCTTGATGGTATAGGATATCAGGGACGATGAAATCTCGTCCACCTGCTCTTTGCTCAGACTAAGGACGTTTGAGACCTGGTTGATTTTATCCAGGCGCTCCTCGAGGTCCATGACAAAACCCGTGGAATTGCTATTGGCCAGAAGGCTGGCCAGTTTTATGATATTTTCGATGGTTTCTTTTTCATCCAGGCTGGTGAAAGAATGGTGCTCTCTGATGGCGTTGGAGATATACTCCGGAAGCTGCCAGCGCTGGGCCAGGTGGAACCCGACCTCGGCATGGTTCACCTCGAAAATCTCCAACTCGGCGTCCAGAAGGTTCTTCGCTTTCACTTTTTGTTCGATAATCGCACGGTAGCGTTCCGGGTAATAATGCAGGAAAAACATGGTGCCGATATCGTGGAGCAGTCCGGCGATAAAGGCTTCGTCAGGGGCGTTGTATGAAACCGCCCGGGCGATTTTTTCAGCCGCCGTGGCCACCGTCAGGATGGTAGTGAAATATACTTTGGTATCCATCCCCGATGTTTTCTGAATTTTTTCCGGGTTCAAAATCGACGATGACAGGGCCAGACATTTGACGGTGGTTACGCCCAAAATCTGAACCGCCTGGTTGACGTTGTTAATCTGCGCCATCCGGTGATAAAACGGTGAATTAGCCAGCTTGAGAATACGGCTGGTCAGGGACGGGTCTTTGAGAATTATCTGGGAGAGCGTCTCGGCCGAAAAATCCGGTTTATTCATTTCCTTAAGAATTTCCGAAATCGCCTGGGGTAATGAAAGTAACTCGTTGCTCTTACGTATCTTATCAATGACTGCGATTTTTTCCATGGTCTAATCCACCTTAAAATGCACGATTTTAAAAAAGTCTTTATTTTACTATATAATCGGTAAAAAAACCAAATGATTTATAAATAATTTAAGGGGTAATCAGTGACTCAGGGCGGTTTTCTGGATAATTTCGGTAAGCTGTTCAATTCGAAACGGTTTATAGAGAACCTTGGTTATGCCCGCCGGCCCCAGACGGTTGGAATCGATTCTGGCTTCCCAGCCGGTTACCAGAATGATGGGAATATCCGGATAAACCTTCCTGATTCTGCCGGCCACCTCATAGCCGGTCATATCCGGCATGGCCAGGTCGGTCAGGACGATATCAAATTTTTCTTTCAAGGCCAATTCGATGCCTTCCCGACCCGAGGCGGCAGTACGAACCCGGTAGCCCATCGACTGACACATGGCGGCGATTAAATCGAGAATAATCGCCTCATCGTCGATAGCCAGAACTCGGATGGCGTTAGCGGTCGTTTCAGCCTCCGGGGGCGTTTTTTCGGTTCTGCTCTTGAGAGGAAATTTAAAAGACAGGTAAGCCGGGATTTCCGCGGCATGGTCAATAGCCACCGAGCTGACATCGTCGCGTAGCAGTCGCAAAAAATCATTAGAAGGGTGTTGTTTTATGGCTTCCTCGGTCTTAACATATTCGCCGAAACGGGCCACCCGTTCCACCGGCGGGAAATTTTTGCGATGCCGGGAGATATCGAGATAGACATATTCATCCACCTGATAGACGGCGATTGTAATTATATCCTCACTTGAAGCCAGCACGGTAAAGCGGTTAAGCACGCCCATAAAAAGTTCTTCAATATCCCGGCGCGGAAAAGTCAATCCCCCCACTTTATTGAAAGCCATGTTTACCTCCCGGGGTTGCCCGCCGGCCATATAGAGATTGCCGGAGATATGAAATTTTTTCAGGAGGTCCTCGATAATATCCCCCAGGCTTTCTTCCGACGGTGTTACGGTTTTCTCCAGTTCGGTCCGTGATGGTAACTGGGCGAAAGATTTTTTTATCAGGCCGGCGGCTTTTTCGGTCTCGGCGATAATGCTCTTCAACTGCGCCCTGACATCGCCGTTTATGTCGGTCCGCTGGGCGGCCAGTTCGGCGTTGCCCAGAACCGCCGAGAGAAAATTATTCAAGCGGTTGACAATTGTCCCGAATTGCCCGGCCTCGAAACCGCTCAGTTCCTTTTTTATCCGTTGCTGCTGGAGGGCGTCGATTGTCAGCCGCAGCGAGTACAGCCCCGCCGCCAGGGTCAGCAGGCGCTGCCATTCACTCCGCTCGCTTTCGTCCATACCATAGATAAAAATCATTGCCCCGCCGATTATGGTATCGACCCGGATAAAGGGACAGTAAACAATACAGACCGGGACGCCTCGTTCGCCGAACAGGCGGTTGAAGAGATTTTTATTCTCGGCGGCATAGGAATCCAGTTCCCGGGCGACCTGGTTTTTTCCGTAAATGAACCGGCCGGCGCTGTCCGGGACGCCCCGGCCCAGACCGCCCTCGCCGGGCATGACCTGCAGGTCTTCAATATCTTCGGCATCGACCCCGACCGCGTCGCCGACCCGGTGAACGCCCCGGCTATCCCGAACAAAAGTCAGGGCCAGCGAATTTTCCGGCAGCATGTCGGCCAGGCGACGGATAAAAAAGCCTTTGTCTTCCTCGAAATCACAACCGGCTTCATCGAGTTTCAAAAATTCCAGGACCCTGTCGAGACCCAGAAGGCGGGTAACCGCCAGGCGGTCGATACTGCTTTTGTTGAGCACTATTCGCGCCAGGTGGGAGAAAAGATTGATAACTTTCAGACTGTGGTCATCGACCTTGAACGGGGTCGTATCCTTGCGGAACAACAACGCTTCGGTCGTGCCGCCGTTCTCCAGGGGATAGACCAGGCTGGAGAGAACCAGCTGTGGGCTGCCGTCGTCGTCGGCGCTCTCCTGGTTGACAATCAAAGGTTTCTTGCGGTCGATAGCGTTGATAAGGGCGGTCTTGTAATTCTCGGAAAGGTCGAGCAGGGGTTCGCTGCCGCCGTAGAAGACCAGCGAACCGTTTTTCAAACTGATAATATGCGCCGACCGGCTGTCCGCCAGCCCCACCAGCGCCCGGCAGAAAGAAGTCACGGAATCCGTCGCGTTAAGGGCCTTCGAGGACGACAGCATCCGGGCCAGGAAATCATCCTGGTCGGCGGTGATTTTCTCGATTTCGTTCTTTGAAAGTGTCAGTTCACGGCTCAGGCGGGCGGTCTTTATTTTTTCCGATAGCCAGTCGGCCACCGGTGATAAAAACTTGATGTCGGCGTTGCTGAAATACCGGCTCTCCTCGGAGAACAATAAAATCCCCCCCACTTTTTCGATTCCGGAAATAAGCGGCAGGACCATGCCCGACTGAAAACGGGAACTGACCGGCTCCCCCCGGCGGTTGACAAACTCGAACTCCCCGGTAATGAGCGGGTCGCCCAAATCCACCGACTGCGAGACGATATTTCCATGCAGGGGGTAATACTCGAGGTAAGCGGTTTCTTCCTTGGTCAGGCCCACCGCCGAGGTCAGGATAAACTGGCGGCGTTTGCGGTTGATTAAAAAGATCGCCCCGGCGCAGCCCGAGAGGTGGAATAAAATTTCTTTCAGCGAGATATTCAGAAGTTCCATCAACTGGTACGGCTGGCGGGCGTCGTACTGGAGATTGTCCAGGATGGACAATTTCCCCTCGCGGAGCTTTATATCGGCCAAGCGGGTTTGCCAGAAATCGGAATAGAGCGACAACCCCACGACAACCAAAAGCAACCCGATTACAAGGGATATAAACTGGACGAAACCAATCACCGGGTAGGC
>Ga0114918_10000680_pt1 | contig 29586 bp, 26 predicted proteins | sample LantaG_FD_87015 | JGI IMG/M metagenome (GOLD analysis project Ga0114918, IMG submission 87015) | Deep subsurface microbial communities from Baltic Sea to uncover new lineages of life (NeLLi) - Landsort_02402 metaG | ecosystem: Environmental > Aquatic > Marine > Oceanic > Sediment | place...
CGATACAATCATCTTGCACCCGTTTCGACCTCCTTACCTTTTGAGTTTCTCTAACCCTAAGGCTACAGAGGTCAGCGGGTGCTTTCAACTATCCCTTTTCACACTTAATAGTGTAGAGCCGGACAGTTCAACCTCTTGACAAAGGTGCACCATGAAAATAAAGTGTCCCAACTGTGGGTTTGAAGATGAGGGTAATTTTCGTAGCCATTGTGGGACGGCTTTACCCAAGCTTGCCGCTTCCAGCGATGCCAGTCACACATAACGTCACATTGTGACTCCATGTGCCGCTCCAAAAAGGCTGCGATTCTACGGGGCAGACGTTAAATAATTGGTGCCAGACGCCACTTCAATTGAGCTGCGAGCCATATCACTGATAGCAGCACCGTTCAATTCTCCATTGTCTGGTAGGTCTTCATCGCCGATCAAGCCGACAACTGCTTTCAACGCCTCGAACATATATGGGCTAGCTGCCATAAGCTTAGCGTTGTTTTCTGCCTCTTCACTATTAGCCATTGAGGCAATTGTTTGGCCGTCTTCAGCACGTACTAGCCATATGTTATCTATTAATACCGCTTTCCAAGGCATCATCAAACTACCTCCATACTTTCTGGCATCCTGACTCTCGAATCAAGTAACTCTTTTACCATATTGGCAACATACGTTCCCAAAGCCCGGGGGACGCCATTCCCAACCAACCAGTAGCCGTGCCAATTCGTCGGATGGAAGGCCATCCAGTCTGGATACCCCATAAGCCTGGCTCCTTCTCTTACAGTAGTCATACGGCAATATGCATAGTGTATTGGTCGAGCCGCCGTATGAGAGCCTTTGTCAGCTTTAGTTCCAGCCCTGATTGTCGGAGCGGGTTTGCTTCGTGCCAGTCTAGCTCTGCGTCCAATGTCGTCGTATGCTCCTTCCGGCAGATCAACATACCTCTTCTTGACCTTAACCGTGTGTAGGGTTCTCTTACAACCGTTAACCACAAACGGATTCCAGTCAACTCTTGGAATCGACTTATCCCCCGGCATGATACTTACGAGCCGTATGACCCGTGCAAAATCATTAGTCGGAGTACCCAACAAGTAAGAAGGTATTTCATCACCCTGTAAGAATTTGCAGTCATCTACATTGGGTAGGTCATCTAACGCTTCCCCCGCAGTTATCGGCGAAACAAATTTCGGTGCGACATCTTTCGATTTTGGGGAAATACCCATATTTCGATTAATTCCGATTATGAATACACGCTTTCTATTCTGGGGATCCCCAAAATCCGCCGCATTTAGGATTAACGGCTCGGAGACGTCATACTTGTCACTAATTACTTCTAGGGATGCATTCAAGAATGGGCCTATTTCGACATCTCCAGACGTATTTACCTTCAATGTAATCTCTTCGTCCCTAATGATACGTTTGGCAGCGTCTACAATCTCTTGTAGTACGTTTGAGTTTGAAATAGATGACAGCACCGATTTAATCTCGGCATCCTCATCAAAATGTGCAAACTGAACTAAACATTCGGAAATAGCTATCTCAGCGATGTCTATCAAACAACTATTTAACGCTGCCAAGGCCTTTGCTGAATTGGTCCCGTATAAAGTCGAGACGTGTTCTTTCAGTTCACGTCGCAGGCCCTTATAGGCATTCTCAACCACAGCATCCCACATGCCAACCCTTAGGCTTGATTGTTCGAGCTCCTTTCTGAAACTCCGAATTGACTCAGCTACGGCACGTTTACGTTTGCGTTCATCGTCCACAGCCTTTCTTGAACCATTCGCTGTCAAGTCTGGAAGCGATGCAACAATGAACGTGGCAAGCGGCCCGACCGACCTAGCCTTCATCTTAAGCAAATCGAGGCTATTCGAATGCAGGCCAATCTTTGCTATGCCCGGGACGTTTTCCATGACGAAGAAACTCGGCTCAAGTTTGGCCACCATATCCATAAAGATGTGTACCAAAGAGCTGCGGCTGTCATTGGGGTTTCTCTCCCCTATGTTTGAAAAGCTCTGGCAAGGGGGGCCTCCGATAATACCCCACAGTTTTCCTGGAGTAATACCAAACTCAGGTAAGCTACCTTTGTCTAATATTGACGCTAAGTTTAGAATGTCGTCTTGAACCACTTGGCAGTGCGGGAAATTAGTCTTGAAGCTTTTACAGGCTAGTTCATCATTATCTACGGCCAGACAAGTAAAAAAGCCGGCGCTTTCAAAACCAAGCGAAAGACCACCGGCCCCGCAAAATAAATCTATTATTGCTGGTCTGTTTTCCGGTAAATCATCAATGCTTAAAAACAGGTTATTGAACTCTGTGCTTAGGCCGACTTGCCAAAACCTCCAATGAGGTAGAGATCTGAAGGCATGTCCTTCTTCGGTTGACGTCCATGCGCTCTCCCCTTTTGATTGTTGCCTCTCGACGAAGCCAATAAGCTCAGCAAGCTCTAATAGCTTGCGAACATTGCCCGAACTGGCTAATTTGAAGACTGTACGACCAATACCGGCCAGCTCCTCCTCCATAAATTTGTCACCACTCTTTAGCAGGAGCCAAATAGCCTGCATTTCGAAGCCCGTTAGCTTATGCTCACTCGGAATATGGGCTATTTTGATAGGACCTTTCCAAAGTTGCTCACTCATATTTCGCTTTCAGTAAACCATGGATAGTATCGGTACAGGCGAGCATACTCCGCTATATCACTCCGGGGTACGTCCGGACAATCAGCTAAGGCGCCGGGTAGTTGGCTATCCAAGTGCTTGCGTTCCTTGAATGTCAGCTTAGGCGGTTGTATACGAAACGCATTAGAGCCAGACTTGAAAAAAGGGAGCGTGCTGAGATGGGACCTGTGATATCGGCGTGTATCTTCATGATTCAGAAAAATCCAGCCTAGAGTAATCATTTTAACTCCGTCGGCATAACGGAAATGCATTATCTGGCTGGCTCCTATTCTCGTCGAATCCTGACGGGCTGCGTTTGCCTCAGACAATGTCTGTTTAATTGCGGAATTGGTAAGCCGATATATAACCTCGCCTAGGTTTGATAGATGACGTGGTTTAAGGTCGTCTGGGACTCTTTCGTCTAGTGCTTTTCGAATGAGTGCTAGTCGTAGTTCCAGATTCGGTGGGTTTCCCGCTGGGAAATCGTTGTTTTCTGCCCGGGTCGTCACTATGAGAACACTGGACGAGACGAGATTACGCGCCAAGAACGTTATATCATCTTGTGTTCCTGCATCGATTTTACCGTCGTAGTCGAGCCACACGATGGCAGGCTTGTCCCAATTCAACCTGGGCAAGACATCGGTAGTCTTCCCATACTCCGTCTTAACACAGCTAAACGGTATGTTAAAATCGACCCGGTGTTGTCTGGTTGTCTCCTTTTCGATACTCAACATCTCACAAATACCGAAAAGCTTGTGATAAAGAACAAAATCCGTAAAAAACGTAGAGCCTAGGCCAACATATACATAGTCGCTCACCGGCCTAAACACACGTAAGTGCGCCAACATTTCGCCAATCATTTTCCGCTCTATGCTCTTTGCGGGGCGAATCGTGTAGTCTATTTGTTCAAAACTGGGCCTATTCTTCAACATCGCTGCACTCGTTCTCCAAATACCATTCGACGATAGCCTCGACCGCAGCTTTGTTGGTCTGGGCGTCCAGACACTTGGTAAGACGGGCTATATTAGCCTTAGAAACGTGGATGCGCACCCATACGAACTCCGGAGGTGGTTTTGGAGGTACTGCTTTATAGGTGAACTTGGGAGCCTTCGGCACTAGCAACGGAGATTGATAGGTCGCTCTGTTAAGGATATCTGTGAGAATACGTTTGTCTTCCGGCTCGTCGAGTTCTTTATCCACTTTGTTCAGGAAATCGATCACCGTACGCGTATGGCTTATCATAATGGACTTCGCTGAACGATAGACATCGGTAGTAACATCAATGCCGTCCTTGGTCGTATTCCATGGCAGTTTGCTCGAGTCCTCGCTATCGAAGTACACGCATCCCCGGAACCTAGCAAATTGATAATGCATTCTGGGAATTGCTTTCTCAACCGACTCCCCCCAACCCGTCAACTCGGTTTGATCGTGTTCGACAATCATTCTCCCGTTGCAGTAGATGTACCAGCCTGCTTCAAGTCGCTTCGGTTCCCCAACGCCAGCATACAAAGCCATTGACACGCCGTCGAGCTGGGCAGACTCATACGCGGGGATTAGTTCTTGACCAAAATGAGCAAACCTCACCGTTGTGCCGGGGATTGTTGCCCCATTGACTTGAATGGTTACCCCCTGGTTGATATATCTTTCGTGCCGTGAACCTATTACCCGCCTAAGCTGGGGGCCGAAATAGGGAAGGTCGAATTGCGTTTTGACGTTCGCACAAAGGCTAGTGATCTTGATCAACGTACCCAACTCGTTGTCCGACGGTGCAGAAGCCAATTCATTCACCGTCATAGGGAAAAACCAAGAATTAGGATCGTCGTTCTCCTGCCAATCAGGGATATTCAGCCTTATTTCGAAAGAATGGCTCTTCGTGGTCGAGCGAATGTACACATCCTGGCCAATTTTGAAAATCGCTCTTTTCATTCCGACGCCGAAGACCCCTAATGACTTCTCGAGAGGCTTAGTGGCCGTATCTCTGCCAAAGCGAAAGGCGTAGTTCCTAGCTACGTTGACATCTATGCCTCCACAATTGTCCTCAATAACAAATTCGTCAGGGCTGACTCTGATTTTGACTGACAAATCGTTGTACGGCCCGTCGCCTCGCAAACCTCGTGCGCCATCCATACAATTATCAATCAAGTCCAGAATAGCCGAATCTAGATTGATATCTTTGACCAGCATTTCTACGAAGAATGCTTTGGTCGGACTTGCCTTAGCCTGCTCTATTACCATTGCTTAATCCTCCAGTCTCAAGGGGGCATTATTCCGGTTCAGTGAATCCAGAATACTCGGCAAAGTATTTGAGGCCGCTTTCTGCGTTCGCAACTGGCATTCCCAAACCACCAGTGTTCGCCAGCCCGCTTTCTCGAGTTCCTCCCCATTCAGGTGGTCACGGTTCTTATTTTTGTCGACCTTTGTTTTCCAGTAGTCTGTCCTTGATTTAGGTAACTTACTCCGGGAGCAGCCTTCATGACCATGCCAAAGGCACCCGTTAACAAATATGGCGGTCTTGCGACTCAGAACGGCTATGTCTGGCTTGCCCGGCAGATACCTTGGGTGTACGCGATATCTAACGCCATGGGACCACAAATACTTCCGCACCAGTAACTCTGGCTTAGTATCCTTGCCTTTCACTGCCGCCATTATGCGGCTACGTTTTGCACTGTCGTAAATATCCACTTTTTATCCCAATTATAGTTGTGGCGACGGGATTGTTCAAGAAAACCGTGGACAGCTAACCTGCAACTACATTTCATCATGTTTAAGGTGAGGGTACAGCGGGCCGAAAACGGCGCCCAGATCGATTTCACATTCTTGGATTCTATGCCTATCTTGGTATAAGGTCTCTGTATACAATTCCAGTAGAGAGTCAATATCTTCATCTTCAGTTTCCTGACGGGAAGACGCGAGTGTTTTGATGTCGTTTATTATTTGGCCCGTTATTGTACTTAGATCCACCTCTTTATAGTTCTTTTGTGTAGGAAGGTCTTGATACAATTCCTTAACGTAGCGATTGTGATAATCCGCGACAGCATGATATTTCGGTAGTAGCTCAAGGCGTCCGTCTTCTATTAGTCTCTTAACCGCAGTCAGTAGGTACTGTTTATGTTTTTGAAGCGTTTCTGCAAAATGTAGGCGTGAAATCTCCTCTTTTGTGAGTTGGTCTTTCTTTAAAAGAAGAGAACGTTGTACCACAAGAAGGTGTAAATAGTTGAAATAATACAGCCCATTTTCGTCCTGCGATACATAAGACTCAAGTGCAACCCGAACAGTCTGCGGAGTCAGTTTCTTAAGAACCAAGGGGTCAATGAGTACCCGTGGCCAGACACTTTGCCTTTCCATCTCATAGGCTCTCACAAATGCTGGCCCAAAAGCTATTCCTCCCTTTTCGTAATGCCCACCTGCAGACATACCGCCTCTCAAGAAGAACTGACGCCGCATAATATCGAACTGGATCGTAGCGACGATGTGGGCCATAAATATAAAAGCATTTCTGGAAATCGTTGGGCAGCTAACAACAATGCTGTCAGAAAACGCGTGCGCAATGAACTTTGTTTTCCAGCTTTCCTTCGCTCTCTTATTAATGATTTTAGTTGTTTCCCGTACTTCCGCCAACATATCAGCTATGGTTCGTGCCTTAGACTGGTTAGTTTCTGTCTCCATAATGCTGTCAGTCAGCCCGAGAATATCCAAAAAGACAACTAAGGAATCTTTATACACTCACTGTTCTCCCAGATGGTGAATTTATTCCATTGTAACACCAAATCGAGTATGAGTCTTCACCGATCTTTACAATCAGCTGCTTAATTCCGTTAGTTTTGGGAATAATGTTTTTACCACAGCCCCGGTAATATTTGGAAAGTTCAAGTTCATAAAGTAAAAACGTGAGATATAAGCAACTGTAGCAGGTCCGGAATCAGTCCCTTCTTCTCAAACAGAAGTTCGGGAACTGCCCCCTAGGGCCCAGATGAGGGGATTCGAACCAACTGTCAAAACACCAGTGGGAACGTCTTCTCGAAAGTTTTACCTTTTGAACGGAATGGTGGACCTAAGGGCACTCGAACCCGGGGGTGTTATTTGAGCGGCTGGCACCGGGGGCAGAAGCAGGTGCCGCGGCCGCGGAGCTTGATGTACTCGAGCGGTGTGCCGCAGACAGGGCAGGGCTTCCCCCGCCGGTGGGCTACCTTGAAGTGGTGGTGGGCGAGACCGGCCTCACCGCCGGGGCGAAAGTAGGTGCTGGTGCTGGCTCCCATGTGTTCGATGCCCGAGCGCAGCACCCGCCTGATGGCCCGGTGGAGGCGCTTTACCTCCTTTGGGGTCAGGCTGCCGGGGCGGCGCCGCGGGTTGATACCGGCGGCGAAAAGGGCTTCGTCGGCATACATGTTGCCGATGCCGGCGATGAAATTCTGGTCTAAGATGATTGCCTTGATGGGGGCTTTGCGCCTGGCGAGGCTTCGCTCCAGGAACTTGCGGGTGAAGCCTCCCTCCAGCGGCTCCGGCCCGAGCCTGCCGGTAATCTTTTCCGGCCCATCGAGCAGCCTGAGCACCCCGAATTTCCGGGGGTCGCGGAAGTGGATGGCGGTATCATTGTCAAAGTAAAAGATGGCTCTCGTAAATTTCCCCGCCTCCGCTGAAGACGGCTTTACCAGCAGGGAGCCGCTCATTTTCAGGTGCAGGTTGAGCACCTTACCGCCGGAGAGGTGCCAGAAGATATACTTGCCCCGGCGGGTTATTCCGGTGACGGTCTCGCCAATCAGCCCGGAGCGAAATTCCGCAAGCGTGGACTCACGGACAATCCCTTCCCAGGGGAGGGCCACGCCGGTAATGCGGCGGCCATTGATGTGGGGGGCTGTCTCTCTGACGGTGGTCTCTACCTCGGGCAGCTCAGGCAAGCTAGTCCATCTCCCCCCAGTTGGTGCCGGTCTTGATATCTACCTTCAGCGGCACGCTGAGCTTGATAGCGGAGGTCATTATTTCCGGCACAAGCCGGCGCATTTCCTCAAGCTCATCTTCGGGTACCTCAAAGATGAGCTCATCGTGCACCTGGATAAGCATCTTGCTTTTGAGCCGGAGTTTGGTCATCTCGTGGTCGAGGTTAATCATTGCCACCTTGATGATATCGGCGGAAGTGCCCTGCACCGGCATGTTTATTGCCATACGTTCGGCGGCTTCTCTTATCTGGTGGTTGGGTGAGTTAATTTCGGGAATGAAGCGCTTTCTGCCCAGAATCGTCTGGACGTAACCCCGCTCCCGTGCCTGGTTTTTGGTTGCTTCAAGGTAGCCTCTTACCCCCGGGTGGTCTTCAAAGTAGGCATCGATAAACCGGCCCGCCTCCTCCCGGGAAAGCCCGGTTGCCTGCTCCAGGCCGTAGCCGCTCATCCCGTAGATGACACCGAAGTTGACGGTTTTCGCCACGCGGCGCATATCCGCTGTTACCGCGGCGGTGTCCACCCCGAAGAGGCGGGCGGCGGTAGCGGCGTGAATATCCTCGTCGTGGTGGAAGGCGCTTAAGAGACCGGGGTCCTGAGATAGGTGGGCAAGGGCGCGGAGGTCAATCTGCGAGTAGTCCCCGGACACCAGTCTACAGCCGGGGGGAGCGATGAAGGCTGTCCTTACTTCTTTCCCCAGCTCGCCGCGAACGGGAATGTTCTGCAGGTTCGGCTCGCTGGAAGAGAGCCGGCCGGTGGCGGTCCGCGTCTGATTGAAGCTGGTATGCACCCGCCCTGTTTTCGGGTTGATTAGGGCAGGCAGGGCATCGATATAGGTTGACTTGAGTTTGCTTAAGGTGCGGTAGTCCAGGATAAAGTCTATTATGGGGTGGGTGCCGCGCAGTTCCTCCAGCACGGAAGCCCCGGTCGAGTAGCCACTCTTGGTTTTACGGGTGGGCTGGAGGCCCAGCTCCTCAAAGAGGACGGAGCCCAGTTGCCGGGGTGAGTTTACATTGAAGCGGTGGCCGGTGCTGTTATATATCTCTGCCTCCAGCTTGAGTAATTGCTCGCCAAGGCGGTGGGACATCCGGCGCAGCAGCCCTGTATCCAGGGTGACCCCGTTTCTCTCCATCCGCATGAGCACCGGCACGAGCGGCATCTCGACCCCGGTAAATAGCTGCCACAGCCCCTGCTCGCGGAGCTCCGGGGCCAGCAGTCCGTCCAGCTGCCCGGTAATATCGGCATCGGCACAGGCGTAGGGGGCGGCGCGCTCGATATCGACCTGGGACATTAAGATATGCTTGCTGCCGGTACCGATGAGGTCGGTGATGGGCGTCATCTCGATGCCCAGCCGGCTGAAGGCGAGGGCTTTTAAGCCTAATGATTTCTCTCCCAGGAGGTAAGCGGCCACCATGGTATCGGAAGTGAGGTTACTGACGTTTACCCCGTATTCCGCCAGCACCGTCATATCATACTTGCCATTGTGGGCAAGCTTGGCGCTGGCGGCATCCTCCAGGAGTGGTTTGAGCCGCTCGATGACCTGCTCCAGCGGCAGCTGCGCTACCTCCTCCAGGCAGGCATGACCCACCGGGATATAGCAGGCCTCCCCCGGAGCCGGGGATAGGGAGATGCCCACGAGGCGGGCCGACATCGCCTCCGTGCTGGTTGTTTCCAGGTCGAAGGCGAATGACCCGGCTGCCGGTAGCCGCTTTAGAAACTCGTCAAGGGCCGGGATGGTGTTTATGGTATGGTAGTTTTCCCGGGGCCGCCCGGCTTCAGCCCGGGTCTGGGCCGGGGACTTGCCGGTTTCCATCCCGGGCAGCTTGGGCAGCAGGCTGGAGAACTCAAGCTCACGGAAGAGCTCGGTTACCTCTCGCCGTTCGTAGTGGCTGACCTGGCAGTCGTCCAGGTCGAGGGTGACCGGCGCCCGGGTAACAATGGTAGCCAGCACCTTGCTCTGGCGGGCGATGTCTTCACCCTTTCGCAGGGTGTCGCTGAGTCTGGCTGGCGTTATCTCGTCGATATGCTCATATATCTGCTCTATGGTGCCGAACTGCTGAATGAGCCTGGCGGCGGTCTTTTCGCCTATCCCCGGTACCCCCGGGATATTGTCTGAAGTATCACCTACCAGGCCCTTGAAGTCGGCAATATACCCTGGTTTAATGCCGTACTTCTGGCCCACCGCGGCTTCATCGTAGAGTTTGGTATCGCTGAAGGAGCGTCCCGGTCTGGGGGAGAGCACGCTTACCCGGGGCGAGACCAGCTGCATGGCGTCGGCATCGCCGGTGACGATGATGGTATCGATATCCTCTTCGCTTGCCTGGCGGCTCAAGGTCCCCAGGACGTCATCCGCCTCGTAGTCATCCAGCTCGAAGATGGGAATGTGGAGGGCTTCCACCAGCTGCCTTACCCGGCCCAGCTGCTTTATCAGCTCGTCGGGGGTCGGAGGTCGCTGCGCCTTGTAATCCTCGAACATCTGGTGGCGGAAGGTAGGGGCTTTTTTGTCAAAGGCGATGGCGCAGTGGCTGGGCTTTAGGTCCCCCAGTACCTTGAGCAGCATCTGGGCAAAGCCGAAAACGGCGCCTACGATTTCGCCTGTTTTTTTAACGGTCAGTGGGGGGAGGGCGTGGTAGGCACGGTGGACCAGGGCATTGCCGTCAAACAGCACCAGCAGCGGCTTTTCCATGAGTATATTATAGCAGAGGGGGGATGGCTTAGGTTAATTATTCCAATTATATGCAGAAAACTGTGACCTGCCCCGGTCCGGCTTATTGGGAATCTACGCGGCCGAACTGGTTGAGCAATATCTCCGCGGCGCGTCTACATGCTTCCTCAGACCCTCTCTCAGCAGCTATTCCCAAATACTTTTCAAAGTCGATAAATTTTCCAACGCCATCTATCACCGCATTCGGTACCTTTGAGTCTTTGAGAAGAAAGGCATATAGCTCCCCTGCTAGTTTTTTTCTTATCTCTTCGTGTGGGGTGGCTTCAGATATGGTTGCAATGGCCGTTTTTAGTTTGTCCTGCTCCCTTTCGAGTCTTTGGTGAGAGGTTGTTAGCTGTTCGTAATTTGCTCTCGACTGCTCAAGCCCGGCCGTAATATCCGCCTTTTCCGATTCTAATCCGCCTATTTTTGAATCACGGTCAGCTATTTGGGACCTCAGGCTTCCTACCTCTTCATTATGCTCATTCTTTAGCGCTGCTGTTTGTGATTCATACCTTTCCCTTAATTGTTTCTTTTCCTTGTTCAGGGTTTCTATTTGGGATCTTAAACCATCTATATCAGCCAGTCTCTCTGCAAGCGCTTTTTGATCAATCTTCGACTCTTTAAGGTCTTCTCCCAATGTTGCAGTTAATTTTTCCATAAATGCTTTAGAATCAGTTCTTAGGTCCTTATACTCGTCTCCTAATATTCCGACTACCCTTCCCATAAGTTCGTCATACCTAGTGTTTGCACGGTCACGGTCTTCTTCCAGTGCCATTATGTGTGATCTTAAGTCTCCTACTTTCCCACCGTACTGCCTATTTAACAGGCTATATATCGCAAAGGCGACTCTCTTGGCTACAGCTTCCCCGTAGCCCTTTATATCACTTGCTCCCGGGCCAAGCACCTTGTTAAGCAGCTTATTCTCTAGTTGAAGACGTTTTTCGTAGTCTTTTAACCCTGTCTCAACCACCGGGGCCAGTCCCGCACTGCTATATAATTGCTCTGCTAGCTGTGTTTCTTCCAAGCTTATTTCCCCGATTTTTATTACGCTGGTTGTTTCCCCCCCCTTTTCGATAGCTTTGGATGCCTTTTTTGGCGGCTCAGGGGTCTGAACAGGTTGCTCCGTAACAGCCTCAGGTAGCTTTCCCCCGCCAATCTTCGCTGCTGACTTCATTCGTTCAAAGAATGCCTTACTTTTGTCCAGTACTGTCATTTTTGGCCTCCTCTACAAGCATGGTCTTCGCTGTAATACAAACCAAAAACATTATAGTGCGCAGTCTAACCCCTCCGGATGAGACTGTCAATGTTACGCGGTCCCAGCCTGTATTGGGCCTGCCCCCCTTGGCACTGCCTCTTATTTCATAGTATAGTATATTCGGATGTTTGGGTGGGGGAGAACAGGATGTCTGGCACTGACTCCGGTATGAAGAAGACTCACATCAGTATGGTGGCCGGCAAGGGTGGGGTGGGCAAGACGACCTGCGCGGCGGCGGCGGCTGTCCACCACGCCCTGGGCGGGGAGACTACGCTGATTATATCAACGGACCCGACCCCATCCCTATCTCACATCTTCGAGGTGGAAGACAGGAGGAAGCCGGCCAGGGTTATGGACCGGCTGTACCTGGCCGAGCTTGGCGTGGAAGAGATAAAGCAGATGTGGGACAGGAAGTTCGGCAGGGAAGTTTACGAGGTCTTCTCTTCGCTGGTGGCGGTTGGCTATGCGGAGTTTGTTGATTTTATCACCTCCGTATTGCCCGGTATCGGGGATGAGTTTGATGAAATCAATAAGCACGGGCTTACCCCCGACCAGTTAGTGATAAATAATGTCATCGAGGTTAGTGCCGGCTCGAGTTTTCTCAAGGCCAAGGCTGAACAGCAGAAGGGGTATCTTGAGCTTCTCTTCGCCAGGTATCAGGGGATAAAAATAGTTAAGCTGCCCCTGTTTCCCGGCGAGATAAAGGGAATAGACAGGTTGAAGGAGCTGGAGAGATACCTCTTTCTTGTTGAATAGTTGTCTTTCCGTGATATACTATAGGGCATGAAAGAAGGCCGGGATGAAAGGTAAAGACCTGCTTTCAGTATCCGACCTGAGCGGTGGGGATATTCGTCAGCTCATACTGGATGCCGCTTCTATGAAGACCAGGGGCTGGTTGTCCGTGCTTAGCGGAAAGACGCTTGCCATAATGTTTGAAAAGCCCTCGCTGCGGACGAGGGTGAGCCTTGAAGTGGCGATGCGCCAGCTTGGGGGACAGACGGTATACCTCTCTCCGGCTGAGGTCGGCCTGGGCAAGCGTGAGTCGGTCCCGGATGTAGCCCGGGTGCTCAGCCGCTATGTGGAGGCAATCGCCGCCCGCACCTTTTCCCACCAGACTCTGGAGGTCCTGGCCTCTTACTCCTCCGTGCCGGTGATAAATGCCCTGTCGGATGTGGAACATCCCTGCCAGGCACTGGCCGACCTGCTTACTATCTATGAGAAGAAGGGGGAGCTTAAGGGGTTGACCCTGGCCTTTGTTGGCGATGGTAATAATGTGGCCCGCAGTCTCATGCTGGCGGCTTCACTTTCGGGGATGAATTTCAGGATTGCCTCGCCGCCGGGCTATGCTGTTGGAGGCAGGCTGCTCGAGGTGGCTCGAGAATATGCCCGGGACAGCGGGGCTGAGATAGTCTGCACTGAAGAGCCCCTTCAGGCAGTCAGGGGCGCTGACGTCGTCTATACTGATGTGTGGGCCAGTATGGGGCAGGAAACTGAGACTGAAGCGCGGCGCCAGGTATTCGCGGGTTATCAGGTGGACAGTGGACTCCTCTCTCAGGCTGATGCGGATGCGATACTGATGCATCCTCTGCCGGCCCACCATGGTGAGGAGGTGGCGGTGGGTATTCTGGATAGTCCCGGGTCGGTGGTCTTTGACCAGGCAGAGAACCGGATGCACCTGCAGAAGGCGCTGCTGGCGTGGATGCTGGGTGGCCTGGAGGTCCCGCTCTGGTAGACTATCGCTAGGGGGTAGTTATGTATATATTGAGGGCTCTGGTAAAGTGGGGCTGGTGTCCGATTCTGATTACGGCGCTGGCGGCTGGTGGCTTTATTTGTGAGTGGCCGGCGGAAGCCATCGTCACCGCCCTGGTTATTATCCTGGTTATCGGGTTGGTGGTCGCGGCGCTCGGGGCCAGGGAGAAGGAGCTGGAACGGCTGTCACTGCAGCTCAGGCAGCTGGCGGGATATTTTAACCGCCGGTTTATGGGTGACTCGTCGCTATCTATCTTTGCCATTATCGAGGGTCTGTTCAAGGTTGATGAGCCCAAGTTGTGGGAGTGGGCGCGGGCATGCGATATGTCACGGCGGGTTATCAATACCTGGTGCGGTAGTTTTGTCTCCAGGGTGGAGAGCGACATCAGGACCAGGCGGTTTGATATTTACCTGCACACCTATCTGAATGAGCTGTGGCTGGTGAACAGCCACTACCATGAGTATATTACCCAGTTTTGTGAAATAGGGGAGAGGGTCGAAATCCCGGGGGAGATTAGAGACCAGTATAATCGGTTTGTGGTAGAATACAACACCTTTGTTCAGGAGTTCAGGGATAACATCAGTGAACTGAAGAAGGTTGCCGGGACCGAGATTGAACCCCCCAGTGTCCAGTTTGCCAGGGAATTATCGGAAATAAAGGGTGTTTTGTAAAGGGTGAGGGGTTGGATACTAGAGTGAGTAAGCCTGTTGTGGCGATTGTTGGTCGGCAGAATGTGGGTAAGTCCACCCTGTTAAACCGGCTGGCGGGCGAGAGGCTGGCTATTGTCGCCGACCTGCCGGGGACTACCCGTGACCGTATTCTGGTTGATGTTTCGTGGCGGGGGGCCGGGTTTACCCTGGTTGATACCGGTGGTATTGAGGTGAAGCCTGACTGCCCGGTGGCCCGAAGGGTCAGGCAGCAGGTGGAAATGGCTATCGCTGAGGCCGATGTTATTATCTTTCTGGTAGATGTAAGGGATGGGGTGGTGCCCCCGGACCTGGAAATTGCCGACATGCTTCGCAGCTCAAGCAAGCCCGTGATAGTAGCGGCGAATAAGGCGGATAATGCCAAACTCGAGGCTGAGGCGGTGGAGTTCTATGAGCTGGGGATGGAGCCCGTGGCAATTTCAGCCTATCACGGCCGGGCGACTGCCGAGCTGATGGATAGGGTTATCTCACTGCTGCCGGCCTTATCCCCGGTTGAGCCGGAGCCGGACATTATGAAGGTGGCCATTGTCGGCAGGCCTAACGTGGGTAAGTCAATGCTGGTAAATGCCATTTTGGGCAGGGAGCGGGCTATTGTTGACCGTGCTCCGGGGACTACCCGTGACGCTTTAGATACCCTGTTTGACTTTGGCGAGCAGAATGTGCTACTTATTGATACGGCCGGTGTCAGGCGGCGGGGACGGCTGGGGGTAGGAGTGGAGCGGTATAGTGTCATCCGTACCCTGCGGGCTATCAACCGGTGTGACATAGGGGTGCTGGTTATTGATGCGAGCGAGCTGCTTACCGCCCAGGATATGCACATTGCCGGTTATATCCAGGAGGCGACTAAGGGGATTGTCCTGGTAGTTAATAAGTGGGACCTGGTCCAGGGTGGAAGCACCACTGACTGTGATAGGTACATCAGGAGCGGACTCAAGTTTATGAGTTATGCCCCTATCCTTTATGCGTCGGCTAAATTCGGGCACGGTGTGGACGGGATTATGCCCCGGGTGTGTGAGGTCTATCGCGAAAGGCGCAAACGGCTGACCACGGCCGTGGTCAACAGCGTGGTCCAGCAGGCCGTAGCCGCTCACGGTCTGCCCCGGAGAGGTAGTAATCGGCTAAAAATTCTGTATGCTACGCAGGCTGAGGTAAACCCGCCGACCTTTGTCTTCTTTGTTAACGATGCCAGTCTGCTCCATTTCTCCTACCGTCGCTACCTGGAGAACAAGCTGCGCCAGTCGTTTGGTTTCGCTGGCACCCCGTTCCGTTTGGTTTTCAAGACCAGGGGTGAGTCATGATTGTGGCCAAGTTTATTGCGGTAGTGGTAATAGGTTACCTTCTGGGTTCCATTCCCTCTGGTTACCTGGTAAGCAAGCGGAAGATTAAAGCCGATGTCAGGCAGTATGGCAGTGGCAAGACGGGGGCGACCAATGTACTGCGGGCGGCCGGCGGCAGGGCCGGGGCGCTGGTGATGGGGCTTGATTTGCTAAAAGGGGTGCTGGCGGTGGTATTCGCCGGGCTGATAGTGGGTGGGGATTATCTGGTGGTGGGCGGCTTTGGCCTGGGCACGCTGGTGGCTCGAGTTCTGGCGGCTCTGGCGGCGGTGGTGGGGCATATCTGGCCGGTATTCCTCAAGTTCAAGGGGGGGAGGGGGATGGCTACCTTTCTCGGGGGACTTCTGGCGTTGTGCCCGCCGGCAGCATTATTTGGCGGTGAGATTGTGATTATCGGCGCTGGCTTGACCCGGTATGTATCACTGGGTTCTATCGCGGGAGCCGTAGGCACCTATGCCATACTGGTGCCGCTGACGATTATGAATGGCTTTCCTGTTGAATACCTGTTTTATGCCCTGGTGGGGGTAGTATTAATCTTTATTATGCACCGGGATAATATTTCCCGGTTGATGTCAGGCAGGGAACGCCGGCTGGGCGATAAGGCTGAGGAGATAGAGCCGCCGGTTAAACCCGGTAGTGGAAGCACGGGATAGGATATGCCCAAGGTTGCTATTATAGGCACCACTACCTGGGGGATGACCCTGGGGGTGGTGCTGGCGCGTAAGGGGCTTGAGGTCAGACTGTGGGCACGGACGGAGGAGGAGGCTGATAAGCTAAGACAGGCTGGCCGTGGTCCTGTTTTGCCGCCTGATGTTACCTTTCCGTCGCAACTATCGGTTACCAGTTCGCTGGATGAAGCCCTGGCTGGGGTAAAGGCAGTAATTCTGGCAGTGCCGTCACAGAAGATGCGGCAGAATGTGAGACTGGCTGCAGGCTACCTTAAGGGGTCGGTGCTGATAGTGAGCGCCGCCAAGGGGCTGGAGAGCGGCAGCAACAAGCGAATGTCCCAGGTAATCGGTGAGGAGATAAAACCCCGCCAGCGGTCTAATATTTGTGTTCTTTCCGGCCCTAACCTTTCCCAGGAGATTGTCCACAACCTGCCGGCGGCTGCCGTGGTAGCCAGCTGGGATGAGGCTGTAACCAGGAAAGCCCAGAGGTTGCTGACTACCCCCGACCTTTGTGTATATACTAATACCGATGTCATCGGTGTTGAGCTGGGGGGAGCGTTAAAGAATGTCATCGCCCTCGGTGCGGGCATGGTTGACGGGCTGGGTTACGGGGACAATGCCAAGGCAGCCTTTATCACCCGGGGACTGACCGAGATAAGTGCTCTTGGGGTTGCTCTGGGGGCAAGCCCGGTTACCCTCTCGGGCCTGTCTGGCCTGGGTGATTTAATCGCCACCTGCTCCAGCCGGTTGAGCCGCAACCATTATGTTGGCGAGGAGTTAACCAAAGGGCGCTCCCTGACGGAGATAATAGACTCCATGGCCGGTGTCGCTGAGGGGGTCAGCACCACTGCCGCTGCCTGGGGCTTGGCCCAGGAGTTCGGACTGGAGATGCCGATTGTCGAGAGGGTTTATAAGGTGCTCTACGAAGGTGTTGACCTCCGCCAGGCGGCGGCTGAGCTGATGCAGGCGGAAGTGAGTCATGAGTTAGCCGGCCGCAAGTGGAAGCTTTTCTCCTTTCTCAGGCCCCGAGGACATCCCTGAAGCGGCTTGCTGCTCCACTCCGTTTTTTTGATGCCGGCATATTAGCCGGTCCCAGACTTGAAGCCAGCTCCTCGAGGAGCTGGCGTTGCTTTTTGGTCAGTGACCGGGGGGTAAATACGAAGAGGGTGGCGAACTGGTCACCACGGCCGTTTCTGTTGAGATGGGGAATACCCTTCCCCTTTAGCCGAAAAATATCGCCGGACTGACTGCCGGCCGGGACCTGAAGCCTGGTCTTACCATCGAGGGTGGGTACCTCTACCTCGGCGCCAAGGGCAGCCTGGGTAAAGTTGACCGGCAGCTTGTAGATGATATCGTCCCCATCCCGGGTGAAGAACTCATGCGGCTTGACGGACAGGGTAACGTAGAGGTCGCCTTGTGAGCCGCCCCGAAGTCCCGCCTCGCCCTCCCCATGCAGGCGCATCTGGGAGCCGTCATTGACCCCGGCTGGAATCCTGGACAGGATATGGTGCTGCCGTTTTTCTCTCCCCGTGCCCCGGCACTGAGGACAGGGCTCGGTGATAATTCTGCCCTCGCCGTGACACTGGTTACAGGTAGTGGTGTGAGAGAAACGGCCGAAGATGCTCTGCTGGGTGCGCTGTACCTGTCCGGTGCCATTACAGTTGGGACACCGGGTGGGCTGGGAACCTGGCCTGGAGCCGGTACCCTGGCACAGGGAGCAGTACTCGGTGCGTAGTATATTGAGTTCCTTTTCACAGCCGAAGGCGGCTTCCTCAAAGGTGATGGTAAGGCCGTGGTGCAGGTCGGCACCGCGCTGGGGAGCCTGGCGGGTGGCGGTGGTTGCCCCACCGAAGAAGGCATCGAAGATATCGCCAAAGCCGCCGAAGTCAAAGCCCTCAAAGCCTCTGCCGAAGACCCCGGCCGCGCCGGCATGCCCGAAGCGGTCATAGGCAGACCGTTTATCAGAGTCGGAGAGGACTTCGTAGGCTTCGTTTATCTCCTTGAACCTCTCCTCAGCCCCTTCACCGTGATTATGGTCGGGGTGGTACTTGAAGGCGAGCTGGCGAAATGCTCGCTTTACTTCCTCATCGGTGGCGTTTCTACCTACGCCGAGGGTTTCATAATAGTCCTGCTTTACTGGCATCCTCAAACCTCGTGGAACTCACCCTCCACTGTGCCCTCTTCTTCTTTGCCCGGGGGTGTCTCCTCACCCGGGGCTTCCCCACCCGGGGGCGGCGGTTGCTGTCCGTATACAGCGGCGCCTATCTTCTGCATCGTCTCAGATAGCTCCTGCGTCGCCTGGCGGACAGCGTCGGTGTCGGTGCCCTGCAGCGCGGAGCGCACCGCCTGGACCTTGCTCTCTACCTCCTGGTTCAAATCGGAGGGTATCTTATCCTTCTGCTCCCTCAGGGTTTTCTCTGCGGTATAGGCTAGAGTGTCCGCCGCGTTGCGCGTTTCTATCTCCTCGCGGCGCTTGGCATCCTCGGCAGCGTGCATCTCCCCTTCCCGCTGCATCTTTTCTACCTCTTCCTTGGAGAGACCGCTGGAAGCGGTAATGGTTATTTTCTGCTCCCGTCCCGTGCCTTTATCGTGAGCCTTGACGCTGATGATGCCATTGGCATCGATATCAAAGGTAACCTCAATCTGAGGCATTCCCCGGGGTGCCGGCAGGATGCCATCGAGCATAAATCTGCCCAGTGTCCGGTTATCGGCAGCCATGGGTCTCTCCCCCTGGAGGACGTGGATTTCCACGCCGGGCTGATTGTCAGCCGCGGTGCTAAAAATCTGGCTCTTGGAGGTGGGGATGGTGGTATTGCGCGGGATGAGGGGGGTAGCCACGGCACCGAGGGTCTCAATACCCAGGGTAAGGGGGGTGACATCGAGCAGCAAAACATCCTTGACCTCTCCCTTGAGCACCCCCGCCTGGATGGCGGCGCCGATAGCCACCACCTCATCGGGGTTGACTCCCTTGTGGAGTTCTTTGCCGAAAAACTGTTTTACCTTTTCCTGGACCAGGGGGGTCCTGGTCTGCCCTCCGACCAGGATTACCTCGTCAATCTGGGCCGCCGTCTTTTCGGCGTCAGCCAGTGCCTGGCGGCAGGGGCCCAGGCTTTTTTCCACCAGGTCTGTTACCAGCTGTTCCAGCTTGGCCCGGGTAAGGGTGATATTGAGATGCTTGGGGCCGCTGGCGTCAGCGGTGACAAAGGGAAGGTTTACCTCAGTCTGCTGAACGGTGGAAAGCTCGCATTTAGCCTTTTCAGCGGCTTCCTTCAGCCGCTGGAGGGCCATCTTGTCCTGCCTGAGGTCAATCCCCTGGTCTCGCTTGAACTCGTCACATAGCCAGTCCATGATTATCTGGTCAAAATCATCACCGCCGAGATGGGTATCACCGTTGGTTGACTTGACCTGGAAGGTGCCCTCACCCAGCTCCAGGATGGAGATATCGAAGGTGCCGCCGCCGAGGTCATAGACAGCGATAGTCTCCTCCTTTTTCTTGTCCAGCCCGTAGGCGAGGGAAGCCGCCGTTGGCTCATTAACTATTCTCAAGACCTCGAGTCCGGCTATCTTGCCCGCGTCCTTGGTCGCCTGGCGCTGTGAATCGTTGAAGTAGGCGGGCACGGTGATTACCGCTTCGGTGACCTTCTCACCAAGGTAGGCCTCAGCGTCTGTTTTAAGTTTCTGCAGGAGCATGGCTGAGATTTCGGGCGGGCTGTACTCTTTGTTGCCCATCGCCACCTTGGCATCGCCGTTGGGGGCCCTGGTTATCTTGAAAGGCAGGAGCTTCTTGTCGTATTCCACAGTGGGCTCATCAAACTTGCGCCCCATGAGGCGCTTGATGCTGAAGATGGTATTTTCGAAATTGGTTATAGCCTGGCGCTTTGCTACCTGTCCTACCAGGCGCTCACCATTTTTACTTACTGCTACCACTGACGGGGTGGTGCGGCCGCCCTCAGCGCTGGGGATAATCACCGGCTCTCCACCCTCCATTACCGCTACTGCCGAAAAGGTCGTGCCCAGGTCAATACCTATAACCTTGCCCATTATTTATTCCTCCTTCTTCTCCTCTTCTTCCTCTTCACCATTGCCCACTACTACCATAGCCGGGCGGATAACCCTGTCATGAAGCCGGTAGCCCCTCTGCAGCTCTTCAATGACAATTCCTTCTTTACCTTTACCGTGTATTGCGGCTTCGTGGAGCTTGGGGTCAAAGGGCTCGCCCAGCGCCTTGATGGGGGACAGTCCTTGTGCCTCCAGTATTGCCCACAGCTTGCGCTCAATGAGCCTGACGCCATCCACCCAGCTGAGTTCGGCGAGACGGGGTGGGATTGAAACAAAGGCCCGCTCCAGGTCATCTAAGATAGGCAGTAGATTGAGCATGAGGATAGAGTTGGCGAACTTTGAAATCTCCTCCTTTTCCTGTTCTGCTCTCCGCTTGTAGTTAATAAAGTCTGCCTGGGCTCGCTGCCAGTTGGCCAGATAGTTCTCTACCTTTTCCTTTAATGCCTCTATATCCTCCTCAGCCGCTTCTTGCCCTGTCTCGCTGGTTTGCGCCTCTTCCTCTTTCGGAACCATTATTATTTACCTCACCCCTTTGCTTTTGTTTGATAACCCTGCTTTCTTATTCATTATCAATCGGTGCCTGTTTTTCATATAGTTCGGCCACCAGCCCGCTCAATACTGAGGACAGATAGTTTATGGCAGAGATAGTGCGGGCGTAGGGCATACGGGTGGGCCCGACCACGCTGATGGTGCCGATGGCTTCTTCGGGCACCCCGTATCGGCTGATGACCACACTATAGTTACGGACGACCTCAGCCTCGTTCTCCTTGCCGATAATTACCTGCACCCCCCGCTTGGCCAGTTTGGGCGGGAGGATGGTCGGCAGCAGGTTCTTGTGTTCGATTAGTTCCGTTAGAGAGAGCATCTGCCGGCCATGGGCAAATTCCGGCTGGTTAAGCATGAAGTGCAGACCATCAAAGTAAAGCTCCTCGTACTCCTGTCTGTCTTCAGCCTGCATTATCTTTACCACACAATCGGTTACCTCTTGTTCGGTGGCGGAAAGCCCCTTTCCCCTGGCTGAAATCTGGCGGTGACTTGAGCCGGTGTAAGCCCTGTTCAGTTTATCGGCGATAATCGCCAGCTCCGGCTGGGTTACGGGCTGGTCGAAGGTTATTAGCTGCTGCCTTATTCTGGCACCACGCAGGGCGAGAACGAGCAGGGCCCGTAAGTCTTGCAGGGCGAATAACGCCAGATGTCTGAAGTGAGAGCCCGCTGGTTTGGCGAGGGTAACTATCGCCACGTTTTGAACGAGCTGCGCCGTAAGTCTTGCTGCCAGAACCAGCCACTCCTCCAGTTCCCTCTCTATCTGGTGGAAGAGGTGACTTATCAGCCGTTGCTCGGCCAGGGGGAGTTCGACATTGCCTAAGGACTCTACGTAGTACCGGTAGCCCTTATCGGTAGGGATGCTTCCTGCCGAAGGGTGAGGGCGGGTGATAAAGCCCTCCTTCTCGAGGTGCGCCATCTCATTACGAATGGTGGCACTGCTTACCCCGAAGTCAAGGTCGTTCAGGATGCTCTGTGATGGCACCGGTACCGCTCCGGCGATATACCGTCCCGTTATCGATTTAAGTATCGTCTGTGTTCTGGGAGATAGCATATCTACCTTCATTAGCAGTCCAGGCCCGAGAGTGCTAATTATCATATAACTTACCACTCCAGGCGCTGCTTGTCAAGGGGAATTTGGGGGATGGGGTGCCCGGTTGTTAATTGACCGTCAAACTTACCTTGTGCTATATTGGGAAGGAAATTATGGACATCAGCTGGTTAGGTCACTCCTGCTTTAAGATTAAGGGCAAGCACGCTACAGTCATTACCGACCCTTATTCACCGGAGCTGGGCTACTCATTGGGTAAGCCGGCGGCTCGTATTGTGACCGTAAGCCACCAGCACCCCGGTCACTCGTATACCCAGGGTGTTAGTGGTGGACCGCGGGTGATAGCTGGGCCCGGCGAGTATGAAATCAGTGGTATCCTGATTATAGGGGTAGCCACTTTTCATGATGCTGAGGGGGGTAAAAACAGGGGGAAAAACACGGTCTACCTTATGGAGGTGGATGATATCTCAGTGTGTCATCTCGGTGACCTGGGGCATGTGCTTACGGCTGAACAGATAGAGGAAATAGACAGCGTGGATGTCCTCTTCCTCCCGGTGGGGGGGGTGTCCACCATTGATGCTTCTCTGGCTGCCGAGGTAGTCCGCCAGCTCGAGCCAAAGGTGATTGTGCCGATGCACTACAAGACGCCGGCCTTAAGCCGGGCACTTAACCCGGTGGACGGGTTCCTTGAGGAAATGGGGATAAAACAGGTTGACTCCCAGGCCAAACTCTCCTTCAGCCGCTCCAGCCTGCCTGCCAGTGCGCAGGTCTTTTTGCTTGACTATCAGGACTAATTTTTACATCTCTTTGGTCAGGTTGGTCAGGAACTCGGCGTTGGTTTTTGTCTTGCTCAGGCGGTCAAGGACCCGTTCGGTGGCCTCGGCAAAATTCACGGAATCATTTGAAATCATCGATACCATCCGCCGTAGCAGCCATACTTGCTTTACCGTTTCTTCACCCAGAAGCAGTTCTTCTCTTCTGGTGCCGCTGCGCGGGATGTCCATTGCCGGAAAGGTCCGGCGTTCCGAGAGCCTGCGGTCGAGGTGGAGCTCCATATTGCCTGTCCCTTTGAACTCCTCGTAGATAAGCTCGTCCATCCGGCTGCCGGTATCGATGAGGCAGGTGGCGATGATGGTCAGGCTTCCCCCCTCGATGGTATTGCGGGCGGCGCCGAAGAAACGCTTTGGTGGGTAGAGAGCCGCCGGGTCGATGCCGCCGGAGAGGGTGCGGCCGCTGGGGGGCATCACCAGGTTGTATGCCCGGGTGAGGCGGGTAATCCCGTCGAGGAGGATGAAGACATCTTTACCGAGTTCTACCATTCGCTTGGCTTTCTCCAGTGTCAGCTCGGCGACCCGTGTCTGGTTCTCCACCGGCTCATCGAAGGTGGCACCTATTACCTCACCCTTGACGGAACGCCTGATATCGGTGACCTCCTCGGGACGCTCGCCGATAAGGCATACCATCATGTGGAGATCATTATAATTGATGCTGGCGGCATTGGCGATAGCCTTCAGCAGCAGGGTTTTACCGGCTTTGGGTGGTGATACAATCAGTCCCCGCTGTCCCCGTCCGATAGGGGCAATAAGGTTCATGAGCCGGGTGGACAACTCACCGGGTGAGGTCTCCAGGTTGATCAGCTTGTCAGGGAAGATTGGGGTGAGCGAGGCAAACCGGGGTCGGCTTTTAGCCAGCTCGGGGTCGAGGTCGTTAATTGCCTGCACCCTGAGCAGGCTGTAGTATTTCTCACTGTTCTTGGGGGGGCGCCCCTGACCGGCAACGACGTCCCCGGTGCGCAGTCCGAAGCGGTGAATCTGGGATTGGGAGACATAAATATCGGATGAGCTGGGCAGGAGTGAGTCCTGCCTGAGGAAGCCATAGCCGTCGGCCATAGTCTCCAGGTCGCCGCTGCAGAAGACGTAGCCCTGCTGCTCGGTGTCGGCCTGGAGCAGGCGCATGACGATGTCCTGCTTCTTGAGGCTGGTGCAATTGGTGATGCTCATCTCCTTGGCCAGCTCAATGAGTTCATCTCTGCTTTTATTTTCCAGTTCGGCAATGTTCATGGTGTAACCTCATTCCTGGTGATTATTACTGCTTATGAAAGGTGTTGCCAGTCGGCGAGGAAGTGGGTGATGCCGGTATCGGTGAGCGGGTGGTGTATCATTTGCATCAGCACCGCGTAGGGGACGGTGGCGATGTGGGCCCCGGCTTTGGCAGCGGCGACACAGTGCTCAGGGTGACGAATGCTGGCGGCAATCACCTGGGTAGGTAGCTGGTAGTGCGTGAAGACATCGACCATGTCTTTAACCAGCTCCATGCCGTCATGGCCGATATCGTCCAGTCTGCCGACGAAGGGGCTGACATAGGTGGCGCCGGCTAATGCCCCGAGGAGAGCCTGGTTCAGGGAGAAGCAGAGGGTAAGGTTGACCTTGATGTTTTCCCTGGCCAGGACGGAGGTGGCCTCCAGCCCCTCGGCGGTAGCCGGGATTTTAATCACGATATTGGGTGCCCAGGTGGAGATTTGCCGCGCCTGCTCAATCATGGCTTGAGCTTCCTCTACTACCACCTCAGCCGAAACCGGTCCCGGGATAATGGAGCAGATTTCCTCGATGGTAGCCCTGTAGTCAGCCGGTTTTTCCCTGGATACCAGAGAGGGGTTGGTGGTGATGCCGCTGATTACCCCCAGTCTGGCAGCTTGCCTGATGTGGTCAATATTGGCGGTATCGAGAAAAATGCGCATTTAGACCTCCGTAACTAATTGGGTTGAGGCAGAACGACACTATGTAAGCACTCATATGGGGAACAGCTCTACGCCGAGTTTATCTTGGCGATGGCGGGGAATAAATACTAGCCTAATTATAGGCAGGCAATTGCCGGTTGTCAAGTTCACATTGGCTGGGGCTCATCAACCTCAATCTTGCGTAGCTTGTCCATACTTTCCAGGTAATCTATGTAAAGCACTCCGTTTAAGTGGTCCATTTCATGTTCTAAGGCTTGAGCCAGAAGTTCCCCTGCCTTGATTTGTCTTACCTTCCCGTTTGGGCTGAGTCCTTTAACCTTAACTTGCTCTGACCGCTTGACCTGCCCGACATAGCCGGGGATGCTGAGGCAGCCTTCTTCTACCAGTCGTTCTCCTGTTCCCTTGACTACTTCGGGATTAATCAGGGCAAAGTCTTCTTCCCCGGGTATGCCAATGACAATCACCCGCAGCAGGGTGCCTACCTGGGGGGCAGCCAGGCCAACGCCACCAGCGGAGTGCATTGTCTCCAGCATATCGTCGATAAGCCGGTGGATTGAGTTATCGATACTCCTGACGCGCTTCGACTTTTGTCTCAGGACAGGGTCAGGCACCACCCGAACGGGTATAATCGACATCTGGTCACCACCTGATTATAGTTTACTAGACCAGCCCCACCGGGTCAACGTCCACTGTCCATCCCTGGGGGATGGTTAAGTGGGAAAGAAGGGCAGAGGGCTCCGCGCCGCGGAGGATAATCTGCCAGCGAAACCTGCCCCGCAGCCGGTGAATAAAAGCCGGGGCAGGCCCGATCAGGCTCAAGTCGGCTATTCCCTTGGCTTCTGTTTCGGCGATGAGCAGTTGCTGCATCCTTTCCGCCTCCCGCTGGCACAGGATATCATTGGGATGGCTGTAGGTAAGGAGAACAAGCCGGCTGAAGGGCGGGTTATGGAACTTGCGGCGATAGTTAATTTCCCGCTCGTAGAAAGAGGCATAGTCATGTCCGGCTGCCGCCTGGATGACGTAGTGGTCGGGAGAGTAAGTCTGGATGATGGCCTGTCCCCCCAGAGTGCCGCGCCCGGCCCTCCCTGCTACCTGGCATAGTAGTTGAAAGGTCCTCTCCCCGGCCCGGAAGTCAGGCAGGTTCAAGCCAGTATCGGCGTTGATTACCCCGACAAGGGTAACCAGCGGTAGGTCCAGTCCCTTGGCAACCATCTGGGTGCCAATAAGAATATCAGCCTCATGGGCACGAAACCTGGCTAATATCTCCTGGTGGGAGTGCTTCCCCCGGGTAATATCGCTATCCCAGCGTGCCAGTTTTGCCTGGGGGAAGGCATAACCTGCTTCCTGTTCCAGCTTCTGGGTGCCAGCGCCTAAAAACTTCAGGCTGCGGCTCCGGCATCGGGGGCAGGCCTGGGGCAGCGGTACTCGGTAGTTACACTGGTGGCAGACCAGAATGTTCTCGATTAAATGGTAGGTAAGGGTAACCTCACAGCGCTTGCAGCGGAGGACAAAGCCGCAGTGGCGACACTGAATAAATGTCGCCCCTCCCCTCCGGTTGAGGAAAAAGATTACCTGTTCCCCTTTTGCCACTGCCTCGGCTGTGGCCTGGGTGAGAGACCGGCTGAAAAGGCTTCTGTTTCCCGCTTTGAATTCTTCCTTCTGGTCAACTATTGCAACCCGGGGCAGGGGGGAGCCTTCACTGGGGACAACCCGCTCCGGAAGCTGGAGTAAGCGGTAGTCTCCGGTTTGGGAATGATAGAAGGTCTCAACATCGGGGGTGGCGCTGCCGAGAATAACCACGGCGCCGCTGAGTTCTGCCAGCTTAATGGCAACCTCACGGGTGTGGTAGCGGGGTGATTTATCGTGCTGCTTGTAGGTCCATTCGTGCTCCTCATCAATAACGATGAGGCCTAAATCGGGTTGGGGAGCAAAGATGGCACTGCGGGGGCCGATAACGACATCGCATTCCCCGTTTCTTATTCGCTGCCACTCGTCGAACTGCTCCCCCAGGGAAAGCTTGCTGTGGAGGATACCCACCCTGCCGGGAAAGCGCGACGAGAAGCGCTCTATGGTCTGGGGGGTGAGGGCAATCTCCGGCACCAGGGCGATGCCCCGTTTTCCCAGCCTTGTCGCCTCGGCCAGGGCCTGCAGGTAGACCTCGGTCTTACCACTCCCGGTAACCCCGTGAAGGAGGAAAACGGATGGTCTGGCACTGCCCTTTACTACCCGGGTCAGGCTGGACTTGATTGAACTCAGGGCTGACTCCTGGTCGGTGGTAGGGGGTAGCGGCTGAGAAGGGGTGATACCCTCATCGGAAATGGGTCTGCGTCTTACCTCGACCGGTTGAAGCCGGACTAAGCCCTTGCCAGCCAGGGCGCTGGCAATTGCCGTTGAGCAACCGGTGCTCTTCCTGACCTCGGCCAGGGGCAGCGGCCCGGTTTGCCGGGCCAGAAAGTGAAGGAGGTCTGCTTGCTTACTCGCCCGCTGCTTGCGGAGACTCTCTACCGCCTGCCGGGCCTGGGGGGGCGGTACTGCCAGCTCCAGGTAGGGTACCGTCTTTGGTCTTACCCTGACCTTCTCCAGCTCATAGACTCTGGTTACCAGGCCTTGACTGACCAGCTGCGATATGAGCCGCCGCCCGCGTTTTACTCCTAGTGCCTTCTCTATCTCTTTCAGGCTGGCCTTGCCCCGCCTCCCTACCAGTTCCAGCACCACTTTTTGTTCGGGGGTGAGGGGGGGTGTACCTGTCCCGGGATTTGGAGAGCTGCAGATAAAGGTAACTGTCCGGCGTTCAAAACCCGGCGGTAGCATCAGGGCCACGGCGTCGAAGAGGGGGGACAAATAATACTCGCTGAGCCATCCGGCCAGCCTTACCTGGGACGGGGTTAAGAGGGGGTGGGGGTCGATGACCCCGCTTATTTCCCTGACCTCGTCTACTGCGGGATGGGGGTTGACCTCGAGGACGATACCCTGGAGAAGCTTGTTCCCGAAGGGAACCCACACCGCTTGCCCGACAACGGCGTTCAGCCCGGGGGGTATTGCGTAGCTGAAGGTGTGGCGCTGTGCCAGCGGTGAATTAACACTAACCTCAGTATACTCCATCCCGCATCCTCCAACGAGGCAGGGCTGGGTTTAGTCTCTGGGAGCTGCTTTCGCGGTCCGTTTTTCCTTGATGCGGGATGCCTTACCGCTCAAGCCCCGCAGGTAGTAGAGCTTGGCCCGGCGTACCTTTCCGTGGCGCATAACCTCTACCTTTTCTACCAGCGGTGAATGCAGGGGGAAGGTACGCTCGACGCCGATACCGGAGGCGACTCGCCTTACGGTGAAGCTGGCCCCCGCCCCACCATGCCGCAGCCGGATTACCACCCCTTGAAATATCTGGATGCGTTCCCTTTCCCCTTCTACTATCTTAGCACTGACCTTTACCGTGTCACCGGGGGCAAGGGGCGGAATATTAGGGTTTGTTTTGACTTCGACTAGTGATGCCATATCCATTGACTACATCTCCTCTATTAGCTGGGACTCCTTTAGCTTGTCGATTGACCCTGCTTCTTTTAAAGACAGGCTGGCCTTGTCCAGCAGTTCGGGACGGCGTTGCAGGGTACGCTGGATAGCCTGCTGGCGGCGCCACTTGGCAATCCGAGCATGGTTTCCTGAAAGCAGGACCTCGGGTACTGACCATTCCCTGTATACTTCAGGGCGGGTGTATTGAGGGTACTCCAGAAGCCCGCTGGCATGAGAGTCGTCCACCGGTGAAGCCTCCGAACCAAGGACCCCGGGCAGTAGCCTGACCACGGCATCCACTACTACCATGGCTGCCAGCTCACCGCCACTGAGCACATAGTCACCGATACTGACCTCATCAGTGACCAGGTATTGTCTTATTCGTTCGTCGACCCCTTCGTAGTGCCCGCAAATGAGTATCAGATGGCGGTGTTGTGATAGCTCGCGGGCGATTCGCTGGCAGAAGAGACGGCCCTGGGGGGTGAGCAAAATTACGGGCAGGGGGCGAGACTCCTTGTTGCCACTCTCCGCTTTCAGCTTCTCTACCGCCTCGAAAATGGGCTCGGGCTTGAGTACCATACCCGCGCCGCCCCCGTAAGCGTAGTCGTCAACGGTGTGGTGCCTGTCATGAGTGTAGTCCCGAATGTTATGCAGGCTAATGCTAATCCGTTTCTGGTCGACAGCCCGTTTCAGGATACTGGCGTTAAAGGGCCCGCCAAACATCTCCGGAAACAGGGTCAAGATATCAATATGCACTGACGCTAGTCCTTCCCTGCCTGGTGCTCGGTTATCTCCCCCTTGATAATTCCCACGGCATGGGGAATGGCGGGCAGGATTACCTCAAGACACTCCCGGACTGCCCTCGGGCTGCCGGGTAGGTTGATGATGAGGCATTTTCCCCTGACTCCGGCCGTGGCCCGGCTCAGGATGGAAAACGGTGTTGTGTCGAAGGTCCTCATCCTCATCGCCTCGGCCAGGCCGGGCACGACCCTGTCCACTATGGAAAGGGTTGCCTCAGGGGTAACGTCACGCTGGCTGAGGCCGGTGCCACCGGTGGTCAGGATAACGTCCATTCCTCCTTCATCTGCCCACCGGGCCAGTTTGCTGGCGATGATGTCTCTCTCATCGGGGACAATCTCATACTCAACCACGTTGCTCTCCAGTCGGGCCAGGCTTTCCCTGATTGCCTGGCTGCTCTTGTCCTGGCGCTCTCCCCGCCACCCCTTATCACTGATGGTAAGTATACCCAGATTAAGCATAATGCCGCCTTTTGGAACAAGCTTCATTTTACCACATATGGGTCGTATCGCAAAATCAAGTGCCCCTTCCCTTCCATTTCTGCCAGCGCTGCGTTGTGCGTCAGGCGCGACCAGGTTGTGCGTTTCGGCTGCTTTTGCATTGGCCGCTGTTGATAGTGCCATGCCAGAGGTAAGCCGTCCCAATTGGTAAGTCAGCAGTGCAACTGCATCGCTATCAAGGACACAGAACGTCATTTTGTGCAATGAGATCTGAAACACTGCTAACATTTCGATGAAGACACGTTAAACCTAAGTCATAGTGTCATTAGAAGCAACGGGCTCATAACCGATTGGTCGCAGGTTCGAACCCTGCCGAGCCCACAAAGTCGCAGGTTCTATCTGAGGATTTGAACATAAGGGAAATCTTGGAGGTGCTGCTTGGCAGCGAGGGGAGGAGGAA
>Ga0114918_10000681_pt1 | contig 29572 bp, 36 predicted proteins | sample LantaG_FD_87015 | JGI IMG/M metagenome (GOLD analysis project Ga0114918, IMG submission 87015) | Deep subsurface microbial communities from Baltic Sea to uncover new lineages of life (NeLLi) - Landsort_02402 metaG | ecosystem: Environmental > Aquatic > Marine > Oceanic > Sediment | place...
AATGCTTATTGGAGATTCGGTGGGTCTGCTACTCCTTATAGGGAATCAGGCGATGGAATAATGATACAGGCTATGTTTGGTTCGAAAATAGTAAATATTAGCGCTTCGTATCTTATTCAGAATAAATGGCTTGTAAAACCATATATTTTTATGGAGCCAGTGCATAGTGATGACGGATGGAAGTCTTATGCTAAGGTGTACGAGAATTCTATAGTTAAAAATACCAAATTTAACGACCATGTTGCTCATACAGCAAACCATCTTGTTGGCAGGGGGTTGAGTACATTAGTATTGGTTCAGCATTATCCTCAAGGAGATTACCTCAAAAGTCTAATACCTAATTGTGAATTTGTTTCTGGAAGAATGACCAGTAGTCAACGCAAGCAGAGTATACAAGATTTGAGAGATAAAAAAGCTATGTGTATGATAGCCACAACATTGGCAGATGAAGGGTTGGATATCCCCACCTTAGATGCGGCTTTATTGGCTGGAGGAGGGGCTTCTGCTACTAGAGTAAATCAAAGGGTTGGTAGAACCTTAAGAAAGGATAAAGATAGACCTAAGGATAAGTCTATCGTTGTAATGTATGAGCATGACTCTAAGTATCTTGATAAGCATGCTAAAAAAGTAAGGTCTATTTTGAAGAAGGAGAAGGAGTTTGAAGTAATGACTTCAAAAGGTGCAGACTTCATATGCGGAGAGATAGACAGTGTGATGGGTTTAAAAAATAATGATAGTTCAGTATTGGAGCTATAAACGATGTATAATACGAAGAAAAACATGGAGGAATGCAATGGACGACTTTTTCGACTCTTTCAATTCAAAAAGAGACAAGTTAAATACTGTAAAGAAAATATCTTCTCTACCTAGCAATTATGTTGGAAGCAAGAGGAGGCTTTTATCTCATATATGGGACGTTCTTGAGAAGGAAGATGTTAAGTTTGATAGCGTCTTAGATGCCTTTTCTGGAAGCTCAATGGTATCTTTACTATTCAAGACAATGGGTAAGAAGGTATATGCAAATGATTTACTTACATCTTCTGCTATTACCGCAGTTTGTTTGCTTGAAAACCAAAATATACCATTAACAAATGAAGATATAAGTTTTTTATGCACGAATGTTCCAGATAGTCATGGAACATTTGTTCTTGATAATTACAAAGATAAGTTTTTCACCGAAAAAGAGTGTATTTTTCTAGATAGGTATAGGGCTAACGTAGAGTCTTTGTGCGGTAGTAAGTTTTATTGTGGCATGGATGTTGTAAATAAGGCTACTTTAATGAGTATCCCTAATAGTAACTTTTCTGTATATGGAAAAGACTTAAAGAGTATTAGATCTACTCATGAGGTTGGTAAGTCATTTTGGAAGGAAAAATGGAGAGATACAACAAGAAAAAGAAGAGACGTTAATAATGAAATAAAATTTGGTGAATCAATTAATGAGGTCTGTGACAAGTATCGAAGCGCATTTTCTTTGTTCGCTATTGAGAACCATATAAATCAACATTGTTTTTTGGGAGGAAGATACTATAATGGTCAAACGATTGCAAATTTAGAGCATAGATTGAAACATGAAAAGGGTAATGGGATACCTATAGATGATATGATTAATAGCATACCTAAAAATTTAGGAAAAGTTCAGGGATGTTTAACTGGTGGGGAAGCTTTTGTTTTTAATTCTGATATAATTGACTTACTTGAGTCAAGGGCTGTATCGGCAGATTTATTATACTTAGACCCTCCGTATGGGGGAGCTAGTAGCGATTATGCCGTACTTTATAGATTCTTGGAAGAGTATTTATATGGAAGTAAACTAGAGGATATGGAGCATATTCAGAAAGGTGCTAAGAGATTCGCTAAAAAGAAAGGTTATCAGGAGCATTTTGAGCATATGCTGTCTTTATGTTCTGATTTCCCTGTATGGTTGACGAGTTATAATGAATCATCTTATGCCAATCTGGATTTAATTACTTCTACTATAAAAAATGCAGGTAAGAAAACCGTAAAGGTATTTGATGTACCTATTACTTATCAGTATAGAAAAGGTAAGAACATTGTTAGTTTAGAGGAAACGTCGAATGGGGAGTTTGGTTACGATCCTGATAAGGGAAAAACCCATCTTCAAAGAGGTACTGAATATTTAATTTTGGCATATTAGAACGGCATATTAGAATGATGACAGAGAAAGAGCATTTAGTACATAACTCGGTAACTGATATTGACAATAGGGGGGCTTATATTAATCCCCCATATTTTATGTCATTGCAGGGACTTCCTCATAATATGAGCAGGGTGGGTAATATTATTTTAGGTTTGATATGTGAAGGGCTTCGATATAGCTATGGTCAGGTTATGAATGGTTATGGTTTCATTTCAAATGTAAATCCAGTTACAGTAGATACCATTCTTTCTAATGCCAAATCTAAATCGTATGCTGATGGTAAAAAAATTGAATATGATCGTAGGAACTATAGGAGTCATATTAGGGCTATTCATGACAATAACATATATTATGTTTGGAAGTGTGGAAAGTTTTATATTTTTATTATGGAAAGGGAGTTACGTTCATGGTTGATTTATAATGATAAGGGTTGTGTTACCCCAAATTCAATTATTAAGATAATCACTAGGGCAAGGGGTATTATAAATGACATGATAAAGTTTCACATTAAGAGTGGTAGCTATAAAAAAATTAATGAAATTGAAAGTGAATTTGGTTTTTTTATCAATGGGCTTATTCATAAAATGAACCCCTTGGTAGCATCTCAGGGGCTTATCATGTGGGATAAGAAAAAACACATACATGAGTATTTGGGTGAATTGTTAGAAAAGCTAGAAGTAATGGACAAGTTTGAGGGACTTCATGTGTCTGATAAATATTTACTTAATCTTCCTGAATTTACTAGGGAATATGTAATAAAAAAGAATGGAGATTGTGATATGAAAATTGACTTAGAAAAAGCCATAGCCCCGGATGGAGAAGATGCTAACATGGTTGTAAAGAAAAAAAAGAGAAAGCCTAGGGGGGCTTCAAAAGTTAAGAAGACTAAGGTAAGTAAAGGAGCTCCAGAAACAGAAAGATTCAATAACGAGAGTATAAACCCCTTTGATAGTGGGGGGAGTATGACAGAATATTATAGAGCACGTATTGAGCAGCTTTCTGGAAGGGCTAATATAAGGTTCCAAGATACTGTAGTGGATAATAGAGTCGGAGTTGAAGTATTAGACTTATTAAAGACTTATAAGTTAGTAAATAAGGCATTTCTTAATGATTGGATTGAGTACTTCTATAAAAACAATTTAAAAGGAAATAAGGTTCTTAAGGCAGAGTATAACGCAATGAGTGCGTTTCGTTATACTTTTGAGAGATTTAAAGATACGTATCATATTCCTCAGTAATATGTATAATGTCTTAGAATGGAGAATATATGACAACTGAATTAGAAAACAATGGTTTCTCTTCTGACCCTGAAATAAAAGAGATGAGTGATAAGAGGAAGGCAAAGCAAAAAGCTTTAGCATTTTTGCGTCGAGCTAAGAAAGCTCAAATCCCCTCTCAGCATATGAGGGTTAATGAGGTTCAATTTTCTGAATTGCTTGATTTATCTTATATAAAAGAAAACGAATCAGAATATAAATACGTTTTTGGAGATAGCTTTGTGGCTGGCAACTGTAAGGATTTTTCCCATTATGTATACGAGAATGCAGAAAAGCTTTTAGACCTTAATTATATCGTAATAGATGGAGGTAACGCTGATGCTAGGAGGAGAGCGGGGCATGCGTTGTTATTTAGATTGATATTGTGTGATAAATTTGCAGAATACCATGAGTGCTCTGAGTTATCTCACGTTTTCCAATCTATTCGCTCAGATGGAGATAGACCTCATCGTAATGATATGGTGTCTCACCTTAAAAAGCTTGGGGTACTTTTTGTTTCAGAGTTTTACCCTAAGTTAATGAGCGTTCATTTTGAGGTCGGTAGTTTTTTTGACGAGTTTTTGGTTTCTAGAAGATATTCTGGAAGACCAACTATAATTTCGTTCTCAGAGCCGATGACCGATGAGGCAAAATTAAAGAACAAAGATTATGGGGTTACTTTGGCTGATTTATCGTGGCAGTTGAAACCCGGCAAGAAAGTTTTAAGGATTAAGGTGGTGCCATATCATGAGTCAAAATAATACAATACCAAATGAAGAGGTAGTTAGATTAGCGGAGAAAGAAGAGGCTCGCTTTTTGGGAATCATGCTTAGGGATAAAAACTGCCTTAGTGATTCAATATCTTATGGCATTAAACCAACGGAACAAAATAAGCCCGGGCATTTTATTGATCAGAAGAATAGTTATTTATATTCGTTGATACAGCAAAACTTTATTAACTATGGTTCTCTGTTAACCAGAAGCGCCGTTGATAGTCTTATGGATATGCAAGAAGGAGGGACGGATGAGCAAAGATCGTCCATGAAGACTTATTGGGATAAGATATGGAATAGAAGTGATGTAGAAATTGAAGACTATAGAATGCTCAGAGATCATATTAATGATAGGTATGTTCTATGGCAGTTTTTCGAAGTATGGAGCCATGGAGACCAGATAATAAAGGCTACCATAAATCATACAGAGTTGGTTAAGGGATTCTTGACGGATATTGGAGCCCTAAAGAATTTAGACCCAGACCCATATAGTCTAACAATGAGCATGGAAGAGGGTATTACCCTTGCGATGGAGCACATTAAGGATCGTAGAGAAAATCCTGCTGACCCAGATAGAATCAAAACGGGCATTAAAGCTCTAGATGAAATTTATAATGGATTTGAAAAGGGGTCTTATACAGTAGTAAGTGGTATGATTAATGGAGGTAAAACCACTCTATTAATGAATGTTGCCTTTAATATGGCTAAAGCTGGTTATAATGTTGCATATGTAAGTTTGGAGAAAAAGGCAGAGTTGTTTTATAGAAGAATTCTGTCGAATCATGCATCGACGGATTATAACCGTATTAAAAGAGGTGGTAAGGAGGAGTGGGGAATTACAGACCACTGGTACGGCAAGCTTCAAGAAGGTGCCAAAGATTTGCTTGAGAATATTAAGCCACACTTAGACTGTTTGCAGTTTGTTCAAGGTACGGTATTGACAAAGATATTGTCTGAGTTAGATAAGATTAGAATGATTAAGAGTCTCGATGTTATTGTCGTTGACTACCTTGGTGTTATTGGTTTTGAGTCTAAGACGGTTGGAAGACCAGATTTGGATTTAGCTAAGGTTCACCAACGGCTTCAGGCTTACGGCAAGGAACATAACTTGGTTACTTTGACGGCTCTACAGTTAAAAAGCTCTTCTAGTAAGGAGATTCGTAAAAAGGCATCTAAGGTCGGAACAGATTCAGATGTTTCAAGTGTGGAGGTTAACACGGAGGACTATTCTGGGTCTCAGATGATTATTGCCGATGCGGATAATGCTGTTGGTTGTGTTTTGAATGCTGACCACCCACCTACTAAAATGTATATCTCTATTAGTAAGGCTAGGGATGATGAATCACGAAAGACTATCACATTAGATTTTGATGGTAAGCTTGGTAGGGTATCTGACCCTGAATATACCCCTCAGCAGATTAAGGCTACTCATGACTTATTATATGATTCAAATATAGACAATAGTCAGTTGGAACAATCTTTGACTTCCGATGATGATTTATTTACTACTGAATCAGAATCGAATGGGTCTGTTATCAGTGAAGATGATACTCCTGCATCGAGTGCTCCTAAGCCTGATATTATGGAAGATTTGGATGAAATTGAGCCAGACGTTATTAAGGAAAAAGAGATATCGTCGAGTCCTTTTGACTTTTCAGATGTAGAAGAAGACCTTGACGACGGTGATGTGGATGATTTGTTTAGTCCTGATGAGTTTGGAGAATAAAAATGCCATATTTTGCAAACAATAATAAAAAGAAACCTAATTATCTATTTGACTTCATTAAGAAAAAGGTGGATTTAGCAGAATTCTTGGAAACGGAGGTAGGGTGTACTTTGCAGTGGTATGAAGAGAATGTAGCTGCTGGAACGGTATGTCCGATGCCCCATCACAAAGATTCAAAACCTTCATTTAGAGTTAAGTTAATGGATGATGAGGTATGGGTGTTCCATTGTTTGGGCTGTGGATCTAAGGGAACTATTATTGACTTTTGCATGGAGTATTATGATTTAAATAATTCTTCAGAAGCTATAATGTTTATTTGTAATAAAATGGGTTTCAAGAAAGATGCTCAAATGATTGCAGATTCACTAAAAGACGTTAAGAAGAAGATGAATCTTAATAGAAAACTTGAATGTGCTCATATCGTAAGTGCTAATCAATGTAGGGTTCTTTTGAGAAAAGATTATGATAAGTATAGTAAATGGGTTAGTCAATCTTATCGGAAGATGAATAATGCATTAGATGTAGAGGATATAGATACTATAGAAGAAGTCGGTTTTGAGGCATCTTCTAAGATAAGGGATAAAAAATGAGTAGTAAAAGGTTAGAATATATATCTTGGGATTCTTATTTTTTAGGATTAGCTGCAATGGCTTCATTCAGGAGTAAAGACCCAAGCACCCAGAATGGTTGTGTTATAGTTGACCCGCTTACATTACACCCATTAGTTAGTGGATATAACGGTTTTCCAAGAGGTTGCTCTGACGATGATTATCCTTGGGATAGAGAGGCGGAAAATATAGAGGATACCAAGTACCCTTATGTAGAGCATAGTGAGAGGAATGCTATTTTCTTAGCTGCTGGCAGAGGAGTTTCTTTAATGGGTTCGATTTTGTATTTGTATTCCGAAAAGGGTTATTATCCTTGTAATGAATGTGCTAGGGCTATTATTCAGTCTGGAATAAAAGAAGTTAGAATGGCATGGGCAATGGATGAGAATACAGACATTTATGATTGGGGTATTACCAAAAGAATGTTTGAGTCTGCTAATGTTGGAGTGCATGTCTTGAATCTAGATGCTTCTCATGAATTGGTTCAAGGCACCGTAGATGATTTTGAGTTGATTTCAGAAAAGATGGTAGAGATTGCAAAAATAATAAATGAGAAGGGGAGATAGTAATGGCTAATATATTTTTATCGGTTCCAATATTGGGCAAACCTGAATTAAAAATGATGTATAGTATGTATCAATCAATTTTGTCTAGTGGAAAGCATCAGGTTCGGGTTTATTTTAATGAAAATGATTCTCTTATATCTAGGGTTAGAAATGTTCATTTGTCTGCTTTTTACAATGAATTTCCTGAATGTGATTATTTCATGTCATTAGACTCAGATTTAGAAATAGTAAATTCATATCCCAATAATAACATATTTAATAAGCTTATAGAGCATGATGTTGATTTTGTCGGTGGATTATATGCCATAAAGAAGCCCGGGGAAAGGCGTAGTTCATCTATTACACTAGATGGGGAAAACCCAGATTTCGATAGTGGCTTGGTAGAAATGGCTTGGATGTCAACTGGTTGTTGGTGTGTCAAGAGGGAGGTTGTTACTAAGATGATAGAGGCGTATCCCGAGCTTCATTATGATGGGGATGATAACGCATCTGGTAAAAAAATATATGGTCTTTATATACCTATGCTTTATGATATTAAGGAGGGGGATTTTCCGGGAGTGAAGCCTCCATTCAAGAAATATCTTAGTGAGGATTGGAGCTTTGCCCAGAGATGGAGGCAGATTGGTGGTAAATTGTATGCTGATACTAGTATTGTTTTAAATCACATCGGAAAGGCTCCATATAGTTTATGGGATGTTGAGGTTAAAAGAAGAAATGTATCTGAACCACCATCCCCTGGTTTTGATTTGAAAAAATAATGATGAGTTTTTATGGATGATTATTTAGAAAATACGGATGTTAAATTTGAGTTTTACAAAAACAATAGTGATGACCTATACATGGAGGATGTAACTTCAATTGCATTGGAAGCTCTTGAATTAATCGAGAATAGGTTGGAGGCTTTTGGTATTGAAATTCTAGAGGGGCAAGATGATGATTTGTATTTACCTATTGTAAGGACAATAGAGAGGTATGGAAATGGGGAATATAGGAGGCATATGTAATGGGTAAGGATTGCAAAATAACAATTATTACACCTACTACTGGTAGGAGTAGCCTCTATAGACTTTTTGATTCTCTTGAGTCCCAAAGTATTGATTGGGTTCATATATTGCTATGGGATAGTAAGAGAGAGGGGGATTTCCTTTTTCCTAATTTAGAAACCTATAAAGTGAGTCATCCTTCTGATTTGGCTTGTTTAACTCAAAGAGGAATACGGTACTGTATAGATATTCCCGGGTATATGGTCAAAGGGAAGGCGGCTGGTTCGGCTCTTAGGGCTGTAGGATTAATGGCGGCTAATACTCCATATGTTACTTTTGCAGATGATGATGTGTGGTATGAGAATAATCATCTAGAGACCTTAATGAACGTTGTTGATGGAAAGAATTGGGGTTATTGCAGGCGTAATATATGGGCTAATAAAGACGAATGCCTAGGAGTTGACAATTTTGAGTCAGTTGGTGATAGTGCCGACAGGAAAGTTCCATATGAAATGGTTGATAATAATTCGATGATATTTAGCAGAAGATTTGGTTCTTCGGCATCTGTTTTATATAGAGAAACGGAAGATTATAATGATGATAGATTAATGTATGACTTTTTAAAGAAACATGCAGGTGACCCCGGCAAGACAAAAAAAGCTACAGTTAATCAAATTTGCCCATCTCGTTTAGAAAAAATGTTTAGGAGTAATTGTGACCTCAGTTAATATTGATAATAGAGATGTAGATGTTAAGACTTTGCAGGATGATTGGGCACTTGCTCTTATGAGTCAAGGAGTTATTGTCAAGCTATCTATAAGCCGATGGAGGGGAGAGGTTAGTTTAAGTGAGGACATGCTTGGTATTCGTTCTGTAGATTCTGATAGCTCTGCTTTCATGAGTAAATACATTAATCTTGGAAAGCAAAAGCTACTTCCTCCTAGTATTTTGTCTGAACTTGTAACCCTTGAACAAAGAAGTAGGACTTTATTGGCTAATTATAGTTTTTCTACGGTTTGGGGTAAATTCGTTCCATTTACGGCTTTTGAGGAATGGGAAAGGCAGAATAATATATTAAGGGGGGATTTCAAAGAGCAAGCTAAATCTATTGGTAATAATTATGAAAAAATTGTTGCAATGGTTAGAAAGGATTATAGAAATTTAGCTAAAGATGTGTGGTATAGATTATATCCTAACGACAAGGGTCAGCCTACTGAGTCATTTATAACAGATTTTGTAAGTAAGGTTGTAGATAAAATACCACCATCTGAAGATATTGTGTCTAGTTTTAAATATAATGTTACATATTTTATTATTCCCATGCCTTCGTTTGTGGCAAGAGATGTTGCAGAATCAGAAAGAATACAAAGAGAGTCGGAAATGGATAGCTTCAATAATGAAGTTGAGAAGGAGACCAAAAGGCGTATATCTGAAGAATATGTTGCTAGAAAGAAAGAGCTTATTGATGGTTTTCTAGAATCAACGGTTATGACCATGAGGAAATATGTTGGAGAGCTTTGTGACTCAGTTCTTCATTCTATATCTACGAAATCTAAATATGGTAAGATTACGTCTAAGCATGTTAATAAGTTAAGGGAGATGATAAAAAAAGTTAGGAGACTTAATTTTTACGACGACAAAGAAGTAGACTCTTTAATTATTAGGTTAGAGAATGAGTTAGATAAAATTAAAGGAGAAAGGGATAACGGAGTGATAGTTGATAAACTAAAGGAAATATCTGACACGGGCAAGAAGAATTTTGTTCCAAAAAGATTTAATCCTGCAATTAGCGTATTGGATGTATAATGGGTATGTTGTTACGAAGAAAATCTACTGGAGTTGAGCTAATAGATGATAAAGATAGGGCAGTCATAATAGTTGAAGGTGGTCGAGTAGCAATTGCTAGATTTGCCGACATGAGCGATGAAGATAAAAATTTCGTTGCCTCTGTGTATGCTGAACTGACTGGGGTTGAGGATTCTTATAAAAGGGTTATGAGTTTTCTAAATTATAAAACTAAAGAAGAAACTTTCTGTTCTTAGAATAGGGGAAACAATGGCAGATAATAAAAAGATATTTGATAAGTTCAACAAAGATGTAATGAGGGTTATTATATTTGCAAAAGCCGCTAGTATTAATGCTACGGTTGATTGTATTTATCCTGAGTCATTTACTATAGGCATTTTGACTACGGGAGCAAATGATGTAACGACCATATTAGTCGATATGAAAATTGACTTAGAGAGATGTCTTTCAGAACTTAAGAGGGCTCTCTCAAGTAAAAAGTCAGATAATGAAGTTAAAGGAGACCCAAATTATGAGGATTTGAAAATATCAAAACAGGTTGTTGGTGCATGTAAACTAGCTAATAGAATTAGGTCTGATATTTTTGGCAATGATGATATCGGTATTAAAGATATGTTTATAGCTCTTCTTAGAGTGTCTCCTGTTGTTAGGGGTATATTTGAAAAAGAAGGGTTAGTTATGGAGGATATGGTTAGTAGAATGAAAAACGGGAATGAATTAGTGTCTGACGATGGCCGTCGTAAAAAGAAATCCCAAAAAAGTCCCTCGAAACCAAAAATTGAAGCACTCAGTGCTTTTTGTGTAGATGTCACTGAACAAGCTAAAGAAAATAAGCTTGACCCTATTATTTCAAGAGAATCAGAAATAGAGAAGACTATTACCATTCTTTGTAGAAGGGGTAAAAATAATCCAATACTTCTTGGGGAGCCAGGAGTAGGAAAAACTGCAATTATTGAGGGTTTATCTCAGAGGATAGTCGGTGGTACCGTTCCTAAACAGCTATTAAATACCCACATATACTCTTTAAGCCTATCTGGGTTGGTTGCTGGTACAAAGTATAGGGGAGAGTTTGAGGAAAGGATACAGACCCTTGTGAAGGAAATACAGAACCATCCTAATTGTATTTTGTTTATTGATGAGATACATACGTTAGTTGGGGCAGGAGCATCGACTGGGGGAGCTCTAGATGCCTCTAATATACTTAAACCGTTTTTGGCTAGGAGCGATTTGAGATGCATCGGTGCAACAACCCTAGAAGATTTTAAAAAATATTTTAAGAAGGATGGGGCTCTTGCCAGAAGATTTCAACAGGTAATGGTTGAGGAGCCAAGCAAAGAACAGGTTTCTCAGATATTAAATGGTATTAAGCACAAATACGAAGAGTATCACAGTTGTATAATTAGTGATGATGCTATTAATGCAATTATTAATCTTACGGGGCGTTTCCAACCCGATAGGAATTTCCCCGATAAGGCGATTGATTGTATGGATTTAGCATGTGCAAAATATGTTGCTTGGGATGAGGGGCGTCTTCCAGAGACTAAGAGTAATAAAAACAATAAAAACTTAGTAATTACGGCTGACCATATTTCAAGGGTTATTAGTGATATATGTGAAATCCCTATTGAAGTAATACTTTGGGATGATAACGAGAGAATAACTCGAATTGAAGAAATGTTGTCTTCTAGGGTTATGGGTCAAAAGAGGGCTATCGATGTAGTTTGTAGGGTATTAAAGAATGCCTATAGTGGTATCAGGAACCCTGACAAGCCTATTGGTAGTTTTGTGTTTGGAGGTCAAAGTGGAACTGGAAAGACGTATATGGCCAAGGAGATTGCTAAGGCTGTGTTCGGTAGGGACAGCTCCTTTATAAGGTTAGATATGACTGAATTCTCTGAAAAGCATTCAGTTAGTAAGCTTATCGGTAGCCCTCCCGGATATGTTGGTTTTCAAGAGACTGATATATTTATTGATAAAATAAAAAGGAAACCATATTGCATAGTCTTATTGGATGAGGTAGAAAAAGCTCATCCAGACGTCATGAAGCTTTTTTTGCAGGTGATGTCAGACGGGGTTATGACGGATGCTACTGGGAATAGAGCCGATTTCAAAAATGTTATATTGATTATGACTGGAAATTTTGGTTCTGAGAGTGATAATCGGTCTTCTTTGGGATTTGCTGAGAACGAAAAGAAAAGCCCACTTGAGTTAGAACAGGATAAGATAGTTAAATATTGTCAAGAAAAGTATGGTGGTGAATTTATAAATAGGGTAGATGAATTTGTTCCATTTATGCCCCTAGATGATGCTAGCCTTAGCAAGGTAATTGAGATTAAGTTGGGAGAATTGGGTGGAAGGCTTGTAGATAGAAATTGCAAGGTCGTTTTTGACAATTCTACGGTCAAAATGTTGCTATCTAAAGGTAAGAAGGACCATGGTAAAAACGCTTCTGTTTTTGATAGATTATTGTCTAGGGAGATAGAACCTTGTATATCGGATGCATTAATGTCTCTTGATAAAGATTTTTATACTATCACGGTTAAGGCTAAGGGGGATGAGTTCTCTTTCACGAAAAGGAAAAAGCCTGTTAAAGAGATAAAACCTAAGTCGGATACAAGAATCAAACCTAAGACTCCTTCGAAAAAGAGCGGAAAATAATGAGGGGAAGTCAAGATAAAGACTATTATGGTATATTGGGAGTAGATAAGAATTCTGATTCTGATACTATAAAGAAAGCTTATCGTAAGTTGGCTATGAAGTATCACCCTGACCAAAATAAGGGGGATACTGCCTCGGAAGATAAGTTTAAAGACATTAGTGAAGCTTATGAAGTCTTGTCTAACCCAAAAAAGAAGAGGTCTTATGATATGGGTGGATCATCTTCTCCGTTTTCCCATTTCTCAGGTATGGGGGATATATTTGGGGCTCAATTCAAGTCTCAATTTAGGACAACTCGAAGAACAGTAAGTCTTGATAACAAAGCAGTCTTTAGAGCTGATATATCTCAGATTATTAAAGGTGGAGAAGTTACGGTAGAATTCAATCGGCATTTTGCGTGTGAAGAGTGTAAAGGAAATGCTGTAGTTCCAACTGGCAAGAGCTGTAATCTTTGCGGAGGGTCTGGTAGAGTCCAGTCAGGTGCTGGAAATATGTATTTTGTTACAGCTTGTCATCAATGTGAAGGGTCTGGAGTGGAAACATCTAAGTGTAATAAGTGCAATGGGAAAGGTTATGATGTAAAAAGGGAAAAGGTTAAGGTTAAAATCCCATCTGGAATATCACCATTATCCACTATGAGAATAAAGGGCAAGGGAAATGTATTATTTAGCTCAAATTCTAAAATATATGGAGATGGATATCTAGTTGTTGACTATCCTAGGGTGCAGAATGGGGTATCGTTAGATAATGGAAACATCATTTTGTCTCTTAAGGTTCCATTTAATTCCGTGTTATCTGAGGAAACGATAACAGTTGATGTTTTGGGTTGTAAGACTTTAGAGGTGAAGCTTGATGGGTCTCATCCTTCCGGGTATCAATATGAGGTTGATGGAGGGGGAGTTTCCCCAGACAAGAAAGCTTTCGTGAAGGTCTTTATAGATACTCCTAAGAATAAATTAAGTAAGGAGAGTCAATCTAAACTTAATAAAGTATTGGGAGAAGTATATGGAAAGCCAATTCGAGAGTTCAAAATCCCAAATAACTAATGAAATGTTTGATACTTTTTATCCATTTCCACTTCCTCCAGACGTTGTTCAATTAGAAGTAGATGCGGCTAATGTAGTCGAGGGTCGAGTTGATATTAATACTTTTCCCCATGACTACCAGCAGAAGATAAAAGATTTCTATCGTTTTTCAGCTACACGTCATATGTCTAATGACGGAACAATAGCAAATATGACATCAAGTACTTTTGATTTAATATAATGACAGATAAAGATAAAGAAGCATTAAATGATAGGTTTAGTGGCTATACTTTACCTACGATTGATTTAGAAGCGGGATTTACAGCCTATCAGGTTCCAGTTCATCCTTATTTTTTCAATCAGCCATTAGAGTGGACTAAGAATGCTTATACAAAGTATCATACTACTGGACCTCAGGCACTTGGAGGAGATTTCCCGATGTCCAAATCTGGATATTCAAGTGGTGGTAATGTAGGTTCCTCTTCGGGTACGGAAATCTCAGGATCATCGGGGTCATCAGAGTATATTATAAGAGGGAAGAAAGATGTTAATGGTGAAGGTGATATTGGTGGACCTAGGACGGACCTTCTTCCGTTTTAGTTTTGTGTGATTTGTTTTAAAAAAAATAAATTTGTTGTATAATATAGACATGAATAAATTTACTGTTTTTTCTTGTATTAGGGTTAGAGAGGATGACTATGATGGTCCTTGCCTCATTATGGCTTGTGTTAGTGACCCATCCTTTATGTTGTTTTTCCCGGTCTCTGAAGATAATGCTAAAATCATATCGTATATACTAGACGGTAATGATGATTATGGGGTTGATACAAATATCTTGGGATTGTATAAGACTATGATTGACTCTTGGAGGTCATCAGATAGATATTTATCTGGTGTTGTTATGGATACTGTTTACGATGATGAACACGACGGTAATGTATTAGTTATAAGATTGGCACTCTCTGATAATAAAGGTAATTTAGATAGTCTTGTTAGGGTCAATTTTCTTCATGCTATTCTTGTCGCGGCGATGGAAAAAACGTATGTCGTCGTTAGTGACGAGTTAATAGAACAAATGATGCCTCCGGAGTATTCTGAGGAAATAGATGAAGATATGTTTTTGAATGAAGAAGGAGACGAAGAAGACGAAGAAGACGAAGAGGGTGATAATCTTTTTGATGTCGATAATGAAGAAAGAAAATTTCATAAGAGGGTTCAGGATGCAGTTGCTCTTCCTGAGGATAAGAATATAGTAGATATTGCTCGTAAAATTATGTCTGGAAAAATTCAGGATAAAGAGGGCACAGAGGATTTTGATAGTCCAGAAGATGATGTTAAAGAATGATTTGTCAGGTGCGATTGTTGTTCGTTTTGGGATATGAGGTGACCTAGGAGCCATTAGTTGCTGTTGCTCTTGGCCGAGACGATAGCGATTATTTTATCTCGTTAGAACGATAGTTGCACCTGATTTTTATTAGTTGAGAACGTAAAACCCCGACATCTTTAGTGTCGTGGGATGAAAGTGAACAATTTAACATAATATTAAAAAAAGTTAAAATAATTAAAGGGTAAGTTTCCATGTTTATTGAATGAAGTAAATATGGAAACAATTTATAAAGCTTTTAAATATAGAATATATCCAAATCAAGAACAAAAAGTGTTAATAAATAAGCACATTGGCTCTTGCAGGTGGTTGTATAATTACGCCTTAAACAAGAAAGTGGAAGCTTATAAAAAAGATAAAACTAAATTAACAAGATTTGATTTAAGTGCAGATATCCCTAAGTTAAAGAAAAACGAAGAGACTGAATGGTTAAAAGAAGTTAATTCTCAAGCTCTTCAAATGTCTTTAAAAAATATGGATGAAGCATTTACTAAATTCTTTAGAGATAAAAAGGGGTTTCCAAAGTTTAAATCAAAACATAATAATAAACAATCATTTAATATACCTCAAAGTATCAAGGTGGATTGGGAGAACAAAAAAGTTTCAGTTCCAAAGATTAAAAATATAGAATTTGCATTAGATAGAACTGCTAAAGGAGAGATAAAGTCAGCGACAATAAGTAAAACACCAACTAATAAGTATTTTATTAGTATTTTAGTTGATACCAAGAAAAAAGAACCAAAGAAATATAAGGTTAAAGAAGAGACTTCAATTGGAATAGATTTAGGGATAAAAGATTTTGCAATTACATCAAATGGTCAGAAATTTGATAATCCCAAAATTCTTAAACGATATTTAAGAAGGTTAAAGAAGTTACAGAACAGAGCGAGTAAAAAACAAAAAGGAGGAGAAAACAGGAGAAAAGCGAATTTGAAAGTTGCTTTGCTTCATGAAAAAATAAGTAATTCAAGGAATGACTTTTTACATAAATTATCATCTAAATTAATAGAAGAAAACCAAACTATTTGTTTAGAAGATTTAAATATTAATGGAATGTTAAAAAATCATTGCTTAGCACAGAGTATTCAAGATTGTAGTTGGAGTAAATTCAATGAGTATCTTGAGTATAAAGCGAAATGGAATGGGAATAATATTGTTAAAATTGGAAGATTTGAACCATCAAGTAAAATGTGTTCAAATTGTGGGAAGATAAACAATGAATTAACATTGAAAGATAGGGAATGGAAATGTGAAGGATGCAATTCTGAACATGACAGAGATATAAATGCAAGCATTAATATAAAACAAATAGCTTGTAAAGAGCAACAATTTTTAGGGAAGGGACTTCCCGACATTAAGCCTCTGGAGAATACTTCATTAGAAGGTTCTATGAAGGAGGAAACCCCTAGATATTTAGTCTAGGGGTAGTTCATTATTATATGTAGTATACTGTTTTCGAAATCAAGAACGGTTAAAAAAAATACTTGACTTAGTAAAGTATTTTAAATATGATAAAGGATATCGGTTAAGGAAATTAGAACAAAGGTATAAAGGTAAATTGAAAATGAAAAATATTACATCACTCAGTTCATTAGGATTGTCGTCCTGTCTAAGTAGAGACGGGCTGAGTGGGGTACGCTTATACCTATAATTTAAGCAACCTTCTTCAGCCCGTTAAGGATAATCCTTAACGGGCTTTTTTGTTGAAAAGTTAGGAGTAGATATGAAGGCAAGGAATGGTTTTGTAAGTAATAGTTCAAGTTCGAGTTTTGTAGTGCATAAGGAATATATTTCTGAATATCAAATGGAAAGGATATATGCTCATGTTGAAGAGGTTGATAGAGATTATGATGTTTGGAGTATAGAAGACTTGGGGCATAAGGTGAGATTTTCTACTTCGATGGATAATTTCGATATGGAATCTTATCTTGAAAGAATAGGGGTTCCGACAAAAGAGATTAAGTATGAGTGGTAAATAGATTTAATATGCGGGTATGACCGAGTGGCTTAGGTGATGGATTGCAAACCCATCCAGACTGGTTCGATTCCAGTTGCCCGCTCCAATTTTGAGTTCATTGACAATTGAATATGGCTTTATTATGGAAGGTGACATGCGTCAAGCGGTCAACTGGTGAATTAAGCCGCACTGGTGAAGGGGGCTACGGCAAGAACCCCTTCTCTTCCTCCAATTTTAAAGGTTGGTTACGGCAAATAAAAAACTTACTGAAAATAAGAAAATGCCAACCTGTAAATGGCGGTGTACGCAATTTTGGCATAGCGGCTGAACTTAAAATTCAGTGTTATATTTGTGGGTTCGACTCCCATCACCGCCACCAATTTTATTCTCAGAACCGTTTTGAACACCTATATGGTGAGGGGGAGTGGTAAGCTTCCTGAACAAAACCTCAAAAGATTCAGAACAGGGCATACGGTTAACCCGTTAGCGACGAAAGCATGAGATGGATTGCAACCATCCTGAGATACTTTTTTAGTGCCATGGTAGGCAATTGGCAGACCACGGAGTTTCAAAAACTCTGATGCTGAGGGTTCGAATCCCTCCTATGGTACCATTTTACGAATAGGAAGTGGCGGAACTGGCATACGCTTCTGTGGTCTAAGCCTATATGGATGGGTTTTGGGGTAATACTCTGATTTTATGCTCATGGCGAAAACTAGATGTCGATGACTAGCATAACGGTCTACGGCTTGCAGGTTCGACTCCTGTCTTTTTATTCATTGTTTTTAATGCGGGTATGGCGCAATCGGCTGACGCACAACGTTGAGAGCGTTGGGTTCATTACGAACATGAGGGTTCGAGTCCCTCTACCCGCACCATTTTTTATAGGAAGTGTAAGCCAAGTTGGTCTACGGGCGGCTGTCTTGAAAACAGTTTGTGGTAAAACACGTGTGGGTTCGAGTCCCACCGCTTCCGCCATTTTTGATGGTATCTTGTGGCAGTCATGCAGAATGGCAGTATGACGGGTAAAAAGTCCAAGGGTTCGAGTCCCACTATAGGATACCATCTTTATAGGAAAAGTAAGCCAAGTAGGTCTAGTGGCGATTGTTTGCTAAACAATTTGGGGTAACACCTGTGCAGGTTCAAGTCCTGTCTTTTCCGCCAAATTTCTGTATAATGTAATTGTCGCCCCCAATCCTGCTCCATAAGAACCAGCTTGGGGGTATTCTTTCTAATTCAAGAGTTGGTTTCAGCAAAATATAAATTTGACTGCAAATCAAGAAATATACCAACTCGGAATAGGGTTCAGTGGTGAAATTGGCAAACACACTGGGTTTAGGTCCCAGCGAAGGTTAAACTTCTTGGGAGTTCGAGTCTCCCCTGAACCACCAAATTTTTCTTGATTTTTAAATACTTTAACGTAATATGTAGGGGTAATATACGCTCGGTTGATGGAATTGGCAGACATTCAGAACTTAAAATTCTGTGCCGTAAGGCGTATGGGTTCGAGTCCCATACCGAGTACCAAATATGGGAAGGTTGGCTGAGTGGATAAAAAGCGCTAGTCTTGAAAACTAGAAACGTAGCAATGCGTTCGTGGGTTCGAATCCCACACCTTCCGCCATTTTTAGACGAGAAGTAAATGAAGGTTTAGAAGTCAATAATTAGAAAGTGAGGAATAAATGAAGACAGTAGGTCAGGTTATAAAGGAGCTTAGTAGGTTCCCAGAAGATGCTAAATGTCATGCATATGAAGGTGAGGAAATTGGTATTTCAATTGAAATAGAAGAAGGCGATATCGAAAGCTACGATTTTGTGTCATGTTCTCCATCTGATAAAGATCCAAGTTCTGTTTCTGATTAAGGTGGTTGTATGAGGGATGAAATAAAAATCTGCTTGGATGAAATAGAAGCTTCGTATGAAGTAATGAAAAACCCCAAGACGGACGACAAAACGATATCCGAAGCTAAAGGGTGGGTTAGAAAAAATAAAGCCATATTGAAAGAATTGAATTATAATGGTAGGATAGTCAGGCAACCAAAAATTCATAAGGGAAAAGGAAGTTTATTTGAGTAGGAAGGGTGACTGAGTTGGGCGAAAGTGCATGATTGGAAATCATGTGTGCGTGAAAGCGTACCAAGGGTTCGAATCCCTTTCCTTCCGCCATTTTTAAGGATGGTTATGAGATGTAAAGGATAGTATTATGAAAGTAAACGCAATAAAAGATGATTTTGACTATAAAGAAACTTTATGGGATAAAATCAGTTATAGATTGAGATATGTTACCCCTTTTGATAAATTATTTGATTTTGGATATTATATCAGGAATGTTTTTATCCGTAAGCATCATATTATAAAGACTGGTCTAAAAAAAGGTCAATGGTATGATTCAGAAATGAGAATTCTTTATGGAATGATGAACCTGCTAACTGAGTATATAGAAGGTGAAAATCCATTTGATATTATTGATTGGGATAGTGATGATGAACATCGACATGCTAGAGATGAGATGGTGTCTATAAAAGAGTGGTGGGATGAATATCCTAATAGAGAGTTGGAAATAGATAAATCATTAAATGATTGGCATTCTAAAAAGTTTGAAGGGGTCGATAGAGATGGTTGGTTGGATAGAATTAATGAGGGGGATACAGAAGAGCATAAAAGACTATTCGACATTCATAACGAATTATGTGAAAAACTATTTGAGGAGGAGCAGGATATGCTTATCCGACTAATTAAAATAAGACCTTTTTTGTGGACTTAATTTGTATAATGTTAAGATAGGGGATATTAATTATGATAGAATATAAAACTAGAACGTTTGAAGAGAAAGTTCCCGATAAAATAACCTGTGATGTATGCGGGAAAGATATCGAAACAATGATTGATAGTCAGGAAGCTCTATATATCAATTTTGTTGGAGGTTATGGTTCTGTATTTGGAGACGGGGCTATAGTTAATGGTGAAATTTGTCAGAATTGTTTAAAGGAAATTTTAGGTAAGTATTTAAGAGTTAGTTAGGAAGGATGGCTGAGAGGTTTAAAGCACAGGTTTGCTAAACCTGCGAGGGCGCAAGCCCTCCGAGGGTTCGAATCCCTCTCCTTCCGCCATTTTTATTAAAAAAGGAATAAAATGTCTAAAAGGAAAAATAGAAAAAGTGATTTGTCTGTAGCTAGTAAAAAAGTTAAGAAAGAGTACTCAGACCCTTATAGTTTCAACCCAGTTGGAGAGTGGAAGTGGAGAGAATACGAGGGGAGGAAGCAGGTTGATCCTATTGATTTTATTAATAAGTACAGGGATCGTTTATTTTTCGTTGGTACGGATAGTCAGTGTCATCCTAAGAACGGTACATGTGTTTTTACTAGTGTAATTATAGCCTACGATTATGATAGGGAAATAGGAACTGGTCATGGAGCTACTATTATTCGTCATACAGATAAGAGGGCTATGGTTCCTAAGGAGGCTCTTAGTGCTAAGTTGACTGTTGAAACTCAGAGGTCGATTGAGATTTGTAAGATGGTAGAAGAGCATCTTATTGAGATTTCAGATGAAGAGAATGACTATATGGAGAATTTGGTTGGAGTAAGTATAGACTGTAATTACGATGAGGCTAGGGGTAAGTCGGCTCGTTACAAGGATATGCTTGTTGGGATGGTTTTAGCTTACGGTTGGAAAGCCTTTATTAAGCCAGATTCTTTTGCTGCATCATCTGTTGCAGACAATAAATGTTGATGTAATAGTATATTTATTATTGCATTAATTTTATTTTCCTTTACAATGTATATCGATGAAAGGTGGTCGGTGTGTTTGAATCTAAAAAAATATGTCTCGCTCAAATGGATGTGACTCCTGGGCATCCTAATAATAATACAACCAAGATGCTTGGCATGATAAAAGATGCTAAGAGGGATGGCTCAGATATTATCGTTTTTCCAGAAATGTCGATTCCGGGATATTTTATAGGAGATATATGGGAACGCAATTCTTTTCTTAAAGAGTGTGAATCATGTGGAGAAAAGATTAGGGACTCTGCGGAAGGTATTATTGTAATTTATGGCAATGTTGCTGTTGATTGGAATGAGAAGAACGAAGATGGTCGAGTAAGGAAGTACAACGCTTGTTTTGTAGCGGAAGACAGAGAGTGGGTAAAACCACTTCCGTCACTAAGTAATAGAAATTATATCATAAAGACACTTCAGCCAAACTATAGAGAGTTTGATGATAATAGGCATTTTTATGATTATCGTAAATATTGTGGAAGCGCAAATCCGTTACATCTTCCAATTAATCTCAAAGATGGATTTAGTATTGGATGTATGCTATGTGAGGATGGTTGGGATACTGATTATTCTGACTCTCCTATTGATAGTCTTGCAGATAATTGTTGTGAGTTGTTGGTAAATATTTCTTGCTCTCCGTTTACTCAAGGAAAAAACTCAAAACGTAATCGTATATTTTCTGAAAAGGCTAAGTCACATAGAATACCAATGGTTTATGTTAATTGTGTTGGGTTGCAGGATATAGGAAAAACGGTTTATACTTTTGATGGTGAAAGTTGCATCTATGATATAAATGGTAATATATTTACCCCCTACAAATCTTTTGAAGAAGGTTGGGAAACCTTTTCTATTAAGAATGAGTTATCGGAACGATGTATGGATTTTACGACAGTTAATTCATTTGAAAATGATGGCATTGGTAAGCTATATGAGTCTGTAAAGTATGGCACTGGTAAATTCATGGATAGATTGGGTATAGATAAAGTTGTTATAGGGGCTTCGGGTGGGATAGATTCTGCATTGAGTGCGGCTATATTTAGTCAAATACTTCCTAAGGAAAATATCACACTTGTTAATATGCCAAGTAAATATAATTCAGATACTACAAAAGATTTAGCAAAAGAATTGGCAGAAAATATAGGTTGTAATTATAGAGTGACATGTATTAATGAAAGTGTTGAACTGACAGGTGGACAGATTTGGACTACTTTTCAAACAAAAAACGAAGCGGGCTATATGGGGTATCGTACTAAAGTTTTGACCCCATTTATGTTAGAGAATGTTCAGGCTAGAGATAGGTCAAGTAGGATTTTAGCGGCATGGGCGGCTCTTGAGGGAGGGGTTTTTACCTGTAATGCAAATAAAAGTGAAATGACCGTCGGGTATACTACAATGTATGGGGATTTGGGTGGTTTTTTAGCCCCTCTATCTGATTTGTGGAAAACTCAAGTGTACGAAATGTCTGAGTGGTTTAACGAAAATGTTGCCCCTATAATCCCTAAGGGGTCTATTGATATTATGCCATCAGCAGAATTGAGCAATGAGCAGAATGTTGATTTTGGACAGAAAGGAGACCCTATTCGTTATCCATATCACGATTTACTTTTTAAGAGTTGGATTGAAAGATGGGATAGGGCAACTCCTGAGGATATCCTTGAATGGCAAATTCAGGGTGTGTTAGAAAAAGAGCTTGGATGGGAATCTGATTCTAAAATACTTTATTATATGTTCGGTGACGATAAGGAAGCCTTTGTTATAGATTTGGAGAGATGGTGGAATTGTTATCAGGGACTTGCAGTAGCAAAGAGGATACAAGCCCCTCCCGTATTAGCGGTAAGTCGTAGGGCTTTTGGGTTCGACCACAGAGAGGCACAGGTAGGTGTAATATATACCGAAAAGTATTATGAGCTAAAGAATGAGTTTTCTTCTTGACTCACTATAATTAGTCAGTTAATATTTCTGAAAATATAGAAGTAAAAATAATAAAGAATTACTGATGGGAATTGCTATGACTAGGGATGAATTTAGAGATGGTGTTTTTGAAAGAGACAACTTCAAGTGTGTTGTTTGTGGAAAAGATGGCAAGGATGCTCATCATATAATCGAACGTAGGTTATGGGATGATGGAGGGTATCATATTGATAATGGAGCCACACTATGTGAAGAGCACCATGTTCTTGCCGAAAAGACGGTATTATCCTGTGATGATATTAGAATAGCTGCAAAGATTAATACTATATGCCTCCCACCTTATTTTTATAGAGATAAGAAATATGATAAGTGGGGTAATGAGATATTGAATAGTGGCTTGAGGGTAAAGGGAGAACTATTCTTTGATGAATCTGTTCAAAAGATATTGTCAGATGTTATGGACCAATTCACCGAATATATTAAATTCCCAAAGATAAAGCATCTTCCTTGGTCAGATGGAATCAATCGGGATGATAGAACTTTCCATCAGAAAGAGGTTGATAAAAACTTTAAAGGCAAAGAGGTTGTAATAACAGAGAAGCTAGATGGGGAAAATACAACTATATACCCTAATTATATCCATGCTAGGTCGATAGATGGAAGGGATCACTGGTCAAGAAGTTGGGTAAAAAATCTTCAGTATAAGATAGGCTACAATATCCCTAATGAATGGAGGGTATGTGGTGAAAATGTTTTTGCTACTCATTCTATTAGATATAGTGAGCTCCCAACATTCTTTTTAGTTTTTTCTATATATAATGACAAGAATGAATGCTTATCTTGGGACGACACTGTTGATTACGCGGGGCTTCTTGGGGTTGAAACCGTTCCAGTTATTTATAGGGGGAGTTATGATGATGTTGATTGGGATAACCTATATACGGGGATTTCTTCCTATGGTGGAGAGCAAGAGGGTTATGTTGTGAGGTTAGCTGATTCTTTTCCATTCACTCATCATTCGGTGTCTTTTGCTAAGTGGGTTAGAAAGAATCACGTTCAAACTAATCATAATTGGATGTATAGTTCTTCTGAAAAGAATGAGTTGGTTTAATTTTTTTTAAAAAATACTTGCGTTATCTGAGTAAAGAGGTATAATAGGTTTAAGAATATAAGAGGGTTGACTACAGCAAACTAAAATTTTTATTACAAATAAAGAAATAGGTTTCAACCCGTTATTCTGAAAAGAGAATAATTTTGATTTAAGGTTGGATACGGCAATCCAAAAAAAATAATAGTCGGAGGACTTAAATCTTACCAACCTGTATTGAATTTCACTTAGGTTCTAGGTGAAGTTGTGCAGGCTGATTATGTAAAATAGTCAGCCTTTTTTAGTGGAGGATTTAGATTGGACGAATTTAAGAAAAATATGCATGCTCGTTGCAAAGTTGGAGGACTGTATTGTTATTGCTGTAACGAGTACGCTGGTAAAGATAAGCCCAAGCTTAATAGGATGGTTCGTAGAGTAATGAAACATGAAGATAGGAAAAAAATAAACAAGGAGGATAGAGATGGCTATAACGGGAAATGGTGATTACGCATATGATAGTACTGGGAGTGCTTTGGTTGAGTTCTTTTCAAAGGCAGGAAGCTTATTTAAGGGTAAGCAGACATATTACGGGGATGAAAAAACGGCTTTAGAATTATTTAAGCCAGCTTGGAAGACTAATAAGTATAAGTCTATTCAACTATTGATGTGGTTAAGGGATTGTCGTGGTTAGGCAGGATTTAACCTATCTTTTGTAGTATAATATACAAAAGGAGGTTAGGTAATGAAAGTTGTTTTTTGTAAAATTTGTAATAAAGAAACTAAATATACTCGTCGTACTTTTGCTAAATATCATCTAAGAAAAGAGCATAATATTAGTAGTAAGGAATATTATGATAAATTTAAGATAGACAATGGAGAAGGTAGCTGTAAGATTTGTGGGAAATCAACATTTTTTAAGAATATAGAAGAAGGCTATAATGTTTTTTGTTCTAATGCTTGTTCTCATTTAGATGAAGATGTTATCAAGAAGAAGATGGACTCAAGATCGTTTAATGAGAGAGAAAAATATGATGGTAAATTATTTCTTCAGACGGATGAATGTATTGATAAGATAAAAAAAACTAAAAAACAGAGATATGGAGATGAAAATTATTGTAACTCTGATCAGATAAAAAAAACTAAAAAACAGAGATATGGAGATGAAAATTATTGTAACTCTGATAAGATAAAAAAAACTATATTTGATAAATATGGAGGGTATGATTACCAGCAAAGGCAAACCAAACGGGCTGTTTTAGAGGAATACGGTGTAGATAACTTTTTTAAAACAGAACAATTTAGGGAAGCAATGGAAGATGAGGGTAAATGGGTTTCATTAGATTTACTATCGAAATTTGAAAAATATAGGCGTGAAGTTAACAAAGAAACGAGAAAGTGGAGAGAGGAATTGTTTTTAAAATGGGATGGTCGAGACTTTTATAATGGTGATAAGTTAATCACTTATAAAGAATGGAAGAGGATTAATCCAGAAATTCATGTATCTAATAATAAGTTGCAACCTACCGTTGACCATAAAGTTAGTATCGTTTACGGTTTCAATAATAGTATAGATGCTAAGGTCATAGGAAATATAGATAATTTATGCATTTGCTCAAGAGATACGAATGTTAGAAAAAATTACAAAACAAACAGGCAATACAAAAGGAGGTAGCTATGGGAGCTGGTAATAGAAGTGGATTTAGGGATATTATTCATTGGTTAGCGAATGATTCAGAGGGTGGTGCATGGATTGATGCTAATATGCATTTTATTCCTGAGCTTGGTCGATGGGATGACTTGCTTGCATTAGTAGGAACCCCTTGTGAGGAAAATGCTATGAAGTTCTGGGCTAGAGCGATTCAGGACGGTCATCAGTTAGCGGCAAAGTGGGCTCCTCGAGCGTCCAAGAGTAATGTTGTTAGGAAAGAAAACTTTAACAGGCTTAGAAAGGCTGCTGGAATGTCTCCTAAGGATTTTCGTAAGTTGCTTGCTAGGAATACTGAAGTTGTAGAGTCTGCAATGTGTCAGAATGATTTTTATGAAATAGACTACAGCAAGGTTCCTTCTGTAGCAATGGCTCGATACAACAACGCCTTCAAGAAGCATGATATCTCTCGTTTTGACCAGTGGAGAAATGCTCTTGAGAAGGGTGTTGATGTGGAAGGAAATGCGGTTAAGGTTAATGCCTCTGTTCTTTTCCCCCACGATTGTATTAGGACTTTATTTGCTGATTTGGCAGATAGTGGAGACGGCTATTATGGGTGGAGTAGGGGAGGGCGTTCTTCTAATATTGACTACAAGGATAGTAAGGTTGCTAATGCTCAGTTCGATGCTCTCCCTGATTACATGGGGGGGACGGGTCAGAGAATTATGCCTATTTGTGACTTTAGTGCTTCTATGGGGGTTAAGGTTAGTGGAGAGGTGTCTGCTTTAGATGTTTCTATGGGGTTGGGTCTTTACTGTTCCGATAGATTGGGAGGAGATAATCCTTTTTATAGGAAGTTTATACCATTTTCAAATAACAGTCGTTTAGTTACTTGGAAGGATGAGTCTTTTAGTGTTGCGGTTCAGAAGTATAATGATGGATTCGTAGGTAGTACGAATATTAGAGCGGCTCTGAATCAAATCCTTGAGGCAGCTCAAATGTTTGGAGCTACAGATGAGCAAATCCCTAATACTTTGTTGATTATTTCGGATATGCAGTTTGATCAGGGGTGCAAAGATAATGAGACGTCTGTCGAGACTGGTTTGATGGCTTGGGAAGAGGCGGGATATACTCGTCCAAGAGTTGTTTATTGGAATACGGCAGGTTATGACGGAGCACCTTCTACGATGGGTCATAAGGATGTAGCTCTTATTAGTGGGTTCAGTCCGTCTGTATTGAAGGCTGTTCTTGGGGGTGAAGATTTCAGCCCAATGGCTATTCTCGAGAAGGCTATTGAAAAGTATGAGGTAGTAGTACCCAACGTAAAAGAAGAGAGTATTGGTTAATCATTATAAAGATGAGGGGATTATCCCCTCATCTTTATAATTTAAAAAGGCATTATAGATATGGAAGATTCGATTCAGTACGTTAAGGGAGATGCAACACATCTTATTGGAGATGGGAAAAAACTACTTATTCATTGCTGTAATGATATCGGCGCTTGGGGAAGTGGATTTGTAATGGCTATAAGTAGAAGGTGGAAAGACCCAGAGGTTCAATACAAGAAGTGGAGCAGAGGGCATGTTAAGGGGCTTAAATTTGGTTTGGGAGCGGTTCAATTTGTTAAGGTTGAAGATGATATTGTAGTTGGTAACATGATAGGTCAACATGGTATTCGAAGGACAGGAGGTACTCCTCCTATTCGTTATTCAGCAATTGTTAAATGTCTTGAGAAGGTTAGAGATGCCGCAGTCAAGAATAATGCCAGTGTTCATTTGCCATACTTAATGGGGGCTGGACTAGCTGGAGGATCATGGGATAAAATAGAATCAATTATAATCAATGAGATATGTCACTATAATATACAGTGTGTAGCTTATGATATTAAAGGGATAGTGACTTAGTCTATTTATTGTAATTTGAGACCATGTGGCAGAGTTCAATAAAATATTCTGTGTTATAGCGTTGTCTCATCATGTTGATGTCTTTTAGAACCCACCTTAGATTGCCCTCTATATATCCTTTATTGTTGTCTATTCTATCTAGTGATGCGTTGGTTTCATGATGCTTTCTTATCCTTCCAAAATATAAATTTTCTCCCGTCAAAGAGCATTTTCTGTTTTGACTCAAAAATAGCTCCCATAAATAATTTATTGTTACGTTAAATTCTAAATTTCTTTTCTCTGCGTTTTTCTTTAGGTATTTTAAGTACGTATTTCCTATTTCTCCATATCCTTTCCAAGCAGGGTTTCTGAAGCCAGCCATATTTAATCTATTTTTGGAGTTACACCCACAGGATATATATGTTCCGTCTTTCAGGGCGTCTGCTCTCACATCTTTAATGTTTCCACAGTCACATTTGCATTTTGCGAAATGGCGTTTCCCCTTTTTTATTATTTCTAGGACAGTTAACATTCCAAATTTTTTATTGAGCATTTTTTGATAAATTTTTCCATGCATAAAGTGGGAGCAGTCTATATCGTTGCTTTTGATTATTCTATGGGCTTTTGCATGATCTACACCCATTTTTCTCCCAACGTCCCTATAGCTTTTCGATTGATGCACTACTTTTTGCCATTGTTTTTTGTTTATTTTCATAATCTATCTCCTTATATTTATTATACGCCATATTCCTAAAGTCGGTGCAATAATCCTCTATTATTTTTGGAGTATGGAGGTTTGTGGCAGATAAAATAAAGAATTCTCTTGCTATCATCGTTTTATATTGTATAATAGATACATGGAAACCTTATCTCAAAAACGCATAGAAGACCTAGACGAGCTATCTTCTCGATATGGTCTTACCTTATTAATGCCTCCTGTGAGTGGTCGCTTAAATATCTGCCTATATATTACTACGGATGATATGGTTGACTTAACTCCTATTCATGAATCTTTATTTTCCGATGGATTTTCGTTCATTCATAAAATAGATAATGAAAAGACTTATATAGAGATTCTGAGTGTTCACGATTTTAGTTGATTATGAAAATAAAATTTAATATTGCTAAAAAGAGAGAACCTTATTGGTGGATGAAGGATGATAAGGATATTATTGACAGGTAGTATTTTTCTATATATAAGGCTTCCAGAGAAGGTGAGGAGAATGCTATTATAGGAATTATTTTAGGAAGATTGCATTGGAGTATTAGCTTCAAAGAAAGAGGATAATTACATGGATAAGATTAAAATAACGGATGAATTGGTATTTGGGTACGACAACTTAATGGATGAAGTTGATTTCGATAGTGAATTTACTCTTAGGATGTTAATAAACTCCTGTATTCGCTCTGAAATACCGATAGAAATATTGTGTCAAATAGTGAGATGTAACTACATTCCTTTGTATTGGGATGAAGTTAATAAGGATAGAGACCCCGAATATGATAGTGGCATAGAATATTTAGAAGTTTCGTGGTGGGGATCTAAGAGTACTTATAATAACAAAAGAGAAGATGGAAATGGTTGGGTGTTCGATGGAGTAGGTTTGACTGGTGATATTCCAGAAGATGTTGCTGAGTATGTATCGGAAGAAAAATTAGCAGAAATGATATCTTCTGGTTGGAGACAAAAATACGCTATCGAATTTACCCCTCTTTATAATATTTCTGATTACGTAATTAGAATAGATAAAGAGATGTCCATTACGGATTATGATGTTGAGGATTATGATTGTGGTGATTTTTATAAGAAAATAGACTTTACTCTAAGTATAACATTGGTTGAGTTAATTTATGCTGTTTTTTATGAGCTTTCTTTTATAGGAAGTCCTGAGGATAGGGATTCAAAGAAGGAAGAGTTGGGTCAAATGGCGAAAGACTTAAAGGAAGGTAAGATAGAAACGGTACCTTGGGAAGAAGTTAAGGAAAGGATTAAGAAAAAGTTTTGTTCAGAAGAGGAGGGTTAAAATGGCTTGTTCTAGTTGTCAAAAAAAAAGAGAGCGTTTTCGTAAGTTAATGGAGCAAAAGAAAAGAGAGTTACAGGCACTTTCTGGCAACAAAGATGAGGGTGATACCCCTTTGCAAAAGAGAATTAGAGAGAGAAATAAAAGAATAGCTGAGCGTAATAAAGGCATTCAGGCTAAACTAAAAAAAGAAGCTTAAAAATAATGGCAGAGGAAGCTCCGGACTCCATAGCATAAATTGGGAGAGAGTGTTGTCTTCGGGACTGAGGTATGTAGGACAACAAACATGATTAAGACTGTACCACGTTTCCATGATTGACGGTGAGATGGATGCATACTGACCC
>Ga0114918_10000682_pt1 | contig 29512 bp, 34 predicted proteins | sample LantaG_FD_87015 | JGI IMG/M metagenome (GOLD analysis project Ga0114918, IMG submission 87015) | Deep subsurface microbial communities from Baltic Sea to uncover new lineages of life (NeLLi) - Landsort_02402 metaG | ecosystem: Environmental > Aquatic > Marine > Oceanic > Sediment | place...
AGTTGCAGAAAATCGCATCCTTGTCTCACATTTTCTCATTTTTTCTCACATTTTCGCAGGTTTTCGCGCGTTTCCAACACTTTTCACCCCCAATCGGCGCGTTTGTGCGCGCCATTTTACCCCCAAAACCGCATTCCAAGCCCAAAAATCAACCCAAATGCGAAGAACCACCCGCCGAACACGGCTTAAACACCTCTCTGAAGCATTTGCCGCGCGATTTCAGCGGTTCGTTCAGCGGAACTGCCCCGGGCCAGCGGCTCAGTCAGATTGATGAGTTCATCGCTGATTTGCGACAGTCTAAGCCTGTCTCCCAACAACTCCTCTGCCGCGTCAACTATCGGGCCTATCGATGTAAAGTAGGGCATAAACTCAGGAACAAGCTCTTTTCCCGCCAGGATATTGACTAAGCACAGGTGCTTTATACGTATCAGCCACCTACCCAGCAGATGCCACAAAACCTTGTTGGACTGGAACATAACCACCATAGGACAGCCCGCCGCAGCCACCTCCAGCGTTGCACTGCCGCTGGCGACAAGGGCAAGGTCGGCCATTCGGGCCGTGTTTGTCACCGACGCAATGGCGTATTCGCAATCGAAGCCGTCTATCTGATTATCTCTCAGGAACTTTTTCCGACCTTCGTCGACAGCCACAGTGACAAAGGCCAGGCCGGAATACACGGCTTTTAGACGCAGAGCTATCCGCTGCATCGCCGGCCAAAGGGATTTTGTCTCTGCCTGGCGTGAGCCTGGCAGCAGCGCAACACGTGCGGTTTCAGGCCTAAAATCGCGGTATTGCCGCCGATATGGGCTAAGGTCAGGGCCCACATTATCGAGCAGGGGATTACCCACGAAGACGCTATCGATGCCCCTTTCCGTGAACCACTGCTGCTCAAACGGCAGGACACAGCAGAGCTTGTCGCAGCACCGGCGCAACTTTCCAAGCCGCCACGGTGCCCACGCCCATAGCTGCGGCGCGACGTAGAACAGCGTTGGGATGGCGGCTTTTTTTGCCGCTTTGGCAATATGGAAATTAAACGCAGGCGAGTCGCACACAATGACCAAATCGACCTTATTGCGTTGAAAATAGCCTTTTATCTGCTTTATGAGGCTAATGTAATAGCCCACATGCGAAAACGCGTTGTATATCATTGCCGCTTTTTCGACCGTGTTGTGCAGAACTTCACAGCCGGCTGAGGCCATTTTCGGGCCGCCTGCACCTACAAACGCGATGTTTTCCCCGCTTTGTTGCAGGGCTTTAATCAGCCCTGCGCAGTGGACGTCTCCGCTTGGTTCAGCGGCACTTAGGAAGATACGATATGTTCTGCTCGAATCGGTCACTGGTTATTCTTCGCTTCAATCGGGGCGACTGGACTTGAACCAGCGACCTCTTGACCCCCAGTCAAGCGCGCTACCAAACTGCGCCACGCCCCGGATATTCGACCGTATTGTAGTGCAAAGCCTGTGCAAGTACAAATATTTTTTCCTGGCCCAATCTCGGCGGGTCCCAATAGGTTCTTCGGAAAAGATGTTGATTTGGGAGGTTTGCTGGTTAAAATAGGGTGGTTGGTGGCAAAATGGGCTAATGCGAGAAAAGACTTTCTTGAAAGGGGAAAAGATGAGCAATTCACAATTGTCAAGGATTGTGCTGTTTGTTGCTGTTGTAGTTGTGTCATTATTTGCAGGTTGTGCACCGAGCAGGCTTACACCGTTTAGTGAACTTGATCCCGATGTTGTGGCTTTTCGAGGCAATACCCGGGCAACTTTAGCAGCAAATTTAGGACATGAGATGAGCATAGAAGATGTCAGAAGCATTTGGCACAAGACCGGTGCGGCTATTATTGGCGGTGTGGTTAACGAGACCTCACAGCCAGGGGATGACGCTCTGCCAAAATGTGTACTGTCGAATCCGTACCGTTCGGAAACACGAATAATGGTTGAGGGGCATCAGACCAAGATAGTGCTTATTCAGTGGTACTATACCGACATGGAGAAGAACGACGGCAGGATTACCGAAGACGAGTTGACACCGGTCGTATTTGACGATAGCGGCAAGATTATCGGCTGGGGCAGGGACTTTCTGCCGCAGTTGCATGAGTACATAGAAAGGATAAACTCCGAAGGTGAAAAATGAACCGCTGTGAACTCAAAACAGCTTAAGGTAAACAAAGTGGGAGTGAAAGAGTTACTATGGAAAACAATTATATCAAAATCAAATGCATGCATTGCGGCCAGATTCAGCAAACCCTCAAGGTCAACGCACACACTGCGATGGAATGTGCATTGTGCAAAGAGCGAATTATCGCTGTGCCTCTGGAAGAGCCGGGTGCGAGCCGGCGAAAATCGGAACTTCCAGGCACACTGTTGGCTAAAATCTGGAACATGATAGGCGCTCTCGCACTGGCAGTGGGGGGTATTAGTCTTTTTATTTCATTGTTCGACCATGGGCAGGACGGCAAAATAATTGGATTTTTTGGCCTCAATGCCGTCATCTGGAGCATTATTCCCTTTTCTGTGGCGGCGATAATAAAGGCTATCAACGCTAACACGCTTGAAATAAGGAAGTTGGGTGAGCGGCACGAGCAGTAACCGGCGGTTTGGGGGCAGTCGGGCGGCGGGGGATTTTGGCTTCGATAGGCCATTTTCGGCCATTAGGCAAAAAATTTCTGAAAAAAGGCTTGCAAAGTTAGGCTTGCCTAACTATATTAGGTATGGTAAAGATTATTTTTTGCAAAGGATCTTATGACCGCAGTCAGAGAAAATGATTTGAGCGCTTCGATGGAGGATTATCTGGAGGCCATTCATAACCTGGCTGCCGAATCGAATGTGGCACGCGGCAAAGACATAGCCGAATTGCTCGGCGTTTCAAGGGCTAGTGTTAGCGGTGCTCTTCGGGTGCTGAAAGACAAGGGGTTGGCCAATTACAAACCTTACGGTTATGTTACCCTCACCGACAACGGCAGGACAGCGGCCGTCGAAGTCGTTCGCAGGCACAATATCCTGAAGTCTTTTTTCGCCGATGTTCTCGGTGTCGACGACGATATCGCCGAGCAGGCGGCCTGCAAGGCAGAGCATACGCTTGGGCCGGAGGTTATTGGCAGGCTGCTGGCGTTTATCGAGTTTGCTACGAGAGAAAACAAGAAGGGTTACGACCTGGCGACCAAGTTCGAAAGGTTCTGCAGCAGGAAGAAGAAATAGCGGCATTTGCCGGATGTGATTGGGGCAAGACGAAATATGGACAAGAAACAACCGAGACTATTGACAACGGTGAAGACCGGCGAAAAGGTTAAGCTCGTCAGGATAAATGCCGGCCAGGGGCTTAACAGCCGACTGGCTTCAATGGGCCTGCATCTGAATGTTGAAATGACCGTCGTCAAAAACGGTCATCGAGGGCCATTTGTAATAAGCGTGAAGGATTCCAGGATGATGTTGGGCAGGGGGGTTGCCGACAAGATTGAGGTTGTGCAGATTCCGGTTAAGTGACGTATGAAGAAGATAAAAGTTGCGCTGGCGGGCAATCCTAATAGCGGCAAGACCAGCATATTCAATATGCTTACCGGGGCGCGTCAGCATGTGGGAAACTATCCGGGCGTGACGGTCGAAAAGAAAGAGGGCGTTTGCCGGTACGCCGATTACGAAATAACCTTTGTCGATTTGCCGGGGACGTACAGTCTGAGCGCTTATTCGACGGATGAACTCGTCGCTCGTGATTTCATAATCGAGCAGCATCCGGATATCGTGGTCGACATCATTGATGCCTCCAATATCGAGCGAAACCTGTACCTCGCGACACAGCTTATCGAAATGAACGTTTCTCTTGTGCTGGCCTTTAACATGAGTGACGTGGCAAGGCAAAAAGGGCTTATTTTCGATACTGAGCAGCTTTCGAAACTGTTGGAAGCAGTGATTGTGCCTACCGTCGGCAACAAGCAAAAGGGCAAATCCGAACTGCTTGACGCAATCGTTCGAACCTATGAAAAGCATGCGGTTTCGCGGACGAAAATGCTTCACTATGGCCGGGAGATTGAAGATGAGCTTGAAAAAATCGAGAAACTCGTGGGCGATAAAGAACCGCAGTTGACTAAAAAATACGGGGCCAGATGGCTTGCGGTCAAGCTGCTCGAACGCGATACTGACATGGCCGAAAAAATCAGTGGCGGGCAATTGGTTGATGCCGTTAACGCCGGCGTTGAACATCTTCGAAGCATCTTCGGCGATGAGCCGGGAATCATAATGGCCGACCGCCGATATGGTTTTATCTCCGGCGCGTGCCAGGAAACAATCAAAACTACGGTGGAACTGCGGCACAACGTCAGTGACGCGGTAGACACCGTAGTGACTCACCGCGTGCTCGGGCTGCCGATTTTCCTGGCACTGATGTTCTGCGTTTTTGTGGTGACGTTCAAGCTGGGAGAGTACCCGATGGATTGGCTGCAGTGGCTTTTCGACAGGATGGCGATGTCGATAGAACATTTCTGGCCTGGTCAGAGAGTTATGTGGCTCAAATCACTTTTGACAGATGGAATAATCGGAGGAGTAGGGGGGGTCTTAGTATTTTTGCCGAACATCCTCCTGCTGTTTCTGGCCATAGCGTTTCTCGAGGATTCGGGTTATATGGCGAGAGCTGCCTTTGTCACCGACCGGATTATGCACAGGATAGGCCTGCACGGAAAAAGCTTCATACCGATGCTGATAGGCTTTGGCTGTTCGGTGCCGGCAATCATGGCAACGCGTATTCTCGAGAACAGACGAAACCGGCTTACAACAATAATGGTTATACCGCTTATGAGCTGCGGTGCGAGGCTGACGATTTACGCTCTTATCATCCCTGCATTTTTTGCGCCCTGCTGGCGGGGGCCTATGCTATGGATTATCTACCTTATCGGGATAGTCCTGGCTGTGATTTGCGCAAAACTGCTTCGCCTAAGCTTATTCAAAGGTGAGACCACACCTTTCGTAATGGAACTGCCCCCATACCGTATGCCGACTTTAAGGTCTGTGGCGATTCACATGTGGCAGAGGACCTGGCTTTACCTGCGAAAAGCAGGTACGATAATCCTTGTCATATCGATTATCCTGTGGGCGGCGATGAGTTATCCCAAACCGGACGCCGACAGGCTTGCAGGACTCAATGCTGAACAGGCACACGAGGCAAGATTGCAGTACTCAATTGTGGGCAGAGTCGGTAGGGCGGTAGAGCCTGCCATCAGGCCGCTGGGGTTTGATTGGAAGATTGGCACGGCACTTATCGGCGCGACGGCGGCCAAGGAAGTGTTTGTATCACAACTGGCAATTGTCTATGCCGTCGACACCGAAGCCGGCCCGCAGGACCTTGGCGAAAAACTTCGGACGCACTATTCGCCTCTGACAGGCTTCTGTATTATGCTGTTTTGTCTTATTTCCGCACCGTGTGTTGCTACTGTTGTGGTAACAAGGCTGGAAACCCATTCCTGGCGCTGGGCGGCGTTTCAGTTTCTCGCTCTCACGGCAATGGCCTACGTGCTCACGCTCATCGTATATCAAGTCGGCTCTTTTGTAATCGGCTGAGCGGCGGTTTAGTTCTGTGTTCGCAACCATTCGACAAATTTTTCGAGGCCGCTTTCTATCGTTGTTGACGGGGCATAGCCGAGCTCCGTGATAGCCTTGGTAACATCGGCGTAAGTTTGCTCCACATCGCCCGGCTGCACAGGGAGGAACTGTCGCCGTGCTTTTTTGCCTAAGGCTTTTTCGAGTGCTGTGACAAGGTCGTTGACGGAGATGCACCTGGATTCACCGAGATTGTAGATATTATAGCCGCTGCATTTGCCTATCGCCGCCGATACGCCGGCGATGATGTCGTCGATGTATGTGAAGTCACGCATCATTGTGCCGTCGCCGAATATGGGGACGGCTTTATCCTGTTCAATCAATTTTGCGAATTTGTGGATTGCCAGGTCCGGCCGCTGCCTCGGGCCGTAAACCGTGAAGAATCGAAGGCATGTGATATTGATGGCATAGAGTTTATGGTACGTATAGCAGATTAGTTCACAGGCTTTCTTTGTCGCGGCATAGGGCGATATTGGAAAATCGACGTTGTCGTCCTCGGAAAAAGGAACTTTGCGATTGTTACCGTAAACACTCGAACTTGAGCCGAGGATGAACCGGGTGACATTGTGCCTGGCGGCGGCTTCGAGCAGGACCAGCGTTCCATTTATATTAACATCGGCGTACAGCACAGGCTGCTCAATGGAGGGCCGAACCCCCGCACGTGCAGCCAGGTGCACTATTACATCCACACCATCGGCAAGCGCCATGTTCATCGCATCGCTGTCGCGGATGTCGGCTTCAAGCAGTTCGAAGCGTTCGTTTTTGACGCACGCGGCGATATTGCGGCGTTTGACCTGCGGGTCGTAAAAGTCATCGAAATTGTCCACACCGAGGACGTGGTGCTTTTGTTCAAGAAGCCGCTCGCATAGATGCGAGCCGATAAATCCTGCCGCTCCTGTAACCACTACTTTCATACGAATTCCTTAAGCAAAAATGATAATCACAATTCCAAACGCGGCTGCGACGAGGGTAAGAAAGCGAAGGAAAAGCACCGGCTGTTTCAGATACCAGTCAAGTATTGAACCGATTTTTTTTGGTCCGAGTATGATTATTAACAGCCCCGACAGCAGAAACAGAATTCCGAAAACGAATATCACCCAGAAATGTCCGGATTCGCGTGCACCCAAAAAAAAGACAACGGCCAGGGCAAAACGAATCAGTGCAGGTATGTATATTCGGTTGCCCTTTTTGAAGAACATCATTATCCCTCGCAGAAAATCAGGCTTTATCAGGCCCAAAAGCGCAAACAAAACCAGTACTATCCCTATGATTCTAATGACCATGTTCATAGTATCGCCCCTTTATTCGTCAATCCGTTTTTGTTTTACGGCATGACCGAAGCCCTGCCGATGCTGTGATACTCAATCTGTGCATTTGCGAGGACTTGCGGGTCATAGAGATTTCTGCCGTCAAAGATAACCGGTCTGTTCAACTTCTCTGCAATAAGAGCGAAGTCGGGTGTTCTGAATTCCTGCCAATCCGTAAAGACGACAAGTGCATCGGCACCGTCAAGCGCGTCATATCCATTTTGATATGTTTCGAATTTTCCTTTTAACACCTGGGTGGCGGCGGGCATGGCTTCGGGGTCATACGCCCTTATTCTTATCCCGCAGTCCAGCAGTTTCTGTATGCAGTAGATAGCCGGCGATTCCCTGATGTCATCTGTCTTTGCCTTGAAGGCAAGTCCCCACGCCGCCAAAACGGTTTTGTCCTCCCGACCGGCAAAGTAATCCCTGATGCGTTTTATAAAACGCTGCTGCGATTGAATATTGACCTGCTGAACCGTCCTGCCCATTGTCATATCAATGTCGTTTTGGGCACCTGTATAAATCAGCGCACGGATATCCTTTGGAAAGCAACTCCCGCCGTAACCGACTCCCGGAAAGATAAACGCTCGCCCAATACGTGAATCACTTCCTATTCCATGCCGAACTAGCTCGATGTCGGCACCGATTTTTTCGCAGAGTCCCGCTAACTCGTTCATAAAAGAAATACGAGTAGCAAGCATGGTGTTGGCCGCGTATTTTGTCATCTCCGCAGAAACCGGGTCCATGAAGATTATGCGGTTCCCTCGCCGCATAAAAGGACTGTACAACTGGTTCATTATCGTCCGCGCGTGTTCGCTGAGTGTGCCGATTATTACGCGGTCGGGTCGCATAAAGTCCTCGACTGCAGAACCTTCTTTGAGAAATTCCGGGTTGCTGACATAATCAAACGCAACGTCCGTTTTGGAATTCACAATATCAACCACTTTCTTGTGTGTGCCCACGGGTACAGTGCTCTTGGTTGCAAGTACCCGGTAATCGGTCAGATACTCACCGACTGCTGCCGCTACATCCAGTATCGCTGATATGTCTGCTGAGCCGTCGGGCAGTGAAGGGGTACCGACAGCCATAAAGATTACGCGTGAGTTGTGCACGCCGTATTTCAGGTCCGTAGTGAACTGAAGTCTGCCGAGTTTCTCATTACGTGTCATTATCTCGGTAAGACCAGGCTCATAGATGGGTATAATACCCTTCTTGAGGTTCGCAATCTTTTTCTCGTCCACATCGACACATACAACATCGTTACCGGCATCTGCCAAACAACATGACGTTACCATGCCTACGTAACCAATCCCAACAACACAAACCTTCATTCTGCTATCTCCTGTTGTCTAGTTTTCAACTTGCTTTTTCTTCGGTCAAATACTTAGCTGCCTTTGTCAAGAACTTCTATCATGTCCCTGTCGATTTCGACACTTGTTGCTTTGCCGAGTATATCTATCTGCAGAACCAAACGGCTGCCTGTTTGCGTTCTGACAACGATTCCTTCCAGCCCCGTTAGAGCACCACCAATGACGCGGCAGCGTTCGCCGGCCTTGATATACTTATACGGTGTCAAAGGGGCACCAGATCGAATTGCCAACTCAATCTGTGAAAGCTCTGCCATCAGCCGTTCCTGGTCTTCGACCACGATTAACCCGGCAACTCGATTGGTTCTCAGTAATTCGACACGCTGGTCCTCCTGGCCGCAAAAGAACAAGTAGCCGCTGAACAGAGGCAGGAAAGAACGTATGGTTCTGCCTCTTCGGCGGTGTACACTCCATGTCATCGGGAGAAAATAACTGATGTCCCTGCCAACCAGGTCTTGTGCGAGGGCTTTTTCATTTCGGCTTTTTGTATGTGCAACCCACCAAAGGCCGGTAAAATCACAGATAGCTTTTTCCTGCGGCCAGATGACAGGTGGGTTCTCGTTTGCCTTTAGCAACTTCCATCTCCTTGTTCAGTGTACTGCTCTGGGCACGCAACCCTATTCTGGCCGGCCACAAACGCAGCTAAACCCAAATGCAGTTTTGGCCGACATAACCTAATCATAGTCATTAGTTTAGGTGCGCTTGGGCCAAATGTCAAAACAATTGACTATCCGCCCTGAACCGCCTATTATTGAGTTCCAGAGTGCAAATTCCAAACACTGAATTGGGCAATAGCCGCAGGAACAGCGATGCCGAAACCAAAATCATCTGCAAAACAGGGACCGAATAAAAGATTGCTGCCGGGCAAATCATCCGGCGATATCTGCGTTCTGTTTACCTGCATAGGCAGAAGAGTGTCGTTGCTGAAGAGCTTTCGCCGGGCCGCCAAACAATTGAATCTCCGGGCCTCTTTCCTCGGTACCGACATTACCGAACTCAGTCCAGCCCTGCAGTTGTGCGATAAGCGGTTTCTGGTCAGGCCGATAAGCCACCCGCGTTACATCAGCGATCTGCTCCGAGTCGTCAAGGCCGAAAATGTGGATCTGATAGTGCCGACGATTGATACCGACCTTCTGCTTCTTGCAGAAAACAAGGCCGGATTCGAAAAACTCGGTTGCCGTGTCCTGGTTTCTTCGCCGAAAGTTATACAAATATGCCAGGACAAGAGAATGACTTATCGGTTCTTACTGAAGAACGGTTTTGACGGGCCGGCAACGATGGCGGTCCAAACGGCTCTGGCAAAGAAAGGTTTGTCCTGGCCTGTTATAGCCAAGCCCTGGGACGGCGCGGCAGCAAAGGGTGTCATCATTGTAAATGACCGACGGGAATTGCGGATTCTTAGCAAACATATACCAAACTGTATCGTTCAGGAACTCGTTCGTGGTACAGAATACACCTGTGACGTGTTTGTCGACTTCGATATGGAAGTTCGTTGCGTGGTTCCGAGAAAACGAATTGAAGTTCGAGCCGGCGAAGTCAGCAAGGGACAGGTTGTCAGAGATGATCGACTCATGTCCCTCGCGGCAGATGTTATCAGTGCACTCAATGCCGGCCCCGGCGTTATAACGCTGCAGTGTTTCCTTGAGGCCGATGGGGCGATTAAGGTCACCGAGATTAATCCACGATTCGGCGGCGGTGCACCCCTTGCTATCAAAGCCGGTGCTAATTTCCCCAAATGGATATTGCAGGAGCTTGTGGCCCGCAAACCTCGCATCAGATTCGACGGTTTCAAGGACGGGCTGACAATGCTCCGCTACGATGCGGAAGTCTGGCTATCCCGGTGATTGCCTTTGCAATTCAGAGATTCGAGTCCATGTGCCGCCAGTATCGAAAGAAAAGGCATCGTGCCAAATGTATAAAGTGAATGGCCTATGAACGTAACAAACGGAAAATACCATACCCCGTATAAAACAATTAACCCCAGCAGTGTCCACGTTCTCCAATTCAACTTCCCTCTTCCGCGATAAATGCCCACAAAAACTAATATCCATAGAAGCAGATTAAATACAGTAATAGCTAGTTTTCCCATGCTAAAAACCTTAATCGCCAGGAAAGGATATGTAAAAGTTGGAAAATAATATTCGATTGAATTTAAAACCAGCTTCTTAACGAAAACGCCAGGGTGATTCCTGATATGCTCTTTCATCCGAGCATTAAATACAGCGTCGATTTTCGGGTCCTTAAGACCCCAATATTGAATATACTCAGATTCGTCACCATCTATCCCGGCAAATCTCAAAGCTGCGGCATCATAACTTTCACCCTTCCGCCGCGCGTTTTCACCACAGATATTCCAGTGCACAAGTCCGTCTGCATAAGCAACTCCCGCGTTGCCAGTTACTGGCACAAAACGCCCAAATACAAGCCAGTTCCGATAAGTCCACGGCGACACCAGAAGAATAATAATTACGCCTGTTATTATCGGGGCCAAAACGGCATCCCGATTTTTTCGGATCATTCCTGTTACCAGAATTATTATCAGCAGTACCATCACAACTGCTATCATTGCCCCGTGACTCAGAATCAGTCCCGCCCCCGTAATGCCAGTTGCCGACCACCTCCCAATTCGCCTCTTCAGATTGTCTCGAACCTTGCCGAACTCCGCTCCTGAGAAAACAAGACCGCCCGAAAGGAAAACAAACAGTGTATAAAGAAGCGCCTGGATTATCGCCGTCATCGGATTTTTCGCGTTCCAGTAAAGCCACGGATTAAGCAAAAAGATAATAACTGCTATCCCCGCTGTAGATCCCTCGAAAAGATATTTGCCAATGCGAAAAATCAAAAGTGCGATGAATCCCGCCATCAAGCTTTGCAAAATAATCAAAGCGGGTCTCTGAAGTGACTCGGGGAGCAATGTTAGCGGGCTTATAACAAAAGGATAAAGGGGAGGCCGATGAAGAACCGATGCGCCGCCACGCTCGAATACAAAACCGTTGCCCCTGATTATATTCGCACCTATCTCGAGATAACCATCGTGGCCGTGACCTCCGAATGTCGTACTTATCCCCAACACAGGGGATAATATATAAATAATAAAAAAGCAAACTGATAAACATACCAAAAATCCAAGCACAAAGGAGCTTCTACCTGAACAAGGAATTAATTGGCTCAGCCTTCTTATCATAAATCCATCCTGCATTAAAACACAACTGATATCTCGGCAAAAACAAACCTTTCCTTTATAAATAGAAGCTAATCATCGACCGAAGGTCTGCTTGCAACAACCGCCGCGTTCTTCCCGAATATCCCTGATGTCACTATATCTGTTAGTCGGCTCAGTGGAAACAAAATCCTGTCGAAGATTTTTATCGCCGTCGTATTAATGCCACCACTTTTGTTTCCGAAAATGCGAAACAAAATCGTAACAACAAAACCGATACTGTCAACATAATACGCTCTTGAAACTTTGAACCCGGCTTCTTTTACCATCGACGCCAGAAACTCTTTCCTGTACCGCCTGTAATGCCCCACTTTCTTATCCATTGAAGAATAAAGAATCTTAAATGCGGGGACATAAAGAAATAACTTTCCGCCTGGTTTGAGAATACTGTACATCTTTTGGATTGTACCGGCGTCGTCGGCGATATGTTCGAGCACGTTAAGTGAATAAATACAATCGATCGATTCGTCGCCAATTTCACTAAGCCTCGTATAAACCTCGAAACCATCCTTGACAAGCTTTTGCGACAACTGACTGTCCGCTTCAACACATATAACTTCAATCCCCTTTTCTCGAAGTGACCTGGCAAAATATCCCATACCCGCACCGAAATCAAGAATTCGCTCAGCTGAACTACTTACATTCTTCAACACCTCTTTGACAAGAAAATTGTTGTACCGAATTGCGACGCCCATTACCTCGAGGTTGTCCGTTCCGGAGTATGGCTTGTTGGTCATAATCCTATCCCCGTTTTTTCAGATAACGACGCCATAACATAAAGTTTTCATCGTGATACTTTGAGATCGTATCAAGTATCAGACCAATTACAAAACTCAGTGTCGCCAGAATGCCCACAGAAGCCGCGAGAATCGCACGGGGCATGTGTATAACCTTCCCCGTAGTATAAAAATCGTGAATCGGAGCATATCCGAAAAACAAACTTGCAATCACCAATATAACACTGCACACACTGAAGAAAATAAAAGGCTTGTAGTCCTTGAATATCATCATAATGCTTTTGATTATCAGAAAACCATCAGAGTACGTATTCAGCTTGGATTTGCTTGCGGCTGGTCTCGACGAATACTTGATTGCAACTTCCCTGATTGAGAAATTCTTTGCCGCTGCCTGTAGAGTCATTTCCGTTTCGACCTCGAATCCTTTGGAAACCAGCGGAACCGTTTTAACAAATTCTCTCGTAAAAGCCCTGTAACCAGACAATACATCCGTCACCTCAACCTTGAACAAAACCGAAATCAGCTTCGCAACAAGCCGATTTCCGAACAGATGAAAATGCCTGAATGAGTGCTTGTCAAATTCCTTCATCCTGCTGCCCACCACCATTGCAGCACCACTCGAATTCAACGTTTCAATCAGCACCGGTGCTTCATCAGCAGGATAAGTGTCGTCGCCATCGACCATAATATAAATATCAGCTTCGACCTTATCGAACATATGCCTGACAACATTGCCCTTGCCCTGGCTGTATGACCGCACGACTGTGGCGCCGGCTTCCCTCGCAACTTCCGTTGTCTTGTCGGTTGAGTTGTTGTCGAAAACAAATATCCCCGCATCCGCAAGCACCGCTTTGAAATCGCCGACCACTTTCCCTGCCGTACACTCTTCATTAAAGCAGGGAATAAGAACTGCAATCTTCTGCATTTCTTGTGACTTCGATTTAGAACTCACCTTGAGACCCATCGCGTAACTCCGTATTATACAACAAGTTATTAAAAACCGCTATGCAATTTCTTCTGTAGTTCATCGGTATTAAAGTTCTTTCCTTCATATCGGGAGAATTGCCTTGGAGGCTTAATCGGCCTGTGGCACTTTCCATACATTTATGGTACTGCTGGCCAGAACTCCCGTTGCCAGCAGCGACGAATCCGGTGAAAAGGCCAGGCCCGAAACTGTGTTGCTCTCGCCGGTTATGACGGTAACTTTCGCCCCGGTTCTCGAATTCCAAACCCAAACATCCGACGCAGGCTCCGTGGCGGCAGCAACAAAACGACCGTCAGGACTCAACGCAAGAGATGAAATAACCTGCGGGTTGTTCGGCGGTGTATCGCATTTCCCGATTTCCATTCGCTTGAGGAGCTTTCCGCTCGCACTGTCAAACACATAAACTTCTCTGCCCGGCTCCGATGCGTAAAGAAGTTTACCATTCGGCGAAAACACAACTTTATCAAGCTCGTTGCAGTCTTCAACCCTCTGCTCCCATAGGATTCGCCTCTCGGATGCGCTTGCAAGCATAATCCAACCCGACTCCCTGGCGCCCACGCAGGCGGCAAGCGTCCCATCATTGGATACTGCAACATTGCTTACCTTCAGCTTGTCCCTGAGTATCTTCGTGGCTGCCCGTCTGATTGCAGCCAAATTACAGTCAGTTACTGCCAATTCTATTGTCTCGCCAATGCTCCCTTTGCTCTCAATCGCAAGGGCTGCGTATTTCCCATTGCCACCGGACTGCAAAAACCTGCACTTTTTCAGCCCATCCAAAGGAAGCTTTTTCTCGACCTTCTCATCTTTAGATTCGCCGACTAAAAGTAAATCCTTTTCGCCCGAAACAACCCACATAATCCTCCCAGACGCCAAAGCCGCAACTTTGTGACCATCAACACGACTGATTTCAGGCATGGCAGTCAAGCTCTTCCAGTTCCATCTGTAAATGTCATTGTCCCGCGATATCGCTATGAGCCGGTCGCCCCGTGTAGACAATGTGTACACGCCGGCCCTTGGACCATTTAGTTCCTGAACATGCGCCGATTGGTAATGCAGAACTATCGTCAGAACCACGATCGCAGCAAAAACCACCACGAACAGCATTGTAGGTTTTTTCCTGCGATTCATAAAACCTGCACCTTACTCACACGCGAGAAATAATCTCGCCTTTCAAATTGATCGAGGTGTCACAATTAAGTACTGTGTATCAGCCACAAAACACACGACGGCTCCTTCATAATTTGCCGGCACGAGTAAACAGTCGCCGGCCCTGAAATCAACCACACCTTCACGACCGCCGCGGATTGTTCCAAAACCAGTCAGGAAAATAAGCACATTCATCACACCTGCCGACAAAAGCAACTCACAGCCTCTTGCCTGGTGTCCCTTCTCTATGGTAAAGAATTCACAATCCACAAGTCGGCCTATTCTTGTTATCGGCAGGTCCCGACCACATACATCAAAATGAAGACTTTCCAGGGCTTCTGATATATGCAGTTGCCTTGGTTTGCCGGAGACATCAACCCTGTTCCAATCAAAAACGCGATACGTTGTATCCGACGGCGTCTGAATCTCTGCTATCAAAAGCCCGGCGCCGATGCTGTGCGCCGTACCTGCCGGCAGAAAGTGACACTCACCTGCCTGGACAGGGATTGTTTCCAGCAAATTCTCAACCGTTCCGTTGTTTAGGGCATTTTCGAAATCGCCCCTGGTCACACCTCTCTTAAGCCCCTTGTAGAGTACCGCACCGGGCTTCGCTGATACGATATACCAGCACTCGGTCTTGGGGTCTCCACGTCCCATTCGACGGCATGTCTCAGTATCCGGATGCACCTGCACGCTCAGGGCCTGCTCGGCGTCGAGAAACTTTATCAACAGCGGAAAAGGCCCCGAAAAACTTGAATTGCCGGTTACTTCTTCAGGATACTCAGCGATTAGCTCAGCAAGATTCCTGCCCGCAAGTTCACCGTTTAATATCGTGGATTTATCATCCGGCAGATCAGCCAACTCCCAGCTTTCTCCGATATTCTCACCTGTCGGGATGTCTTTCTTGAAAACCTCACGCAGCTTTTGACCGCCCCATATTCGCTGCTTATAAATCGCTTCCAACTTAAACGGATACATCTGCATGAACTTATTTTACCCCCGCCGGAACCACCTGTCCACATCGCATATCGAGATTCTGCCGCGACGAGCACAGGCCTTTATGGTCTGCCAATGCATCTGTTCCCGCCGAACCGCCGCCCTCTACGCGCATCCAGGGCACAAACCTTCAAGTCGAACCTGCTGACGGTGCACAATAAAACCATTCTTCATATCTGGTAGTATCGGTGGGCAGACCTCCACAAGGCAGTAGGTCTGGCCGCATTGTGTGCATGTAAAATGCGGGTGGCACTGGTTCCGGGTGCAGTTGCGTGCCAATTCGAAATGCCACGTACGGTTGTGCGTGTAGGCTTTGTGTACCAGGCCGGTCTCAACGAATTTATCAAGCGCACGGTATATCGTGACCTTGTCAAGTCTGCTCGTGCCCATCCCGGCCGCAATTTCCTTCCAGGTTATAGCCCCTGTGGCTCCAAGCAGAACTTTCAGTATCGCAACCCGTCCGGGTGTTCGCCGAAGCTGCGCTTTTGTCAGCAGATTTTTTGCTCTCGATGTTTCTTTCATTCCATTGCTTTCTCCACATCATGATGAGCGTGGCTGTGAACTCGGTGATGAAGACACTTGCCGCGAAGCTCCAGGTCGGACTTTACGAACATCAGTGGAAACACTATGTCCGAGATGCAGCAGGGCAGCCACACCGCAATGAACAGCGTCACAAATATCGCAACAACGGCCCAAGCGGTCCAGGCCGATTCCATGTTCATCAGCAGGTACGACGAAGATGCCCACGTGCTGATCAGAACATGACCGGCGTGTGGAAATTTTGTATGAGGGATGAAGAACGCAATGATGACCCCTAACAGTGCGGCAGGGTTTACTATGTACCACTCTTCGACAAAAGCCAGGTGCATACGCCGGTCATGCTCTTCAGGCTTGACCTGGTCGTGATGCTCATCGCTCGCATCGGCGGCTTCGGCGTGCAGTTCGCCATGCCTCGGCACGTCAAGCCCGAACAACCGCGCGCCGACGTGCGGTATCACTATGTCACTGAGTGTCGCAATGCCGACAGAACCCAGATAGCCTACTATCAGAACCAGAAAAAAACGCTTTTTGAATACGTGCAGTTCGAACATCGATGCTGTTACCATCGCGCTTAAGACAACGTGCGCAGGATGAAAAACTTCGAACAACCTGTGTTCTGCCGAGCCGGTAAGGCCTCTGAACAGAAGCATAAAGATTATCCCAACCGATGCACCAAAAAGAGTGAATGGAGCATGACCCCACAATTCCGCAAGAATGTGTTTGCTCTTTTCTTTTATCGACATCTCTTTGACCGTTTCCCAGAATAACAACCTGATTTCACAAAGTCATTATATTATAGCCAAACGCAACTTAGTTGCAAGTGTTTTTACTGCTCGTTCGTCAAAAACTCCTGCAACCGCTCTCACAGCCCAAAAAAAGGCGTTGCAGGTTCGCGAATTGGGCTGTAAATTGGTGCTTCGTATGCTTTAACAGCACAACTGCCAAAAACAGCCGCAACACGGCTCAGGAAACGACAATATGCAGGTAATTCATTTTGAAACCGACATCAGGGATATGACAAGAGGCTGCGTGCTGACGATCGGGAACTTCGACGGTGTGCATGTCGGCCACCAACAGATTATTGGCATTGCCAAAAAAACCGCCAACGACAAAGGCACCGCCCTGGCAGTGATGACATTTTATCCGCATCCGGTTACCATCCTCCATCGGGAAAAAAGCCCCGGCGTCCTGACCCCAATAGAACTAAAAAAGCATTTGCTCAGCAAATACGGTGTTGACTGCCTGATTATCTTAAACAGCACTGCCGAACTTCTCGCCCTTCCGCCGGAAGATTTCGTTAATCGCCTTGTCGGCAAGGCTGTCAGGCCAACGCTTGTCGTCGAAGGCCACGATTTTAACTTCGGCGCCCGCAGGTCCGGAAATGTCGAAACACTTCAGCGGCTCGGAAACGACAAAGGCTTTGAAGTAATTGTGGTCGAGCCTGTCAAAATAACCCTGCCAAACGGACAGACTCCAAGGGTCTCCAGTACCATGATTCGCAAGCTCCTTGAAACCGGCCAGGTCGAGGCGGTTGCAACTGCCCTGGCAAGGCCATACCGTGTGCTCGGCAGGGTCGTTCCAGGACGTGGAAAGGGAAAGCAACTGGGATTTCCAACCGCGAATATCAAGTCAATCGGGCAAATAATACCGGCCGACGGCGTCTATGCAGGATTTGTCGAAATAGGTCCCGACTGTGATGCGGTTTGCGCTGCCACTGAACAAATACCGGCCGCTCTCAGCCTCGGCAGCGCCGCCACGTTCGAAACCGACCTTCTTCAACTACTCGAGGCTCATCTGATGATTAAGAACGTTCCGGACCTCGTGGGTAAATGGCTTGCGATGGACTTTGTCGCAAAACTGCGAAACCAGATAAAGTTTGAAACCGAAACCCAGCTCGCCGAACAAATCGCAAAGGACTGCAAAAACGCAAAGCAAATTTTAGCTGTATAATTGAATAGGACGTTGAATTGGAATTATGATAGGAAAGGTTTATGATCGAGACAAATGACTTTCGAAATGCCGTTGAACTAATCAACAAGTCGAATAACATCATCATTACAACTCACACGCGCCCTGACGGCGATGCCTGCGGCTCCATCGTGGCAATGCAGGATGTCCTTACTTCAATGGGTAAAAAAGTCCTGCCGCTCTTTCTCTCGGAAGTACCGCAGTGGTACGATTTTCTTTTCGACGAACCACCCTGTGTCCTCGGCAAAAACTTTACCGCCGACCAGCTCCACCATGGTACCGCCGCCGGCACCGACCTCATAATAATCCTCGACACAAACAGCCACAGCCAACTGCCGAAGCTGCAGGAGTTTCTAAAGCGAAATCAACAGCCCGTCCTCGTCATTGATCACCACATTACAAGCGACAATCTCGGCGATCTTGAACTCGTCGATGCAACCGCCTCGGCGACAGGCCTGATAGTGCTCGATTTACTCAAATTCGCAGGCTGGCCCATAAACCAAAGAATCGCCCAGGCCCTTTTTGTCGCCGTTGCAACCGATACCGGCTGGTTCCGTTTTACCAATGCCGACGCGCGAACCTACAAAAGCTCAGCCGAACTCATCGCTTCAGGGGCAGACCCCGCCCAACTTTACCACATTCTATACGAGAACTCATCCATCCAGCAATTCGACCTGATGGTCGCGATGCTCAACAACCTCGAACTGCATTTTAACGGCCGATACGCCCAGCAGCACATCACACAGCACGACTTCGAGCGAACCGGTGCAGCCTATAACGATACCGAAAACCTCATCGACCAGTGTCGCCGCATCGCTTCTGTCGAAGCCGCCGCACTGCTGGTGGAACTCAAAGACGGTCGAATACGATGCTCGCTGCGGGGCTCCGGCACTGTCGATGTCCGCCAAATCGCCCAAAAATTCGGCGGCGGCGGACACAAAATGGCATCCGGGACATACCTGCCAGGCCCGCTCGAAAACGCAAAGAAGATTATCCTTGCAGAAATGGCTCAACACTTCACTGATACGTAGTTACCGCCGCACTATTTCGGTCGCACGTAGCTCGGCCTTTCACCGTTGACATCGGCAATAAATGCATCCTCCATGATAGCCCTGCCTTGCCGACTTTCCGCTGCAAACCACTGCCGGTCCTCGACACGACGGATTAGTCTGCCTTGCGACCATTTTCCCCCTGTTGTACTTGTTGCGTTGGGATCCGGCTTCTCGAGAAATCCGATAAATTGCTCCGACTCACTCGGCTCCAGGGCAAAGCTAAGCACGCACGCACGCACACCTGCCGGCTCGCCGTTGGCCAGTGAACCTGACGGGGCCTTGGTCGGAACAGCCAGCCCCTTTGCCGCAACAAAAAGCTCTCCTGTATTAAGGTCATAATACCATTGCTTCTTAGACTGTTCAATTGGTTGTATACCGTTTGCTCCGGAATGCATAAACACACTGCCAACAAGCACAGCCGCCGACACACACGCAACAGTAATAACCACTTTCGGATTATCATTTATCCATTGTCTCGGCCCACGTTCTTTCCACCAATCCCGAAAATCCTCCCATTTCTCTGCAAGTTCGTCAAACATTTCGTCATTCCTAAACTGTCCGTCCCGCTTCGATAGCCACCATTACCGACGTCCGCTCCGTATCGATCCAATTATCCGCCGCAAATCCTGATTGTCACCCGAAGCCTCATCCGGCCCAATCTTCCACTCTGCCAGTTCAACCGAGCGATTGTCCTTGTAACGCCACCACGCGCAGTGCGTATCTGCAAACGACGCATTGAACCCTCTCGTATGCCGGGCCGTAATGCATCGGCTTGTCTTGACGGACCACACAGGCTTCTCTGCCTCTATATCCTTGACCGGCGAAAACGAACCGTCCAGCCATCTCTCACGGCTCGCCGCATCCATGAACACCATCTTCTCAGAATCCCGCGTAATCTCACTCAGCATCCGAAACGGCTTCACGTGGTCCTCCTCACAGGTACACGTCGCCCCGTTCATCGCTCGCGACATGCAGTAGCTGCGAAAAAGACCGCTTCGGTCGCTCTTGCACCGGTAACTTCCCAGGACGCCGACATATTCCCACAAGGCCCCATCGTAAATTGCCTGCTCAGTCCCCCCGATATTATTGCCCGGCATCATAGGCCCATCGGCAACCCAGTGGTTGCCGGGATTATTCCACTGGGTATCACCCGAACACAGCCGACCCTTGTGATCGTGGGCATAAATAACCCATGCCAAGCTTAGATTCTTAAGATTTGCTGCGCAGTCTATCCGCCTGGCCTGCTCACGCGCATTAGCCAGGGCCGGAACCAGAATTGCCATCAGCAGCGCAATTATCGATATCACCACAAGAAGCTCTATCAGTGTAAAACCACACCGCCAAACCCCCCAGCCGGCTCGGTCCTTTCGCTCGAACATCCGCGAACCTCCGATAGAACACGCAAATACTGCCGCATAGCAAACCAACTACTATCCTACTAAAAAGACGCCGCCGGCTAACGAATAATTCAAAAAAAATCGAATACTTCTCTTACTTGATGCCGCCGTCAAAAGTCCAAATTCCAAGCCCCGACCGTGAGGGAGGGGATAAAAACAAGCATTTTGTTCAGCGTTTTACACTTTTGACGCAGGCGTCTTACTTCTTCAAAGAAACCAGCCCCTGCCGGCGAATAAAACCCACCTGCAAACATAAGATGCACCCTCACTGCCCATATTCGGCAAAAATCCCTTGATTATAGGACGCAGACCTGATACAACCATATCGCCTTCCGCTGGGTTTGGGTTCGCTCATGCTTAGAAGAAGAAAATATCTATGAGTGTATCTGCTGCAATATGGGCGTTACTTACGAGGGAATCCTCTTTACTTTGATTGTCGATCATATCATTTGGCATGTAAGTACCGTTTATAACAAATCTGGATACTTGGCCCGAATCCATATTTCGACATCTTCTCTTAGCTGCCTGGCAAGGGCGAACATCTCATCAGCCTCCTGCTCGCTTACCAGTCCGGCTCGTTCGTAGCCACCGATGTTACGCTTTTTCCGAAATTGGTCGAACTTGGCTATTAGCTTTTTATCAGACACTATGGTATGTGCTAATGACTGAATTACGCGATAATGGTGTAAGCCGCGAGCCGCGCGGTAACCCGCTGCAGCCAGCGCCGCAGTCGCCGCTTGCAAACCTGCATTATATGCAATATTCATCCTCCAATCGGCGCTAAGATTCTCAGACCGGCAATCTTTCAAATCACGCTCAGCCACGCCGAATAAATCCGCAATTTCCTGCGGACTCGTTGTGTGCCTAACAAGCCAGCCATTATTGAGCCAGTTTTCCAAGCTCATTCTCATCCCCGATTAGAAAAATCTTCGGTTCATCTAATACCGTCGTCAGAAAATGGTGCTTGCCTGCCACTTTTCGTCTGAACTCGTCCACGGGATAGACAGATGGATTGACCTCCCGGCCAAGTTTATCCTGAGTTTGACCTATTGCATTAACGACTTGGCCGAAACTGCACGAGCCGATGACCATCAGGTCAACATCGCTTTGGCTCTGGCCAGAGCCGGTTGCCATACTTCCATAGACAAAGGCAACTTTTATTCTTTTGGCTATTGGTCCAAGGGCATCCTTTAATACATCCGCTAAACCACTTGTTTTCCTTATAAGACCTTCCAACTCATAAAAGACAGAACATTTTCGGTTCACCTGGTAATATTTTTGCCGTCCTTCGGTTTGGCAGGTTAAGATACCCATTTTCTCCAACCTCGCAAGCTCTCTACTGATATTAGTTGAATCATCATCCAGCAATCCCCTGAGTTGTCTTACATAGTAATGCTCGTCGGGATGCAGAAAAAGCCAGCCAAGCACCTTCGAACGCAACTTAGAACCAAATAGTCTGTCAAGCATCGATTACTCTCCATGAAGTATTATTTACTGCTATCGAAGTAAATTTTACTGCAAAACTGATGCCCGTCAAGATTTATTCTCTCAAACTTTCCGCTTTTTTCAAAATCCTCAATGCCATATTTCTGCCATACACTCTGGATAGAACGCCTCTTGATTTTCTTATAAGCTGTTTCAAGCTCCTTGGTTTGGATGATTGGAATACCGAGAGCCAAAAAATCAATCAAATGCGCAGGTCCACCCTATTATAGAAGGGCGCCCTTTTTCTAAGCACCCAGAAACAAGGTATGGAACCATGACAACAACCACAACACGCAATTTCGCCGTTAGCCTGGCGATTCATTCGCCAGGTTTACGTCTTTGCCGCAGATCAAGGCGTGATCATTTTGCCGTTAATATGCAAAACAAACCCAATTTACTGGATGCCCAAACGAGCGCAAGTGCTGTTGCAATAAGGGCTTATCGAAATTTAAGGCTTTGTGCAAGTCTGAAAAACAAACCCAATCAAACCCAATTTTACCCCCACCACCCCCGAACCGCCCAGACGAGTATAAATATGCAAAACAAACCCAATTTCCAAAACGCTAAAATAAGCGCAACTTCTTATGCAAACAAGGATTATGTCAATATACGTCTTCCCGGACCGCGAAAAAACAAACCCAATCAAACCCAATTTCGAACCCACCGCCCAGGCTCATTCGCAACATTCTCAGTCTTCGCACGAGCCAAGCCACTGCCTGCAGAACGCCCCAAGGTCCCTTTCGTCAACCTTGTCGTCATCAATTATGTCCGCACTGAGCCAATCACCGCTGCTCCGCCACTGCTCTGCCAAAACGCAATAGTCACGAAAATTAACAACGCCATCGCCTGTAAAGTCGGCACAGCCGGCCTTCGGCCCCAACTCACCAAACACACCGTAACCCGCCCCGTCCTGACCGTTGCTCTCCCAGATAGTCACAAATGTCCCCCAACTACTCATCGCGGCGGCAGGGCTTCTCTGGTCGTCTGTTGTGTACGTATTTACCCGAAACTGCTCGCCCACCAATATCGGATCGCCGAAGTTCTCGCCCTGGCTCGCAAAACGCTGGCCGAATATATCTGTCTCTGGTACCGCGGAATTGCTATCGCTCTGCCATGCAACCACAAATTCTCCATCATCGTTCATCGCAACCGACGGATTGAACTGCGCACCATTGTTGAAACTGTTGACCATATAATCACCACCGATTGGCGCTCCACTCCAATGATATCGCCGCATATAAACGTCATCTTCCTCATAGGTTGTCAAATGAGCATCCCAAACAATCACGCAGTTACCCGCCTCGTCAAACGCCAGGTCGGGCCGCGTCAACGAAGAAAAATTCAATCCATCGTTCACCCGAACGCTCGAATATGCAGCCGTGCCATCGGCAGAAAAATCCCGTTTCCATATCGAATTCGTCGTAGTATCCTTGCACCATACCACCCGGAAAGACCCGTCCGCCCGCATCGCGACCGCTGGGTACCGCGCAGTCATCGTATCTTCATTAACGGCAAATTCATTACCAAGAGGTACTGCCGTTGCGTCAAACAACTGCCCGAATATCGACACATCGCCGGGTGCCGGATAATCCACGCTCTCGTACATCACCACAAAATGTCCGTCGTCTGCTATCGCAACAGCAGGGTACATCTGCCGACCGTCCGTGCGAAAGTTGACCTTGAACTCGTTCACTTCAGCCGTGCCGTTCGCATCGAATATCCGTCCGAATACGTCCTCCTCCGAATCGCAGGCATCGGCAGGGCCGTGCCATACAACTACAAACCTTCCCTGCGAATTCATCGCCACGGTCGCTTCGGTCTGATTGCCGGTCGTCATCGAATTGACCCGAAATTCTGCGCTTGCGGCAACGCCGTTTGGCTCAAATCGCCGAGCATAAATCCCTCCACTGCTGCCATCCTGCCCATAGCTCGTCCAAACCGCCGCAAAGCTACCCTCATCGTTCATTGCCACATCTGTATACCATTGGTTCTGGCTTGTCCGCTCATTAACCGAAAACTCAGCGTAGAGCACCGAACAAAACATCCAGGCCGCCAACAGCCACAAAAAAACAGCACGCCTTATCACACTCTGCCCTCCTGCTCCCAATCCGTGGATTCCACGCTTTCTTCACTGCTGCATCGCCTTGAATTATATCAAGGTGTTTTACCATTCCAAACATTTTTTTTGCGAAATAGTCAGCCGGTTATCGCCTTTAAAAGCGCTTTTTTGTTTTCTTCGATCCAGGCTGTCTTGCGGTGTATCATTTTCAAAAATGCTGCACCGCTTAGGTGGCCGAAAAAGCCGGTTGCGGCGATTGGCAGAATCGCCTCGGCTATCATTGTCTCCATCATGAGATCCGGCAGGGCGAGCAGCCTCTTTTCATCTAATTTGATTACTTCGCGGTAGCCGTTTATGAACAGCACGAGCTTTGCCTGGTCAAGATAACCGGGCCAGTCCACAGGGTTGGGCCGACTGCCAACTATCGAAAACTGGAGCATTCCGTTGGCAAGGTCGGTGACCGGCGGTGCGATTTTCGCCGAATCGAAATCAAGAACCGCTACCAGCTTGCGGCCGGCAAAGAGCATATTACCCTGGTGCCAGTCGCCGTGAATTACCTGCTGAGACCAGGAATCGAACCCAAGTGTGTTTACACGAACGGACGCACCGTTGTAAAGGTCCATCAACATCACCGCGGTGTCCCGCAGCTCTTTGTTCGCCTTGTCGCTGCCGGCCGTGCAGGCAGTCTTCAAATGCTGCCGGATTGTGGACGAATCGTGAAAACTTCCCTTCATCGGTGCAGACTCGAAGTCAAAGTCCGCCATGTTTTGGTGCAGATTGGCCAATTGACGACCGGCATCAGCCGTAGCCTCGGCAGAGCCGTCGTAACGAACGCCGCGGACAAACTCGAAAAGCTCGTAGATATGGTCGTTCGAACAGAGGATAGTATTGTGTTCGTCTGTTGTTGTCAAAATAGTCGCAACAGGAAAAGACTTGCCTGCCAAGTGGTTCTGAATGGCGTGCGAGAACGCGACGTGATACAGGTCCTCTTTGCTTTTCGGGCGGCGTTTCAGAAGGTACTGGCCCCTATCCGAGATGATAACTAACTTTGCCGCGTGCCTGCTGCCGCCCGATAGCCGTCTGGTCTGATGAATAACACCGATATCGTAGTGTCCGAGAACCTGCGTCAACTCTTCGGCGGAAATTCTCACAATACCTCGCACCATAAACGTCGTAACTCCAAAAATTGCCTGCTCCGATATTGCTGCGAAACCATTATCAAAGCATTGTCACCGCAATTACCCGCCGGGTCAATATTAAATCCATGGAATTTGTTGTGATGTGCCGAAGTGCCGCCACAGACGCAGGCCAACTAATGCTTCAGCTTCAGAATAAGCACTATGATTACCAGAAGTGATATCCCGACAATCGCACTGAGAATCAGCACTGCAGACTGATAACGAGCAACCCTCTCGCTCTTGTAAGCTTCCGGCTGCAACTCTTCGATTTCCTCACCCTCTTCCAGCTTCTCTAATTCCGAGTAGTCGAATCGCTTGTGTGCTCGAAGCGGCGCCTGACCCGCACGAATCGACTCCAGGTCCGCCAGAAGCTCTTCTGCGTCGTTGTAACGGTCTTGCCTGCGTTTGGCGAGCATTACCTCAATCACCTCCGAAATCCCGCCGGAAAGCGATGTGTTTATGTGGTCCGGAGGTATCAACTGCTCTTTCAAATGCTTCTTCATAACTTCCGTCGGGTCATCAGCCACAAACGGAACGCGGCCGGTCGTCATATGATACAGCGTAGCGCCAAGCCCATAAATATCCACTCTGCCGTCCAGGTCTATACTGCCGCGAATCTGCTCCGGGGCAATATAGTAAGGAGTGCCGTAGGCCTTGCCTGCCTCGGTCTGAGCTGTCTCGATATCCGCCGTCTCACGCGCCAGACCCATATCGGCAAGCTTAACAACCCCGCTTTGGTCTATCATGATATTCTTCGGTTTAACGTCACGGTGTATCAGCCCGCGTTTGTGTGCATGCGCAAGGGCATGTGCAACCTGAATTGCCACGTCTATCGTTTCTTCTTCGCTGAATATCTTGCCTTCTGCAAGGTCGTCGTACAGGGTTTTGCCTTCGACGTACTCCATCACAAAATAATGATACCCTCCTGCCTCGCCGACGTCGAACGCCTGAACGATATTGTTGTGGTTTAGCTTTGCCGCAGCTTGGCCTTCGCGGTAGAAGCGCTCTACGTATTCCGGATTCTGAGTGAAACGTTTTGGAAGAACCTTTATCGCGACAAGCCGGTTCAGGCTTAACTGCCTGGCCTTGTAAACGATGGCCATAGCACCGGCGCCAAGCTTGCCAATGATCTTGTATCCTGGAATCTGATGAGCGGCAACCTTGCTCTCCCTGATACTGCTTTTTAGTCGCTTGGCCTGCGAATCTGTTATGTATCCAAGCTCTATCATAAGCTCGCGGAGCATCGTCGGCCTGGTCTCTCGCCTGGCAACCAACTCCTTAAGACTACTACGGAACTCCTCATCCGTGCACAGACCCGTATCAACAGCCAGTCTGCCGAACATAGTATCATAACTTGTTTCGTTCGTCATCGAGCCTCACACAACGATGTTATGCCTAAATTCCTTTATTCGCCCGTATCCTCACAACCAACTCATCAATTCCGGCTCAATTCACCGGTGTAGCTATTCTTGCCCAATCTGCACAAACGGTCTGGTACTGAGATTATCGGTCTATATCGGGCTATTGTCAAAGAAAAACCACATCTTCCCGGGCAGTAGAATCTATGAGGGATAAAATCGACCTTTTGGCCGCGAAAGTTTAGCCTTTTTGCCGTATAGCCCCCATCAGTATCATCCGCAGGGCTTGGCCGCTATTGCATTGAGACCTGCCATGCAGTAGAGGCCATTGAAACAATCGAGCAATATCAATCATTCTTCTTCCGGTTTCTTGCTGTACGCCGCGACGATTTGTTGCTGAATGTTTGGTGGAACGGGCTCATAATGGCTCAGTGACATCGAATAACTGCCCTGGCCGCCCGTGACACTCTTGAGCTGGCTGTTGTATTGAGCAACTTCTGAAAGCGGGACCTGGGCCTTGATAACAACCATATTACCCGGCAGCATATCCTGGCCCTGGACACGCCCTCGCTTGGATGCAAGATCGCCGGTTATGTCACCCATGCTGTCGGCCGGGACCGTAATCTCCACATTGGCTATAGGTTCCAGCAGCACGGGCTTAGCTTTTTTGATCGCATCGATAAAGGCACCTTTGCCGGCGGCGCGAAAAGCCACCTCCTTCGAATCGACCGGATGATGCTTGCCGTCATATATCGACACTGCTATATCCTGGAGTGGGAAGCCCGCAACGACGCCGCTGGCCATGACGTCCTTAACACCTTTGGCAATAGCCGGTTCGAACTGGCCTGGAATCGAGCCGCCGAATATATCCCAACTCCACTTGAGAGCCGGCTCGGAATCGCGTTCACTGGGTTCCACTCTTAAATAAACTTCGCCGAACTGTCCGGCACCGCCGGTTTGCTTCTTGTGGCGGTAATGACCTTCGGCCTTGGCTGTAATCGTCTCACGATAAGGAATCTTAGGCTGTTTCGTATTAACCGAAAGCTTGAAGCGATGCTCCATTTTCTCAAGCGTTACACGCAGATGAAGATCCCCAAGCCCGCTCATTACTAATTCATGGGTCTGCTGGTCATGGGTAATCTTCAAGCAAGAGTCCTCGTCACAAAGTTTTTCAAGTGCAGTGCCGATTTTCTGCTCGTCGCCGCGAGTTGCGGGTTCGAGAGCCAGCGAATACATCGGCTTGGGAACCGGGGGCATTTCAAATACGCCGCTCATCCGGCCGTCGTGTATGAGGTCACCGGCTCGCAGTTCGTCTACCTTGGCCAGCATTACAATGTCGCCGGCAATACCCATGTCTATCTCCTTGTTGTCAGCACCCTGGCTCTTCAAAGGCTGGCCTGGGCGCATTGCCTTCTTCTCATTGTTCCGCAGCAGATTCGTATCGGATTTCAAGGTTCCGCTGAAGATACGGATAGTGGAACACTTCATATTCGACTTTGGATCGTAAACTACCCGAAATACCAGAGCCGCCAGTGGACCATTTGCCTCGGGCGCTATCAGAGTTGCCTTGTCATCATTCTTGAGCGTGGCCGGCTTGGCGTCGGCGGGTGAGGGCGTATATTTTAGTACAATATCCAACAGTTCCATTATGCCGATTTCCTTGCGAGAGTTCGTGAAGACTATCGGCACTATCGTCCCGCTCTTCAGGGCCTTTACAAATACGGACGCAACCTTCTCAGCGGAGATTTTCTCTCCGTCAAGGTAGCTTTCCATAAGGTCGTCGTCCGCTTCGATAACGCTTTCAATCAAGTCCGTATGTGCCTGTCCAACATCCATCAGTGGACAATCACCGCTTTCGTTTTCGATACAGTCTATCACCGAGCTGTTGTCCGAAGATGGAAGATTTGCACAGCGACACTGTGGCCCGAATGTTTCCCGGATGTTCTTCAAAAGCTCCGGCATATCGGTATTCTCGGCGTCAATCTTGTTGATCACAATCACACGCGGCATGTTCAATGTCGTGGCGAGTTGAAAAAGACGTCTTGTGTTAATTTCAATGCCCGCTGCGGCGCTGATTACAATTACCGCAGTCTCGGCCGCCGGCAGTGATTGTATGGCCGGGCCGACAAAATCCGGAGAACCGGGAGTGTCGATAATGTTGATTAGTTTCCCGGCATGATTAGTGTGAATCACAGCCGAGAGTATTGAATGCTGATGCTGCTTTTCTTCGTCGTAGTAATCGCAAATGCTCGTCTTGTCGTCAACACTACCCAGACGGTTCGTCGTTCCGGTCTTGTGCAAAATAGCCTCTGCGAGAGATGTTTTACCGCTTCCGCTGTGCCCTAAAAGAACGATGTTCCTGATATCCTCGGTATTGGCCACTTTTCAACCTCCAGACTGCTTTGTTTTGTAAATCCTAACCGTAAACTAATGCTAAAACATTGTATGTTACAATGCTTACGGCAGAAAACAAGCATTTTTTTCCGTTCTTGTGGCCGGGTTGCCGCGGGTGCAGTTTACATTTGTAGGTAGATTTTTCAGGCCGGCAAGGGCTTGTTTTTCCATAGCTGCTCGGATGCGAAGAAGCTTGAGCGGTAATCGGGAGAAGTGGCGGGTTCGAAATTGGGTTTGTTTTGGCGGGGTCCGTGAAGACGCATATTTCCATAATCCTTTTTGCAACAGTGGGTTAGGGTGATTTTGGGGTTTTGGAAATTGGGTTTGTTTTGCATAAAAGGGGGACTTGATTGATTACTGATTATTGGTAATTGATTATTATGCGGAGGCCGTCCGAGAGACGGCGGTGTTTTATGGGGGATTTGGGCTTCGGCAGCTATGATAGGTTTTTCCTGAATTAGTATGCAGCATTTTGGTTTATGTTAGTTAGTTGTATATTATATCACACCTGAAGTTATATGTAAAGTAAATTTTTTGGTGACGAGAATTGCGTGGTCGGTTCATTTGGGGTGTGGTGTTGTATTGCGCAACAAAATAGTGGATGTTATCGGAAGTTTTTTCAAACTTAGGGGTTTTTCGAGAATTGATTTGCTTTGCATTGGCATCTGTCATAACGTCTTGCCAATGCAATAGTTATGGTTTTTCGAAACTCGTACCCATAGCTCTGGCGCCCGCCGGGAC
>Ga0114918_10000683_pt1 | contig 29490 bp, 28 predicted proteins | sample LantaG_FD_87015 | JGI IMG/M metagenome (GOLD analysis project Ga0114918, IMG submission 87015) | Deep subsurface microbial communities from Baltic Sea to uncover new lineages of life (NeLLi) - Landsort_02402 metaG | ecosystem: Environmental > Aquatic > Marine > Oceanic > Sediment | place...
CCCAGGTCGGCGCGCTGCGGCCCTGCTCGAGACCGAGGACTCCCCCGTAGAAGTGGCGGGCGGCAGCCAGATCGTCGACCGGCATCGTCAGGTGAAAGCGCGGCGGAAAAGGAGAGAAAGAAAAAGAAGAAAAGAGAGAGAGAGAGAAAGAGGCTCCGAAAGAAGGAGAGAAAATCTCAAAAAAGAAAAACCTCGGAAGAAAAGAAAGTAGAAGAAAAACCTCACCTCAGCACAGCGTACCCGTTCGGCGCCCCCGCCCTAAAGTGCGGCGCCGCCGTCACCCAGTGCGCGCTCCCCGGCTCCCTGCCCGCCTCCACCACCACCCCGATCCGCTGCGCCAGGTTGACCTCGACGCAGGCCCCGCGGCCCGTCCCCGGCTCCTTGGCCCTGACCTCGAACGGCTCGACGGGCGCGCCGTCGGCGGAGACGACCGTGACCGAGTCGTGCCCGCCGAAGCACAGGCTCGCGTCCGTCAGGCTCCCGACGTTGAGCAGCCTGAAGAGGTACCTCTTCCCGGCCGTGACGGTGAAGTTGGTGCGCGAGCAGCCCGGGTTGGCCGGGACGGAGAACGCGTTGAGCCTGTTCCGGCCGGGGGGGACGCTGCCGACGGGGAGCGGCGCGCAGGTCGTCGAGTTGTCGACCGGCCCGCCCAGGGCGCAGTCCTGGAAGATGCCCCGCCCGTTGATCAGGACCGACTGCGGGAGGTCGACCCAGCCGTAGGCTCCCGTCTCGGCGTCGGCTTTGCGGGTGTCGAAGGGCCTCCCCGCCGCGAAGCCCAGGGCGCCCGACGTCGAGTGGTACCAGTCGCCAAAGAGGACCACAAACTCCTTGTCTATCTCCGCGAGGAGGCCATTCGCTGCCGCTTCCCGACGAGTCGCGGATCTCGGGGGCCTGATGATGAGAGGACCGAAGATGCCGTCGACGGCGGAGAGCCCGGTGTGGGAGTGGTACCAGAAGAGGCCCGGACCGTCGACGACGCGGAACCTGATCTCCTGCCTGTTGCTGCCTTTTGCATTCTGCAGCGGGCACTGGTGGACAAAGGCAACGCCGTCGTACTGGTGTTGTTTTTGGAGTTCGTTTTCGAGGGGGGGGGGGAGGGCAGAGAAGAGAGAGAGAGAGAAAAGTCGAGGTCGTTGAGTTTTTCATTTCTTTCTTTCGCTCCTTTTGCTCATCCAAAACCTCGCGCCCTCCCCTCGCAGAAAAAGAAAGCTTCGAAAACTCTCACCCACGCGTCGCTGCCCTTCATCGAGAGGCCGTGCCAGTGCAGCGTAGCTCCGACGTGGACCTGACGAACGAAATTTTTTAACGAGGAAAAAAGAGTTTTTTTGTTTTCGAGTTTTCATTTTTTCCCCCTCCGTTGTCGCTTCTCGCTTCTCTTTCCTCTCTCTTCTCTCCTCACCTGCGGGTACTCGACAGGAATTTCGTTGACCAGCGTGACGTGCAGCACGTCTCCCCTGTGGACCTCGATCGGGGGGCCGCCGAACTCGCCGTTGATCGTGTAAACGTCCCGGACTTTTGATTCATTTTCGTTTTTTTGGGTTTTTTTTGGTGAAAGGTTTTGAGCGGGGGAAAAAAGTTTTAACCTTTCTCTCTCTCCTCACGCGGCGGGGCAGCGCGAAAACACCACCTCCACCACCACCGCCACTACGACTCACGGTAGCAGTCCGGGGCCTTTTTGGCGACGCCTAGAGTGAAGTTGTAGCGCACGACTTGCCCTCCCTCGGCGGGGGTCGGCTCGCTGTAGGCGACGCGGGAGCGCGTCGGCGCCGACTTTGTGGCTGCCGGGAGGGGAGCAAGGAGAGCGAACGCCGAGAGAGCGGCGACGGCGGCGGAGAAGAAAAAGGGAGCTGTGGAGAAAGAAAAGGGAGCAATGGAGAAGGAAGAGAGCGCTTTCGGGCTGAGTCGGGGCCGCCTCTGTCCCTCGACCGCCATGACGGCGCCCGTCACACGGCAATGATTAGAGATGATCGCAGAGAGACGACCGAGGGAGGCAAAAAGGACAGACTGAGTGCTCAGCCCGAGCGAAACTAGGGCTTGCAGCTGGAGTCCCCGCTCCAAAGTCGAGCAGGATTGTGTCGGAGAAAATCTCGGCCCAGCCTCGTTTCTTTCATCTTTCTTTTCTCTTTTTCTCTCTCCTCCGATATTGCATCTTCACTCTCTTCCCTCTCCTCCCACGAGAGCATTCTCTTGCCTATTTACACCAGAGAATAAACAGAATGGATCTCAACGAAGACCCCCCCCCCCCCCCCCCCCCCCCCCCCCTTTTTCCCCCCCCCCCCCCCCCCCCCCCCCCCCCCCCCCCCCCCCCCCCCTTCCCCTCGCGCTCCCCCCTCTCCCCCCACAGAAGATTTTCCTTCCCTATTCCCCCCAAAAAAAAAACAAAAAGAATCTAAACGAAACCCCCCCCCCCCCCCGCTCTGTCTCACTCGTTGTTCGCACTCCTCCCGCCGCCGCCGCTCGTCGCCCCGCCGACCCCAATCTTCTCCTTGAGCGTCTCCTTGCTCAAAAACGCGTTCTCCCCGTCCTCGCTGTGGTACAGGCAAGAGACCTTGGGGGGCTGCCCGTTGCCCTCGCCGGGCACCCCGTCAATCGCGTTCACAAACCCGAACGTGTTGAGCCTCCCCGTGCACTTCGACACCTCGTCCTTGGACACGAGGCCCTTCCGCTCCAGCAAGCCGACGTTGGACCGCCGCAGCACGCACCCGGGCTTGACCTCGGGTTGCGCCACGTAGACGTTGAACGGGTTGAAGCTCACGAAGATGCGCTGGTCGAAGACCATCGACGAGTAGCCGTTGGCCATGCAGACCCCGCTGTTCGGAGTCCTCCGGTCGACGGTCTCCGTGGAGGCGACGTTGGACGGCGCGAACGAGGCCGTCGAGTTGAACCACGTCCCCGTGCCGATCCCGGCGACGAAGGCCGCCGTGACGAAGGCCTTGGTCAGGTTGGACATGCCCCCGGGCTCGGTGGTCGTGTCGGTGTTGTTGGAGGGAGGGGGGGGGCGGTTGCCGTTGCCGTTGTTGAAGCCTCCGCCTCGGTAAGGGTCGTCGGAAAACCCGTCGCCGGGCGGAGGATTCCCCCGCGGCGGCGGCGAGCGGTAGCTCGATCGGGGAGGAGGCGGGGGGTAGTATCCCGTCGCCGGGTCGCCTGCTCGCCTGCGAGGAGAAATAGGCTCTCTCTGCTGCTGTTCTCCGCTGTCGTCCCAGTCGGGCTCCGCGCGGAGAGGCCGCAGGGAGAGCAGGCGGCGAGGAGGACGCGGGGCGACGGCGGCGGCGAGCGATTTTGCCGGCGGCATGGCCGGCGGCGGCGACGTCAACCGATTCCCTCCCCGCCCGTCGCGTCCGCTGCAGCTCGCGGCTCCGGACGCGGCCAGCGAGGCCGGGCACCTCACGAAGAGGATGCCCATGGCTCAAGAAAAGCGAAGAGAGAGAGAGAAGAAGGAGACGAGGAGAGAGGCAAGCGAAACAGGAGGAGACCGACTAGACTAGACAGCAAGTTTTTTTTTAATGATTTTTTTTTCTTTCACCTCTCCCCTTTTTTTTCTTTCCTCCCTCCCTCTCGTCCCCTCTCCTATTCTCTCTTATACCTCTCACCTCTCCGTGCCGTGCCTCCTCCCGCCAAAGAGGTCAAACGCTGCGGAAAAAGAAGGGCCCGTCGGAGGGCGCGGGAGGGGCGGGGCCTTGGGCGTCGGCTTGGGCAGCTTCGGCCTCTTTCTCTGCGGAGGGGCCGCGGCGGAAGGAGCCGCGGCGCGGGGGCGCGCGGCCACGGCGGAAGGAGCGGCAGCAGCAGCGCCGCGGTGCCCGATATTCTGCTGCTGCTGCTGCTGCGGAGGAGGGCGAGGGCGAGGAGCCTGCGGCTGCGGGGCGGCGCGCCACTGCTGCTGCTGCTGTTGCCGCTGAGGCGGAAAGTGCTGCACAGCCCAGGGGGCGTTGGCGGCGGCGCCGCTGTCCTGCCTTCCGCCTCCGCCCCCTCCTCCTCCTCCTCCTCCGCCGCCGCCGGCGAGCATCTCCGGCGCGACGAAGGAGCATAGCCTGCCGCCGCCGCCGCCTCCGTTCTGCTCCGCGTTCCATTGCTGCTGCTTTAGCTGCTGCTCCAGCTGCTGCCGCTCCAGCTGCTGCTGCTCCAGCTGCTCCAGCTGCTCCAGCTGCTCCAGCTGCTGCCGCTCCAGCTGCTGCTGCTCCAGCTGCTCCAGCTGCTCCAGCTGCTCCAGCTGCTCCAGCTGCTGCTGCTGCTGCTGCTGGAAGCGGAGCTGCTGCGCCCCCTGCCCCCAGTGCAGCCCGTGCTCATACTGCCGCTGCTGCTGCTGCTGCTGCTGCTGGTGGTAGAGCTGCGGAGGGGCGGCGTCAGCGGTGAAGCTCGAGATCGCCGCCGTCGCCTCCTCGGCGCCGGTGCCGGCGAGCTCGGCAGCGGCGAGCTCGGCGGGGTCGGCGGCGAGCGCGGCCGCTCCCTCCGCTTCCTCTTCCTCCTCTTCGAGGAGCTTGGCGATCTCCGCCGAGGCCTCCTGCGTGGCCCAGGCGAGGCGTCCCAGCCTGGTGTCGTCGTCGTCGTCGTTGGTTGTTTTCGTTTTGTTTATCGGAGTTGAAAGAGGGCGAGAAGAAGAAGCAAGAGGGTGAGAGCTGCTTTTTTTCTTTCTCAACTGCCGCCAAAAAAAAAAATAACGGAGAAAAAAATCGAGCTCACTCGAGGAACGACGCCGACTCCCAGGCCCTCAGCCTCGCCAGCTTGTCGCGCAGCGTCCCCTCGTCACCGCCTCCGCCTCCGCCGCTTCCGCTGTCTCCATCGATGGCCGCGAGCCTCTCGCGCAGCTCGGCGACGCGCGCGCGAGCGGCCTCGAGCTCGGCGCGCCTCGCCGACGCGACCCGCCCCTGCTCCTCCTCCAGCGAGGCGGCGCAGCCCGTGGCCTCGGCCTCGGCGCCCCTGCCCGCCTCGGCCCTGCGCAGAGGGCACGAACTCCGCCAGAGGTCTTCAGACCTCGAGACAAAGGCCCCGACGACGGACAGGAGCCGGGAGCGGGCGGCCCTTTTCGACTCGTCAAAGCGCTCTCGGACTCCGCCGCCGCTGCCGCTCTTCTCGCGGTCCCTCTTCTTCTCCTCTTCCGCCTCCGCCGCCGCGGCCTCGGCGAGCTCCGCGCGCGTCTCGGCGACCAGCCGGCGCTTCAGCGCCTCCCGCGCCCGCTCCTCGAAGCGCCCCGCGTCCTCCGAGGCGGCCAGCGCGGTGGCACCAGCCGAGGCGGCGCGGGCGTTGGCGGCAGCCTCGGAGGACTCGAGCGACGCGAGAGTGCGCGTGACCGCGACGAGCTGGGCGGCGGCGCCGGACATTTCGTGCCCCCGAGTGTGCGCATAAGAGAAGGAGAAGAGGAGAGAGGAGCGACGAGGAGAGATGGAGAAGCAAGAGAAGACCTCTGTGCCGTTGGAGAGCTTTCGTTCACAAAAGAGTTTGTGAACGAAAGCGAAAAAAAGAAAAAAAACGAATTCAAACCGCCACGTCTCTCTTCTCGCCTTGAAAATTTTTATGCTGCTCGCATTTCTTTTCCATTTTTGAAACAAACACGAAAAGCGCGCTTTTTTCTCCCTTATTTCATTACAGCGACGCGAAGGAAAAGAATTTGCAAAAGCGATTTCTTGAGAGGACGCAAAAACAGCGAGAAGATGAAAAAAGAACAGCACCACATCCTCTCTTCAGCAGCAGCCTCCTCCGCCGCTCGACTCGGCACTTTTGTCGACGGTCGTCAGCCCGATCGGGTGCCTCGCGCCGGCTCCGCAGCCCCAGGCCCCGAAATGCACTTCCCTGTCCCCCTCGACGTCAAAGTGCCTCGCCAGCCACGAGTGGCCCCCCTCGCCCAGCATCGCCGCCGTGTTGCCGCACACGGGCGTCGGCCTGCCCGCCTCGAACACGTGCCCGGCGTCCAAGACGTACGCGCCCTCGGAGCCGACGATCGTGCCCCTGTACGTCGCCCTCTGGCCGTAGTCCTCGCAGCAGCTCTCGAGGAGCCCCCGCGGGAGCTTGAACAGCCTGAACGTGACCGAGTAGAAGCGCGCGGGCCCCAGCAGCTTGCGCATGTCCGCGTCGTTGACCTCGATGGGCGAGGCGGCGACGTGCACAGGGTACTCGAACCCGGCGGCCCTTGCCTCGCGCTTGAAGTCCTCGACGTACAGCGCGCCGGACACGCACTCGCCCCAGAGCACCTTGTCCTTGCGCGCCGCCTCGGGGACCCTCCGGTCCGCGTAGACGTCGGAGAAGTAAAACTCCCCGCCGGGGGACAGGACGCGGAAGGCCTCGCGCAGGACCGCAGGCTTGTCCGGGGAGAGATTCACGACGCAGTTGGAGATGACAAGGTCGGCGGCGCCGTCCGCGACGCCGGCGGAGCTCAGGTCCTCCATGAAGCCCTTGACGAACCTCATGTTGGACCGCCCGTAGCCCAGGGTCTGCGTGCAGTAGGCGTCGGCGTGCTCGCGGGCCACGGCCAGCTGCTCGTCGGTCATGTCGACCCCCACGACGCTGCCCCGCTCGCCGACGAGCGCGGCCGCGGCGTAGCAGTCGCGGCCCGAGCCCGACCCCAGGTCGAGCACGCGCAGCCCCTCGATGCCCATCGGGAGCGGCGCGCCGCACCCGTAGAATTTCTCCGTGACCGGCTGGGGCACCTTGCGGAGCACCGCGCGGAGTGCGGGCGGGGGGGCGCCGGCGGCGGTGCAGGCGCTCGTCTTGAGGTCCTTGGAGGTCGAGAGCACTTTGCCGTAGTAGTCCTTGACCGAGTCGAAGACCGCCTGCGAATTTTTTTTTTCCTTAGGGCTCTTTCGTTACGTTTGGTCGGTTTCAAGGTTTCGAATCCCTCGCTCCGTCGCGTGTTTGGCGAGTGTGGGGGAACGAGCGGGAGCGGGAAGCGCGAGCGGGAGCGGGCGAGAGAGAGTGGGGGTTGAAACAACGAGCGACGGGCTCAAAAACAAGCGCTTCTTCTTCTTCTTCAATCTCACCGTCGTCGCCTCGTTCGTCGCCGCGACCGCGACGCCTGCTCCGGACTTGGGCTGCGGCGGGCAACAGCTCCCCATCGTGATGCCTCCGATGGAGGGAGAGCGAGCAGAAGCGAGTGTTGTGAAGCTGGAACGCAGGCAGGAAGGGCCGCGAAGCATCTCGGTGTTCAGCGTGTTTTCGCTCCCCTTGAAAATTTCGCTTTGTGCCGAAGAGGGCGGGAGCATCGGTTTTTACTTTTTCTTCTCTTTTCCTTTGTCAAAAGGAGGGGGGCTCTCTCTTTCTCATTCCCTCTTTTCTGATCGTTCCCAGACTGTAGACGGAGCTTGCATGGGAGCAGCCCCGCGCCATAGTTACGGCGCTGGCCGAGGAGGAGGAGGCGGAAGAGGAGGAGGAGGAGGAGGAGGAGGAGGAGGAGGAGGAGGAGGCCGAGGGCGCGGAGGCAAACATGCGAGTTCGAGCCGCCGAGCAAGTGCTCCTTCTCCATTCAACAAAAAGGCGCTCGCCTCCGAGGCCGCCAAGGCCGAGCGCAAGATCCCGACAGCCAAGCGCATTCGAGACCTCACGAGGCTGCTGGCCAAGGTGAGGATCTGGAGCGGAAGAGAAAGGAAGAGACGGGAAGAAGATGGGGACAATCGATGTCGATTCCATCGGCACCGCCTAGCCAAGAAAAAAAAAAACTCACCGTCGGGAAAAAAAAAACTCCCTCTCAAAAAACAGCCCAACCTCGACCCGCTGATGCGCTCCAAGCTCGACTCCCGCCTCGCCGCCGCCAGAGCAGAAGCGGCGGACCGCGCGGCCTCGGAGCGTGAGCGGAGGCTTGCCACCAAGTACCACCGCGTCCGCTTCTTCGAGCGGGTCAAGGCCGAGCGCGCCCTCAGGCAGGCGAGGGACCGCCTGCGCCGGTTCCTCGCCCGCGCCGCCTCTTCTTCTCATCCCTCCGCCGGAGAAGGAGGAGAAGGAGGAGGAGAGGGAGGAGGAGGAGTAGCTGCCCTCGAGTCCGCCGTCGACGCGGCGGAGGACGACCTGGTGTACATCACGCACTTCCCGAAGGGGGAGAGGTACGTCTCGCTCTTCCGCGGGGTCGCGGAGAGCGGCAACGGAACCGGCAGCGGAACCGTCGGCGACGGCGACGACGGCGCCGGCGCCGGACGCGGCGGCGGAGAGGAGCGCCTCGACCCCGAGACCTTGGCCCGCCTGCAGAGGGAGCGCCTCCGCCTCCGCAAGCTCGCGCGGGCGAGGAAGGCCGAGGAGGCCCTGGTCGGGGAGGCGGACGAGGGGCGCGGGCTGGTGCGCGCGAGGGGGAAGAGGGGAGCGGGAGGGGAGGAAGAGGAGGAGGAGGAGGAGGAGGAGGACGGCGACGACTTTTTGCTCCCAACGGCTTCTGTCCCGGAGGAGAGGAAGAAGAAAGAGAAGGAGAAGGAGAAAGCCAAGGCAGCTGCTGCTGCTGCCGTGGTACCGGCTCCGGTGGCGACGAAGAAGCGAGCTCCTATGGCTCCTCCCGTTGTTCCCGCTTCTCTTTCTTCGAAAGACGAAGAGGAAGAGGAAGAGGAGTCGGAGGAGGAAGAAGACCCCACAGCCAGCGGCGGCGGCGACGACGACGACGACGAAGAAGAAGCAGAGGAGGAGGAGGAGCAAAACCGCCGCAGGAGGAGGAAAACCCCTCCCCCGCCGGAAGGGAGGCTCGAAGCCCTGCCGCACAGGGACCCTGTGGTGCGTTTCAAGCCCCCGGCGGAGAAGGCGCTCGCTGCCGAGAGGCGGAGGCAGCAGAAGAAGGAGAAGGGGACGGTCGAGGAGAAGAAGAAAGCCACCGCCGAGTTTCCTCCTCCCCTTCCTTCTCCTGCTTCTCTTCAGTCTTCTTTCTCGTCGAAGAAAAGGGCGAGGAAGCTCCTCCCTCCTCCTCCGCCGAAGCTCCCCGTTCGCTCTCGCGCAGAGGGAGGGCGCAAGCGCAGGCGCAAGAAGTGAGAGACGAAGTGTAAAAAGGAACGAATGAATTGGAAGGACGGTAGTGTTGAGAGTTTTGATAGTTCACAAGTTAGAAAAAAAGGAAAACTGGGATCAATTTGAAAGTTTCAAGGGGGACATTTTTTTTGTTTTTCAGTTCGTTTTGATGACGGGGGACCAGTTTCCTCTCTAGCTCTAGACCTTCCCGGCCTCCCTCATCGTCCCCAGGGCGAGAGTCCACTCCCGGGAGAACTCCGGGTACCCGTGCGCTTCGTGCCTCGTTGCCCAGACTGCCCTGAGGTGCGGGGCCGCCGTTCCGTGCTGGCACCTGCGAAGGCGCTCGCGCTGGAGCTCGACGGCCGAGGGAGCGATGCCACTGTAGCGCTGGAGGCACGCAGGCCAGTGGGAGGGGGCGGGCGAGGAAGGCGAGGAAGAGAACACTTCGAGCGCGAGCGAGAGCGCGCCGGCGGCCGCGGCCGAGGGAGCGACCTCGGACCCTTCCTGGTCGAGGAGCGCCAGCTGCAGGAAGAAGGACGCGAGCGTGTAGACGTGCATCTTGTCGCCGCCGCCGCCGTTGCTGCCGCCCTCGGAGGAGGCGGGCCCGGAAGGAGAAGCGTCGGAGAGGGCGCCGCCGGCGACGGCGCGGTACCAGAACGACCGGAGGAACATCTTGGCGTTGGGCGCTCCGTTCCTCAGCCTCGCCGGGAGGGCGGCGACGAGCCTCGCGGTGGCGTCGACGACGTCCTGAGGGGAGTAGGCTGCGTCAGAAATGTGGGAGAAGCGCGACGGGTCGAGCTCGCCGCCCTTGTCGTCGGCGCCGTCGGAAGAGGTCGTCGCCTCCGCCGCCGTCTCCGCCGTCGAGGCTTCGGCGTCTTCGTCTCCTTCCTCCTCCTCCATGCCGGAGACGTCAGGGGTCACGGGCGCCTCAGGGGAGGACTCCCTGGAGGCGGCAGCCTCGGCGTCGAAAACGACCTCCGGAGACTCCTCCCTCTGATCGTCCTCCTCTGCCGCCGCCCGCCGCTGCTTCTTGCTCGCGGGCTCCTCTCCCGCTTCCTCCTCTTTGTTCTCCTTCGCAGCATCAGCGACAACGACCTCCTCCTTGCCCGCCTTGCGCGCGGCCGCGGCCTTATCGGCCATGGCAGCGCGGAGCGCGGCGATGCCCAGGAGCTGTGTTTGAGTTTTTTTTGGGAGTTGAGAGGAAAAAGAAAACGGTCAGGAAAGAAAATTTCGAGGGGGAAAAAAGCAGAGAGAGAGGAAATATTTTCCCGGCGGGCGAGCCGTTAAGTGAGGAAAGTTCCGCGCGAGCGAGGAGTGGAGGAGGGCAGAGGAGGAAGTGAGGCAAGAGAGGAAAAGAAAAAGCTGTTTGCTTTGCTTTCCCGCCTCTCGCTCCCTCTCTGAGTCCAAGAGAAATCAAGTCGCTTCTTTGGCCCCCTCCCCGCGCGCCCCTTCTTGCCCTCTCTCCGAGTTCCTGCTATCCCCGATGACACGAGGAAATCGATGCCGCGCGTTTGCACCGGAGAAAAGCCGAATCGGCGCGGGCTCGCGGGGAGAAAGGAAGGCAATTCAGCGCGAGAAAAGCCGTTGATCAGAGGGGCTCTCCAAACAGAGAGCGCTGAGAGCGAAACCGAAAAAAATCTCGCCCTCTCTCCTTGAAGAAGGCATGTCGAATCATTTCTCCCAGTCCTTGTTTTCACCTCCCTCTCTTTCTTCCTCACCTGATACTTGCCGAGCTCCTCCACCCCGATGCTCGCCATATACGTGTCGAGGTAGGACACGGCGCGGTAGATGACCGTGGACTCGCAAGACCAGTCCCAGGAGACCTGCAAGAGGAGAAGTTGGGTTTTTTTTTTTCGAGAGCGAAAGCGAGAAGCGAAAGCGAGAGTTCGGGTGAGAGCGGCGATCTCTCTGTCTTCTAGCTTTTTGATGCGAACAGAGCGGGAAAAAAGCAAATAGCTCTCTCGCATTCGCGGTCGAATAGCACCAGCTCGGTGCCTCTCATCTCTGCCGATTTCAAGGGCAGCGATCCGCTCACAAAATCGCCACGCTCTGCGACGGAGAGAACAGCAAAAAAAGGCGCGAGCACCACGCGAGGCGCGGCGGCTTCTCTCGACCTCTCTCTGTCCCAATTCGTCTGTTCGCCCAATCTGAGACTTGATTGCTCTCTCCATCACCTTGCGTACCTCCGCCAGCCACTCGGCCAGCACGGCCCGGTGCCTGGGCTGCACGACAGTCTGCCTCTTCGCGATGGCCCCGCCGGCCAGCGGCGCGATGGCGAGCTCCTCGCGCTCGCGGAGCTCGAAGAGCTCGGCCTGCCTCCTCCAGGCGATTTCCTCGGCCTTGCCCATGCTTGGCTCGGCAACCGCCCTCTTCACGCGCGCCGCGTCGGCAATCGCGGCCCAGGCGGGCCACCTCCGCCTGACGGCCGCGGCCCAGGCATGCACCCCGAGCTCCCGGAGCCAGGGCGCGGCGCACAGGGCGCGCCCCAGGTCGCGGAAGGCCTCCCCGGCAGCAGAAGGGGAGGAGGAGGGCGTGCCGACAAACGAGAGGATGTCGATGATGCAGTCGTTGGGCAGGTCTGCGAAAGTAGTAGTCAGGGCGAGAGCCGGGACAGCCTGCAATGTCGAAGGGCTTGGGCTCATCGGGGGGGTCTCGGGCGCCGGGGGGGCGCGTGCTCGCTTGGGGGAGAGCATCGTGGTGGTTATCGCCTGGTGGGAAAAAGGGAGGGAAGGAGAGAGTGTCGGAGCAAAGAGTGAAGAAAAAAAGTTGTCCAGAAAAAAAGAAGGAAAGAAAGAAAAGTTTGGCAAAAAGAAAAAAAGCGACGCCCTCTCTCTCTCGCGCTCCTCCCTCTCTCCCTCTCCCCCCTCTTACTCTTTCTATGACTGAAAAAAAAACCAGGAGGGGGCCCGAGAGACCCCCCGAGGAGGAAGAACTGAACTCGTGTTTACAGGGGAGATGGAACTGGGGGCGGGACCGAGGGCCAGATAAAAATATAAGAAATCGTTTTTTCGAGGAAAAAAAGACCCTGATTTTTGGTTTTTCGTTCATTTTTTTTGTTTCCGCGTGCGCGGGTTGTGCTGTTGCGCCCAGGGGACCGAAGGGGGGGGGGGGGGGGCCCCATGGGGGGGGGGGGGGGGGTTCCGCGGGGGTTTTTTGTGTTTTTTAGGGGGGGGGGGGGGAGGGGGGGGGGGGGGGGGAATTGGGGGTTGCGGTGGTTGTCGTCGTGGTTGTTTTGGTTTTTCTAAGGGAGTCCGGGGTCAAGGGGGAAAAAGCTCGATTATTTTTTTCCAGCGTGAGGAGAGTTTTTTTCGATCCGTTTATTTTCTTCTTCATCGCCAGGCTCCAGCGGCCGCCACCGGCCTTGCTGCCGCCGCCGCGGGCCACGCGTCCGCCATCACTTCGTCCTCGTCGTCGTCCTCCTCTTCGAGCTCGTCGTCGTCGTCCTCGCAGCCAGCCGCGGCGGCGGCGGAAAGCCAGTGCCTCGGCTGCTGCCGCTGCTGCTGCCGCTGCTGCTGCAGGGAAGAAGAGGCAGCCCGGCGAGGGAGCGCCCGCTGCTGCCGGAGCAGCCGCTCCTGCCGCTCGTGCCGCTGCCGCTGCCTCGAGAGTTGCTGCCAGAGCTGCTCCTGCTGCAGGCCCTTGGCCCTCGCGCGGGCCCTGAACCCGCTCTCGGAGTCGTAGCACCAGTCCTCGACGGCGGCCGAAGAGGGCTGGAGCTGCTGCTGCTGGGAGGCGGGAGGCAGGGGGGCCAGCGGCGGGCGGGAGGCGACGGGGAGCGGCGCGGCGGCGGCGCCGCTGCTGCGGGCGGCCAAGAGCGCCGCGGCGACGGCGCGCCTGCCCCTCGAGCGGGAGGCCGAGGCCGAGGCTCCGACCGACGAGGAGGCCGGGGAGGAGGCCTCGGAGGAGGGGGCCGACGAGTCCGGGTCGAGAACGCACGCCGGGGAGGCGGAGCGGCGGGAGGAGGCGCCGGAGCCGGCCTTGGCCTTTGCGGCGGCGGCAAGAGCGGCGGCGGGAACCGCGACCGGCGTCGACGCCGACGCCAGAGGCGCCCGAGGCGCCGGCGCGACCCCGGAGGCGACCGCCGAGAGCAGCCCCGCGGCTCCCGCTCCCGCTCCCCCTCCTCCGAGCCTCTCTGCCAGGGCCAGGGCCTCCCCCGTGAGCGCGAAGGAGATCGAGGAAAGGGCCGTGGCACCGGCGCCGGCGGCGGCTCGGGCGGCGCGGAGGCCGACGAGGGCCGCCGCGGCGCCGACGGAGGAGGGCCGCGCCGCGGCCAGCGCCCCGCCGGCGACGAGCGCGGCCTCGACGGCAGCGTCGGCCGCCGCCGCCGCGGCGTCCCTCGCCGCCGAGAGGGCGGCCGCCGAGGAGCCCGACGAGCGAAGACCGGAGGCAGCCGCGAGGGCAGCCGAGGCAGGAGAGGCAGGGGCAGCGGCCGAGGCGGCGGCCGAGGCCGAGGCAGGGGCCGAGGCGGCGGCGGCGGCCCCGAAGAAGGCCGAGAGCGACGAGCGAGGGGACGGGGCCGCCGCCGCCGCCGCCGCCGCCCCGGCCGCAAGCGCCGCCGCCTCGTCCTCCCGCCGCTGCGCCTCGAGCGCGACGGCGAGCAGCGCCCCCGCGAAGCACGCCGCCGTCGGCGCCGACGTCCTCCACCCGAGGAGCGCCAGCATCTCGAGCTCCGCGGCGGCGACCGCGGCCGCGGAGAAGTCGCCTCCCCTCCAGGGGCGCGCCCCCGAGGGGGAGGGGGAGGGGGAGGAGGGGGAGGGGGGGGAGAGGGAGGAGGCTGGGGGCGCGGGGGCGGCGGGGACGGCGGCGCCGCAGCACTGGAGCCTCGAGAGGTCGTTGGGCAGCCCGGCCTCCTCCCTCTTGGCGGCGATCGAGAGGGCCGCCAGCGCGCGGAGGGCCGCGGCGCGCGAGGGGACGGAGGAAGGGGCCGAGAGGGACGCCGAGGACGAGAAGGAGGCGGAGGAGGGGGAGGCGGCCGAGGCCGGCGGGGTCGAGGGCGCCGGCGGCGGCGACGCCGCCGCCGCCGCCGACGGAGCGGGGAGCGACAAGAGGCCGAGCCGCGCGGCCCAGCTCTTCCTCTCCTTTTTCCGCGGCAGAGCCGGGAGCTCTACCTCCGCCTCCGCCTCTGCCGTCATTGCTGCTGCTGCTGCTGCTTCGTCGACGACGATGACGCGCCTCTTCGAAGACGAGGCGGCGATCTCGGAGGGGGGGGTCGCCAGGTCGGCGAGGGCGACGGCGCGCGCGGCGGTCGCCGAGGAGAAGCCGTGCAGGCGGGAGACCTGGAGAACGATTTTTTTGATTTTTTTGCCCCCCCACCGAAAGACGTTTTGAGCGAGCCGGAAAAAAGAGCGGCAACTTTTTCGTCCTCAACTCTCGATCAATGACTGCGAAAAGAGGCGCTCGCCGCGCGTCCTTCCAGGGGCTCAAGATCCTCTTCGAGATCTCCAGGCTGAGAAGAAGTTCGCGAGACCCCATCCAGCGAAAAAAAAGAGGCAAAGGCACAAAGAGAGTTTGAAGAAAGGGGGCGCGAATCGGGCCCGGGGAAAGGAAAGCGAAAAAGCGGGAAACGCATGCGCTGGGCCGATGGCGACGCCGAGCGGACGATCGGGAGGAGACTCAAAAAAAAAAACGGGACTCACCGCGAACGTCCACTGCACCAGCTTGGCCCGCGCGGCATCCTCGGAGACGAGAGAGGCCCGGGGCATGGTCGCTTCGGCCTCGAACAGCCCGGAGAGGTCGTCCGCGGCGCTGACGGGAGCGAAGGGGAAAGCCATCTGAGTCGGGGGTGAGAACGAGATTCGGCGGGAGACAAGAAAGCCAGAAGAGACGAGCGATCGAGAGCGAGGATTGCGCTCGTCCGTGGAGTGGCACAGAGCCCGAGATTCGGCTCTGCCCTGTTTCTGAGGGAGAGGAAGGTCGTTTTGGACTGCTCCGTGGCAGGGAGGGGCGTTCGGAGCGGGGAGGAGGAGAGCGGGGGGGAGAGGGAATGGGGAGAGAGAACGACGACGCAGGGTCGAGAAGAAAAGCGAGCGAGAAAAGTGGCGGCAAGATTATTTTTTTATTTTCTCCCCCCCGCTTTCGAACTAGGCTTTTCTGCCGAGGTTTTTTCTGTTTCTTGCTGAACCAATGTCATCGCCGCAGCAGCCCGCGATGCCTCCAGAGGAGCCCACGATGCCTCCTCCGACGGCCTCGCTGCAGCACACTATCGTCAGGACGCTCGACGCGGAAGCCACGGCGCGCCTGCTCTCCGAGGTCGCGGGCCTCCGCATCGGCAAGATCTGGCACAATTTTTTGCCGCTCTCGACTTCGAACTCCGTCGCCCTCGACCTCCTTCAGGTCGAATCGCCCTCGACCGCCGCCTCCTCTCCTCCTAGCATCTCCCCGCAGCACTACGCCTTTTTGACCGACGACTCGGGCTTCGACGCCGGCCTGCGGGCGCTCAAATCCCGCAAGATCGAGTTCTAGGCTGACCACACCGGAGCGGGGAAGAAGAAAATCAACCACCTCTGGGGCGGCCGCGGCGTGTACTTCAAAGACGAGGTCTCGGGGCACGTCATCGAGCTGATGACCGTCGTTTACGGAGACCCCAAGGAAGTCGACGAGGCTCTCGAGAAGCTGAAGGCGGAGGAGGAAGAGAAGAAAGAGAAATAGAGGGAGGAACGAAAGGAAGAGAGGGAGAGAGAAAGGTGCCCTGTCGCGCGCGCACGCGCGTCTCCTTTCTTTGACTGCTCCCCCCCCTTATGTTTTGATTTTTTCGCACTCAAAAAAGACAAAAAGTCATTACACGCGCGCGAGGGAGAGAGAGCGCATCCCATTCCCCTCGCGCCGCCCGCTCACCGTTGCTTAGTAAGAGAAGACAGGAGAAGAAGAAAATAGAACCAAAGACCCCCCCTGCCTCTCTCTCTCAAATCTCAAATCAGAAATCAAACTCAAAAGACCCGAAAAAATATCTCCTCATGCCCCTCCACCCTGCGGCAGGTCGCCCTGAGCGATCACCACGGTCGGCTCGTTTGGCCGCGGGTACTCGAGCGAGAACACGCCGTACTCCGCGTACTCCTCGACCGAAGCCCTGATCTGGTCGTGAGAGAAATGCCTCCCCAGCAGAGAGACGAGGTCTCCCCAGCCGTACGTCAGGCGGCGCGACCGCTGCGCGTCGTCGCGGATCGAGCCGTAGATCGCCGACGCCGGGTCGGCCCTCGCCCTCGCGGCGTTCGTCCCCGCGTTCGCCCCTCCCGCCCCCGTGTAGGCGTCGTCGAGCAGCGAGTGCTTCGACATGCGCATCAGCCGCAGGGCCTCGTCGACCTCGGCCTGCCCGACCTGCTCCGCGAACCGAAGCCGCGCCAGCGCCTGCGCCAGCCGAAGGATGGAGAGCAGCGTCCGCGCGGTCGTGTACGAGTGCGGCACCGAGGCCGCGGCCTCCTCGGCGCGCATCTCGGCGTAGACGGCCGCGATGTACTCGGTCAGCGATTCGGGAACGGAGGGGGAGCACTGCTTGGCGCGGGCGACGTAGGCTCGGAGGACGGCCGGGGGCAGGAACGTCGACGAGGCGTTTTGGGTCTGGGCCGCGTCGGCCGTTCCCGCTCCCGCTCCTCCCGCCGTTCCTCCCGTCCCCGCTGCCCCCTCCTCTCCGCCGCCCGCTCCCCCTCGGGTCGTCGGCGCAGCCCCCGTCGCGTGCACCTCCAGCACGTGCGCCGCCAGCGCCCTGTCCCCGTCCGGGTCCGCCCTGTCGAGGATGAGCCACTTCAGGTCGAAGCGCGACAGCAGCGCCGCCGGCAGCGCGATGTTCTCGGCGGGCGACCGGCGCACATCGTAGCGGCCCCAGGCCGGGTTGGCCGCCGCCAGCAGCGTCGCGCGCGTGTTGAGCGTGGTGGTAATGCCTGCCTTGGCGATGGAGACGGTCTGCTGCTCCATGACCTCGTGGATGGCGGTGCGGTCGGTCTGTTTTTGGGTTTTGGGTCGGGAGGGAAAAAGAAAAGAGAGAAAGGGAGGGAGATGAGTTTTTTTTGTTTTTTTGAAAAGTTTTTCCGGCGAAAGAGAAAAACCTCAAGAGAGGAAAAGAATGAGGGAAAGAAAAAACCCCTTAATCTTCTTACCTCTTCCATCTTGTCGAACTCGTCGATGCAGCAGATGCCGCGGTCGGCGAGCACCAGGGCCCCTCCCTCGAGGACGGCCTCGCCTGTTTTTTGTTTTGTTTTTTGTTTCGAGGTTTAGGTTTTTGATAAAAGGAGGGAAATTGAGAGAGACATTTTTTGTTTCGCGACTTCGCTCCCGCTTCCGCTCTCGCTCGAAGGGAAAAGAAACGACCAGCTCCTCTCGACCCTCACCTGTCACCGGGTCGCGCGTCACCGCGGCCGTCAGCCCGACCCCGCTCGACCCCCGCCCCGTCGTGTACACCGCGCGCGGCGCCAGGTGCGCCACATGCTTGAGCAGCTGGCTCTTGGCGACGCCCGGGTCGTCCATCAGGCAGACGTGCACGTCGCCGCGCAGCCGCATGCCGTCCGGCAGGCTGCGCGTGACGCCGCCGACGAGCGCGAGCAGCAGCGCCTTCTTGACGTCGCCGTGGCCGAAGATCTCCGGGGCGAGCGAGCCGGCGAGCCTGTCGTAGACGTCGGCTGCAGCGGCCGCGGCGTCGACCGCGGCGGCCAGCGCCTGGTCCTCGGCCGCCGACGCGTAGCTCTGCTTGTCGTGGTCGACGCGCGTCGCCTCCAGGAAGGTCTTGGCCAGCAGCGCCGATGAGGAGCCCTGGGCGCCGCCGTTGCGGCCGCTGCCCATCAGCCCCGGCGTCGGCGCCTCGGGGAGGAAGATGCCGCTGACCACGACCGAGTCCCCGGGGCGCATCGTCCTCGTCATCTCGCCGCGGAGCTGGACGGTGATGGAGCGAGGCGTGGAGCCCGGAGGCACTTCGAGGGGAAGCTCCTGGAGCTTGACCTCCTGGTACTTGACAAACTTGGAGCCGCGGGTCTGCAGGTGCAGGACGCCGCCGCCGTTGCCCCCTCCTCCGCTGCCGCCGCCGGCTCCGGCGCCCCCTGCCCTGCGGGCCGCGCCGGCGGGGAGGGCGGTCAGAGGGGTGAAGACCTTGCTTGTGACCTCTTGGTAGACCTGGAGGGTGGAGCGAGAGAGAGAGGAGGGGGGGGGGAGGGGAGGGAGAGAGAAAGAAATGAAAGAGAAGAAAGAAAAGAGTGAGTTTTTTTTTTCCCGATTCCATCGAACACTCGAAAAAAACCCGAAAAAGCAAAAAAAATGTTTCCCTCTCTCTTCTCACCTCGATCCCGCTCGCGTCGTCGAGGTACGTCGCCACCGTGATCAGCGGCTTCACGTCCGTCGCGTGCGTGACGATGCCCCTGACCGTCACCAGCGACCCGATGTGCGGGGCGCCGACGGACCGCAGCGCGAGCGGCTTGCTCTTGCCCGAGACCGAGGGGCGGAGCAAGACGTCGTACCGGCGGAGGAGGTCCGGGGGGAGGCGGTTCTGCGGGTCGGCGACGAGGCCGGCGGCCCCGGGGCCCCCCTCGGCCTCGGCGCGGGCCTGGCGCTGTCGTTGTGCGTGTGGGGGGAGGAGTGAGGTGTTTTTGTTTTTTTTTGCGGCGAAGAAAAGTGAGAAAAGAGAGGAGAGGTCGAGAAGAGGGAGCGCCGACGACGAGGTCGGGAGAGCATCGTGATTTGATAGCGTTTGAAATGCAGTTTGATCTCGAGATCAATCCGTTTCGTTCCTCTTCGGGCACCGCCGCCGCATCTTTTCCTCTCTTATTCCCTATCAGCGTCTATTTTCCCTGTCGAGGTCTGCTCTTGATCAAAAACAGAGAGAGAGAGAGAGCGGAAAAGAAGAGGCGATTAAAAACAACTCCTCACCTGGCGCTGCAGCACGTCAAAGACGTCGTCGGGCAGGTCGCCGCGCGTTGGCGGCGGCATCGCGGCGTCGGCGGCCTCGGCGGCGAGGCGCGCGTAGCGCCTGGCGTTGGCCGTGGCGTCCGCGGCGAGCTCGCCGTCAGGATAGTACTGCAGTTTTGTGATGAAAGGGTGTCGGAGGAAGAAGCAGAAGGGGGGTGAGAAGAGAGCAGTCGACCATCGCTGCCGGTCGAACGAATTCAAGAGCCGTTTTGCCGCCATCTCCGTCGCTCTCCCTCGCGCGCGAGTGGAGAGCTCACCTTTCTCCTCCTGTGCTCTCTCCCTCTCTCATCAATTCACTACTCACCGCTGCCACATCATCAAGGTCGATCTCGAGCGTTCTTCGATCGCGGTTGGCGATGTCTTGCTGTGGAACGGGTAGGAGTTTTGTTCGAGAAAAAATGTTTGATTGGTGAGAGAGGGGCGCCATCAAAAAATTCGGCGAAAATCTCTCGGTCTTGAAAATCTCTCTCTCTCTCTCTTCCTTACCAGCTGGATCAGGTACTTGAGCTGATCCGTCTCAGGGTCGAGATAGTTAACCAGAAAGGCCTGGAGCTTCTCTGTGAGGGTGATTGGTTCGAGAGATGGCGGAGGCGCAGGGGGAGGGCGAGAGAGGGCGGTGAGAAAGAAACGGACGAAGAATCCATCTTGCAGAGTTTGTCCGCCGAAAATCGAGCATCCAAATACTCTATTCGTGTCGTACCTCGCTCCAGCGGGTACTTGTCGAGGGGCGGCATGGCTCGTTCGTTCTGTCGCGCTTGCGTCTCGGATGAAGGAAGACGAGCGAGCGAGCTAGCGAGGAGCGAACGAGAGAGAACGAGAAGAAGCAAACGATAAAAAAAAAGTGAGAAAGCTGAGAGAAGCGGAGCATCATCGTCAGATTTCTTCTTCGTCGAAAAGAAGCTGAGCGAAGAAGAAGAACGAAAAAAGATGGTTCCGCTCGAACTCCTGAAGGAGAACAAGGTAACGGGCGCACCCTTTGAGATGTTTTGCTGCTGCCACAGAGCTTCCATGCCGCGAAGAATCAAAGAGAAACAAGGAGCCTGCGAGACGAGAAAGAACGATCCAGCATTCGGTCGCACTCACTCGACCTCTCTCTCCCTCTCTCTTCCTCTTCCTCTCCCTCTCTCTCTCTCTCCCTCTTCTTCTCCCTCTCTCTCTCTCCCCCCCTCTTCCTCTCCCCCTCTTTCAAAACGACTGAAAAAAAGATGTTTGGCGGCGCCGTGCGGCGCTACAAGCACTTCTCCAAGAGCTGCGGCTGCGACATGACATTTTCGGTCTTCGTCCCACCAGCTGCAGTGACCGAGGAGGAGGGCCGAAAAGCCCCAGTCTTGCTCTTCCTGTCCGGCCTCACCTGCACGGACGAAAACTTCACCCAAAAGGCCGGCGCGCAGAGGGCCGCGGCCGCGCGCGGGATCGCGCTGGCGGTCCCGGACACGAGCCCTCGGAGTTTGGGCGTCGCCGGGGAGGACGACGGCTGGGACCTGGGCACCGGGGCCGGCTTCTACGTGGACGCGACGCGGGAGCCCTGGGTTGAGAAAGGAGGCGACGACGCCGGCGGCGCTTCTCGGGGGTACCGCATGTTTTCGTATGTGACTGTCGATCTTCTGGAGGCCTTGCGGGAAGTGCCCGGGCTGGACGCGAGCAAGATAGCGCTCAGCGGGCATTCGTGAGTTTCCCTTGAGATTTTTTTAAAATAGATTTTCACCCGTTTTTTCGACACATCAGAAGACAAAACTCAACCTTGTCTCTCTCCCCCCCTCACTTTCTCTCTTCTCCTCTCTTTTCTTACTCCACCCCCGCCACACAAAAAACAGCATGGGAGGCCACGGCGCCCTCGTCCTCGGCCTCAGGAGGCCCGACCTCTTCTGCTCCGTCTCGGCCCTGGCCCCCATTTGCAACCCCTCCGTCGTGCCCTGGGGCGTCAAGGCGTTTTCTTCCTATTTCGGCGGGGAAAAAGAGGCCGCGAAGGGGGGTGAGATTCCGGAGTCGTGGAGATCTCACGACGCCTGCGAGCTCCTGAAGGCGTACGCGGGCCCCGCCAGGAGCATCCTGGTGGACTATGGAAGCGCCGACGAGTTCCTCGAGGCGCAGCTGAAACCCCTCAGCTTGGAAGAGGCCGCGAAAGCGCCGAGCTCGAAAGGGGCGGTGACTCTTGTCGTCCGCGAGCAGAAGGGCTACGACCACTCCTATTACTTTATCGCTTCTTTCATCGACGACCACGTGGAGCACGCGGCCAGGGCGCTATTGAAGAAGGCTTAGGAAAGCAGCAGGGGAGAAGGGGGGGCGTGTTGGACTTGTCTATCTTGTTTTTCTGTCAGTGTTGTTGAAGGAAAAGAAGGAGAAAAAAAGGCTATCTTCTTCTTTCTTTTCGTCTCTTCCCTCTGTCCCCGCCTCTTGTGATCATTCGGCCCTTGCTCGTAGAAAGAAAAAAGAAGTATTTGATTGGTATTGATCGTTTCTGATTCTGTGTTGTTGTTGCAGCTCCTCGCTGTCCCTTCTCAATGAAAGAACGAAAACGAAAACGAAGATAACTTTTTGATGCTCCGCTCCGCTCGCGTCGCCTTTTTCTCTCCCCCACTCTCTCTTTTCTCTTCCCTTCCCGTCTCTCTCTCCCCCCCCCCTTCTCCCCTCTCCCTCTCTAAGCCGCGCAGGCCTTCTGTATGGCCTGCAGCGCCCACCTCCCCGCGTCCGTGATGGCCCTGGCGTCGTCGGCGCTGTCCCCGGACCCCTCCCCGGTCCCGCCGCCCCCGCTCGAGGAGAACCCGCCGGCGCCCGCGGCCGCGGCGGCGACGGCGGCGCCGAGCGCGGGCCTCGCCGCGAAGAGCGGGCCGCAGCCCGGGACCGCCGTGGCGACGTCTCCCACGAGGGCGATCGCCGCCCTGCGGGCGGAGGCGTCGGCGGCGGCGGGAGGGGCAGCGGCGGAAGAGGCGCCGTCGGCGGAGGGGGGGGGCGCCGCCCCGAGCACGGCGGCGCAAAAGTCGAGCGCGGCGGGGGCCGCCGGCGCCAGCGCCGCCGCGCCGCGCGCGTCGCCCGTCGCCATTCCGTTGAAGACCCCGGCGTACGCCTCCGCTACGCCGCTCCGCAGCATCGCGGCGTACTCTGCAGCTTCCTCGTCCTCCTCGTTCGATTCTCCAGAGGCGGAGGACGCCGCCGAGGCCGCCGCGGCGGCGGCGGCCGCCTGCGACGCCAGCTGCGCCGCCGCCGCGAGCGTCGGGAGCACGTGGCCGAGGTACGGCTCGAACCGCGGCCCCAGCGCAAGCGCGACGTCGCCGAACGCCGACAAGATCGGCGGCTTGACGTCCCGGGGGGTCTCGGGGCTCTGCACGGCGCGCAGTAGGGCGGCCACGAGCACGTCGCCCCAGGGGGCCAGGGCCTCGTCGCCGACCGCCCTCGCAACGTCGCCGAGCACGCCGACGGCGGCGGCGCAGACGGCCGGGGCCCGCGTCGCGGCAAGCCCCGCCTCGAGCACGGGGGCGAGTGCGGGGAGGTAAGCCGCGAAGCGCTGGCCGACGACGTAGGAGAGGGCTCCGGCGGCGAGGAGGGCTTCCTCGTGGACGACGGCGCCGTTGGCGGAAGAAGAAGAGGAGGAGCTCGAAGCGGCGGCCGAAGGCGCCGCCGCCCCCTCCTTTGGCGCCGCGCTGCTCCCGTCGTCGGCCGAGCGGAAGACGGCGAGCAGCGCCTCCATCACAGAGTCGGCGTGCGGCGCCGCGGCCGCCTTCCCGACGTCGTCCGCCGCCAACCGCTGCAGCACCACAGTCAGCACGCCGCAGAGAAGGCTTTGCAGCTCGGCCCTGCGGGCGCGCGCGTCGGCCGAGGCCGCCGCCGCGGCCGCCGCGGCGGGGCCGAGCGTCGCCGCGAGCTTCTGGAGCATGACCGGGATCAGGGCCGACACCAGCTGCGCGCCGGCGGGGCCCGCCGGCGAGGCGCGAACGACGTCGTTCAGGGCCTCGTAGGCCGAGCCTGCGGCCCTGGCCGAGGCGGCGTCCGGGGAGCCGGAGGCGCGGTCCGCGAGCTGGAGGAGGCCCGCCATGATTTCCTGCAGGTGCGGCGCGAGGGGCGACGAGGGCGGCGGCGAAGTGCTTGAAGACGACGCTTCCGCGCAAGCGTCCTCAGCCTCCTCGGCGGCGGCCTCGGCGAGCTGTGCTATCGCGTAGCACGCCTTGTCCGCGACGTGCGCCTCGTCACGCGTCGCTCCCAGCAGGGCGGCCACGGCCTGAGGCAGCGCCTCGGCCGGGAGCAGGCTCGAGAGGCTCCCTCCCGGATCCGCAGCCCCGCCGTCGTCGCCGCCGCCGCGGGCGACAAACTCGAAGACGCGCCCGACGGCCCAGGCCGTGGTGTGCCTGACCTGGCTGCTCGGGTCGCGCGTCGCGCTGAGGAGCAGGGGGAGGCCCTGCCTGGCGAGGGCGGCGAGCGAGGCCGGGGAGGGCCCCTCGAGGATGGAGCCGAAGGCGAACGTCGCGGCCTCGCGGAACCGCCACGACTCGTCGTCGCCGGAGGCGGCACCCGGGGGGGCGCCGCCTCCTTGCCTCCCGATGTTGGCCGTCACGAACGGCACCACCAGCGGCACGACGGCGTCCTTCGCGGCCCTCGCCACGAGCCCCAGCGCCGTGCCCGCTGCCATCGACAGGTTCCAAGCGCCGTCGTCGGCGTCCTGCCCCTCCTCCTGCTTGGTCAGCTGCGCGAGCAGCAGCGGCACCAGCGCGGGCGCTGCCTGCGCGACGAAGCGCCGGTTGGCCTCGGCGGCGCCCGGGACCCCGGCCGCGGCGTCGTCGTCGAGGTCGGCCTCCTCGTCGGCGACGGTGCACCAGAACTCGATCGCCTGCTTGGCGACGTCCTCGGTGTTCTCAGAGTCCGCCGCGGAGGAGCCGGCGGCGGCGGCGGCGGCCACGACCGTCGTCCCGTCGGGGCCGACGGCCTCGCCGCCGACGGCGCGCGCGGTCACCGCGAAGAGGTCCCGCATGAAGGGCTCGAGCTTGTCGTAGTGCTGGGCGGCGACCTTGATGAGGCACTCGAAGGCCGCCTCTCGGGCCCTGGCCTCGGGGGCCAGGGCCGCGCCCTCGCACATGACCTGCATGAGGTAGGCGCGCTCGTCGGCGCTCTCAAAGTTGGCTGCCGCAAACTCGAGCGCGTTGGAGAGGGCGCGCGTCGCGGCGAGCCTGACGCCCGGGTCCCGCTCGTCGCGGCGCATGCCCGCCACGACGGCCGTCAGCACCGCGTTGACCGCGTCTTGCTCGAGGACGTCGTCGTCACGGCGGCCCATCTCCTCGCAGACGTAGCCCAGGGCCTCGAGGGTGGCCGTGCGGAGCGAGGCCGAGGCGGCGGCAGAGGAGGCCGAGGAGGCCGAGTCGGCCGAGTCGGCGGGCGGCGCGGCGGCGGTCGAGGCCATCGTCCCCAGCAGCGTGGGGAGGAGAGAGGGCCAGGCCCGGGCGGGGAGGTCGACGGCGGCGACCTTGGCGACGACGAGGGCGGCGGTGCGCGCCGCGACGGAGACCTTTTTTGTTTTGTTTTTTGGTGTCGATGAGAGGAGGAGGAGGAGCGAAGAGGTTGAGAGCGAGAAGGGGGACTTGGATCGAGCGCTCGCTTGCTTTGCTCTCGACTGCCTTCTCTCGCTTCCTCTGTGTTCGATTCTCGACCGCACAACTGGCGTCTTTCTCTTCGTCTATGCTTCGCGCCTCTCGAGACTGCTTCCGTGCCCCTCCGATCGAGGAGAACGAAGAGAGAACCGGCAAGAGAGGAGGGGGCAAAAGAGGAGAAGTTCCGCAAGAGCGCATTGCAGAGCGTCGTCGACAAAGAAGAAGAAAAAAACAGTCGTCCGAAGGAACCCGACCAGCCTTCTCACCTGCGACCCGAGCGTCGCCAGGAGCGTGCTCCTGATCTGCGCCTTCACTTCCTCCGGCAGGCTCATCCATTGCGCTGCGAGGACGGCCTGTTAGTGTTGTTATGGGGAAAAGTATACGAGGGAGAGAGTGAGGATGAGCTGCATTTTCCTTGTCGCTGCCGCCGCAATCATCGTCGCCGTCGAAGAGCCATCGATCTCCCGCCGCCGCCTCCACCTCCAGTCGTCCACCATCATCACCGTTCGACCGCCTTCCTTTCTTTTCCCGTCTTCACTCCATTCCTTACCTTTTGCACCGCGCTGGGCGCGTCCAGCGCGTTCTTCAGGATCAGCCCGGCGATCTGCCTCGCCTCGGCGGGCTTCTGCTCGCCGCCCAGCTCCGCCGCGAGCGCCGCGAGGTAGGCCGCGGGCTGCGAGCTCTTCAGGTGCTCGAGCGCCTGCTCGGCCTGCTGGCGCACGGCCGCGTCGGGGCTCTGGGCCGAGACGAGGACATTAGTGAGCTCGGGCAGGGGCTGCGCCATGGCGATGGAGAGCGGAAGAGGACGACGAGAAGAAAACCTTTCCTTCTTCGGCGATCGAAGGAAAAAAGTGGGGGGAGGGCATTGCGTTTCCATTTTTTTCATTTTTTCCCCTCTCGAGAAAGAGAGACGAGACAGCGCCCGCTCTCCGCCTCACTTCCTCTTCAAGATGGAGCCTGAAACCAACGGAGAGGCGTCCACTGCCCCTCCAGATCTCTTCAGCCTCCGCGCAGAGCTCCGCTGCCACAAGGAGGACGTGAGTCGAAGGAGAGAGGAGGGAGAAGAAGAGGCGGGAGAAGAAAGAAGGGACGGAGGCATCGGCCGATCGATTGACGGGCGGAAAAACGATCCCTTTCTCAACCCCGCCACCTCGATTCTCACGAAACTCAAAAACCAACCAACCAGGTCCGCGCCCTCGCCGTCCTCCCCGACGGCTCCCTCGTCTCCGGGTCCCGCGACCGCACCATCGTGGTCTGGAGGAAGAAGAAGCGGGAGGAGGGCGAAGGAGGGGGAGAGGGCGGCGACCGGGCTCTGGTCGCCTCGGCGACGCTGCTCGGCCACAGCGACTTCGTCACGTCGCTCTGCCCCCTCCCGAGCTCCCCGTCGACCCCCCCCACCTCGACCCCTCTCCTTCTCTCCGGGGGCCGGGACGCCGTCGGGATCCTCTGGGACGTCGCAGCCGCGGAGCCGGTCGCTAAGCTGGGACCGGGGGCGCACAAGTGGGCCGTGTCCTCTGTCGCGGCGAGGCCCGCGGCGGCGGAGGAGGCGAGCCCTTCGAGGTCCTCGTCGTCGTCGTCGGCGGCGGCGGCGGCGGCGGCGGCGGCGCTCTTCACGGCCTCGCTCGACGGGACCATCGCGGAGTGGGACCTCCCCTCCCCTTCTCTTCCCGCTTCGGCGCCCTCCAGGGTCTTGAGGGGCCACGAGGGCCCGGTGCAGGCCTGCCTGGTGCTCCCCCGCTCGCGCGCGCTCGTCTCCGCGTCCTCGGACCGCAGCGTGCGGGTGTGGCTGCCCTCGGCGCCCTCGGTCGCGCCCCCGGACCCGGGCGGCCCCGAGGAGGGGGACGGCGGCGCTTCCGCGCCCCTCCCCTCCGTCGCCGCCTCCGCGGTCCTGAAAGACGCGCACGACGACACGGTCCGCGGGCTCGCGCTGCTCCCCAGCAGCAGCGGAGGAGAAGGAGGAGGCGGAGAGGGAGGAACGTTCCTGCTCGTGTCGGTCGGGCACGACGCCCTCGTCAAGCTCTGGACGCTCCCGCCGGCCCTCTTGTCTTCTCCTTCCTCGTCTCCCTCGGCCTCTCCTTCTTCTTCTGCCGATCTCACCCCGACGCTCGCGGCCACGCTCGTGGGACACACCGCTCTCGTCTATGCCGCTGCCGCGGCGGCGGCGGCTCCGGCACCGGCAACGGCGGGAGAAGGAGCGGGAGCAGGAGGAGGAGCAGCGGAGGAGAGGCCCCTCCTGGCGACAGCCTCGGAGGACGCGACGGCGCGGGTCTGGTCGGGGTCGAGCTGCGTCTCCGTGCTGCGGCACCCGGGCTGCGTCTGGGCCTGCGCCTGGCTGCAGGACGGCGACCTGGCGACGGCGTGCGCCGACGGCGTGGTGAGGCTGTGGACGCGGAGGGGGTCCGGCAGGGAGGCGCCGCAGGGAGAGAGGGAGGCGCTGGCGGCGGCGCTCGCGGCCCGGGACGAGGAGAAGGAGAAAGCGGGGGGAGGAGGAGGAGCGGGGGAACCCTCCGGCTCCGCCGCCGCCCTGCCCGCGGGCCTCAAGCTCTCCGACCCCTCCGTCCTCTCCCGACCCGGACGCCCGGGCCAGAACGCCGTCGTGCGGGACCCCGCGACGGGAAACGCCGCGGTCTTCGAGTTCGACGGCGCGACGAGCCAGTGGACGAAAATCGGCGACGTCGTCGCCGGCGGCGGCGGCGACGCTGGCGGAGGCGGGGACACGCTCGCCGCGGGCGCCTCGAAGTGGCACGCCGGTCGGCAGTGGGACCACGTCTTCGACGTCGACATCGCCGACGGCGCCCCCCCGCTGAAGCTGCCCTACGACGACGGGGAGAACCCCTATGCCGCCGCGGACCGCTTCCTGGAGGCCAACGAGCTTCCCGCGGCGTACCGGCAGAGGATCGTCGAGCACCTCATCGCGTGCACGGGGGGGTCGGCCGCCGCCGCTGCCGACGTGAGTGTGAACGTTGACCCGTTCACGGGAGGGGGGGCTTACGTTCCTGGCACGGCCGTGGCGCCCGGAGGAGGGGGCGCAGCGCGGGCGAACGGCGGCTCGGGCGGCGTGACCGGTGGCGGGGCAGACCCCTTCACCGGGACCACCGCCGCCGCCGCCGCTGCCGCCGTCGCCGTTGCTTCTGCTTCCGCCGCCGCTCCCGCTGCTGCCACCCCGCGGGCCTACATCCTCTTCGACGCCCCTCCGCCGAGGGCAGAGGCCGTCGCGGCCAAGGCCAGGGAACTCGCCTCTGCCGCGGCCGCGACCCCTCCGCTGCTCTCGCCGGAGGAGGACGACGGCCTCGACGCGCTCGTCGCCGCCGCGGTCTCCTCCGCCGCTGCCGCCGCTGCGTCTTCTCCTCCTTCCTCCGAGCGGCTTCCCGCCGCGTCGCTGGCCCTGCTCGACCGCATGCTCAGCACCTGGCCCGCTTCGGCGCTCTTCCCCGTCCTCGACGTCGCGCGGCTGGTCGCCCTCAGCGAGGAGGGGGCCGCGGCGCTGGCGGGCGGCGGCCGGGGGGGCCCTTCCCTCCTCCGCGCCCTGGCCGCGGCCCTCGCGCCCGACTCCCCGGCCGCGGCCAAGGCCACGGCGGCCCGCCTCGTCTCCAACGCCGTCAGGCACCCGGAGCTGCGCGCGCTCGTCGCGGCCCGCTCCGCGGAGCTCGCCGGGCTGCTCGCCCCGGTCGCCGCGGTGGTCGGGGTCACGGGAGCGGCGGCGACGGCGGCGGCCTCGAGCGCTGCGGCTCTCCACAACCTTTGCCTCTCGGTCGCTTCCTCCTCTTCTTCTGCTTCAGCCGAAGCTTCCCGGGCGCTCCTCGCGGCGGTCGCCGGGATCTTGAGGGAGGCGGGACCCGCGCTCGACGACGCTGTCGGGGGCTTCGTCGCCGGCGGCGCGGCGTCGCTCGTGGCTTCGAGCCGCGCGAACGCCGCCCTCGCCGTCGACTGCGGGCTCAGGGAGGTGGCGGCGTCGCTCCTGCTCGACTCCTCTGCTGCTGCTGCTGCCCCTTCTCCGAGACCGAAGCTGAGAGAGGCCGCGAGGGAGCTGAGGAAGGTCTTGGACTCGGTTTCCTCTTCTTGAAAGTAGTGGGTTTCTTTTCTTTTCTTTCCGTTTGTTAAAAAAAAAGGTTTTCCCCCCCTCCCCGCTGTTTGTCCTTTTTTTTTCTCTCTCTCTCTCTCTCTCTCTCTCTCTCTCTCTCTCTCTCTTTCTCTCTTTCTCTTTCTCTCGAGAAAGCATTGCTTTTGTCTTTCAAAAAACTTGTTTCACAGGGGGGGATTAACAAAGCCAGAAACACTCAAGAAAGTCTCAACCAGAAGCCACCGCCGTCGCCTCGATCTCGACGAGCGCGCCCAGCGGCAGCGCCTTGACCGCGAAGCACGCCCTCGCCGGCTGCGGGTCCCTGCTGAAGTACTTGGCGTACACGCCGTTGACGGCGGCGAAGTCGCCCATGTCGGCGAGCAGCACCGTCGTCTTGACGACCGAGTCGAACGAGGCGCCGCCCTCCCTGAGGATCTCGCCAAGGTTTTTGAGGCACTGCTCCGCCTGGGCCTCGACGCCCCCCGCCGCGAGCTCCTTGGTGCCCGGGACGAGGGCCACTTGGCCCGACACGAACAGGAGCGGCGCGCCCGTCGTCTTGATGGCCTGGGAGTAGGGCCCGACGGCGCCGGGGGCCTTGTCCGTGGAGACGGCGGAGCGGGCTGTTGTTTTTGGCGGAGAGGAGAAAAAGAGGGTGTGATGACGTTTCTCGATCGAGTTTCTGACCATCATCGAATGCGCGCCTCGAAGAAGAAACAGCGAGGCGCCTTTGCTGCTCTTTTCCTTTCTCACGCGCATCGATGTATTCAACGAGACCCCTCAAGGATTGCCTTTGGGACCTGAAAGCGTCGAAAAAGCCAGCGAAAGAGAACACAAAGTTACGTACTAGCCGCCGACGCGACGACGGAGGCAACGCCACGGCTGCTGCGGCGGTGCTGACGCCGCTGGACAGCAGGAACGACGGCAGAAGCAGGAGCAGCAGCAGCGACAGACGCACACCTGCCAGCAGCGGCGGTGACAGCGACGCCAGAGGTCGCCGAGCGGGATGCGAGGGCACGGAGGGCCATTTTTCGAGCAATTGAAGGGGGGGGGGGGGGGGGGGGAAGGGGGGGG
>Ga0114918_10000684_pt1 | contig 29478 bp, 21 predicted proteins | sample LantaG_FD_87015 | JGI IMG/M metagenome (GOLD analysis project Ga0114918, IMG submission 87015) | Deep subsurface microbial communities from Baltic Sea to uncover new lineages of life (NeLLi) - Landsort_02402 metaG | ecosystem: Environmental > Aquatic > Marine > Oceanic > Sediment | place...
CTCTCTCTCTCTCTCTCTCTCTCTCTCTCTCTCTCTCTCTCTCTCTCTCTCTCTCTCTCTCTCTCTCTCTCTCTCTCTCTCTCTCTCTCTCTCTCTCTCTCTCTCTTCCTTCCTTCCTTCCTTCCTTCCCTCCTTTCTCCAACCAACCAACCAACTCCTTACCTTCGTGACCCCTGACCGAGACGGCCCCGTCGTCGAACGTCGCGTCCGGGGAGTAGCCGCGCTGCAGGATCGAGCGCACGGCGGGGCCGGAGCGGGCGGAGTAGAGGGCGACGGCGTTGGCGACGGCCGAGGAGGCGAGGTTGTTCAAAGAGGTCGCCATTTTTTTCTTTCTTTCTGTCGGGTTTTGCTGCTCCTGCAGGCAGGCAGGCAGGCGACTGGAGCTCGGTGCGAGGGAGGAGGAGGGTTGGTTGGGGGGAGAGGGTGGAGAAGAGAGAGAGAGAGAGAGAAGAAAAAAAGAAAAGTGAGCGAGCGTCACGTCGCTTTGTTGAGCAGCTCACTTTTTCGTCGCCGATCGTCGAGTTCCATCTCGCTCTCTCTCGCTCTTCCCCACCCTCTCCTCCGCCACCACCTCTTCTTCTCTCGATCACCCCCTCTCAACTCTGCTGTCCATCCGCACCGCAGCATCCCTTCCCCGAAGAAAGAGCGCGGAGAAAGTATCAGCATCACCACGGAAAAAAGAGGGGAAATGAACCGCCGCTTCGTCTCGATGTCGATGGCGATCGTCGCCTTTTTCCTCTTCTCCTCCTCGACCTCCACCTCGACAGTGGCCGCCTCTTCCCCGACCCGCGACCTCGACGACGCCAACTTCGAGCACCTCACCCAGGCCTCGACGGGCCAGACGACGGGCAACTGGCTCGTCGCCTTCGCCCCGCACGGCGGCGCCGCGGGCGCCCTCCGCGCGGCGCTCGACGCCGTCTCCGCGGCCAGCTCCAGGGCCGTGCTCACCGCCAGCGTCGACACTTCTGTCTCGAAAGCAACCGCCACCCGCTTCTCTCTCGTTGATGCCGAAGGCGGCGCCACGAGGAAGGCCGTGCTCCTGTTCAAGGACAGGATGATGCACGAGTTCACGGGCTCGCTGGCCCCGCACGAGGGGCTGGCAGACGAGCTGCTGGCGTTCGCGATGAATCCCTCTATCTCCTCCTCGGGGGCAAAGGTTGTCCCGCGGCCGGCGACGGCGGTCGACGCCGCGCTCGCCGCGGCCAAGGAGGCCGTGGGCCCGCTGTTGCTGAAACTGGAGGAGCTTGCCGGCAAGGTCTCCCCTGCGATCGATCCCGTCGTGTCAAAGATCCGCCCTCACCTGGAGAGGGCCGGGATCAGCGGGAATGCGGCCGCGGTGGGCGGGCTTGTCACGGCCACCGTCGCCGCCGTCGCCGTCGCGCTCGCCGGGAAAAAGGCAGCGGCGGGCGCCTCTTCTTCTTCCGCCAGGGGCCGCGCCGCTTCTTCTTCGAGCAAGAAGGCCTCCACGAGGCAGAGCGCGAGGCGCTCGACGACCAAGCGCGCATGAGAGAGAATGAATGAGAGAGAGAGAGAGAGAGAGAGAGAGAGAGAGAGAGAGAGAGAGAGAGAGAGAGAGAGAGAGAGAGTTGTTTTTTTCGCTATTTGGTGTAAGAAAGAGAAATGAGGCGGGAAAAGGAAAGAGTTTTTTTTCTTCACTTTTTTTATCTTCGAAAGAAGTCCAAAAAATCCCGATGCCTCGCACGGAGCGACTCCTGCACTCGAGCTCGACCCCACAGGGGCTCCTGCCCCCGGCGCTGGCTTCGGCCATGTGCCTAGCGTTGCCGACAGGTGTGAGAGAGAGAGAGAGCGGGAAGAGGGGCTGCGGAGAGGTCGTTTTTTTTCTTTCCTTTCGTTTTCGGCATTCGATTGCTCACGACCATCTCGACCTCTCGACCTTGCTCTCTCTCCCTTCCCTTCTCCCCTTTTTCCCCTTCAGTCGAGTCCGCCCTCATCGACGGCCTCGCCGACTTCCGCCTCCCCGGGGACGTCACGGCCAACTTCGAGGCCTCCGACCTGGCAGTGGGGGCTCTGCTCCAAGCCGTCTCGACGCATTGCGCCCCTCGCCTCGCTCTCGGCTCGGAGCTGTTTCTGAAATCTTCGGCCTCGATCTCGGCTTCTTCTTCCTCTTATCCTTCCTCCCTTGCGCCTCTCCCCACGGGCATCCCAGAGATCGACGCCCTGCTCCATCTGGGCAGGGGCTTACCCCGCGGCGGACACCTGACAGAGGTCTACGGAGGGCCTTCGTCGGGAAAGACTCAGCTCGCGCTCGCGGCCGCGGCGACGGCGGCCGCGGCGGGGAAGAGGGTGCTTTGGCTCGACGCCTGCTCCGGAGCGGCAGGGAGCAAAGGAGAAGACGAAGAACGGCAAGCGAGCTCCTTCCCTGGGAGGAGGCTCGCGACTCTCGTGGCAGCGGCGGCGGGCTTGGCGCCTCCGCCTCCTCCGACGCTCGCCCCTTCTTCAAGCTCCTCCTCTTCTTCTTCTTCTCCTTCTTCTTCTCCTTCTTCTTCGCTCGCCCTCCCGGCAGCCCTCGAGGCGGCGCTGGAGCGAATCGTCGTGGTCCCCGTCTCGCGCATCTCGGAGGCCGCCGCGGCTCTCGACCTCGCTGTCGTCGCGGCAGCAGCAGTGCAACAAGGGCAAGAAACCTCCTCTTCTTCCTCTTTCGACCTCATCGTCCTCGACTCTGCTGCCTCCCTCTTCGGCCCCGTTCTCGGGGGAGGCGGAGCGGGAGGAGCAGGAGGATTGTCTTCTTCCGGTGCGGGCCACGCGGCGATGGTTTCCTTTATTCGTTCGCTGAAAGCCGCCGCGGCAGCGCTCGGTGCCGCGGTCCTCGTCACAAACCACGAGCGCTCGCCCTCGCAGTCGTCGTTCTCCGCCTCTTCTTTCCCTTCTTCCTCTTCTTCTTCTTCTTCGTCCCGGATCCCGCCGCCACCGCCCGCCCTGGGAGATTCGTGGAGGCCGCAGGCGACGCTGAGGGTGCGGCTGGCGGTGGCGCGCGGGGACAACTCGCTTTCGGGCGGGAGGAGAAGCGGGAGCGGAAGCGGAAGTGGGAGGGGGCCGAGCTTTGTGAGGACAGCGCAGCTGATGAAAGGAGGAAAAGCAGGCACATCAGCTCCGACGCCGTGGGCCTTGCCGCTCTCCGGGAGCTAGATAGATAGGAGAGAGAGAGAGAGAGAGAATGCATGAATTCGCAGCAGCACCTGAGAAAAGGAAAGCGTGTGCATAAAAAACAAGAATGTAATTTCAAAAAAAAAAAAAACGAAAAACGAAAAACGGAAAAAAAACTCTTCTCTTTTTCTCAAACTCTCTCTTTCTCTCTCTCTCTCTCTCTCTCTTCCTCCAGAAAAACACCACCGCCTCCTCACTCTCCTCACTCCGCGTCAGCCACCTTGGCCAGCCTCTGCAGCCTGTTCAGCAGCGCGTCCCCCGCCCGCAGCAGCTCGCGGTAGCTCCCCATCTTCGGCTCGGCGCGCGCGGTCGTGACGACCCGGCTGACGGCGTCGACCCTCGCCGCGACGGCGCCGGACGCAACCAAGTCGGCCAATTCTTCGTCCAAGAAGGCAGGCCTGACGCCAAAGGCCGCGGCCATGGCGTCCAGCGTCACGGACTTGTACGAGTCGAGGAACTGCGAGTAGGCCACGCGGCGCATCTCGCGGAGCCAGTGGCGGGCGTGCGGGCCCAGGAGCCTGTCGGCGGCGACGCGGCGCGCGACGACTGCGAGAGAAGCCAGCCAGGGCGCGTACCGGCAGCCGTGCAGGTCCTCGAGGAAGGATGCCAGCGGCGCGTCCCTGCGCGTCAGGGCCAAAACTTCGGGCGAGTCGACGATCTTCGACTTCAGGTCGGGGCGAGGCAGCGTGGCGGCGCCGGCGACGGCGGCGTAGAAGATGACGCGGTCATAAGGGAAAAGTTCCGTCGCGGAAAAAGTAGAGACGGCGTCGACGAGCAGAGCCGCCGCCGCCGGGAGGTCGCGCCTGGCTAGCGCTGCCGACGCCTTGTACACTCTCAGCCTGTTCTTGCGCTCCCAGTCCCCACCCTGCTCGCAGAGCGCGTCCGCGGCTGCGAGGCCGGACCGGACCGCGCGCCAGTCTCCCAGCGCCATGTCGAGTCTGATCAGAGACAGGGCGGCATCCAGCTTCGGGCCCGCACCAGAGGTCTTGCTCGAGGCCTCCTCGAAGGCCCTGGCCGCGGCGGCGCGGTCCCCGACGTCGCACAGGAAGTTTGCCCTCGCCAGCGACGCGTCGCGGACCTCGACGTCCCCCGCGTTCTCCCTGGCGTCCTCGATCGCCGCGTCGAGTTCCGCGAGTTTCTTTTCGATGCTGGAGCGCATGGAGGCGACCTTGGCGGCGTCGGGCTGCCAGCCCAGGTCGGCGCAGGTGATCTCGTAGAGCGGGGCGGCGTCTGGGAGGGGGGGAGGAGTTGGAGTTGGAGTTGGAGGGAGTTGGAGTGAGGAAGAGGAAGAGGTTGAGAGGTTGAGAGGTTGAGCAAAGAAAGGCGATGGAATCGAAGAAGTCAAACGAATGATTCTCTCTCGTTCTCTTCTCTTCTCTCTTCTCACCGTGCGCAAACACCAGCTCGAGGATCTCGGCCTGCAGCTTGGCCTTGTCCTTGGCGTCCAGGGCGGCGTTCTTGTAGCCGTAGCGCTGTTGTTGAGGAAAAGAAGAGGGTTTGAAGAAGAAGAGGAGAGGTGAGAGCGCGGCCATCGATCGATGGCCATCGCGCCCATCGATCGATTTTCGTTGGAAGCTTCGCCGCGCGCCACGCGCCCATCCGCGTCCTCATTCACCAACCCACCTTGTCTGCGAGCTCGAGCTTAAAGTCCTGCTTCTCCTCCTCGGGGACAGTTGTCGTCGTCGTCGTCGTTGTCGCCGCAGCGGGCTCCATCACGGTGTCGGTCATCTTGTCAAGAGAAACAATGCGATGGCTCTCTTTTTTTCTTCTCTCTTTTTCTTCTCTGCTTCGCTGGACACGCAGGGAGCTCTTCGATGATCCGATCGAGAGCTGTTCCTGCGATGAGGGGACGCCGGCGACTTCACTCTCAGGGGTGCAAAAGAAGAGAGAACGGAGCGGAACGGAGCGGAGAGCAAGGAGGAGAAAGCGGAGTCGTTTTTTTTTGTGTTGTGTTTTTTTCCCCTCTCTACTTGCACTCGGAACGGGAAAAAAAAAACTCTCTCTCAACTCTCTTACCTCCAACTCTTTCCCTCTCTCTCTTTGTTAATATCGTTGATGTTTGAATTTGGGGAACAGGCAGTTGTACGGGGGTTTGCAGGGATGGGGAATACGTCGCGAATAATATGGATGAATTTATTGTTTAAATGAAAAGGGAGGGAAGAGGAAAAAGAAAGGAAAAGAAGGGCTTAAAGGGGGGTTGGGGTGGACAAGACAAAACGGCAAAGACGTTTTTTTTTTCTTCTTTCAGGAAGCTCTTCCCCTCCCGTTCTCTCCCCGCATGCTTTCACATCATCAGCACCCCTTGCACGTCTTCACCACGATCTCGCGGAAATCCTCCGAGTCCCCGGTCGTGTTGCCGAAGCCCCTGTTGGTAAGCGCGATCGTCGGCACTCCGTTCGCATCGACGACGAGACCCACGGGCCTGCCGAGCACTCGCCCGCCCAACCCCTGCCCCCCGACCGTCGCAGGCTTGCTCCCTCCGTCTTTTGACCCGCTGCCGGAGCTCCTGGACACAAAGGGCCCGGCCTGCGCCTCATAGGCAGCGTAGAGAGCGTCCTTGGGGCCCAGGGCCAGAGCGGTCAGGCTCTGCCTGCCCTCGACGCCCTCGGCCGTCGCGCCGCCGGCCCCGCTGAAGACTTCCTTCCAGCTCCTCGCCCCGGGCTTGCACACGTAGACGTTGTTGGGGAGCTTTCCCAGCTTGTCGAGCTCGGCAAAGCCGCTCGAAGTGAGTAAAGCGGCAGCGGCGGCGGCGACGGCGTTGGTGGCGGTTCCGGGGCTCGTCCCCAGAAACGCGCTCCCGTCGCCGGCCACCACAAAGGGGGCGTCATACTGCGAGTTGCCCGAGTCCGGAACCGTCCCGTTGCCGTTGTTCCCGCCGCAGGCCCTCTCCCACTTCCCTTCGTCGAATTTCTTGTCCCCGATCTTCTTGGACCAGCGCTCGAAGGCGATGCCCGGGAAGGGGTCGCCGTTCTCGAAGCCTGCGACCAAGTGCCCTCCGTTGGCGCCGACAAAGGCCCTTCCGGGGGAGGTCTTGGCTTCCATGGGCTTGGAGCCGACGCGGGTCCAGGTGGTCGTCGTGAGCAACGGGGAAGCGGGAGTGGCAGAGGCAGCATCAGAAGAAGAAGAAGAAGAAGAAGAAGAAGAGTCTTTCGGAGCTGTTGCTTCTTTCGCGTTCTTCTTGACCGTGGCCTTGGAGACCGTCAGCGTCCCGTTGCTGCCCCCGCCGCTCGAGGTGTACGCCACGAAGACCTCGTCGCCGTCGGCGGCCACGGCGGCGCCCCTCCAGGGGCCGGCCCTGCCCAGCCCCACCGGGACAGCAGCGGAACTAGAAGAGGAACTAGAAGCATCATCTCCGTCCTTCTTCGAGGGAGCCCCCACCAGCACCCACCCGGCGTCCTCGCCCGTCCCGGCCGTCGCGTACACCAGCGGCGTGGCCTGCTTGGCCCTCTCGACGGCGGCGTCCGTGGTGGCGAACGGGAAGAAGACGACGAAGATCAGCCCTGACTGCGGGGAGACCGCCACGCCGTTGAGGAAATAGTCGACGACGCGCGAGGTGTCGATCGTCTTGAGCTCCGGTTCCGCTCCGGCTCCGTCAGCCGCGGTCGTCACCGCCTCCGCGGTCGCCGTCATCGAGGGGGCCGGGAGAGGGGCCGCGGCGGCCGCCCACGAACCTCCTCCTTCAAGCCGGTAGAGCCTCGTCGCCCCACCGGGGGCCGAGCCCGCGCCCACGGCTCCCTTGGACGCCTCCTGGTAGGCGAGCACCGGCTGCTTCTTCCCGTCGGCGGCGAAGAACGAGTAGGCCGAGCCGGCGAAGGGCGGTCCCGTGGCCTTCCATTTGGAGGGCTCGCGGACCAGCGGGACGGGGGCCGCGGGCTTGGCCTCTTCCTTTGAGGAGGAGGAAGAAGAGGAAGAGGAAGAAGAGGAGGGTGCTGCTTCCGCGGCCGTCTTCGAAGAAGGCGCCGCGGGCGTCGTCGTCGTCGCCGGTGCAGCAGCTTCATCGCCGGCGAGTGCCGTCGGCGGTGCCAGGGGCTTCAATTCCGATCCCGCTTTGGACACTTCGGCAGAGAACTCCGCGTCGCGCGTCGTGGGCGGTGCCGCTTCCGGGGACCCAGCGAGGACGAGCGTGGCGAAGGACGACGACGAGAGCAAGACGCCGGCGATGAGAGCGAAAAGAGCGAGCAGAGCGATCGAGGACGACGACGACGAGACTGATCTGGGTGTCGCCCCGCGCGCCGCGAGGCCCCGCGCGCGCGAAGTCTTCCTCGTCATGGGAGGCCGCGATGCGAGAGAGGCAATCACGTCAGTGAGAGATCGAGCAGAAGCCCGGGTTCTCTCGTCCGCGGGGGGAAGAGAGAAGGAGAGACGAAAGGAAGAAAAGAGAGAATTTGTGGAAAGTCAGTTGCTAGCCAACCTCTCAACCTCTTCCGGCTTCCGTCGAGCTCCTGCTCGTCTCGGTTAGATATCACGCAGCTCCGCGTTCGGTCAGCAAGAGAAGAGGGGCCTCGAGGCCTCGTTTTTTGTTTTTTAACTGATTTTTTTTCTTCTTCTCTCTCTCCCTCTCTCTCCTCTTTCTTCCACCACCACCACCACCTCTCCCTGAGATCAAAAATCCGAACTTTCCCGCGATTCGCCCCCTCCGATTCTCCCTTTTTTCTTTCCCTGTCGATGATGATTTTTGTTTGCTTCTGCAAATATTCACATAGTTAAATTGGAGGAAAAGAAGAAGGAAGAAGAAATGAAGAAGAAGAAGGAAAGAGAAGAAGAAGCAACATTTTTTTCTTCTTCTTTTCTTTCTTTTCTGAAACAAAAAAAAAAACTCTCTCCATCTTCTCTTAAACTTTAGGGTAAGAAACCCCGCCGGGGGGCTTGCCCGCGCCAGCGACGGCGTCAGAGCCTCCGGGAAGAGGCACCGAGGAGGTGGGCTTGGAGCCCGCGGGGGCAGCAGCAGAAGCAGCAGCAGAAGGCTTGGCGCCGGCGTCGTCCTTGCCGGGAGCAAAGCTGTACTGAACCCCTCCCGGCGCTCCTCCAGCGGCAGGAGGAGGAGGAGGAGGAGGCATCGCAGCCCCAGCAGCGGGGGCACCGCCAGGCACATAAGAACCCGGAGGAGGCGGCGGGCCGCCGTTGGGAGCTCCCATCTGAACCCCCGAATGGCCTCCAGCTCCTCCAGCCCCGGCCGCTGCTTGGTTCGCCTGGCTCTTCTTGAACATGAAGAAGACGGCGGCGCAGGCCCCTCCTGCCAGCAGCAAGATGAGAAGAGCGGTGCCGATGCCCACTCCGGTCTTGGCGGTGGGAGCCAGGCCCCCGGTGCGGTAGGTAGCGGGGGAACCGGCGGCGGCGCTGCGAGAAAAAGCGCCGCGGTTGCACGAGGGTCCTCGGTAAGCAGCTCCGGTCGTCGCGACGAGCTTGGGGGCCGGCGGCGTCTTGCCAGGGTTGCACTCCGCGTCGTCATAGACGATGAAGAAGAAGCCTTCGCCTCCAGGGTTGCAGATGTTGCCCGAGTCGAAGCCCGAGGCCGGGGTGGTGGCGGCCAGGGCGAAGTCTCCCGGGGGCCCGTTCTTGAAGACGGCGTTGCAGGTTGCGGCGGACGTCGAGGAGGCGGAGCCCCCGGGCAAAGCGGAGCAGTCCGGGCGGCGGGGCCAGTTGTTCTTGCGGTCGGCGACGCACGAGTCCTTCATGTAGAGCTTGGAGATGCTGTAAGTTCGTTTGGTTGGTTGAGGTTGGAGGTTGGAGAAAGAGAGAGAGGAGGAGGAAGAGAGATAAGGGGAAGAGGTTGAGAAGAAAAGAAAAAGGCCTCGTCGTGAGAGGGATGGGCCAACGAGCGAGAAGAGAACCCAACGGGTCGTTTCGATGACATCGAATGCCCGTCCTCTTTCGATGCCATTCCCGTCGCCTTCCTGCTTTCTTTCTGTCCTTCCTCCGCCGTGACGTCGTAGAGCACTTCGAGATCTCCACTCTTGTCCAGTCTCACTTGTAAAACTTGGGGTTGCAGGTCGTGGGCCACGCCGCGAAGCCAGCTTTATAAGAGAACGGCGACCCTGGCGTCTTGACAAAGTACGTAATGCACTTGGCCGCCGCGTCGGCCGAGGGGACGAGGACGACCAGGACGAAGAGGAGAGGGAGGAGGAGGAGCGCTACGGCAGGCGCCGCCGGCCGGCGGGGCGTCGTCGTCGGCATCTTCGCGGCGGAGGGGGGGAAGGGAAAGACCAATGGGAAAAGAGATGCCAAAAGATGAAGTTTTGAGACAGCGATGGAGTCGCCGACGCTTTCCCAGAAATCCGCTTGCCGAAGTTTCTTTTTCTTCGCGGCCCTCTCTTTCTCTCTCTTCTCTCTCTCTCGAACCTTCCCAAAAGCATGCTCCGCCACGCCGCGAGGCGCCTCGCTGCCGCCTCAGCGTCGTCGTCATCTCTGTCTCGTGCCGCCGCCCTCGGCGTCACGGAGGCCGTGGAAGCTCGCGCCGTTGGAGCAGCCGTCTCTTCTTCGAGCTCTCGATCGTCGTCGACGCTTGATTCTTGCCGCCGTGGCTTTGCCTCCGAAGCAGACGGTAAGCGTTTGTCGATAGAGAGGGCTTCGATGTTTTTTATTACTTCCTCGGTGTACTATCGTGTCTTCACTAGCCGCCTGGTGCAAATTGGAGTGAATGCGATGTCTCTGCGCCATTCCAGAGGCGCGCATGCATGTTCTTCGATCATCTCAAGTCAACCGACGATGTTGATGGAATTAAAAAAAAAATCACATCTCCTTTCCCTCTTTCATCCCTTTCCCTGATTACTATCTCCTTTTCTACATCCCAGGGCACCTAAATCTCGGCCCGGACGAGATCGAGGCGAAAGGGATCAGGCTGCAGGGCGCGCCCGTGTACCTGGACGCGCAGGTAAAAGATTTATGCTCTTTCTTTTTTTCTTCTTCGTCGATGACGTCGACCTCCTCCTCTTTGCCCTTTTCCCCTCTTCCTCTCACCTCGTTTCCAACCTCCCTTCCACCACCCCGACCTTCACCCCGCAACAATCAGGCAACCACCCCCTTGGACCCGCGCGTCCTCGACGAGATGCTCCCCCACCTTACCTACGAGTTCGGCAACCCGCACTCCCGAACGCACGTCTACGGCTGGGAGGCCGAGGCCGCGGTCGAGGTGGCGCGCAACCAAGTCGCCGCGCTCATCGGGGCGCACCCGAAGGAAATCGTCTTCACCTCGGGTGCCACCGAGGCCAACAACCTGGCAATCAAGGGGATCGCTGGGTTTTACGGGACAAAAAAAAAACACATCATCACCTGCCAGACGGACCACAAGTGCGTTTTGGACTCCTGCCGCTCCCTGCAGTCGAAAGGGTTTGAGATCACTTACTTGCCCGTCGAGAGCAACGGCCTCGTTGATCTCGAACTATTGAAAAAAACCATCCGCCCGGGGGAGACGGCGCTGGTCTCGATCATGGCGGCCAACAACGAGATCGGGGCGGTGCAGGACGTGGCTGCGATCGGCGCCATCTGCCGGGAGAGCGGCGTCTTCTTCCACACCGACGCGGCGCAGGCCGTCGGCAAGATCGGGATCGACGTCGACGCTCAAAACATCGATTTGCTCTCTCTCTCTGGCCACAAGCTTTATGGGCCGAAAGGGATCGGCGCTCTCTACGTCCGACGCAGGCCCCGAGTCAGGCTCGAGGTGCAGATGAGCGGTGGGGGCCAGGAGAGGGGGCTGAGGTCAGGGACGGTCCCCACGGCGCTGGCAGTCGGCCTCGGAGCGGCGGCCGAAGTCGCTTCCAAGGAGATGGCGGCAGACTCGGCGCACACGCAGCGGCTGGCGCGCAGGCTGATCGACGGGATCACCAGCGTGCTTCCCGGCGTCGTGCTGAACGGCCCTCCCCTCGGAGAGATGCACGGAAGCGGAAGCGGTGGAGAGAAAACACCTCTCGCGAAACGCCTCTCGGGCTGCGTCAACCTCTCTTTCGCCTACGTCGAAGGGGAGTCGCTGCTGATGGGCCTCAAAGACCTCGCCGTCTCCTCGGGCTCGGCGTGCACCTCGGCCTCTCTGGAGCCGAGCTACGTGCTGAGGGCGCTGGGCGTCGACGAGGAGATGGCGCACACCTCTGTCAGGTTCGGGCTCGGCCGCTTCACGACCGAGCAGGAGGTCGACAGGGCTGTGGCCTTGACCGTCGCCCGCGTCGGGAGGCTGAGGGAGCTGTCCCCGCTGTGGGAGCTGGCGCAGGAGGGCGTGGATCTGAAGACGATCCAGTGGAGCCAGCATTAGGTTTGTTGAGAGAGGAGGAGGAGGAAAGGGGTTTCGGGGAGGTTTTTTTTCACTGAGGTTGAAAAGGAGATTTGAGATTTCATTTTTCGAGTTTTTTTTCTCTTTTCGTTCTTCTTGCTCTTTGTATCACCATCAATCTTAGCACGCTTCTTCTTCTACTTCATTTCTCTACTACCTCGAGGGCCCTTGATTCCAATCGTCCGCGGTAGCTCAGGAGCACCTCTGTCGCCTTGCCGGGGGAGATGGGCGACAGCAGCAGCGGCGAGCTCACGGCAGCTGCAGCAACAACAACACTAGCATCGACGACGACGACGACGACGACGACGACGACGACGAAAACGAAAACGAAAACGGCGACGCCTCAGCCGTCAATCGCTGCAGAGGTCGACGTCGAGGCGCTCGACGCCCTCGCCGCGGCGCTTACGACCGACCACGGTGCCGTCGACGTGTGCCGCAGGGCCGCGGGCTTCCTGCTGGCGCACGTCCCCGGGGCGGTGGCTGTGCAGTGAGTATTTTTTTTAGAAAGAATGAGAGAGAATTCACGGGGCTAGATCGATGGAAAGAATTTCTCCCCCTCTTCTTCTTCTTTCTTCCTTCTCACCCTTCTTCTCGCCACAATAACAGGATCGCGATGCACGGCGCGACGGCAGACGCCCCGCCGCAGGTCTTCACGTTCCCTCGGAGGCCTCCGAACGCCGATGACGCGAAAGAGGAGAGCAGCGAGGAGAACAGCAGCGCGGACGAAAGGGCAACAGCAGCAGAAGGAGCAGCAAAGCCACCCCCCTCTTCGACCTCGACTCCCTTGGACTTGAACAAAGGCAATAGCGGCGACGACACCTCTCTGGCCGCGGTCTCCGGCTCGCACGCCGGGAGCGACAGGGCCGTGTCTTGGTCCGTGGCGGACGCCGCGGCGGTGGCAGGGTCAGGATTGGGAAGGGGTTTTCTTTTCTAGTTTCGCCTTTGACTCTCGTCTCTCTCTTCGAGAAAAAAAACTCACCGGAATTTCAAAAAAAAAAAAAAAACTCTTCAGGCCTTCTTCCTCGTCTTCCCCTCCCCCACCCGCACCGACCCCGCCCTACTCCGACTGGCGCTCCCTCGCGGACTCTCACGCCGCCACCGCGTTCCTGACGGTGCCAGCGTCGGTATCGGGCAGGCCCAGGGCCTCGCTGACCGTCGCGGGAACGAGCCGGGCCTTCCCCTCGCGCGCGGCGGCGCTCGAGGCGGTGGCCGCGACCGCCTCGGCCGTCGCGGCGCTGCTGGCCCCCTACCTCGCGCTGGCCGCGGTGCGCAGGCAGCTGGACGTCGCGCAGGCCCTGCTGGCCGACGTGATGCCGCACAGCGTGATGGCCGGGGTGGTGGAGAGGAGGGCGTTGGGTTTGGCGCCGGCCATGTTTGGAGGAGGCGGAGGAGGAAATGGAGGTGGAGGGAATGGAGGGAATGGAAACGACGGCGGCGAAGGTCGAGCCGAATAACAAACAACAACGGAGCGTGACGACGACACGCCTGCCTTCGTCTCCAATGTAAAACAATCCCATAAATTCAAATGGATCATTTCGGAAAGGTGGGACAACGAACTGTTTTTTTTTCATTTTTTTTTCAAATTTCGAATTAGTACAGTTTCTCCTCTCTTTCTCTCCTTCACCCCGCGCCCTCCAACTCTTCTTCCTTCGACGGAGAAGGGCTCATGGCCCCCCTGAGGATCGAGCTGTACCGCAGGTGCAGCGCGTCGCCGTCGGTCTCGAAGCCCGTGACGTTCGAAATGCCGCCGCTTTTGCAGTTGTCGCCGTTTCCGGCCGAGCGCGCGTCGACAAACGGCGCGCCCGACTCCTCGGACTCGAGCTTCTTCGCTGCAGCAGCAGCAGCGCCGTTGCCGTTGGCTTCCGCCGCTTTCTTCTCTCCATCATCATCGTCACTATTATCGCCATCGCCCTCTCTCGTCTGCCTCGGCGGAGGAAAGGGAGAGGGGGCGAAGACGTTTGCGATCGCCGAAGTCACCGCGGCGTCCTCCTCCAACTCCTCCTCTCCTTCTCTTCCGCCGCCGCGCCTCTTCTTCCCGATCGAGGTCGGGGGCGTCGCGGAAGCAGCGGAAGCAGCGGCGGCAGCAGAGCTCTTCTTGGCCGCGTCTCCCAGAGGAGACAGAGAAGAAGAAGGTACGGCTGCAGCAGCAGCTGCAGCAGCAGCTAAAGCAGCAGCACCAGCAGCAACAGCGCTAGCAGCAGCAGCCTTTTCCCTCTCCTTCTCCATCTTTTCCATCTTTTCCATCTTCTCCTTCTCCTTCTCGATCTTCTTCGCCCGCGCTTTTTCCGCCGCCGTCGGAGGCAGCTCCGGCAGCTCAAGCCTCACCCCACCAAACTCCGAATCGGCACTCGCCATTACCGCTTCCATCTTGATGTCCCCGCACCCGGGATACACCAAATTAGAGGCCAAGGCGCGCCGCAGTTTCCCGGCAGCCCAGGCGCTGACCCTGCCCCCGACGGCAGCGCCGTACCCGGCCCTCAAGATCCGACCGCCCAACACGGGCTTGGCCTCGACGCTCAGCGCCGGAGGCTCCACAAAGGAAAACCACATCCTGTCGCCCGGGGGTGGGGGCACCCAGAGCACCACTGGCCCGGAGAGGCGCGTGACGCGAAGCGAGACGCGAAGAGGGATGCTCGCGAGCCGCTCCGCGGCGGCGTCGGCGAGCGCGCGGCCGACGCCGGCCAGGCGGCGGCGGAGGGGCATCGCCGCCGCCGCGGCGCGGGCAGCGAAGGGCGTGCGGTGCTGCTGCTGCTGCTGCTGCGGTTGTTGACTATCGGTAGTTGAGGGAGGAGGTGGGGAGCTTCTTCCGGCGAGATTGCCTCCACTGCTGCCGCCGCCTTCGCCTCCTCCTCCCCCGTCAAGGCTCGTTCGGCCGCTGCCTCCTCCTCCTCCGTTGTTGATCGAATCCGTGCTGTTGCTGTTCCCGGCCACGCGGTCCAGGGCCCTCCCCACGCCGGCCCACGCGGACCCTTCGCGGACGTCTACTTTCGTCTCGATCACGAGCGAGAAGCCACCTGGGTAGTCGAGGTCGAAGGCGGCCTGAGGCCAGAGCTCGCGCTCTCGGGCCGAGGGGGCGGCTTCGGCGTCGGCCGCGGAGGAGGCGCTGAGACCTTCTCCCGCCATCGCCGCCGTTGCCGCTCCCCCCGCAACTACAACAGCGGGAGGCAGCATCGACCTCGCGTTCCTGATCGAGGGGGCCCCGGCACCGAGCTCGAAACCCACCAGCTCCAAGCCGTGCATGAAATCGGGCACTTTCAGCTCCGACAGCTTCGTGGCGACGACGGCGCGCGCCTTGGTCGCGAAGGCCGGGTTGCGCAGGAGGTCGAAGGCGAGGCGCGCGAGCAGGGCGTTGATGGCGACGTCGAGGGGGGCGACGACGGTGGAGCCGTCTGCTGACAAGGAGAGGGAGGGGCCTTGCTGCTGCTGCTGCTGGTGTTGCCAGGCGAAGGGCGACGAAGAAGCCGCGCCGGCAGCGACGGCGACGGAAGGGCTCGAGGGGGCTGAGAAGGTCCCGCCGCGCGGCGGTGGCGGGATTCCCAGCGCCGCCGCTGCTTCCGCGGCGGCGATCGCTGCCTCCGTCGGGGTCTGCGGCTGGTGCTGCAGCTGCTGCAAGTCGGAATAGGAGCCGGGGCGGCGCATGCCGGAAGAGGGGCTCTCCCTCCTGCTTCCGGGGCCGTTGCCGTTGCTGCTCTGTCGGAGGCGGCGGTAGAGGTGCTGCTGCTGCGAGAAGGCCGCAGACGCAGCCACAGCAGCAGCAGCGGCAGAAGCAGCAGAGGAGGTAGAGGCTGAGGAAGGATCGACAGCAGCAGCGCCTCCTCTGCGCGGCGAAGCAGAGGGAGTCGCCGCCCCCGTCCTCCGCTCTCCCCTGCCGACGCGCGACGAGGAGCGGTGGTGGTGGTGGTGGTGGTGGTGGTGGTGGTGGTGGCCGTCGGCGGCAGCGGTTGCGTGCTCCTGGTCGATCGAGTTTCTCTGGCTGCTGCTGCTGTGGTGGTTGCCGTGGCGGCTGCTGCTCCGGTGGTGGCTGCTGCTGCTCCGGTGGTGGCTGCTGCTGCCATGGCCATGGCTGTGGTGCCTTCGGTGCCTGCTGCCTCCTCCTCCGTCGTCGTCGCCGCCGCCGCCACCGTCGTCCTCTTCGCCGCCGATCTCGTTCCTCCTCGAGGCGCTCGACGACCGCCCACGCGGCCTGCTCTCCCTGCGCAGCGGGGAGAGGGTCCGCATCGCCGGATCCGGGGAGGGAGTGGTGACGTCGTATTGCTGCTGCTGGACGTTTTTCTCCTTCTCCTTCTCCTTCTCCTTCTCCTTCTCCGTCTCCTTCTCCTGCTGCTCCTGCTGCTGCCGGCGCAAGAGCGCGAGGAGGTCGTCGCCCGAGGCCGGGCGAGAAGAGGAGGAAGAAAGAGGAGGGGCCGCCGTTGTCGCAGATGCTTCTCCGTCTCCTCCGTTGAAAGCGACGGGGGCACCCCCGGGCCTCTCTTCGACCTTCGAAGGGGAGGCGCTGGAGCTCGAGGCCGCGCGGGGCCCCATCCAGGCGCTCTCTAGGTCCGCAGGCGCGAGCGTTGCAGTTTTTTTCTTCGGCGCCTCATGAGGTTGCTGCTGCTGCTCGTCGAGCGACGAGCGCCGCAGCGAGCCGGAGGAGCCCACCCTGGGCGGAGGAGGGGGGAAGGGCATCATCCCGGAGGGCGGCTTCCCTCCTGCTGCTGCCCCGGAGGTGGAGCCGGAGTTCTTGTGTTGTTGTCCCCGGTGCATCACCGAGAAGCGCTGGAGGATCCCCCGGCCGGCGACGCCGGCGACGGCCGCGAGCCGCTGCCTCATCGCCGCCGCCGCCGCGGCGCTCCTGTCCCTCGAAGACGAAGAGGAGCTCGAGTAGTGGCTACCGCCGCTGCAAGAGCTACTGCCGAAGCCCCTCCTCGAAGAAGAGGAAGAAGGTGGTGGAAAAGGCTGCTGCAGGAGCAGAGCCAGATCCGATTCGTCAGGGTAGGTCGCCGGCGGCGCTGCCCTCCGCAGCCACGAGGCGTACCGCGCCCACCCCCTCTCGACCTCCGCCGCGTTCGCTCCAGGGGAAGGAGAAGAAGTAGTAGAAGAAGAAGAAGAAGAAGAAGAAGAAGAAGAGGTGCTCGCTGTGGCAGCGGCGACGTTGAGGCTCGCGTACCACTGCTGCTTGGCAGCGGCGTCGGAAGCGAACAGGTAGAGCCCGGCGAGCGTCGACGTCGTTTCGTCGCCGCTGTTGCTGCTCTCGCCGTCGAAGAGCGGGACGGGGCGGAAGCGGCGGCTCGCTGGCTTGACCTCCTGCTGCTGCTTCTGCTGAGCCCGCCCGCGGTCTGGAGACTTTTTCCGACCGCCCTTGTCCTTCGTCTTCGCCGCTTCGACGACTTCTTCTTCTTCTTCTCCTGCCTCCCCGACCCCGACCTCGACCTCGCGCCTGAGCAGCAGCGGCCCTCTCCTCCACCAGGGCGACTTCGACAGGAGGCACTCCCTGACGACGGAGACGGAGGTCCCGCCGGCTAAGGGCACGACGCGGACGACGACGCTGGGAGACGAGGACGAGCTGGAGGCGGAGGAAGAGGACAAAAAGGGGCGGAAGAGCGTCGTTTCTGCTGCTGCAGCAGCGGTCGGCGACGCCGCCGCCGCCGCCGCCGAAACGACAGCTTCGCCCGGCGCGGCGGGCCTGCAGAGGAAGAGCTCCCCGCCGCCGCGCACCGAGGCCCACCACCTCGTCGCCACCGCAGCAGCAGCCGAGGGAGATGATCCTGCTGCGGCGGTGGCGGCAACACTACCGGGAGAATTGGCAGCATTGCCGCTCCCGCCGCCACCCCAGGCCCGGGCCGCCGAGGCGGACGCGTCGGTCGGCGGCGGCCACGCCGGCGCCGCCGCCCCGGGGGCGCCCGCCGGGATCGATGACGCGGGGACGGTCCAGACCCAGCCGCCGTAGCAGCCGTTGCGGGAGTGCGCGTGCGGGGGTTTTGGGCGACGCGTGGCAGAGGTGGCGGCGCGGAGCTCCGCCGCGAGGGCTGCAAAGGGGATCGGAGAAGGAGGAAGACAAAGAGCGGCAGCTTCGTCCTCAGTGCCGCGGAGGACGACCTCTTCTATTCGCTTCCGTTCCTTCTCTTCCGCCGCTGCTTTGGCTGCCTCTGACTCCAGTCCCTCTGCGAGCCTCCTGGCGTCTGCCTCGGTGACGTCCGGGGCGGGCTCGGTCACGAAGAAGAGGAGGTAGACCTGTTTTTTTGTTTTGGAGGGAGAGGAGAGGAGAGAGAAGAGAGGAAGGTCAAGAGGTTGAGTTTTTTTTGTCCTCGTCGTCGAGTTTTTTTTTGTGTATTTGACACTTTGCGAAGCTCCGTTTCCTGCCTCCAAAGTGACTCTCTACGCACCAACCCCACGAGCACGGCCGCGCCTCCGATGCACGCGCCCAGAAGCACGAGCAGGAAGGAGGCGGCGAGCGGGCCGAGCGGCGGGAGGCCGTGATGGTGGTGATGACGATGGTGCGGTCCGAAGAAGCGATTTCCAATGCTCGACGACGACGACGACGACCAGTCGAAGAGCCCTCCGTTGGCTACCATGGACGCGGCCACGGCGACTGCGGCCGCGATCCAGACGGGCCAGGACTGGATCATCGTTGCACGGAGGTCGCACGGAGGCGGCGGCGAGCCCGCAGCGCTGCTCCTTCGAGGGCTTATTTTTCTTTTTTTTGTGTGTCAAAAAGAAACCGAGGAGAGAGGCACAAAAAAAAAAAAACTTGCTCGAGAGCTCGATCCATCGAGTTTTGACCGAAATCGTTTTTCTTCGTCGCGCACTCGCGATGTCGGACATCGACCACCCGCTGGCCGCGCCTGCTCCAGGGGTGGACGATCCCGTCGACGCCATTGAGCTGCCGAACGGAGAGAGGAAGAAGGCGGAGCCGGCGAGCGGGAACAGCGGGAGCAGCAGCAAGGCGACGGTCGACGCGATGGCCGATGCCCTTCCTCCTCGACCTCCTCAACCTCCTCAACCTCGACCTCGGCCTCCTCCGCTCCTTCCTCGACCCGCTCCGCCAGCTGTCGCCACGGGCCGCCCGTCCTCCGTCGCGGTGCTAGCAGCCACGGGTCCCTGGGCCCGCGGCGAGGCGGCCATCGTCGTCACCCCCGCGGCGAGAGTCTTGAGAGGAAACGGAGGAGACGGAGGAGAAAGTTCGACGACTTCCTCGACGATGACGGCGACGACGACGACGCTCCTGGCGACGATAGAGGCCTCGACCGGCAAGATCCTCCACGACCCGGCCCCCGGGGTCGGCACCTTTGACTCCGAGGCAGAAGCCCTGCGAGCGCTGTCTGATATCTGGGGGGGAGGGATAGGAAGAGGTGGAGCGGCGGGAGCTTCTCCTGGCGAGAACGAAACTTCTTCCTCTTCTTCCTCTTCTTCCTCTTCCTCTGCCGCTCCTCCCCCTCCTCCTCCGTTCCGGGTCCTCGCCCGCGGCTGCGCCCTGCTCGGCTACCTCCGCGGTGGGCCCCGCTCGGGGAGGGGGAGGGCCGTGCTCGTCGCCACTGGCGCCCGCGTCGGGGCGCAGCTCCCCGGAGGCCACCTGGTGAGGGCGGTGACGGGCGCGAGCTGGGTGAGCTTGCCCGAAAACCAGATCGGAAACGGGAACGACGATGACGACGACGACGAGAGCGACGGCGGCGCCGGCAACGGCAACAGCAGCAACAAAAACCTCGACGACGACGACGACGACGCAACCGACGCCTCTCTCTCCGCGCTCGCCGAGGCCGCGGCCAAGTTCAAGCTCGACGGCAGCCACTACTTCTGCGAGACCGCGGACGTGACCCGCCCCTTCCCCGGCAGGAGAGGGATTCGGAAGAGGAGCAGGAGTTGTTTTTCTTCGTCTGAAAATGAAAACGACAACGACGGAAACGAAGACGAAGAATCCGCCCCTTCGTGGGAGTTTGTCTGGAACGCCGCCGTCGCTGCCCCTCTCCGCGCCGCCGGTCTCGGGGAAGCGGTGCCTCACTTGCTCCAGGGCGTGGCCGAGAGCAGGAGCGTGGCTCTCTCTCGGGAGACGACGATGCCGAAGAAGAAGAAGAAGGGGGTCGAGAAAAGCGACGGCAACGGCGGCAACGCTGCTTCGACCTCCACCTCTTCCACTTCCACCACCACCACCGCCGCAGCGACCCTTGTCCTCCTCACGCGCTCGTCGCGCCTCCACGCCGGCACTCGCTACCGCGCCCGAGGTCTCAACGCGCTGGCTTCCCCCGGGAACGAGGTCGAGGTGGAGCAGATCCTGTGGTGCGCGAACGACAACGAGAGCGAAAGCGACAACGACGAGGAGGAAAGAGACGAAGAGGAAGAAGAAAGCAGGAGCGACGGCGAGAGGAAGAAGAGGAGCAACGGCGCCTCGACTTCTTCTTCTTCTTCTCCTTCTTTTTCTTCTTCTTCTTGTTCTTCTTCTTCTTCTCCTTCGAGCTCTATCGCCTTCTCCTCCATCTGTTGGCGTCGAGGCACGGTCCCTCTCTGGCGGGGCGTCGAGATCCGCGGCGGCGGCGTGGGCGAGGCGGCGATCGTCGTCGCGGGGCAAGGAGGCGGTGGAGGTGGAGGTCAAAACCAAAACCAAAATCAGCAAAACCAGCAGCAGCTCCAGCCTCAGCAGCAGCAGCAGCAGCAGCAGAGAGTCGTCGTGGACCCCTACGACGGCACGCGGCGCTACTTCCGGAGGCTGCAGCGGCGGTTCGCGTGGCCCGCCGAGGAGGAGGAGGAGAAGGAAACGGAGGGAGAAAAAGAAGAGGAAGAAGTTTCGGCAGCGACGACGACGACGACGGAAGCGACGGAAGCAGCGGTGGCGAAAGCGAAGAACAAGGACGAGAACGAGAAGAGCTCGAAACCTTCTCCAGGCCCCGACCCTTCCCTCGCCGTCCCGGTCCACTGCGTCAACCTCCTCCGCTGCTCGATGTCCCGCCACGACGAGCTGCTGCTGTCGGAGCACTTTGCAGAGGGGATAAGGAGGGCGAAGGCCGGGAAAGGCGGCGGCGGCGGCGGCGTCTCGAAGCAGAGAGCGAGCAGCAACGGAGCAGGAGCGGCGGCGGCCGCGGTTTTGTCTCCGCCCCCGCCCCCGCCGCTCCCGCTCGCGTGCCTCAACTTCGACTGGCACGGCGTCATCAAGGAGCTGGGCGAGTCCGGGGCCGTCGACGGCCTCTGGGCCTCTCTGGCGCCGATCCTGGAAGGTATCGGGCTGACGTCGGGGAAGCTGCTGGCGCCGAGGAGAGGTTCTTCGAGGAAGAAAAGCGACGACGACGAAAAAGAAAAAGAAAAACCCGCCGTTGCTCGCTGGCCCGGGTTCCGCGTTTCTCTCTCCTCCCGCCAGCGAGGGCTGCTGCGCTACAACTGCGCCGACTCCCTCGACAGGACGAACGCGGCCTCCTACTTCGGCGGGGTGCTGTTCCTGGCGGAGCAGTGCCACGCGCTGGGGCTGCGGGCGGTGAGCAGCGGCTCCCATCAAGCGGCGGCTTTGGCGCGAACGGCAACGCTCGCTCCTCTGTCGGCGGCGGCGAAAGCCCGAGGAGGAGGAGCATCCCTTTCTCCTCCCGCTCTCCCGACCACCGCCCCTATCCTCCCTGCGCAGCTCCCTTCTCTTCCCGCCGGGTGGGGCGCCTTCCTGCACCTCCCCTCGGGGCGCGTGGGTTTTTTGGATCACAACAGGAGGGAGACGACCTGGAGCGCGCCCGCGGGCGTCGAGGCGGCGGCGGTGGAGAGGGCCGCCGCGGAGGCCGCGGCGGAAGCCGCCGCCGCCGCAGCGGTGGCCGCCGCCTCTGCTGCTTCTGCTCCTGGTTCTGCTCTTCCTCCTCCTCCTCCTCCTCCTCCTCCTCCGCTGCCTCTGCCGCCGCAGTCCCTTCCCTTACCTCGCGCGGCGGCCCTGGCCGCGGCGGGCGCCTCCTCGCCGCTCGCGCGCCGCTCGCTGCCGGCCGTGCGCCCGCTGCTGTCGGCGCTGGCAGACGTGTTCCGCATCGCCGGAGACGTCCACGCGCACCTCTACACCGCGAGCCCTGCGATGCACTCGGGGATCCTGGGGCTGCTGCTGGTATCGTCGGCGGAGGAGGAGGAAGATGAAGGAGGGAGCGGAAGGGGGGGCAGGAAAGTCGGAGAGAGCGACGGAGAAGGAGGAGGAGGAGGCGGGGCGTCGGACGACAGCGGCGGCAACGAAGGCGCGAGCAGCGCGAGCGAGGACGAGGGAGGCGCCGCTGCTGCTGCTGCTGCTTCCTCTTCTTCTCGATCCCGCAGGAAGAACCCGTTTTCTTCCTCTTCTGCTGCTGCTGCCGCATCGTCGCGGAAGCAGAAGAGCAGCAGCAGCGCCCTGGAGCGCGCAGCGAGGGCCGGCGTGGGCAAGCTCCGCAACGCGACGCTCTCGGTGCAGCGGCGCTGGGCCAACCTTACCGCCGACGCCGGGAGGCAGGCAGCCATCGACGCGTTCCTGGGCCTCAAGCAGCCCTCCTCTGAGAGGCTGGCCCCGGTCTGCCTGTGCTCGGGGGCGCGGGTGCCGCCGGAGCACGAGAGCGACGGGGACGATGAAACAGAGGAAAGAGAAGGGAGAAGCGCTCCCGCTCACGCTCACGCTCACGCTCACGCTCACGCTCACGCTCACGCTCCCGCTCCTGTTGCTTCGACCCCGCCGCCGAACCAAACTGGCACTGAGGACGACGACGTCGAGGCTCTCCGATTGGCGCTCGCTGCGAAGTCTGTCGCCGTCGAAGAAAGCGAGAAGAGGGAGAAGCTTCACCCGCTCGAGGGGTGAAAAGAGGAAAAGAAAATCAGAATCGAATGTTACAACGTACAAAAACAAAAAAAACAAAAAACTTTGATCTATTTCCCTTCTCTTTCACGCCACCCCGACCCCGGCGGCAAACTCCCTGAGCGCGTCCACGCTCCACGAGCCCAGCAGCTCCGCGGGCAGAAACCTCCCAGAAGCAGCGGCAAAGCTCACGATAAGGCCGGCGACGCCGACGACCGCCAAGGGAGCGATCTTAAAAACAGCGCCAGCTCCAGCACGTGGCACAGCTTCTCGAACATCGCCGCGAGGCCGTGCGAACCCGGGGCCGAGGCCACACCCGCGAGCAGCAGCTCGATGTCGCTGCCGCTGCTCGAGATCACCGAGTCGAACGCCGACGACGCAGACCAAAACAGTTTCGCCGTCGCAGCCACCTCGAGAGCGCCCACGGCCGCCGCGACGGCCCCCACGGCGTCGCCTGTCGCCGCCGAGGCAGCCGCGACCAGCGCCTCGTACCCCGCGTGGGCCAGCCGGGCGTAGCAGAGCACGTGAAGGGACCTCACCAGCAGGCGGAAGACCTGCTCCTGGTTCTTCGTGAACTCGTGTTCCCGTTCTTTTTCCGCTGGAGGAAGTGCTGTTGCAGCTGCTGCAACGTCAGAAGGAGCAGAAGATGCATCGACGGAAGAATAAGCACCGCCAGAAGAAGAGCTCGCCCTCCTCGTCGTCATCGGCTGGCCTCCTCCTTCTCCCTCTTTCTCCTTCGCCTTCTCCCTCCGCAGCATGGCCTTGAGGCGCCGCGCCCTCCTCCTGCGGTTGAAGACCCGCAGCGGGGAGGCGAGGGCCTTCATGGCCGTTCCGGGGGCTTCTAAAAGAGGAGGGAGGGCGCGAGGGTAGCTTTTTTTGGGGGTGGAACGAAGAGAGAGGAACAGGCGTGAGAGAGAAGATGGAAGAAAGAAGAAAAAAACTCGAAAAAAGATTTTCGAAAAAAAAAAAAAGGAAAAAAAAACTCACCGGTGCAGCGTCGCCCTCGCCGCCGTCGCCGCAAACGTCATCGCCCCGATCGCCGGGAACGCCCCGCTCGGCCACAGCGCCGCCGCCGACGCCGCGAACAGCAGGCAGAGGCCGCTACTCATGATGGTGGCCTCCAGCAGCGCGTGCGCCGTTTCTCCCAAACCATTCATGAGGTGCGACAGGTCGCTCCCTCGCGTCTCGGCGATGCGGGCAAAAGGTTCGCCGGCCGCCCAGAGGAAGACGGAGACGGCGAGAGCCTGAGCGGCCTCTGCCCTCGCGATCCAGGTGTGAGGGCACGGGTGAAGGTGGTGGTGACTGTGATGGCTCATCGCTGCTCCTCCTCCTCCACTTCCGCCTCCGCCTCCTCCACCGACGGCGGCCGCGGCGGCGCTGGCGAGGGCGAGGAGGAGGTAGCGAGCGGCGCACCGGGTCATAGCCGAGTCCAGGTCGACGAAGCTCCGCTCCTGCGTCCTCGAGAACTCGTACTCGACGGGCACGAGCGAGGAGCAGGGCTCCGAGGGGGAAGAGGCGCCGAGGAGGCGGCGCAGCAAGGAGCGGAGCTTGGAGGGGGGAGGCTGCGAAAAAAAGAAGGGGAAAGAGGAGGGGTTCGGTGCTGTTTCATGTGCCTTTGCCTCTTCGACGAAAGCTGCTGCGGAGGCGCTGGCGGAGGAGGAGGAGAAAGAGGCGGCAGCAACAGGGAGGCGAGGAGGAGGAGGAGGTTGGAGGAGAGTTGGCGTCAGCGGCGGAGGAGGTTTGCTCGTCGGCGTTGGAGTTCGCGGTTGCCCTCGGAAGATGCGATGCGTCGTCGTCGTCGTCGTTCGGCTCCCTCTCGCGACGCTCCGGGGAGCCGGTGTCCTCGTCCAGCCCAGGCCAGGCATGATTGAAGACGCTTGTGCTCCTCGGAGTTCGAAAGGGGGCAAATTGGCGGTCGGGCGAGCGAGCGCTCGCGTCGCTGTTTTGTCCCGAATGAGAGTCGATGATCGAAGGGGAAGGCGAGCTGATAGTGAAATTTTGTAAACCAAAAATTTTCATTTTCCTCGCTTGCTCGCTCGTCGAGCGAGAGAGAGAAAAAGAACTCTCGTTGCTCTCATTTCTCTCTTCCAAATGCGCCTCGCCGCCGCAGCTGTCGCCGATGCCGCTGCCCTGGTGCGTAAAGCGTCTTCGCTTGTAGACCTGCTTGTCGATTCTCTCGACGAGCTCGAGAGAGAGAGAGACAGAAACAGAAAGAAAGAGAGAGAGAAAGAGAACTTTTGCTTCTCGCGATTCTCTCGATCTTTTTTTTTCTTTTTTTCTTTTTTTCTTTCCCTCGCTGCGGGTGTCTCTGGACCCCTCGCTCCCCGCTGCGGGTGTTTCTGGCCCTTTTTTATGCTTTCCCGCCCGATGCTTCCCTTCCGATTGGAACAACTTCAAGTTCCGATTGGCATCCACGGCGATAGCAGCATCTCGTGCGTTCCCATCCGAGTGCCGAAACCGAACAATCAGCGCACCAACCTCCGCAATCGCCAATCATCTTGGAACAAAGTTTCTTTTCGCTCGAACTTCTTCTCACCCTCTCGACACTCTTCTTCTCCCAACTCTCTCTCTCCCTCTCTCCTCCTTACTCGCAGGCCCTCGCCCTCGCAGCGCCCTTCGCGACCAGCTTGGCGGCGCGGAGGCACCTCCCAGAGGTAGCAGGAAGGACAACGGAGCTTTTCGCTCCTTCCTTGATCTCCCTGCCGTGGCTCTCGAGCTTCCTGCTCTCCGGGCTCGCCGCGCACCGAGCTCTTTCAGCTCCTGCCGCCCCTCTGCCCTTCCGGCTGGCGGCCGGGGCGTCCCTCCTGACCCTCTGCGTCGCTGTGCAGGTCGTTGCCAACGCTGCTTCATCGGCAGCAACGGCAGCAGCAGCAGCGGCAGCGGCCGTCGCGGCTGCCTCAGCGGCGCTCTCCTCCTTCTACTCCCTGGACCCTGGGGCAGGGGCGCTCCTGCTGCCGCTCTGCTGCTGGGGCTGCTTCTCGGCCTCGCTGGCCCTGCTCTCGAGGAGCAGCAGCAAGGAGAGGAGAGGAGGAGGCGAGAGGGGAGGGACGGAGGAGGAAGAGGAAGGAGAGGGAGCGGTGGCTTCGACGGCGAGGAAGCTTGCCGGGCTCTCAACGGCGACGGCAAAGACGACAGCGACGGCGGCGGCGGCGGCGACAACGAAGGCGAAAGCCACTCCCGCGGCGGAGAACGGGGGCGCCCCTCCCTTGCTCAACGGCACCGGAGGAGGAGAAGGAGATGCTGCTGCTGATGATGTTCTTTCTGCTGCTGCTCCCGTCGCTGCGGCGGAAGCGGCAACAACAGAAGCGGCAACAACAGAAGCCGCGACGACGACGACGACGACGACAGCAACACCACCACCACCTCCACAGCAACCCCCTCTCTCTCTCCCCGCCCGCCCCGCCCCGAGCTCCGACTCCCTCCTCCCCGGCTCCTTCGGCGACCCCCGCGCGGCCTCCTTCCGCGTCCGCGGCCCTACCTACTTCGCGGACAGGAACAAAATCGAACCCCTCGACACAAAATGCCGCCTCTCGGCGATGGAGCTGGTCTCCGTCTCCGCGCCGACGCCGCACATCGCTCGCTTCCTGCCTTCGATCCGCGACTCCAAAGCGCCCTTCACCTTCGTCTGGCAGGTGATGGTGCCCGGTCGCCCGCGGGACATCTCGATGGTCTGCGCGTGGGAGCTGGGCTACGACCCTCTGCAAAGGGTCAGGGAGCACGTCGAGGCGAGGAGGGCGGCGAGGGAGAGGGCAAAGGGGAAAGTCGAGTCGAAGAAAGGGAGAGGCTTCGAAAGTGGGAGGCGCCGAGGGACCCAGAAGAAGGAGGAGGATGACGAAGCGCTGCGGCTACTGCTGCGCTCTCCCGCTGCTGCCGCTGCGAATGACGACAGCAAAGGCAACAGCGATCCCCTCCTCAACGTCGAGCTCTCCGGGGTCTCTGCCGAGGCCGGAGGCCTCCTCTCGCTCTCCCCTCCTTCGCCCTCGAGAGCGCAACCCCCTTCTTCGGCAGACAAGGCCACATCGGGTCTCGCCTTCGGAGGGAGGAGGAACAATAACAACAAGCTGCCTTTCACGGTCGGGGGCCACAGGAGGGCGTCGACGGCGGCCGGCGCCGGTGACGCCGACGCCGCAGGAGACCCTTTCGGCTTCTCCGACGAGCGCTCGGGCTCCGGGGCGGTGCCCGCGCTGGCCCCGGTCTCCGGGGTCGGCCGAGGAGCGTCGAGGCTCACTGCTGCCGCAAAGACGACGACGGATTCAGAAGCTGCTGCGTTGGATGGCGAAGACGAAGAAGAGGAAGAAGAAGAAGACGGCGGAGAGACGGAAGCCGAGGGAGACGAAAAAGAAGGCGAAAGCGAAAACGATGACCTCGCCGGCTGCGACCCCTTCGACTTGGCTCTCGCCCGCTTCATCGAGGCCGGTGGCCCCGAGCTCGGAGCCCAGACAAGCTCCCCGTCGGTGAAGGAGAGGCACGCGAGGTTCAAGATCATCCCTCGGATCGAGGTCGGGCCTTGGTGAGAAAGAAAAAGAGAGAGGAAGAGAAGAGAGAGAAAAAGAAAGTTTTGGCCGTTTTTTTTTTTTTTTTTTTTCCCGAAAAAGCGCTCGAGAGGAAGGTCGAGAGCGAACGAAAGGGTTTTCGAACCCAAAAAATCTCACCCTCTCTCTCTCTTTCTCTCTCTCTCTCTCTCTCTCTCTCGCTTTCTCTTCCTTCCAAAAACGAACCACAGGGTCGTCAAGCGCGCCGTGGGACAAAACACCCCCGTCCTCCTCGGCAACAAAGTAGAGACAAAGTACTTCAAGGGGCCGCGACATTTGGAGGTCGACGTCGACGTCGGTTCCTCGCGGAGCGCCGCGCACGTCGTGGGACTTGTGCAGGGCGCGCTCCGAGGGCTCGAGATCTCGATCGCGGTGCTGCTGGAAGGGAGGGAAGGGGACGAGTTGCCGGAGAGCTTGTTGGGCACGGTGGCGCTGCACCGGATCGACCTGACGAGGGCGCCGGCCTTCGAGCCGAGGTGAAAAGAGAACATTTGTCGAAGAAAAATGTAATAGTAGCTGTGCTCTGAGAGAGAGAGAGAGAGAGAGAGAGAGAGAGAGAGAGAGAGAGAGAGAGAGACTTTTTTTATAAGAAGCGGAGGAGAGGGGGGTTGTCCCTCGCGCGCGGGGTAGCCGAGGTCGAGGTTTTAAAAACAAAATTTTGAAGAGAAAAAAACGAAGCGACCGAGGTCAGAATTTCCGACGACGACGACGACGGGATAGTCCCAGACTTAGCCTCGTCTGCTTCAATTCATTCTCCTCTCCGGCTCGTCGCCTTTTTCCCCCCAAGAAAAAACGGGAGAGAAAAAACGCTTCCGTCCTTTTATTCGCTCTCCCGCTGTGCGACCGAGATCGCACGGGTCTGTCCTCGTCATCCGAGCACAGATCGCGCCCATCGCAGCTCTCCCGCGGGTCCGCGAGGGCTTTCCTTTTCTCCTCGAGAGGAATTCGACTTCGACTAGGGGGGTCTGAAGCGTCGTCGCCCTCCATTTTTGCAATTCGCCTTTTTTCGCCTTTTCTCTCTCTTCCTTCCCATCTTTTCCCTCTCTCTCTGCGACGGCAAGCGTGGATTAGATGACGACAGCATCCAGCACGCCCTCGCCGCAGAGGAGACTGGCAGCGTGCTGCGAGGGAGGCACCACCAGCGACGACGATGACAACGCGGGCAAATGCTGCTCGCCTGCGTCGCCGTCGTCGCCGTCGTCGCCGTTTCCGACCCGCTCCTCTTCGACTCCAGGCCTCCGCCTCCGCGCCTCCCTCCCAGCGCTCCTCGCCAAGCTCCTCTCCCTGGCCGCCCTCTCCATCTTCCTCTCCGCGGCAGTCCACGACTCGGCCAAGAGCTCAAACAACCTGAAAGTCCTCAAATCAGCAGCAGCTTCGTCGAAGACCCCCTTCGTCCCTCCCTGGTTCTGCCACGAGAGGCCCTGTCCCGCCTTTGACGTCCTCGCGAGCCCCTCGCCCGACTCCTATTCGGTCCGCCGCTACCGTGGCGACCCGCAGCGTCGGACCTGGGTCCGCGTCAGCAACCTCAACGTCTCCACGTACGAGGCGGCCTACGCCGCGGGCGGCCTGGCGATCGCGGCCTACACGCGCGGCGACAACGCCGAGGGGCGAAGGCTCACGAGTCTGGCCGGAGCGCCGACGCTCGTCTCGTTCTCGACCGACGACGACTTTTCGTCCGCCGAGGACAGCTATTCGGTCTCGATGTTTTTGGCAACGGAGCTCGGCCCCGACGGCACCACCGTGGTCCCCCCGCCGCAGCCCTCTAATTCTTCTTCTGCAGAGGGAGAAGGACGGATGACGATAGAGGTCGAAACGGGAGAGAAAACCATTTACGTTGTTCAGTTTGGCGGCTTTGCGACGGGCAGGGCCTCGCTCGGCAACGCGGCTCGTTTGGCGCTGGCCTTGGAGCGCGACGGCCTTCCCTATGTGAAGAGAAGGATGGAGCTGGCGATCTACGACCCTCCGACGCGGTTCGCGCAGAGGCACAACGAGGTGTGGCTGCTCGAGGAAGAAGAGGAGGAAGAGGAGGCGGCTGGGGTCGAGGTCGAAGAAGAAGAAGAAGGAAAAGAAGGAAAAGAAAAACAGAAGAAGATGAAGAAGAAGCACCACCAACAACGAATCGAAAAAGTGAAGAGTCGGAAGAACCGGAAGAGCGGCGGCGACGTCGGCGTCGCGACCGCGTTCGCCGCGTGAAATTCCGGAATCCGCACGACTCGCCCCCATTGTATACTTTTGTCGAGAGAGAGTTGTTTCTCTCGCTGTTGTAAAAAAAAATGGAAAAACATCCGATTTTGAAACTTTTGAAAAAAAAACTTTCTCTCTCTTTTACGCTCTCCCTCTCCATTTCATTTGATTTATACTAATTACAAAGAAGAAGCAAAGGACAAGCAGGGAAAAAGGAATAAGCAATTTAAAAGTGAGGAAATATTGATCGTTGTCGTCGTCGCTGGTCGTTTTATGGAGAAGAAAAACAAAACAAGTTTCGAAACTGAAATGAAAAAAAAGTGAGAAAAAAAGAAGTGGAAAAAAACTTTTCACTCTGTCGTCGCCGCCGCCGCGACCAGCCTCACGAACGCCTCGACCTCGGCCGTCGCCGCGGCCTCCTGCCTCTTCTCCTCCTCCAGGAGGGCCGAGCTTTCCTCCGCCGCTGCAGCGGCGAGGCCGCCTCCCCTCTTCCTCTCCTCTTCTTCTTGTTCACCTCCTCCTCCGTTTCCACCTCCTCCTCCTCCTCCTCCTCCTCCTTCCTTCCCCCCACCGACCGGGTCCCACGATCGGAA
>Ga0114918_10000686_pt1 | contig 29460 bp, 25 predicted proteins | sample LantaG_FD_87015 | JGI IMG/M metagenome (GOLD analysis project Ga0114918, IMG submission 87015) | Deep subsurface microbial communities from Baltic Sea to uncover new lineages of life (NeLLi) - Landsort_02402 metaG | ecosystem: Environmental > Aquatic > Marine > Oceanic > Sediment | place...
CTGGGATTCTGCGTGGCCGCGTTGTTGACGAGTATGTCCAGTCCGTCGAAAGCTTTCTTAATCTGCGAAAACATTTCATCGATCTCCGCCGGTTTCGAGAGTTCCGCTGTGAGCATAATGGAATCCCCGCTTGACTTTTTGACATTTTCAAAAGAGCTGTGTAGGGCCTCGGAGTCTTTCGAGCCGTGAACAATAACTGTGCATCCCTCGTTGGCCAGCTCACAAGCGATGGTCTTGCCGATACCTCGGCTCGAACCTGTAACAAGGGCAACTTTACCGTTGAGTTCCATCTTTTGTCTCCTTTCGAAAATGGATAGACCCTGCGTGCTCCATAATCTTATAACGAAGATTTTGCTTATCGGCCGTCCGGCGAAATTCGTTTATATCGGCGGTATTGATAGCAAACATGTCATAGTGCATCGGAATGCTAAGGCCTGCCCTGATTTCAAGGGCGAACCGGATTGCCTCTTCACAGGTGAAATTACCTTCGATCCCCAGTCTGTTTCTGAATTCGTCCCTGCCGTTGATGGGTATGAAAGCGATGTCTATTTTATGTTTTCTCAAGCGTTCGGGCTGTCCCTCGTAAGGAATGGTATCTCCAGCGTGGAACAGCTTAATCCCGTCGATATTGATTATATAACTCAGATAAGGATGGCCCTTTTGGGGATGTTTGTCGAATTCTTCGTGTTTGGCCGGGATGGCGTAAATATTAATTGCTTTCAGTCCCAGATCGTCGTCGCCTTTCATCGTGTGAATCCGCTCGTCGTTAATTCCGAAACCCCGCATCGTCTCACGGGCGCATTCCGGCACAACGAAATCGGCTTGTGGCGACTGGCCGGCAATTATTGGGATGCCCTCCGGATCGATATGGTCGGCGTGGTCGTGCGTGCACAAAACGATATCGGCGTGGTTGACCTCTTCGGGTTTCATGGGGGGCGGTTTGATGCGAACATGTTCATCGGGTCTGCCTTTGGTTATCCTTTCGGCGTAGCTGCTCAGGTACGGGTCGATATATATAATTTTCCCCCGTGACTTCAAGACAAATCCTTCCTGCCCGATCCACCAGATTCCAAGACCGCCCGGTTCGACCTGCGTTTTGTCGATTTCATTGACTAATACGTTCATGACTGACAATCGATAATAACCTTGACCGCTCCGGTTGTGCTCTTATTACATGCCGCCTCGAAGGCTTCTAAAGCATCGGACAAATCAAAGCGGTGTGTAATTAATAAGTCTACTTTTACCTGTCCGGCAGATACCAGTTCGATTACCCTCGGAAAATCGGTGTACATGGCGTTCGAGGATGTCCTTATCGTCCTCTCTCCGCTGAGCAGCAGCGATGGAAAACTGATCTCATTTTCCTTTGCCGCCATAAGAATGAGCGTCCCGCCTTTTTTGAGGATTTTTAGTGATTCGAGGATACTCGCCGATGTGCCAACCGTGTTGAAGGCAAGGTTAACACCCTGTGAATTCGTTTTTTCCATCACAAGCTCGTACAGTCCCTTCGAGCCGCTGCCGAGATTCAAAGGATAATCAACACCGACCTCTTCGGCTATCCTGATATTCTCGTCTGTTATGTCAGTAATAAAGGTCCGGTTCGCCCCGTAAACCTTTACAAGCTGTGCTATCAGCAGGCCGATGGGCCCGGCGCCGAGGACGGCGACCTTATCAAGCAGTTTCGGTCCGCCTGTGTCCACGGCATGAATGGCGGCTATCAGCGGGTCGAAAAATGTGGCCTGCTCGTCCGTTATGTCCCCGGGCAATTCATAAACCTGGCTTGCGAACGCGGGGCAGAATTCCGCCATGCCGCCGGGATAGAAGTCCATTTTGCCCCACCCCTGTCCGTGACCGAGATGTTTTGTATAGTCGCACAGGTTTTCCTGGCCGTTCCGGCAGAAGACGCATCGCCCGCAAGTAATAAAGGTGTTGACCCCGACTCGCTTGCCGAGCAGGTGCGCTTCGGATTTATCGAAGACTTCCTGGACAATACCTGTAAACTCGTGACCAAGGATAATGTTCGGCGGGTTGTCGATATGACGCCCGAGGGTTTGCTTGCTCCAGGGATTTTCGCCGTGGAAGTAACGCACATCACTGCCGCAGATGCCGCATTTGGTGACCTTAATTAGCACCTGTCCCGCTGAAAGCCGAGGCTTCGGCACGTCCGTCACTTCGAGCCGCTTTGGGGATTTTAAGACGAGCGCTTTCACAAAATCACTCCTTCTAAAAACAATGCCGGATGATAAAGTCGAGCTATAGTGGTCTGTGATATATGATTTGAGAACTTGAAATTCCGGCGAAAGCAGGAATCCGTTTCCTGAGAGCTATTGGCTGTTCTTACTTTTTCCACGGCGGAAGCTCCGGCAGATACCCGTCGAATTCTGCGATGACTTTTTTCTCGTAGTCACCCGCGTATTCGCCGTTTATGAATTTATCGAACGCTTCGTCGCCGAAACGTTTCCACGATTCGATTTCGTTGCCGGGATTTATTGGGTAAAACAAGGCGTCATTTGCCCTGGCTGCCTTCATGTCACCCGGCGCATCGCCGATCATCAGGACGTGGTTCTTTTCGTATCTGTTCTTCGTGGCATAGTCGAGGTGCTGAGTTTTTGTTCCCATCTCCTGGCCGGCAATGACTTCGACGTATTTGGCTATATCGTGCTCCTGCCATTCGCGTTTGAGAGCTTCATCGGGCGTGGCCGAGACGACAATAACATCCGCTAAGGCTTGGATTTTTTCCAGCGACTGGCGCACATACGGAAAGGGCGGCATGTCCTTGACTATTTCTCCGATTGCCCAGTTGACACGCTCGCTCCATGCGAGTGCAAGCTTCAGTTCTTTTTTTGCCTCCGGCTCGGTGGCCTGCTTGATGGCCTGCTTAAGGCCGTCGTTACTGAGCAGGCTTTTCGGGTCGTCGACCCATGCGAAATAATGCGGGTATTGTGGAACTTTGAATCCTCTGGTCTTTGTCATCGGATGGTCAGGCAGCAATTCGGCAATGATTCTTTTGGTGGTTTTGTGCCGGTTGGCGCCGCGCGTCTTTGAAAACAGATCCGCGAAGTCCTTACATTCGCGAGCCGCCTGGGCGACCGGCTGCAAGCCGAAGTAAGCAATCAGCCACGGGCAGAAACATTCGCGATGCTTGATTCCCATCGTATCGAAAGCACAGCCGTCGGAATCTATGCCGACGAAGAATTTGTGTTTGGGTCTGAATTCCTTCAATGGTCTTGCCGGGTCAGTATCGACTGTCATTTTTTCCAATGAAATAATCATTCATCAATCGTCATTAATCAATTGTTCAGACTCCGCTGAAAGCTGAGAATCCGCCGTCGATGGGGACGACTATGCCGGTGACAAATTTTGCCGCATCGCTCAGCAGCCATATCACCGTTCCGACCAGCTCTTCCGGCTGGCCGAATCTTCCCATGGGCGTATGGTCGATGATCGTTTTGCCGCGGGCGGTTAAATCGCCGGTTTTCTCGTCGGTCAACAGGAACCGGTTTTGTTCGGTCAGGAAGAATCCCGGTGCTATCGCGTTGACGCGGATGTCTTTGGAATAATTCTGGCAAACGTGCACGGCCAGCCACTGCGTAAAGTTGCTTACCGCCGCCTTGGCCGCCGAATAGCCGGGAATCTTGGTCAGGGGGCTGAATGCGCACATGCTGGAAATATTCAGGATTATCCCGCCGCCACTTTCGGCCATTTCCTTGCCGAATACCTGGCTCGGCAGCAAAGTTCCGATGAAATTCAGGTTGAAAACAAACTGCAAAGCTTCACTCGGCAGGTCGAAAAAGGACAGGTCCGGCGATGTTGTGGCTTCTTTTTTATTTCCGCCGGCCCCGTTGATAAGGATGTCGATTTTGCCGAACTTGGCATTGATTTTTTCGTGGGCTGTTTGAAGGCTCGCTTTATCCAGCACGTTGCACTTTACGGCGATGGCCCGGCCGCCGGCGGAGTTGATCTTCTCGGCAACTTTTGCCGCCGCGGTTTCCATCAGATCCAGCACGGCAACTCTCGCCCCGGCCTTGGCCAGTTCTGTAGCCATTGTGCCGCATAGAACCCCGCCGCCACCGGTAATTACGATTGTCTTGTCTTTTAAGTCGAATAAATCGCTCATTATACTTTCCTTATTGCTTAAATATACTTCCTTAACAAGTTCACTCAAATCTTGATAAAATCACATACTTAGGGCAGAATATACACCGAGTCGATTGAGAGTTCAACAGTTTTTAAGCTCGGAAACGGCTGGCTTGGAATTATGGAAGGATAACGTATGGCAAACTATATGATAGCACATTTTGACGAGATTGACGCAGTTAAATGTCCCTGCGGCTTTGCCAAAAGGGCGTTTGCCGGCCCGGACAATTCCACCGCCACGATGCACATCGTCGATATCCAGGCCGACTCGCGGGTGCATTACCATAAAAAACTGACCGAAATCTACCTTGTCCTCGAAGGCTCCGGCCATATGGAGCTCGACGGCGAGAAAATATCGGTCGATCCTTTAACCGCCGTCTTCATAAAGCCCGGCTGCCGCCACCGAGCCGTCGGAAAAATGCGTATCCTAAACATCGTAATTCCCCCCTTCGATGCTGAGGATGAGTGGTTTGATTAAGGCACATGTTAAGCCATGTCTGCCCGAGAGGAATCTCATCACCAAATGAAATCGGTATATCCCCCGATCTCCGTACAAAAGAGGCTGACTTCTTGATTAAGTTCTTATCCACTATAGCCGATTAAACTTATGTATGCCCAGATTCTGCTTCTTTGATCCTTTTGGCTCATTGTCAATTCGACAAATTATCACAAATCAAATTGCATTGGCAATGTTATGTGCGAGAGAATGTACTGGGACAGATTACTGATAGAAATTAGATTTCGTGTCTCAGAGGCCGGAGCCAGGCTTTTTATTGAGGTCGTTTACCGATTTCCTGACATTTCATCGGAGGATAAAAAGCGGTAGGGCGCGATGAAATCGCATCAATTATGTGGAAATATGCAAATTGTGCGAAATATTGCCCTATTAGATGGTATTGACAAATACTTATTGTTGGTGTAACATTGTCTCTGAAAATAATAGAAAATCCCGGATTGGAGATGTGATGAAGATTCAAATCATTATGATCCTTTGTCTTATGGCGTTGATGATGGGATGTTCGCATTCAAATAACCAATCATTGTCCTTATGGGAAGATCGGCAGATGGATGACGATCTACGAATATATGGAAGTCCTTATGAAAGCTTTTATAATAGCCCAGACCAATGGCAGTGCGTTTGGCTGCCTACCCCTTATTGAAATTGGGCCCTGATTTTATCTCCCGGCCAGTGGCCCGCAATCCGAAGATAGACAATTCCGGCGTCTTTTTCAGATGCCTTTTGCCCCCCATTATCCCGATACGAAGTGAAAAATTGTTGGCGGCAATAGTTATTTAACCGGTTTAAAGCTATTTACAAACCAGTCAACGATCGGTATTATATCCGGTATGTATGCCGATGTAGCTCAATGGTAGAGCACAGCTTTCGTAAAGCTGAGGTTGAGGGTTCAAGTCCCTCCATCGGCTGTGGATTTTGAGGTGAAAGAAAATCCTCAAATTAGGAGATAAACCATGGCTAAACACTCTTATCTCAAATTTATCGTACTATTACTTATTATAGCTGGGTGCGAAGAATACAAGTTCTGCCTTGAAATGAAACCCAGCGAACAAGGAATCGAACGAAAGCTTATTTGTCCGGATAATTTGCCCGAAGATCAAAGGGTAACTATTGCCAAATTATATGAAAAGCAGATCAACCCCAATATATTTTGGGGCAGGTTCGATACAAATCTCCCAAACGATGTAGGTGGAGCAGGATTTTATACGACTTTCAACACAGATATGGGACAGGCGGCTTTCTACTCGGAGCGTTTTAGGGGCGATGATAATTTGAATGATACTCTGCAGAAGGTACAGATGATCGCAGACCGCTCTGTCGATTTACTAATCGGATGGCTCGAATACGAGCTTGGCGATGACCCTAAATTTGTCAAGTTTAAGGCCTTTTGCAATGAGAACGTCAGGCGCGACATCAAGAACATGGTGATTTACTTTTGGTTGTCGAATAACTTGCCGGAATACAAGAACACTGCCTCAGAAGAGATTTTAATACGAATGATACATTACGTGATTGAACGAGGTTATCTTAGTCCGAAGCAAATGTATCTTTTTGCTGAAAGCTCCGGAGTTGACGACGAACAAATTCTTCGACGACTGCGACAGTGGATTGCAGATAAAATGGATTATTCATCCCCCGAAATTGCAACTGAACGATTAGGATTTTTATCCGATGCCAAACGTGCGGAAGAATCGATGCAGCGATATATTCGTACGACAGATTATTTCACGAAAACGTGGGAAGCAAAAAAACTTCAGGAGAATGACCCTGATGCCGAACAGCCCCAGGTAAGTATGGATGAATTTATTACTCACGATATCGATTTAGAATTTGGTTTATTCTCGTGGTCAGACAGCAAAGTTGAGGTAAAACTGGCCTGTAAGAATAAACCTTTTGGTACCAACGGCGAGTGGAACGAGCAAACAAATCAGGTAGTTTGGCTTAGTAACATCGCTGGAGATATAAAGTTGCCCACCTTCTTTTATGCCTTATGGAGTGAGCCGAACAGGAAATATCAAGAAGAGCACTTCGGACGCGTGGTACTGGGCGATGAAGCTTTGGCGCAGTATTGTATGTGGAGAGAAAATCTTGATGAAAAAAAGGCCAAAGAATGGGACTCTTTTGTCTTGAGCCTGAATCCAGGTGAAGACCTGGAAGGGCGGCTCAATGCTTTCCGGTTTTCGACCGATCAACAGAAAGAATTGGATGCGGAGGAGGGCGACTTAGCGCAAAAGCCGCGTGATCTCATATTAGCTGGGCTAAAGGCGGAAAAAGAGAATAAAGACGATATAAAGACACAAACAGATGAAAAATAATCCAACAAGGTAAAGTGCAGCAAAGTAGGAAAAAGAGTGTCGGGAAGAGAAAAAGACAGGACATTGGATATAACTGAGACCATCTTAAAAGCCATATAAACTGAGATTATACTGATTGTGAAACTCCAGGATAAATACAAATCGCTTCAAAAAATTCTTAAAGAGCTGGGAAAAGTCGTTGTTGCCTATTCGGGCGGGGTGGACAGTACGTTTCTGCTTAGTTCGGCGGTCGATACGCTTGGGGCGGATAACGTTATGGCTTGTATGAGTGTGGGGCCTTCCGAGCCCAGCAATATGTTTGACAATGCGGTCGAATTCGCCGGGAGAATCGGCGCCGAGTTTCAGAAGATCGATGCCGATGAACTGGCCGATCCGAATTTCACCGCCAACAAGGCCGACCGCTGCTTCCATTGTAAGTCGCATCTGTGCAAAACTCTGCTGGACGTTGCGAAGCAGCGCGGTTTCAATAATGTGATATTCGGCACGAATTTCGACGATTTGGACGATTTTCGGCCGGGCAACCGCGCCCTGAAGACCTTCGGCATCCGCTCGCCGCTTGCCGAGGCGAAGCTTTCCAAGGACGACATCCGCGCCTTGAGCAGAGAAATGAATCTGCCGACAGCCGACCAGCCTGCCTCGCCGTGCCTGGCTTCGAGAATTGTTTACGGGCTGGAGGTTACCGAACAGCGATTGCAGCAGATTGACGAAGCGGAGAATTTCTTGAGAGGGCTGGGTTTCGTCGAATTTCGCGTTCGCCATCACGATACGGTTGCCCGGATCGAAGTGAATCCGCAGGATATCGAGAAGGTGACGACCGAGCCGGCTCGCTCACAGATCGTCGAAAAGTTAAAGTCGCTCGGCTTTAAGTTCGTAACCGTTGATTTGCAGGGTTTTCGCTCCGGGGCACTTAACGAGGCACTATCGGAGCAGCAGAAGCAAAAAAATTTGTGATTATACAACGTTAGGAATTTAACAAAATCTACAAGGAGTCAGCAATGTACCAAAGAAAAACTTCCGTCATGATTAAAGCATTATCTTTATCAGCAATTCTTCTGGGTTTGTGGACATTCTGTGGTTTGTGCTGTGCCGAAGCAGCCGGCGCGGGAGCGGACGCTCTGGAACTGCGGATCATGAGTTTCAACATTCGCTACGGCTCGGCCAATGACGGCGAGAACCATTGGGATAAGCGTAAAGAAATGGTCTCCGACGTTATCCGCAATCATCCGAGCGACGTGGTGGGCCTGCAGGAGGCGCTGCGTTTTCAGATGGACTCGATTCGCGAAGACCTGCCCGTGTACGGTGAGATCGGCGTCGCTCGTGAGGACGGCAATAACGAAGGCGAGTACTCATCCTTACTCTATCGCACGGACCGCTTCGGCGTGGGCGAGTCAGGGACATTCTGGTTCTCCGATACCCCTGAGGTCGCTGGCTCGAATACCTGGGGCAACGCCTGTGTCCGCATCTGCTCATGGGCCAGGCTCATTGAGACGAAAACGGGCAAAGCGTTCTATATTTTCAACCTTCACCTGGACCACGTTTCGCAGCCTTCCAGGGAAAAAAGTGCCGTCCTGCTTGCCGAACGCATCCGGAACAGAAGGTATAAAGAACCGTACGTAGTGACGGGCGATTTTAACACCGGCGAAGACAATCCTGTGATAAAGTATCTCAAGGGCGATATCGCTGTCGAGGGCCCGGACGGGATTAAAGCGAAAACGCCGGTCCCCATGGTTGATACGTTCCGAGTCCTGCATCCGGATGCTAAGGATGTAAAGAGTGCACATGCATTCAAGGGGATTCGTCAGGGTAATAAAATCGACTACGTATTTGTTCCGTCGGGTACAAAAGTTCTCGAAGCACAAATTCTGTACGACAACGTTGACGGGCGCTATCCTTCCGACCATTACCCGGTTGACGCCCGGTTTCGTCTGCCAGTAACCGGTGGCCGCTGAGCGTACCGATTACCGGCTGGATCGCGAAAACTTTTTAGCGGACCATCCGGAACCCGGTTTGTACCTCAAACAGGTTGCGATAGCTTGCCGGGTGGTATAGTTTGAAATCGATCGCGCGGATGTATTCTTCGGGCCCGCAGTGACGAACGTTTTCAATCAGCGAGGAAATCTGCTTCTGCGAGCGAAAGGCTCCGATCGCTTTGAGTTTGTTCTCAAGATACGAAATCGGCGTTCGCATCCGCAGCGTCGGCTGTTCGGCAAAATCGCAATAGACTGCATAGGTGTTGACGTAGGGCACTTTTTCCAGATGCTCGCCCAGTTCCGGCCAGATATTGCCCGCGGAATGGAACAAACTGATTAGAAACTCGTCGTAAACGATACGATGGTCGGGATGCAGATCATTCCAGGTCGGCAGGAAACATTGCGTCGGCTTTATCATTCGCAGATGATGCGTGAAGGCATTCTGCAGGCCGGTAAAACCGCTGATGGCTACGGGATCGTCGCCGGCTGCCGGGCGCCGGCCGCGATGATTACTTAGCTGGCAATCCGGGAAGCCGAGCCAGATGATATTCTTCTTCGGCACGCCAAGGCTCTGGTAGCATTCGAAACTTTCGTTGCGCCTGATTTCGGCGATGCTGTCTTTCTCTTCGAGGCTGCAATAGCCCATGCTGCCGTCGGTGACGATGAGGATATGGACAGGGACTTTTTCCCGCCTGGCGAGCTGGATGAGAAGACCCGCTCCCAGAACCGCATCGTCATCGTGCGGGCTTATCATCAGGAGCCGTTCTTTTTTACCTTGCCAGTGTCGCGAAACATCGGCAAGCTTCGAGCCGGTTCTTCGTTCGTTTCCGACTAAACGTACAAATTCAAATTTATCTTGCATTCTTTTGTACTCACAGTTAGATTTGAAAGTTAATCATATAAAGCAGTGCAACAACTGACTATAAATTTCTTAAACAAGGATGTTACAAGAATGGATATTATAGGCAGCTTCAGGAATAAAGCAAGAGGAAAGAATCTGTCGGTTGTTTTGCCGGAGGGCAGAGACGAGCGAATCATTCAGGCAGCACGGATACTTAAGGACGAAGATATTGCCCGGCCGATTGTGCTCGGACAACCAGAACAGATCGAAGCGGCGATAGAAAAAGCCGGCGTCAATCTTAACGGCATCGAGACTATAAATCCTAAAGAAAGCGATAAGCTCGAGTTTTACGCGGAAAGATACAGCGACCAAAGGGAAGGGATCTCCGTAGACGTAGCAAGACGCATCGTCGTCAAGCCGTTGTTCTATGGGGGCATGATGGTGGCGTGCGGCGATGCCGACACAGCCGTGGGCGGGGTTGCCAGCGCGACCGCAACCCTGATTCAGGCGGGCGTCTTAACCGTCGGTTTGGTTCCCGGCATAAAAACTCCTTCCAGCTACTTTCTTATGGTGATACCTAAATTCCTCGGTGAAAATGACAAACCATTTATTTATGCCGACTGCGCCGTCAATGTCGATCCGAACGCCGAGCAATTGGCGGATATCGCCCTGGCTTCAGCCGTAAGTGCGAGAAGAATCCTGGGCCAGGAGCCTCGGATTGCTTTACTGTCATTCTCCACAAAGGGCAGTGGTGCCGGCGCGAGTGTGGACAAGGTCAGGGAGGCTCTGCAAATAGCGAGGCAGCGTGAGCCCGGCCTGGCTATTGACGGGGAATTTCAGGCCGACTCTGCTATCGTACCCAGGGTGGCCGCAAAGAAAGTAAAAGAAGCAAGTGCCGTTGCAGGAGAGGCCAATGTTATCATTTTCCCCGACCTGAACTCGGGAAACATCGCCTATAAGCTAACGCAGTACATGGCCAACGCCCAGGCCATCGGGCCGTTCCTGCAGGGATTTGCAAAACCCATAACGGACCTTTCGAGAGGTGCAACTGTAGATGACATCGTCGCAACGGTGATACTCACTTTGGGTCAATTGCTGGAAGATACAATGTTTGTATAAAAAACAGAAGCAGAGGATGTTTGAAAGGACAGTACCGAAAATGAAAGTACTCGTTATCAACGCAGGCAGTTCGTCGGTCAAGTATCACTTATATCAGATGCCGCAAGCGGAGATTCTCGCCGGAGGGTTCGTCGAGAGAATCGGAGAAGATATCTCCGAACTTTCCCACTTTTATAACGGCAAAAACCACACGGCACCGGCAAAAATCGAAAGTGTCGAAGAGGCGATGGAACTTATACTTCAGACACTTGCAGACGAGCAGGTTGGAGTTTTGCAGGACATATCCGAGATCGATGCCGTCGGCCACAGGGTAGTTCACGGGGGTGAAGAATTTACCGGTTCGGTAATAATCGACGAAGATGTCATAGCCTCGATCGAGAAATTTGCGGACCTTGCTCCCCTGCATAATCCGCCGAATCTTGCAGGCATCCGAGCGGCCCAGCGTCATCTTCCGAATACGCCGCAGATCGCCTGCTTCGATACGGCATTTCATGCTACGATACCAAAAGTGGCCTATATGTATGCGCTACCCTATGAGCTTTATGAGAAGTACGGTATCCGAAGATACGGCTTCCACGGAATCTCGCACAGGTATGTTGCCAGGCGTGCCGCCGCTATCATGGGCAGGGGAAAATACGATATCAACGCTATTACCTGCCATCTCGGCAACGGATGCTCCATTACCGCCGTGAAAAATGGCAGGTCAATCGATACCTCAATGGGGCTGACGCCGTTGGAAGGTGTGCCGATGGGAACGCGTTCAGGTGACCTTGATCCGGCGATTCTCTTCTATCTCGCTGATAAAGGCTACAGCGCGGAAGCTTTAAAAATACTTTGCAACACAAAGAGCGGCCTGCTCGGCATCTCGGGCGTCTCGAATGATGTGAGGAACCTCGAAGAATTGGCAGGAAAAGGTCATGCCCGGGCGCAGCTTGCGATCGATGTTTTCTGCTATCGCATCAAGAAGTACATCGGCGCGTATGCCGCTGTTCTGGATACCGTCGACGCGGTGGTCTTCACCGGCGGCATCGGGGAAAATTCTGTCTTTATGCGCGAAAAGATATGTAACGCTGTTACTCAAATAGGGGTGCAGCTTGACTTGGCGGCAAATAAAACAGCAATAGAAAAAGAGGCTCAGATAAGCACTAAAGACAGCCAAGTCAAAGTTTTCGTCATTCCCACAAATGAACAGGCCGCCATAGCTAACGATACTTATGAAATCGCGAGGCGGCAGACGACCAATTGTTCCGAAGAGGCAATGGCATCCGTACAGGGTAATCCTGCGTAGATGATTTCAAATTGCTTACAACGGCTCTGTCCGGGGAATTATTTCAGCCTGCCCTGTTGTTTGGTGTGTCGGGCCAGGGCGGCGGCGCCGATAATACCGGTATCTTCTCCGAGAGTGGCGAAGCATATCTCGACCGTCTCTTTTTTCAATGTCCAGATATGCTCGTCAAAGAAATCCTGTATTCGGTTCAGCAAAGCATCGCCGGCGGCAATCATTCCCCCGGTAAAAATTATTCGCTTGGGTTCGGTTGTATGCAACATGTTTATGCATGTAATCGCGAGGGCTTTTGCGGTTCCGTCGGTGATCTCTTTGGCCAGTTTGTCTCCGGCTGCTAAATGCGTGTAAACGTCCTTGCTGGTTATCTTGCCCTTTTCTTCGAGTACTTTCTGAAGGCTGGATTCGGCTCCTGCTTCAAGGGCCTCGGTCGCCCTTCTTGCCGTCGAGTCGGCCGATGCGTACGCTTCGACACAACCCTTCTGGCCGCAGTTGCATGACCTGCCGTCCGGGTGTATGATCATGTGTCCCAATTCGGCTCCGTTTTCGTCGCACCCGTGCAGCAATTCGCCGTCGCTGACAATACCGCCGCCGATTCCTGTGCCGAGCGTAAAGAAGACAATATCTTTGACGCCTTTGCCTGCCCCGGCGGTATACTCGCCCCAGCAGGCCACGTTTGCGTCGTTATCGAAGACAACGGGCGCCCCGAGCTTTTCGTTTAGCATCCGGCAGATAGGAACGTTTTTGAATTTCGGCATGTTCGTGGAACGGATAATGATGCCCTCGCTGTATTTGGCCGGTCCGGGAGTTCCGATACCGATAGCGACAACATCCTGCAGAGAAAGCCCTGCTTCGGCAATAAGTTCTTCGACGGTCTGGGCCATATTGCTAATGACAATCTCCGGCCCCATATCCGCGTTGGTGGTGATCGATGTCTTGCAGATCAGCTTCAGTTCGGAATCAAACAAGCCAATCTTGATGTTCGTTCCGCCCACGTCAATTCCAACATATGTTTCATTCATTTCTCGTTCCTTTTGATGAAAAATTAAAGATCAAAGTGCAAAATGCAAAATTAAGGAAGCCCCCTTAGGGGTTCATGATTTTTTATTTTTCACATTTTCATTAATCCGGATAGCCGTCGGGGTTGTTGTTGTACCATTGCCATGCCGTGGAGACCATTTCCTCCAAATGAGGTATTTCGATTTTCCAGCCCAGTTCTTTCCTGGCTTTTGTGGCGTCGGCGGTCAATCTTGGCGGATCGCCGGGGCGACGGCTTACTTCGGTTACCTTAAAATCCTTTCCTGAGACCTTCTTAACTGTTTCAATCACCTCTCTGACCGAATGACCCTTTTCATTGCCCAGGTTGCAAATCAGCTCTCTTTCGGTTTGCAGCTTGTTCAGAGCCAGCAGATGCGCCCGGCACAAATCGTCTATATGGATATAATCTCGGATACATGTTCCATCGGGTGTATCGTAGTCGGCTCCGTAAATTTTTATATCGTCGCGTTTTCCCATGGCGGCCTGGATTGTCAGCGGAATCAGATGGGATTCTGGCCGATGATCCTCACCTATGGTGGCATTATTGCCGGCACCGCAGGCGTTGAAATATCTAAGCGCCGCATATGCAAGTTTTCCCGTTCGGCTTTGGTAGTGGCACATTCTTTCGACAGCCAGCTTCGTTTGGCCGTAGGGATTAATCGGTTCGGTTGGCGAATCTTCTGCGATTGGTACGTTTTCAGGAATACCATAGACCGCCGCCGTGCTGCTGAAGACGAATTTCTCCACGCCGACGGTTTCCATTGCCGAGAGCAGATTTTCCGTAGAGCAAAGATTGTTGCTGTAAAATTTGAGAGGCATCTGGACCGATTCGCCGACTTCAATAAATGCGGCGAAGTGCATGACCGCTTCTATGCTGTATTTTTCGAGCGTTTCGACGAGCAGCCGGCTGTCGGCTAAATCGCCTTCGACAAATTCAGTTTCTCCGATCGCCGATTTATGACCTTTGCTCAGATTGTCGAAGACGACCGGCTCGTGTCCACTGGCCGCCAGCTTTGCCGTCATGTTGCTGCCTATATACCCTGCTCCGCCGCAAACCAGCACTATCATGTTTGGTTCTCCGTAATTTGTGACTGGTGGTTCGATAGCCGTACGATTCCTGTTTCAATCCGCTTCAAAATCTTCGCTTCAAGCTGCTTGTCACTGCCCAGGTCGATCCAGGCCATCTCTTCCTGCTGCTCGGGATTAAGTTTCAGTCTCTGCAATGTTGAGTCGCTTTGCGAGAACATCCCATAGACCCTGGTGCTGCTGCTGTCCTGTCGCTCGGGCAGCGAGAGCCTTTGGGCCTGCACATTGCAGTCGATACGCAGTTCCTGGCCTTGTTGGCTTATGTCTAATGTCGCGGTTCTGCGGATGGTGTGAAGGTTTGCAGCAAGGGCATTGTCGGCCCCTGCGTTATCACTCCTCCAGAATTCGAAAAATTGCGCCCCCGGCAGCGGTCTGGTTCGAATCAAGCCGCTGTCGAAATCGGCCTTATCGATCGTAAAGTACATCCTGGCCAGCACTTCCTTGGCGACCTCCATCAAATCGGCCGTGCCGATGCCCTGGTCCTGCTCGACATAAAGGGCGCTGCCTTGCACCTTCACCCTGAGCGGAGTCGAATTCTGCTGCGTACAACCTGCCGCCATGAGCGCACACATCATAAGTGTATACTTGCACAAGCGATATGTGCTCCTGCGTTCTTGTTTTTTTTCATTCTTCTGCATATGCTTATCCGTAAGCTTAGCCTACAATTTTACTGATGTCAATGAGGTACATTTGCCGACCGTTACCGGCGTGGGGCGAGTCGATGATGACGTTTTGGCCGTCGGGGCTGAATCGCGGGTGCGTATCGCAGCGCCATTCGCCTTTATACTCAGCCGGCTGATAAAAATGCCCGAGCGGCGAAGTTTTGTCGGTCGCTATGTTGTAAAGATAGACGTTTTGATTTCGATCTTTGTCCGGATAGGCATCGTTGAGGATCCACTTATTGCCGGGCAGGTAGGTGCAGTGGCCGTTTCTTGTCATTATGCCTTTGCCGACGATTTCGACCATGTCCGTGCCGTCCTCATAGAGATAGAACGCATCATCGTGCGAAGGGTGCCATGCCCAGGCTAAAATGTGCCCCGGATCGCGCCAGATGAAATGCGATGTTTTACCGTAAGGATCGACGATGTGAATATCCGTCCCATCGGAATTGGCGGTGAGCATTCTCGTGCCGAAACTGCGCAGGCCCGTTACCCGCCAGCGATGCAGGAAGATAAATCGAGAGCCGTCCGTATTAAACAACAGGTGGTTGAAGTAGTGCTTGGCGTCCTTTGGATCGCCGGGGATTTGGCCGAATCCGGCTATGTCGGCGAGGGAAATTATCAATTCCCGGCCGCCCGTATCAAGGTCGACTCTAAAGATGCCGGAATCCTTTGGAGCCGCAGTGTCTTTGTGCGGATCGGGCAGGCCGGCGTAACCGTATCCGGGTCGCATGTCCTGAACCCGCCGGAAATCCGGCGCCACAGCAGTTCGGCCATCGGGGCTGACGGTATAAATCGGGTACGGCAGAGTTCGTCTCCTGCCGCTGTGAACGTTAAGTATGTGGCATACGAACCGGTCGTCCTGCCGGTCGTTCCATATAATCTCGTCTTTCGAGCCGGGACGCCACTGGAGCATACAGCCCTGCTGCCAGCACCACGCGCTGCTTTGGCCCAGTTCGGTCCACCGGTCGGCGTTTTTCAGATCGATCATCCCGATTTTAATGACGTCATCAGCTTTGGGGCTGCGATGCTCGAAGTCAACTTCCATCCCGAGCGCGTATCGGCCTGCCGGATCGAATTGCAGTTTGTCGTAGTAGCTGAACCAGTGGAATTTCGGACCCTGTGTGATAGCCCGAACGGCAGGCAGGCTCTGAAATTTCGATTTTCGATTTTCGATTTTCGATTCAGTTGAGCCGCCCAATGCTAAGCTGACAAGGCCCGGTAATGTCAGTGAGCCGATGGCCGTTCTTCGCATGAATTCTCGACGATTAAGTTCGATATTGTCCATGCGAGACAATTCTATTGCCTGAGGCATTGAATGCAAGCGCCAATTCGGGCGAGAAAAAATTCGACTTGCCAATTTTTCAGTCTGTTTTTCTTGTGGATTGCTATCTAAAGGATAGCCTGCTTTAATGCCGATGATGATATTTAAGCCGACTGCGTTTGGCGAATAGAAAGTTATCTTCGGTGCCCCTTTTCATGGGTTCCGAGTTATGAGTAATTAGAAATGCTCTCGATGCAGAGACAATCTATTGGCGAAAAATTGCTGGCTTTACCCCTGGGGCAGGAGGTCAAAAACTTCCTTAGTTATCTGACTGTAGAGGCCGGTTTGTCCGAGAACACCATTCTGGCCTATGGCCGGGACCTTAAGAGTTTTCTGGAACACTGTAAATCCAACAATATCAAGCACCTGTCTCAAATCAAGCCGACAATAATTCAGGACTATCTTCGAATCATTACTCAGGAACAAAAAGGCGAAAGTTCGATTAAGCGGGGGCTTGTGGCTATCAGGATGTTCCTGCGATACTCCAAACTTATGGGTTTTGTCGAAGATGACTTTACGGCAATCCTCGAAAGCCCGAAAATCTGGCAGAGATTACCCAGTATTTGCAGCAAGCAGCAGGTTGTCAATCTGCTGAATACCCCCAGTCCCGATGAGCCGTTCTATCTTCGCGACAAGGCGATGCTTGAATTGCTATATGCAACCGGAATAAGGGCCAGCGAGCTTGCAGGCCTGAAGATTCCGGACCTAAATCTTGATATAGCCTACCTACGATGCCTCGGCAAAGGTAACAGGGAGCGTATTGTCCCGATTGGCAAAGTTGCCATCGAAGCTACGGTTGAGTACCTGGCTAAGCTCCGGCCTATGTTGGACAAGCCGTTTAGTGACAATTTTCTGCTGCTTTCCCGAACAGGCCGGCCTATGAGTCGTATTGAAGTGTGGAGATTGGTTAAGAAATATGCGATGCGGGCAGGGATGCCCAGAAATTTAACCGCGCATACGTTGAGGCACTGCTTCGCAACGCACCTTCTTGCAGGAGGAGCGGATCTTCGAAGCATCCAGGAGATGCTTGGGCACGTGGATATCGCGACGACACAGATTTATACACATGTTGATCAGGAAAGGCTTAGAGAGATTCATAGAAAATTCCACCCAAGACCGTAGGTAAATTCTCTATTTTCTATTACTCACAATAAAATTGGTTGACTAAAAAAGTTTTCAATATTATTATATCGTAACGAACGGACAGAAACACGCAAAACAGGAACCGGCAGTTTCTTAAAGGCCATCTGAATGAGCGCAAAGCGTTTATATCTGGTTATATTGATGTTGGCAATAGGATTTCAGCAGGCCAGTATCGCCCAGGAAAAGCCGCCCGTACCTGCTCAAAGCACACCTGCAACCGTGGAACTCGATCCCCAGTTAAAAGTGAACAAGGATGCCTTGCTTAACGGATCTATAGACGCCGCAACTGTAATGTTATTCCACGACGATCCGAAAGCCCGGGAGATATTGCTTGATGCCTTGAAACAGAGTGAAAACAGTCCGGCGCGTATGGCGGTTTGTAAAGCGATGATTCAGGCAAGGGTATCGAAGAAGGCCGTTAAGAATGATCAGGGTTTTATCGAGCCGCTGCTTGGTGTTCTTGATACTAAAACCGATGCCGAAGCCCAGTTGGCTGCGGAGGCGACCCTGATTTTCGAGTACGAGAAAATAAGAGAATCGCTCGATAAGATATTTAAAGATCCTAACAAACCTGTCAAAACGAAAATAAATGCCATACATGCATTGAAACTTCGACTGGATATGATGGCGACCATTAGACTGATCGAGCTGGTCGATGACCCGGAGGAACAAATATCCGCTGAAGCTGAAAGTGCATTGCATTCTCTGGGCATACCGGTAGGGGAAGATGCCCAAACTCGCAAACAAAATATAGATGCAATTAAACAGCAAGGTCAGGTGGCGTTCCTGCGGACTCAGTTGATTCGCCAGGATGCTCAGATGCGCAAGGAGAAGGCTGCATTGGACTTGTGGCAGCGGCGCTATAAATCGGAATTGGACAAGAGGTATGAAAGCATAAGCGATGAAGCGGTCAGAGGAGAATTCTTAGCCACGTATTTAGTCGATACGGAAACGGTTGTGAGGTTGTGGGCCCTGGATAAGGCTTATAAGTGGCGGGTCGCACCGGGATCGAAGCTGCCCGAAAAACTCGGTCCCGTTCTAATTAAGCTGATTTCCGACGGCAACCGAGATGTCCGGCTGATAACCGCCGAGCTGCTGGCTTTGATGCCGAAGTTGAATTCAGCTTCCCCTCTGCTGGCACAGCTCGGTGCAGAACAGGACGACCAGGTCAAAACCAAGCTATTAGTTGCGCTCGGTGGAGCGTGTTCCAACGCTATTTTGTCCAATCCTAATGCCACAATCTCTCCTGAGATGAAAGAAATACGCAAGCAAACCCTGGAATGGGCGGCGAAATTTCTTTTTGAGGAGAATGTTGAAAAGGCCCGGAACGGTGCGGAAGTCATAAAGAAACTGCTCAACCGTGACGGATTAGAGCCGAAAGAGGTCGATAGATACCTTGGCTTGCTATCGGAGAGATATGACAAGCAAAAGGACAATCCCGACGGAACCCTAAGGGGGGAATTACTCAACGAAATGGCTGCTTTGTGTGCTCAGGACAGCACTTGCAGGCAAAAGGCGGCCCAGCTTTTTGAAAATTTATTTGTACAAGCTCTGCGCGATGAATCGAATTTCGTCCGCGAAGCGGCCGTAGATGGGCTAACTTATATTAACAAGACAAATGCTCTAAAACGGCTTAGAACTGATTTCATCAATGATCCCAGTATCACTCTAAAAAAGAAAATTATCGCCCTTGCTGATGAAGTCGGCGGCAAAGAAGACTTGAATTGGCTGTCGGAAAAAATCGGAGTAAACTCTGAAAGCGACCCGGCCTGGCAGGCTATGCTGAAGATATTCACTGGCTCCGATACCGGTGTCCTGAAAGAATGGATGGACAAACTTGCCGTACAGAATAGCAAAATCAAGTTGTCCGATGAGCAAAAAATCGATTTCCTTGAGATAGCGGAAAATGCGAAGGGCAATAGCGAATACATGCCGGAGATACGTCAGAAATTAGCCGGTCTGTATCATAAAACGGGTCAATATGAACAAGCCGAAGGCTATTTGAGCATTCTATATGAAATGGCCCAGACGCCGGAAGGTAAAAAGGCGATTTTGCCGAACCTTTTGGATTCATGCCTGAAAGGGGCAAAGCCGGAGCGTACTGCCGAGTTGGTGAAGAATTGTCTGACGCAAGGAGACTTGGATCCTAACAGTATTGTTGTGCAGTCGATTGACAATTACTTAAACAAACCACCGGTCGGAGCTGATCCGAATGAAGTTCTTAAAGTATTAATGGCTATAAAAGTTCCGCAAGGCAGACCACAATGGAACCAGCAGCTTGAGAGCTGGACAGATCTCCTGGGCAAAGCTGAAGAGCCGGCCAAACCAAATCAGCAGAGTAGTTAGCTGGAAGTAATCACTTGTTTTTCAATATTTTCTGCCTCGAATGAGGCCATTCGCAAAGTGTGCATTAACAGGTACAAGCGAGCCCGTACTGTCCTTGCATACGATCAAGAATAATAAGCTGTGTAACTATAGATAAGTGCTTTTAATAGAAGATGATACATGGCCGGAGGGAAATAGATTTTCCGCATTTTTGTCCGTTCGTCTTTGTATGAAGATTTCGTGGATATTCTTGTATGGCAGCATACCTTACAACCGACAAGGCTTGGGTTTAAAGTACCCCTGAAAGCTTTAGCAATAAATCGGCAGTTTTGGTATTGACTGGTTACATTAAGGCTGATTATAATCGTGTGGTTTGTGAAGTTTGGAGGTTTTTTTATGATTAACAGTAAAATACTCGTAGTATCGTTAGCGGTTTTCAGTATCGTTTCTTTTCTCGCCGTGGATTTATGCTTAGGCGGCATGGATAACGATGGTTGGAAAGCGTCTCCTGAATTAGTTGCTAAGCTTACGAAAAGCCGTTCCGAGGCTAATTATGACGAGCAGAAGGTCCCGGAATACACTTTGCCTGACCCGCTGGTGATGTCGGATGGGACGAAGGTGAGCGATGCCAAGACCTGGCGTGACAAACGCCGGCCGGAGGTGCTCGAACTGTTCCGAACTCACGTTTATGGTCGCTCGCCGATCGAACGGCCACAGGATATGGCCTTCAAGGTTTTCGACCATGAGCGACGGGCGCTTGGCGGTCTGGCCACGCGTAAGCAAGTGGCAGTCAGCTTTACCGGAAAGCCGGATGGGCCTGGGATGGATATCCTGATATACTTGCCAAATGACAGGAAAAAGCCCATTTCCACCTTTGTTATCTTGAATTTCGGCGGCAACCATACGATTCATGCTGATCCGGCTATCAAGCTGTCAGACAGTTGGATGCGCCAGGGATCCGGAATCGTGAACAATCGTGCCGCGGCGGACTCCAGAGGCAAAGCCTCATCGCGGTTTCCAGTCGAAGAGATCCTGAAGCGAGGTTACGGTCTGGCGACAATCTACTATGGAGATATAGATCCGGACTTTCACGATGGCTTTAAAAATGGAGTACACCCCGCCTTTGACAAACTTCAAGAAGGAAAAAGGGCGTCCGATGCGTGGGGTTCTATCGGTGCCTGGGCGTGGGGTCTGAGTCGGGCCATGGACTATTTTGAGACTGACGCCGACATTAACCACAAACACGTAATTGTCCTCGGGCATTCGCGTCTGGGCAAGACGTCTCTTTGGGCCGGTGTTCGGGATGAGCGGTTCGCAATTGTGATTTCGAATGACTCCGGCTGCGGCGGGGCGGCTCTGAGCCGTCGGCGGTTCGGCGAAACCGTAGGGCGCATCAATACGAGCTTTCCGCACTGGTTCTGCGAGAATTTCAAGAAATACAACGGCAAAGAAGACGATCTGCCTGTCGATCAACACATGCTTATCGCTCTGATCGCGCCGCGTCCGGTGTACGTAACCAGTGCAGACCAGGACTTGTGGGCCGATCCGCACGGTGAGTTTCTGTCGTGCAAGCATGCCGATCCCGTTTATCGCCTGCTGGGCCTCGACGGATTGGGAGTTGACAGAATGCCCGGCCTCGATAGGCCTGTAAATAAAGGCTCGATCGGCTACCATGTCCGTTCCGGTGGGCATGATCTGACCGAGTATGACTGGCAGCAGTTTATGAATTTCGCTGATGCGCATTTTGCGACATCAGGCTGGGTCAAGAACTGAAGTTCTTTTTCTGATCTATTTTGAGCAACTTCACCTTTTTGCCGTATTTAAGCTTTGTTAATACATTTTTATATAAATAAGCAGAAACAATTAATATATTTTTCACTTTTTTCACTTTTTTTCATTTTTATGTTTGCATTTTCACGACCATTAGGATAGTTTACGTGGTTTATATTAATAATCTGTTGAAAATAATTAGTTTCTGCGCACTTTCTTCAGGCAAGATGAGCAGAAATAAGGTATCTTTCTTTATATTTATCGGTTTTTACCGGATATGAGGGTGGTATTTGACTCGGTTCGCCGCGGCGAGTGTCGGTTGGTGGATTGGGTTTTGCTGCTAGCTCAGTGGTAGAGCGCGTCCTTGGTAAGGACGAGGTCATGGGTTCAAGCCCCATCAGCAGCTAAATGCAAGTGGTCAAGCCAAGATAGCTTGTCCGGCACCAAAAGCCATTAGCCAAAGCTTTTTGGATGCATGGAAATCAGTTATCCTGGCTGTGAGTTAATTATAACGGTTGAAAGCAGTTTTGATTAAAACAGGGCAGTAATGAAATACTAACCCAGCACATTGGAGGTTTATATTAAGATGGCTAAGGCGGTATTTGAACGGACAAAACCACATATTAATATTGGAACTATTGGTCATATCGATCACGGCAAAACAACGTTGACGGCTGCAATAACAATGCGGCTGGCGCATAAGGCCGGCCACGGCAATGTTAAAAAGTTCGAAGACATCGACAATGCCCCGGAAGAGAGAGAGCGCGGCGTTACAATAAATACTGCGCACATTGAGTATGAGACGGCAAAACGTCATTACGCTCATGTCGATTGTCCGGGCCACGCCGACTACATCAAGAACATGATTACCGGAGCAGCCCAGATGGACGGGGCTATTTTGGTGGTGGCCGCCAGCGATGGCCCGATGCCCCAGACTCGCGAGCATATCCTTCTCGCCCGTCAGGTTAATGTGCCGTATATTGTGGTCTTTCTGAACAAGGTGGACCAGGTCGATGATCAGGAACTGATCGATTTGGTCGAACTCGAGACAAGAGATTTGTTGAACAAGTATGAATTCCCGGGCGACGACATCCCTATTATCAGGGGATCGGCCCTGGCGGCAATGCAATGCGAAGGCAAAGATGATGAGGCCTGCAAGTGCATTGACGAGCTAATGGCGTCAGTCGATGATTACTTTCCGATTCCTGAGCGTGAAGTTGACAAGCCGTTCCTCATGCCGATCGAGGATGTTTTCAGTATTAAAGGCCGTGGTACGGTCGGTACAGGCAGGGCTGAGCGCGGTATAGTCCATACCGGCGATGAGGTCGAAATCGTTGGGCTTGCAGATGCAGTACGCAAGACAGTTGTTACCGGGGTGGAGATGTTTAATAAGACGCTCAATGAAGGTCAGGCCGGCGATAACATTGGTTTGCTGTTAAGAGGCGTTGAAAAGAAGGATTTGGAACGTGGACAGGTTATCGCTGCACCCCGCAGTATTACACCACATACCAGGTTTCATTCTGAAGTCTATGTTCTAAGCAAGGAGGAAGGCGGTCGCCATACGCCGTTCTTCTCAGGATACAAGCCACAATTTTACTTCAGAACTACCGATATAACCGGTTCTGTTCACGCGTTAATGAGCAGGGATGGCAAGACTGCAGAAATGTGTATGCCCGGTGATAACATTGCGATGGACGTGGAGATTATTAGCCCAATCGCTATGGAAGAAGGCCTTCGCTTTGCGATTCGTGAGGGTGGCCGGACAGTTGGGGCTGGTGTAGTAACGAAGATCATTACATAAAATATATCTGAATAACTATCTGGAATCTGTGTGCGTCAAAAAAGGGTGCTAATAGTCAGCCAAACGTATCCAGGCGAGTAACTGAATGGTAACCAGATAATTCTTGAGTAATTGGCCCTGCTTGGTTGGGACGAATCTTATGGCTAAAAAAAAGAGTAAAAGGGAGTATGTCTGGCTTGAATGTAGCGAGTGCAGCAACAGAAACTATCGCACAAGTGTCAGTGTGGCAGAAGGTACGCCCAAGATAAAACTGAAAAAATTCTGCAAAAACGAACGTAAGCATACTGTTCACAAGATACGACGCAAGTAATCGAATATAGATGAGTACATATTTTGGCGTTTAAGCAATTGCAGATAATCAACAAAAAATGACATTGAATAGGCCAGTAGCTCAATTGGCAGAGCGTCGGTCTCCAAAACCGAAGGTTGGGGGTTCGATTCCCTCCTGGCCTGTTTTGAAGAATGAGGCGAGAAATGAGAGACTGGTAAATTCGCTTCTGTTAGTTATATGAGGTCGATATGGTTTTTGATATTTACAAACGTGGTCAGGGCAAATATACAAGGCTCTGCAGTGCTTTTGGTATAGCTATAATTGCAGGATTAGGTTGCTTGCAGCTATACAAGAAATTGCAGGCCGGCGACTTGGGTTTGTGGGTCGAGACTATGGTACCTGCCGGTTTGTTTGTTATCCTGGCTGTTTTGATTTTCTGGCTTTCCAATAAACCGTCTCTCGCTAATTTTATGATCGCCGCTGAAGGCGAAATGAAAAAGGTTAGCTGGTCAAGCAGGCAGGAAATAGCGGTATCGACATCTGTTGTTATTTTTGTTGTGATTACTATGTCGGTACTTCTTGGAACCACAGATATTGGCTTTAGAACGTTCTTTAGCTGGCTCCTGAGCTAATTATCGTATCTCGAAAGAGATATAGTATAAGGTGTTAATATGCAGTGGTACGTTTTACGAGTTGCGTCGAATAAAGAAGTGCAAGTCAAAGAAGCGCTAACGCAGAAGGTCGAGAAGGAAGGCTTGACGGATATTATTGGTAGAATCGAGGTTCCTATTGACAGGATTAAACGTATCCGCGGCAGTAAACAGATGGTGCAGACAAAACCCAAGTATCGCGGCTATGTTTTTATGGAGATGGAGTCGATGGAGGATGGCAGGGTCCCGGAAAAGGCCTGGTTTATGATCAAGGGGACATCTGGCGTTGGAGACTTTATTGGCACAGAGGGATTTCCAACCGCGATGCGGGATACCGAGGTGGCAAAGATGCTTGATGAGGCTGACAAGGCCGATGCTGCACCAAGTATCAGAGTCGAGTTTAATAAGGGTGATATGATAAAGATCAGAGAAGGAGCGTTTGAAAACGTTGAAGGCGTAGTCGATTCGATCGATTCTGAGCGAGGGATTGTTAAGGTAATTGTTTCGATTTTCGGCCGAAGTACGCCGCTGGACATTGAGTATTGGCAGATTGAAAAAGCGTGATTCATAGTTCAGTCCTTAATAAATAGAGCAAGAGATACGAGATTATGGCGAAAGCAATAAAAGTAAAAATTAAATTGCAGGCAAAGGGCGGCCAGGCAACGCCGGCCCCCCCGGTAGGCCCTGCATTAGGTCAACACGGTGTAAATATAGGTCAGTTCGTTTCGCAATTCAACGAGCGGACGAAAAGCCTGAACGGAATGATCGTACCGGTCGTAATAACCGTTTTTGTGGACAAAAGTTTCACTTTTGAAGTCAAGAGCCCTCCGGCGGCGGTGTTGCTGAAACAGGCAGCCGAAGTCGCAAAGGGCAGCGGCGTCCCGAATAAGGAGAAAGTCGGAAAAGTCAGCGCCGAGCAAGTGCGCAAAATCGCTGAGACCAAGTTCAAGGATTTAAACGCATACGACTTGGATCAGGCCGAAAAAATTATAAAAGGTACCGCCCGAAGTATGGGTGTGGAGATAATTGATTAGTAAAGAACTTGTACATAATACGAGATATGAGCTATGCGAGTTAGAAGTAAAAGATACAAACAAGAATCGGGGCAACTAAACAAAGAGGCCATGAGCTTAACCGAGGCCGTCGAAAAAGTCAAGTCGTTCAAGTCTGTGAAATTTGATCAGAGCATTGAATGCGTGCTGAATTTAGGCATTGATCCTAAGCAGGCAGACCAGTTGGTCCGGGGCTCAATATCCCTGCCTAACGGGATAGGTAAGCAGAAAAAGGTCATCGCTTTCTGTGAAGGAGAGGATATCGAGGCGGCACAAAAAGCCGGTGCCGTTGAAGCAGGCTGCGACGAGCTGATAAAAAAAGTTACGGATGGCTGGTTGGACTTCGATGTGGCTATCGCCTCACCAAAAGTAATGGGTAAAGTAGGCAAGCTCGGCCGTGTGCTCGGACCACAGGGGAAGATGCCTTCGCCCAAAAACGGCACTGTCACTATGGGTGTTGCAAGCGCAGTAGCCGAATTCGCAGCAGGCAAGGTAGAATATAGAAATGATTCCGGCGGCAATGTCCATGTAGTAATTGGAAAGCAGAGCTTCGAAACTGCAAAGCTGGTTGAAAATGCCGAGGCGTTTATTTCGCACATAAAGAAGATCAAGCCGTCTGCGGCAAAAGGTTCATACATCAATAAAATATGCTTATCTGCGACAATGAGCCCCGGCATAACAGTCGAGTATTGATTACTTATTACAGATTACTGATTGCTGAATTTTTAAGTTGTCGACAACACAGAGCTAAATGCGGGAAACAAAACATGAGCAAGTACGTAAAAGAATTATTACAGTCAGAACTGGAAAAGAAAATTGTCAATGAAAACATCAAAGATTTTTTGATTGTTAACACGAAAGGGGTCGGGGGAGTTGACAATAATGTAATGCGCGGTGAGCTTAAAGAAAAAGGCATCGGATTATCAGTAGTTAAGAACACTCTGTTCAAAAGAGCATTGTCCAATCAAAAGATGGAACAGGGGGCGTCGCTTTTAAGCGGCCCCTGCACTATTGCCTATGGTGGTGACAGTATCGTTGACGTTGCGAAAGAGATGGTCGCGTGGATTAAAAAGGTTCCAAAGATGGAGATTAAGGGGGCCTATCTCGACGGTTCGGCCTTAGACGCCGTGGCGGCGGGGGAACTTTCAAAGATGCCGACGCGAGCAGAATTGCTTGGCGAAATTGTTAACTTGTCACAGTCGGTTGCGGGCAGATTGGTTTCAATCATTGGCGCACCTGCCGGAGTAATTGCGGGTTGCGTAGAGAAGATCGCAGAATCAAGCGAGAAACAAGCGGCTTAAAACGAAATACGAAATTGTCTGTGTGGCTGTCCCTGTTTTTAAAAGGGGGTTAAACGGAACGGCGTAGTTTCGGCTACCACCGGGCATTAGAGATATAGGAGTTCATAGAAATGTCAGAAGAACAAGCGAAGGAAACTACAGAAACAGTAGAAGCAAAAGAGACAAAGAATTGGAGCAGTGATATTAAGAAGCTGGGCGATAAAATAGTTGCCTTAACTTTGATGCAGGCCAAGGAGTTGGGTGACTATCTCAAGGAAGAATACGGTATCGAGCCGGCTGCCGGTGCCGCCGTTATGATGGCGGGACCTGCTTCGCAGGGCCAGGCCGATGAAGAAGAGGAGAAAACCAGTTTTGACGTAATCCTCAAAGAATTCGGCGAGAAGAAGATTCAGGTTATCAAGGAAGTAAGGGCTTTGACAGGGTTGGGATTGAAAGAAGCCAAGGATCTTGTTGATAACGCTCCCAAGCCGGTCAAGGAAGGCCTGAGCAAGGAAGATGCTGAAGCCGCTCGGGATAAGCTCGAAGCTGTGGGTGCGGTTGTCGAGATAGCGTAAATAGGAGCAGGACTATGCGCCTGCCTTTGTGGGATGCTTAAAGTTTGAGCCGTCAGGTAAAGTTACTCCTTCGGGGCAATTGGGGCATTTAATGCTGGAGATAAGTAATGCGTGAGATTATTGCAGGCCAAATCGCTCGTAATTTTGGCAAGGTAAACGACGCCGTTGAGATTCCGGACTTAGTGGCGATACAGAGAAACAGCTACGATAACTTCTTGCAGAAAGACGTGGCGCCGACGAAAAGAAAGTGTGTCGGACTTGAAGCTCTGTTTCAAGAGACGTTTCCAATCGAAAGCTATGACAAGAAAATGCTTTTGGAATACCTCTACTACGAACTGGAAAAGCCGCATTATACGCCTATTCAGTGCCGACAGTTACGGCTGACCTACGGCTACCCGTTGAAAATCTGGTGTAGATTGCGTACCAAGGAGGGCGAAGATCTGGCTGAGCAGGCAATGTATCTTGGTGAAATGCCTGTAATGATAGGCGGCGGTGAGTTCATTGTCAATGGAGCAATACGCGTTATAGTAAGCCAGTTGCACCGAAGCCCAGGCGTGGATTTTCTTATCGAGAGCAAAGAAGGCGATAGGGTCCTGCATGGCGGCAGAGTCATACCGGAAAGAGGCAGTTGGATAGAGATAGGTGTTTCAAATAAAGACACTTTGGTTGTTAGAATTGACCAGTCGAGCAAGATACCGGCAACCATTTTTCTCAGGGCAATGGATTCGGCATATGGTACTACAGAAGAAATCCTGCGCTTATTTTATCCGACAAAAGCGGTGTCGATTAATAAACTGACACCGACAATGTGGGTCGTCGGTTCGATCGTGGACGAAGAATCCGGTGAAATCATAGTCAAAGCCGGCGAGCAAATCAGCGATAAAGTCTCTTTAATACAAGCCGCGTATGAGACGCCCAAAGAGAAAGACGCTAAGAAGCAAACGAAAACCAAAAAGTCGAAGAAATCAATAGAGGTTATCGAAAATCCCCGAGATACTCTAATCTTAAACACCCTTACTGAGGATGATTGCCAAAGCCACGAACAGGCGCTGTTGAAGTTTTATATGAGATTGAGGCCCGGCAATCCACCCAATAAAGACAAGGCAAAAACATTTTTTGCGGAGAAATTTTTTGATTCGAATCGCTATCGTCTCGGCAAAGTTGGAAGATTCAGGATAAATCGGAAATTCGATCAGAACATCGACGAGAATGAGATGACTCTTCGACCTGAAGACTTCCTGAACACGATGAGGTACATCACAGGTTTACGCAACAATGAAGGCCATATTGACGATATCGACCATCTGGGCAACAGAAGGCTGCGTACAATCGACGAGCTCGCGGCTGATGAAATCAGAAAAGGGCTGCTTAAGCTGCGCAGGACTGTCCAGGAACGAATGAGTATGAAAAGAGACGCTGAGCAAACTTTGCGTATCGCAGATTTGGTGAATTCCAAGAGTGTCTCGAGCAGTATCAACTATTTCTTCGGTCGTGGCGAATTGAGCCAGGTTGTTGACCAAACTAATGCCTTGAGCCAGTTGACTCACGAGAGGCGCCTATCCGCTCTTGGGCCGGGCGGGCTTAATAGAAGGCGAGCCGGCTTTGAAGTTCGTGATGTTCACATAAGCCATTACGGCAGAATCTGCCCAATTGAAACTCCCGAAGGTACAAATATCGGCTTGATTGCATCGTTGGCAATATTTGCTACGATGGACGAATATGGATTTCTGTTTACGCCGTATAGTAAAGTCAAAAATGGCAAGGTTACCGACGAAGTGGAGTACCTGCGTGCCGATCAGGAGATGAAAGCAATATTTGCGCCTCCGAGCGCCGTTGACCGCAAGACCAACAAAATCACTAAAGGTTTCGTCCTTGCAAGAAAAAGCGGTGAATTGACAGAAGTCTACAGCGACGAAGTTGACTACGTCGATATTTCACCCAAACAAATTGTTGGGATTTCAGCTTCACTTATCCCGTTTCTGGAGCACGACGATGCGAACAGGGCCTTAATGGGTTCGAACATGCAGAGACAGGCTGTTCCGCTGCTAAGAACGGAGCCGCCTTTGGTTGGTACAGGCATGGAATCAGTCGTTGGCCAGAACTCAAGCATGGTCGTTCGTGCCAAAAACAGCGGCGTTGTTACTGCTGTCGACGCAACCAATATAGTTATTAACCAGACAGATGATTACAATCTCGCCAAATTTGTTGGTTTAAATGAAAGAACGTGTCTTAATCAAAAGCCGATAATTAAGCTTGGTGAGAAGGTTAAGGCAGGCCAGGTCATAGCGGACGGCGGAGGCACCTCCGA
>Ga0114918_10000687_pt1 | contig 29445 bp, 20 predicted proteins | sample LantaG_FD_87015 | JGI IMG/M metagenome (GOLD analysis project Ga0114918, IMG submission 87015) | Deep subsurface microbial communities from Baltic Sea to uncover new lineages of life (NeLLi) - Landsort_02402 metaG | ecosystem: Environmental > Aquatic > Marine > Oceanic > Sediment | place...
GCTCGCGGCGGAGGCGCCAAAGGCCGCGGAGGCGGCAAGAAGCGCGACGCCGCCTCCGCCGCTTTTCCTCCCCCCCCGGACTCGAAGCAGAGGAGCATCGCGGCGATATTTGGCAAGAGCGGCGGCGGCGAAAAGTGAATTCTGGAACTGGCTTTGTATTACTGAACTGAAGAAAAGAAAAGAAAGACGTGGATTTCCGGGGTGGTGTTGGAGCGAAGATCGCCGGCTGTATTTTCCTCGTCGCAAGAGAGAGAGGGACGTTTCTTTGCGCTTTGCCGCGCGTGCGGGGACCCCCCTTCTTTGGCTCCGATTCTGGTCCATGAGGGCAAAGGCTTTGCGCGCTCTGCGTCTGGGTCTGTTGGTTTTCCTCGCGGCGGGCCCTGCGAGCGGAGCAGCAACATCTCCTGATGATGCTTCGTCACCTGCGACGACGACGCCCACGTCGTCGGCATCTGCCGCTCCTCCCTCCTGCACGTTTGAATTGCCCCCGTGGTCCTGCGCTGTCCTCATCACGGGCAGCGCCCCCATTTCCTTCGAGGTCCGGTCGACCCTGGTCAGCAGTAGCGAGAAGCCGTGCACGCGGGAGAGCATCGAGTGAGTTTTTGACTGGTTGCCGTTTTCAACGCGAACTCTATTTTTTTAACCGTCCTCACGAAACCTCGGCCCTCACCCCCTCTCTCTCCTCTCCTCTCCTCTTTCCACCGCCGGCGACAGGGTCTGGTCGTCGTCACGGCAGCTCCCCGCCCGCAGCATTAACGGCGGTTTCGGAAGGAAGAGGAAGAGGAAGAATTCGAGGCGGAGCAGCAGCAGGAGGAGCCTGCAGGGCGCGACGACCTTCGTCTCGCAGCAGCAGCCCGGAGGCGAGGTCTCCGCGTGCGTCGAAGCGCCGAACTGCGTTCTCGGCTCCCCCTGGAGCCCCCCCTCCCCCGCCGCCGCCGCCGCCGCGAGCGACAGCGACGGCCTCAGAGACGCCCCCTCCCCTTCCTCCTCTTCCTCTCCCGCCCTCCCCGCTTCCTACGCGCGGCGGCGGGTGGTGATCCGGAACGCCTGCGGGGCGTCGGCCACCGTGGTCACGGGGGCGCTCTCGGAGGAGGCCAAGGCGGCACCCCCGGGGGCTGCCGCTGCCGCCGCGGGCCCTTCTCCGCCTCAGCGCTCCCCGGCGAAGCAGCAGCAGCAGCAGCAGCAGCGTTGGCCTCCCAGCAAGCCCGAGCTCAACCAGGGCGAGAGCTGCTGCTGCACTCACCCCTCCGCTCCCGGGGCGCCCCCGGCCTGCTGCTGCTCCGTCGGGGGGGCCTGCTGCGCGAGCCTGGCCGAGGCCGCCGCGGTCCGGGCGGCGGAGGCGGCGGCGCGGCGCGGCGGGGCCCTCCCGCTCTCCGGCGGCGCGTCGCCCGCCCCGCAGGCGCCGGCGCCATCGCCCTCTGCCGCCGGCAGCGGCCGCTGGCCCGGGCTCTGGTCCCTCGCGACCAACTGCAGCGCCGGCGACGGAGAAGGCAGAGGCGCCTCGTGCTCGGGGCTGCTCGCCGGGACGGTCCTGACGAGCGTCGTGTTTGCCGGGATGGTGCGCTCGAAGTCACAAATGCTTTGCATCGAAGAGGAGCGGGGGGGGAAAAACTCTCACTCTCGCCGCGTGTTTTTTCAAAAAATATACAACACTCTCCAAAACAGGCCGGGGCCCTCATCTGCGTGATACGCAATCGCCCCTCGCCGGAGCAGCTGGCAGAGGCCGCCCGCGCGAGGAGGATACACCAGCGCGGGGACGGAACGGAGACGGATGAAACCAACAACGAAAATTACTTTGGCGGCGCCGGCGGCGGCGCGAGCTCCGGCGACGACAGGAGGAGAAGAAGAGGGCCTTCTTCCCGCCGCGGCGGCCCTCCTCTCTCCGTCGCCCTCGTCCCCCTCCCCGTGAAGTCGCTCGCTGACGCGAGGGCCGAGGCGGCGGCGAAGGAGAAGGCGCCCCCTCCCTCGGGAGGACAGGGGAGGCCCGACAGCGCCTTCCGGGGAGAGCGGCCGCCGCCGCCGCCGTCGGGAGCAGCGGCGGCGTCCTCCTCTCTCTCTTCCGCGCCGCTCGAGCTGTGCCCGGTCTGCCTCGAGGCCGACGTCTCGCCCTCGGAGGCCGTCGTCTTCCCCTGCGGGCACGCGACGTGCCGCTCCTGCCACGCGGCGCTGCTGGGGGGCCCGCAGGACCCAGCGTTCTGCCCCTTGTGCAGGGCGCCGCTCAAGGGGGAGCTGCGGCGGCGGCGGCGGCGGGAAGGAGCTGCGGAGGAGGAGGAGGAAGAAGAAGCAGAAGCAGAAGAAGAAGAAGCAGAAGAAGAAGAACAAGGACGGCGGCAAGGAGCGCGAGGAACGGAGGAGACTCCGAGGCAGCGGCAGCGACAGGAGAGGCGAGAGAGGCGGAGCGGCGCCATCTCTGCTGCCCCTGCTGCTGCTGCTGCTGCTGCTGCTGCCCCTGCGGTTCCCCCAGAGCCTGCAGCACGTTCCGCCGCAGAGGAGGGGCGCGTTTGAACGTAGATAGAAAAAAATCACAGAAACATATTTTTCTTTTGCTTTTCTTGCTTTTTTTTCCCTCTCCGCGGAAAACTTCCCCCCCCCCCGAAGTCTGTCTTACAGTTCTCTCCACGCTACATTGTTCGCGAAATGCACCCGTGAAATAAACAGGGAAAGAAATAAACGTGATTCCAAGAAGGGGGGGGGGGGGGCTCTCCGTTTCTTCCTGGTGTTCTTTTACAGCTGCTCGGCGCGGTGACTCGGCGTCTCTCGACTGGCTTCGTTTCTAAACCTCAAACGTCTTTTTCAGGAAGCTCCGCAGCGCTCGGCGGCCCTTGACGGCTGCCACCGTCCCCGAGTTCGGCTCGACGCCGGACGACTTCATCTTCTTGAGGATCTCGAACCCTCGCTCGACGTCCCGCGAGCGGGAGGCGCAGGCCAGGAGGACGTTGAAGGCCCCAACGGTGGGTTCCAGACCGGCTGCGGCGCAGCGGTCGAGGGCGACGGCGGCGTCTCGCCAGCGCTTGGGCGAAGAAGAAGGAGAAGAGGAGGCCGAGTTCGAAGTCGAGGGCATTTCCGCCCCCCCTCCGTCGTCGCCGCCGCCGCTTCCGCCGCCGCCGCCGCCGCCGCCGCCGCCTCCCTCCAGCGCTGCCCTCAGCAGAGCGTCCATCGCCCCCTCCCCGGGCGCGCCCACCCCCTCCGGAGCCCCGGGGCCGAACAGCGCGTCGAACGCCGCTAGGGCAAGGTCGAACCGCGAGGAGCGGCCGCAGGCGTCGATCAGGGCCGTCGCGAGCCTCGAGTCCGGCAGCACCTGCCGCGCCTGGACGGCGTCGGCGACCTCCCGCAGCGCGAGCTCTGCTTTGCCCGAGCGGCCCAGGGAGGCCACCCTGCGGGTGAGGTCGATCAGGGCGGTTTTGCTGTTGTCGTTGGAGGAGGGGGCGGTCGAGGTCGCGGCGGCGGCGGCGGCGGCGGCGGCGGCGGCGGCGGCGATCGGCACAATCAGCGTCGGCGTACCCTGTCGCGGCGCTTGCCGCGGGGCGATCGCACTGATTCGGATTCGAAAAGCTGGAGCAGACATTCGCGGTGGCACCGCCGCAGCCGCATGAAGAGAGAGGGTTGGTACCATCGTGGTTGACGAATTCGAGGATTTCAATCCTTTTGTTTCGCTTTTTTGAAAAAAAATGAAAAAAAATGCGCTGTTGCAGCGACGGTCGAGGGCAGCATAACTTTTTTTCCTCTTCCCCTTTCACCTCGGGGCATCTCTCTCCCTCCTCTCTCTCGCTTTTTTTCTTCGGCGCCTGAGTCCGCTTCCAGGTTTTTCCTCTCTCTCAGCCCGAATCTTTGGGCGAGAAAAGACCGGTTCTTCTTGAAAAAACCTAAAGAAAGAAGAAGAAGAAGAACGATTGGGTCGTCGCCGTTCCCTTCAATCGCTTTCTCGACCTCCTCGACCCCGGCGCCCCCTCAGGGGGGAAAAAACTCATGAGCCCGCCCAACCAGCCGCGCCGCCCCGCCGCGGCCAACAACCAGGTCGTGCGAGCCCACCTGGCCCGCAAGACCCTCCCGGACTTCCTGTCGGAGCTGGAGAAGGAGGGAAGAGGAGGGCTGGTAACGCTTTCGCCAGGAGACTCGCTTTCGGAGGCCTCGGCGGCGCTCGCGGCCGCGGGAGTGCTCAGCGCGCCCGTGATCGACCCGGGCCGACGAGGGGAAGGAGGAGGAGGAAGAGGAGGCGGTCCTGGAGGAGCGGGAGGGACCTTCCGCGGCTTCTTCGACGTGGCCGACTACCTCCGCGCCGTCGTGGACCTGGCGAGGGAGCGGTGCCCGGAGCTGCTGCTGCCGCTGCCCCCGCCGGAGCCCTCCTCTGCCGCTGCAGCTGCCGGCGCTCCTGCCTCCGCCGCCGCCTCCTCCTCCTCCTCCCTCCTGCTCCCCCAGCTTCTGCTCGCCGCCGCCAACGACGACGGGCGCCGGGTCAGAGACTGCGCGCACGCTGCGGGAGAGGCCTGGTTCAGGGCGGACGACGGCGGAGAAACCTCGATGCTCGACGTCGTCGTCTCGGGCTTTCGAGCGACGGCCAGAGGCGCCAGAGGGGGCTCCTCGTCGGCGGCCTTCCTGGCCGCCGCGGCGGACCCGCTCTCGAGGCCGGCGCACAGGGTGGCCGTGTTCGGGATCGAGAGGCAGGACGACGGAGGAGGAGAGGGCGGAGAGGGAGCAACCCCGCCGGCGGCGGCGACCACGGCCGACGGGCCGACCCTCTCGTGGCGGGTCCGGGGCGTCGTCTCGCAGTCCGACGTCGTCCGCTACATCTCGGAGCGGTCGACGCGGGAGTTCGAGCCCGCGCTGCGGCAGAGCGTCGCCGAGCTCGGGTTCGCACCGGGGGTCGCCGCCGCCGCCGCCGCCGCCAGGCCCCCGCTCCCGGCGGGCGCGGCGGCCCCGCCGGCGGGCGCGGGGGCCTCCTCGTCGCCTCTCGTCGTGCTCCCGGCTGGGACGCCGGCCCTCGCCGCCTTCGCTGCGATGGCGTCTCGGAGGGCCAGCGCCGTCGCCCTGGTCGACGAGGAGGACGGCGGCGGCGGCGGCGGAGAAGAGCGAGGAAGCCGCGGAGGAGCCCTCCTTGCGTGTCTGACAAACTCCGACCTCCGCGGCTTCCGCGGCGGAGGCGAGCACTTTGCGGCGCTGCTGCGGCCCACGGCGGAGATCGCCGCGGCGGTCGCGGCGGAGGCAAAGCGGAGGAGCTCCTCCTTCTCTCCTCCTTGCTCCTCCTCCTCGTCGTCGTCGTCGGGAGGAGGGGGGATCTGGGCGCCGGGCGGGCCCCTGTCGACGGCGGCGGCAGGCTCCTCTCAACCTCGACCTCCCCCCCCCAGCGGCGGCGGGACCTGGAGGGAGCTGCTGTCCGCGGCGCGGGCGAGGCTCGTCTCGGTCACCCCGGGGGCCTCCCTGGGCGAGGCTCTGCGGAAGGCGGCCGCGGCTCGCGTCCACCGCGTGTGGGTCGTCGAGGAGGGCCCGTCGGGGAGGCCCGTCGGGGTGGTCGGGCTGGGCGACATGCTTCGGGTCTTGGTCCAGGAGGAGGACGAGTAGTTTTTTTTTTTCCGGGTGAAAAGAAAAAGAGGACTAGAAAATCAAATTTAATTTGCTCTTTTTCCTCTCCCTTTCTTACAAAGCAGCAAAAACGCGTTTCCTTCTCTCATTTTCTCCTCCTTCCTTCTCTCTGCTTTCCTTCGAGAGAGCAGAAAGGCTCGACTCGATTTCAAAGCCGAACTGCAGGGAGGCTGCTGCTGCGCGCTGTTCTCGAGTAGTTCTTTCTACAGCAACTCTCTTGCATCGATTTTAAGTCGTCGAAAAAACATTTTTCAAAATGCGCCGCCGCGACGAGGAAGAGAGCGACGACAGCGTGCTCGTCAGCAGCGACGAGGAACTGAGCGGTAACGACCGCTCTGGAGACGACGAAGACGGCTATGGCTCGCTGGAAGACGAGGTGAGCGAGTGGAGAGAGAGCGAAGAGAGAGGGAGACATGAGAGCATCAATTCGACGGCTAGCCGCCGCCGCCGCCGCATGTCGCCCGTCGCTTGTTTCCTTGTCTCTTTTTTCGCTCGCGCGCCTCTCACGTTGCCGTTTCACGTTCTATCTGTGCTTCTCGCTCACGGCACTATCTATCTATATATGCACGCTCGAAAACAAATCACAGCTCGAGGCCCTTGCCGCTGCCCGCGCCGAAAGGGGCATCGCCGACGACGACGATGAAGAAGACGAAGACGAGGGCGACGGCCAGAACCCCCCGACCTCCCGCCTCGCCTCCGCCCGCGACCGGCCCCCGACCTACGACGCCGACGCCCTCCGCGACGCCCTCGAGGATGTCCGCTGGCAGCCCGAGGCCGACTGGGCAGAGGGCCGGGCCGTCACCTCGGCGAGGACGGAGGACCCTTGCCCCGGCGCGGCCGTCGACGACGACCTCGCCCGCGAGCTCGCCTTCTACCGCCAGGCGCTCGCCGCGGCGCGCGCTGTCGCGGCCTCTGCCGACGCCGCCGGCGTGGCCTGGTCAAGGCCGCACGACTTCTACGCCGAGATGGTGAAATCGGACGGCCACATGCAGCGCGTGAGGGCGCAGATGGAGCACGAGCGCTCCTCGATCGAGGCCGCCGGCGCCGCGCGGCAGGCGCGCGAGGCGAAGCGGTTCTCGAAGGAGGTCTCCGCGGAGCGCAAGAGGGAGAAGTCCGCGAGCAAGAAGCAGACCAGCGAGGGCGTCGCCAAGTTGCGCGCGGACAGGCAGCGCGGCGGGTTTTCGGGGGAGCTGGACGCCGACGCGGCGCTCGAGGCGCTCGAGAAGCGAGGAGGGTTCAACGGCGGCGGCGGTAGGGGAAGAGGGGAGAGGAACGACGGCGCGGGGAGGGGGGGAGGCTTTGGCCGCGGGCGCGGAGGCGGAGGCGACGCCCGCGGAGGAGGAAGAGGCGGCGGCCGCGGCGGCGGCCGCGGCGGCGGCCGCGGCGGCCAGCAGGCCCTCGGGCAGCGCATCTCGCGCGACGGCGGGAAAGAACAGGGCGGCAAGCGCGCCTTCAAGGACGCGAAATACGGCCGCGGAGGGCGCAGCAACAGCCGCGGCTCGAGGCAGAACGACGCTGCCTCGGCCGCGGACACGAGGGACTTTAGGCCCGGGAAGTTCACGGAGCACTTTTCCGCGAGGGGCGGAGGCGTCAACAAAGGGGGCCGTGGGGGCAGGTCTGGCGGGCGGGGCGGAGGTTCTTCGAGGCCGGGAAAGAACAAGCGCGCCTCGACGCGGGGAGGGCGTTGAGGAGTTTTTCGGTTCTCTTTTCTTCTTTCTCCTTTTTTGTTCTGCTGTTCTCGTATTTTCATTCGCGGCATTCCTGCGCGCTGTTTTTTGTTTCTATGTTAGAGATGCTTTTACAAAAAAAATGCAAGAAGAGAGAAAGGGAGATTGGTTTTCAAAAATTGAAAGCAAAAGTCACGTTATTCTCCTTTCTCGTCTTTCTCTCCTCCTCCTTCCTCGTCATCTTCTTCTTCGACCGCCGCAGCCCTCTCGTAATACCTCGCGGCCAGCTTCCCTTTGCCATCGTGCTCCGCCGCTTCCGCGGCCTCTTCCAGGAGCTGCGCCGGGGTGCGCTCGTCGCCAAAAGAGGGAGGAAAAGACGTGTCTCCTCCTCCCGCTGCTGCTGCTGCTGCTGCTTTTGCTTTTGCTTTCGCTTCTGTTCTCAGCTCGAGCCTCGCTTCCGCCAGGGCGGCCAGCAGCTCCGCCCTGCTCCTGCCCCCGCCGTCCAGCGCCTGGAACTCCTCCTCGGCGGCCTCGAGCCCCTCGGAGATGGCCTCGGCGAGATAGCGCCTTGCATCTGAAGTCGCGACCTCGAGAAACCGCCCCTCAGTCGCGCGATCGCCCCTCGAGGCCGCAGCGGCGGCGGCGACGGCCGCGGCGGCGCGGCAGCCGACGCGGGCCGCTGCCGCCGCAGCCGCCGCAGCGACGTCATCGTTCAGGAGGGCGAGCTGCTGGGATTCCTCTTTTTCTTCGTCCCCGTCATCGTCGTTGTCGTCGTCCTCGTCCTCGTCCTCGTCCTCGTCGTCGTCCTGGTCGTCGGCGTCACCGCCTTTCTTCCTCTTCCTCCTCCTCGCCTGCCGCTCTCGCTCCCTCTTCTCCTCGTCTGCAGCGGCCTTCACCAGCCCTGCGACAAGCGCCGACGTCGGGGGCACCCCGGCGGCCCCCCTCGCGATTGCGCCGAGGGCCTGGGGAAAGCCCTGAGCGGCGCTCAGCCTCAGGTGGAAGTTCCCGGCCCTCGCGGCCGCGGCGGCCGCCGCCGCCCGCGCCTCCCTCCCGCCGCCGTCCCCCGCGAAGAGCAGCTCGGCCAGCGCGAGGGTCTCGCCGTGGAGCCTCGCCGCGGCGTAGTGCAGGGGGCCGTGCGGGTGCGGGAGGCCCGAGGGGGCGGCCCCGAAGAGCGCGGAGAGCAGGGTGGGGCGGTCGGGGGGCGCCGAGGAGTAGAGGCCGGAGGGGCCGAGGCCCCCTCTCCTCCCTGTCCCGTTGCCGCCGTCGCCGCCGTCGTCGCCATCGCTGCTCCTGCTGCTGCTGCTTCCGCTGCCGGAGCTGGAGCTGCTGCTGCTGTTCCCTCTCCTTCCGCCGCCCCCTTTCGGCACCAGCGTCCTCGCCCTGGACAGGGCCCTCGCCCTCGCCGCCGAGGCAGCCAGGGCTGCTGCATTGGGAGCGGCGGGAGCAGCGGCGGCGGCGGCGGCGGCGGGAGGAGGAGGCGGGGCAGCAGCTGCCGCCGCCGCTGCGGGAGCCTTCCCTCTTCCTTGCCCTCCCCCCTGGACGACGCTCGTCCCGAGGCGCGGAAGAGGAGCAGCGGCGGCAGCAGCAGCGGCCGCGTCGGCGTCCTCGTGGCACCGAGCGAATTCCTGCAGGCCCAGCCTCGAGCACAGGCCGCTGCACTCGTGCGAGAGGAAGAACGCGGCCATGCCCCGAGCGCCCAAGTTGCCGTCGCCATAACCTTTCGTGATTTTTTTTTGTGTGTGTGTGTGTTTTTGAGGGGGGAAACAGAACGCGCGCAACCGTGCGAAACTCCTCTCCCTTCCTCTCCCCTCCTTCCCCCCCGTATCTCTCCCTACGGACCTCTCCCGTCGGCTGTGTGGATCTGCGGGTCGGTGAGCACGTCCCCGACGCCCTGGATGTCCACAACCATCGCCTCCCCTCCGGTGGCCTCGAACGTGAAGTGGGAGAAGCAGCGCGGGGTCAGCCTCTTGGACTCGTCGACGTAGCCCAGGTTCGACGAGTGCTTGACGTATTCCCCGGGGACGAGCGGCTCGACGAGGCAAGTCCCCGTCTCGGAGATCGATCCCAGCCCCGGTGGCAGCGCGGGTCTCTGGATCTGGAGGACGGCGGCAGAGAGCATGTCTATCTGTTTGGGGGGAGGAGGGACGGAGCAGTTGTAGGCCTCGCAGAGCCTTTTGGCGTCCATCTGGAGCTTGACGTCGTCTTTGTTATTTATTCGGAGGGTGGTAGAAGAGAAAAAAAGAGAAAGAAAGAACGGGTGAGAAGAAGAAGAAGAAGAAGGAGAAGAAGAATCAGGAGAAGAATCAGGAGAAGTAGAAGAGGAGGAAGAGGAGGAAGAAGAAGAAGAAGAAGAAGAAGAAGAGGTCGAAAAAATTGAAGGGGGAAAAAACGTCTCTTCTCGTACCGAAATACGCGCTGTCGGGGACCCCGGGCTTCTTGAAGACCTTGGCCACAAAGTTCGGGGCCGACTTCCAGTCCAGCGGCTTTATCCCGGAGCCCCTCGCCCGAATCGCCGCCGAGAGCTTCTTCAGCCGCAGGCAGCTCCTCATCGCGCCGGCCGCGAACGGCGCCGCCTCGACCTTCACCAGCACGGTATCGACCGTCCACCGCGCCGCCCCCGCGTCGTACCGGTGCCGCAGCGCGAGCCTCGCCGGGCACAGGAGCGGGATGCGCCTGTCCGCCCAGGGATCGGAGGGGTAGCCGCCGCAGCGCGACGCGGCGAGGGCTGCGGCGAGGGCGCGCTGCCAGTTTGCCCTCGCGGCGGCGCGCGAGTGGTGCGTTGGCGGAGCGGCGGCGGTTTCTGCTGCCGCTGCCGCTGCCGCTGCTGCCGCTGCGGTTCTCGGCAGCAGCGCCTCTGCCGCCGCCGACAGAGGGCTCGTGCTGCCCCCGTGGCCGCTGCTGCCGCCGCCGCCGCCGCCTCCGGCGCCGACCACACGGAGGATGCTGAGCGAAGGGCACCTTCCTCCCGCCCCTCCTCCTCCGTCGGACGAAGCGACGCCGCCGCTGCCGACGCCGCTGCCGCGGCCGTGGCCTCGGCGGCCTCGGTACCCTCCAGTGCCGCCTTGGTACCCTCCAGGAGCGCGCATCAAGAGGGCCCTGCCGTCGCTCCCGTCCGAGGAGTCTATCAGATGCCGCTGCCTCAGAGCGTGCGAGGTGGCCCGCGGCTGCTCCTCGAGGCGGTCGTGAGCGTGGCGGTGGCGCCGGTGCCGGTCGCCTCGGGCCGGCCCGGGGCCTCCGCCGCCGCTCGAGGGGGGGCTGCCCGGGCGCAGAGACTCCAGCGCCTGCCGCAGCAGGTCGGCCGCCGCGTCGGCGCCGCCCAGCAGGGAGCACGCCTCGGCGACGACGGCGGCGAGGCGGGCCGAGGAGGCCGAGGAGGAGGGGGGGGAAGACGAGGCGGCGGCAAGGGCGAGCGCGGGAGCGGGGGCGACGGACGAGTCGTCGCCCCCAGTGTCCTTCCCGTCGCTCGATGCTGCTGCGCCTCGAGCCCCGTCGCCGTCTGCTGGAATTGTGCCGTCTCCTTCAGCTGGAGGGTCCCTGAGAGAACCCTCCATCTCGTCGTCTCCCTAAAGGCAAGGGACAAAAAGGGCTCGGAGGGGCGCCTCCTCTCTGTGAGGGGGCTCTCTCGAAAGAGAGAGGGAGAGTCAATTGCCGGCGACGAAGTTCTGCTCCCAGAGACCAAGAGAGAGACGGAAAAAAAACCTCGATCATGGAACTCACTCTTTTTCCTTTTCGAGAGAGTGCTCGACTCTCCGTCTCCTCGGCGCCTCTCTCTCCATCGCAACCATGGCCCGGCGCTACGACTCCCGCACAACCATCTTCAGCCCCGAGGGCAGGCTCTACCAGGTCGAGTACGCGATGGAGGCGATCAGCAACGCGGGCGCGGCGCTCGGCGTGCTCGCAAGTGACGGCGTCGTGCTCGCCGCGGAAAAGCGGATCACGTCCAAGGTGAGGAGGGTTTGAGATCTGGTTCTAGTTTTCTCTTCTCCTGTCGAGAGAGGGTGAGGGAGGTCGAGAGAGGGCGACCGAGCAAGGAAGAGAAATGACAGGAGAGAAACGGAAGAGGGCGAAGGAAAAAGAAAAACGAATGGGAGACCCATCGATCGAAAACCATCGATCCGTTTCGCTCACTCGTTTCAAACTCTCTCTCTCTCTCTCTTCCCACGCAACAGCTGCTCGACACCAACGCGATCGGCGTCAGGCGGGAGAAGATGTACCAGCTCGATGGGCACATCGGCTGCGCCGTTGCCGGGATCACAGGTGAGAGAAGGAGGGATAGAGAAAGACGAAAGAGACGAGAAAGGGAGAGTCGAATCGATGGCATCAAAAACGCCGATCGCGCCTTCTCCTCTTCTCACCTCTTTGCGGCCTCGAAAACAAAACAAAAAAACACCAGCCGACGCCAACATCCTCATCAACTCGGCCCGCCTCGCCGCCCAGCGCCACGCCTTTGCCTTCGGCGAGCCCGTCCCCGTCGAGCAGCTCGTCCGCGCCCTCTGCGATGCCAAGCAGGGCTACACGCAGTTTGGCGGCCTGCGCCCCTACGGCGTGAGCCTGCTGTACGGCGGCTGGGACCGCGAGCGCGGGTTCCAACTGTACCAGTCGGACCCCTCGGGCAACTACAGCGGGTGGAAGGCGACGGCGGTCGGGGCCGGCGCGGCCGCGGCGCAGGCGATCCTGAGGGCTGACTACGTGAAGAAGAAGAAGGGCGGAGAGGAGGAGAAGAAGGCGACGGAGGGCGCGGGCAGCGACGAGGGAGCAGCGACCAAGGACGAGGGCGAGGACGAGAGGCCGACCCTCGAGCAGGCGCTCGCGCTCGCGGTCAAGGTCCTGTCGAAGACGATGGACTCTGCCGCGCTCACGGCCGACAAGGTCGAGCTGTCGACGGTCACGCGGGACGCCGAGACGGGCTACGTGCGGTACAGGATCTTCGACGCGGCGGACCTTGCTCCGCTGCTGGAGGCGGCCAACGCCGAGGCGGCCAAGGCCAAGGAGGCCGAGGACAAGTAGTGGATTTTTTCTTTTCTTTCTTTTCTTTGTCAATTATTTCTTTGCCTCGCTGCATCAATTATCTCTCTTTTGCTCTCTCTTTTTTGCTCTCTCATTTTCTCTCTCTTCTTCTCTCTCTTTTTCTCTCCCTTTTTCTCTCTCTTTCTCTCTCTCTCTTTCTCTCTCCCTCTCTTTCTTTCTCTATTACAGCGAGATGAAGAAGAAGGAGAAGGAGAAGAAAAACACCGATCTACTTGTAGTACGCGTCGAAGGTGCGCTCGGTGAAGTCGCCGAAGGTGTCGCCGGGCCTGTGGAGTCGCGCTTTCGAGAGGGGAGAAAAATGTGAGCTGGAGGAAGAAAGGAGCAAGACAAGGGGGTCAGGGGAGTCGGAGACGAAAAACTCGTTCACCTCCAGCGGGCGACGCCGACGGACTCTGGCGAGTGGAGGAGACGGCCTCTTTCTTTTCCTCCGCACGAGGGCTCCAGGGGGGCATCCCAGCGGGGCTGCATGAACAGCGCAAACGTCGCCCGAGAGGTGCCCTCTTCGCCTTCTCCGCTCGAGGTCTTGGATTTCTTCGCGACGCCCCGGACGCAGTGCGGCGTCGCGACGATGCTTCCGCCCGAGAAGACCTGCGCGGCCTCTCCCGCCTGGACCGCGACGCACCCCTCCGGGATCGAGACGCGGACCGCCGGGGCCCGCTGTCCGTGGTCGTCGTCGTCGCCGCCGTCGGCGGAAGCTTCTTGTTCGACCTCGCCGCCGCCGCTGCCGCCGCCGCCGCCGCCGCCGCCGCAAGTCGAGCTGCTGCGCCGCCGGTGCCTCCACCCGCGGCGGGGACGGACGTAGAGCCCGGCCCCGCTGCCCGGGCCCGGGTCCTCCACCTCGTTTCCCCTCGGGTCCAGGAACATCGCGCGGACGAGGGCGGTCAGGGCCCCGGAGTCGACGTGCCAGCCGCACCAGCCGTCCTCCTCCTCGCGCTCCTCCTCGTTCCGGTGGTCCTCTTCTCGTCGCTCCCCGCTCGTGGAGGGAGCCGCGGTGGCATCCTCGGCAGCAGCTCCTCCTCCTCTTTCCTTCGCGTCGTCTCCTCCGCCGCAGGCGCTCGTGCTCCTTTGCCCCGGGGGATAGTAGTAGAGCAGCCTTCCCTTGGCCGCGTCCCCGGACTCGATGAGGGAGCGGAGAGTTGGTGCTGCTTTAGTTTTCGTCGTCGCTTCTTTGTTCGCGCTGCCGTCGCCGTCGTTTCCTCCTCCTCCTCCTCCTCGCGTTTCCATTCCCGCTGCTTCCGCTGCTTCCCTCCTCTGCTTCGCGGCGAGCATCGCGTCGCAGGCGCCCGCCACGGCGACCGCCACGTCCGCCAGGATCCGCCCCGCCTCTCGGAAGGCCGGCCTCAGGTCGGAGAGCACCGCGGGGTCCCGCGGCCACACGTTTGGGCGGCAGACGCCCGGGAAGCGGGTGAGCGCGGCGGCAGCGGCCGCGTCGCGCCCTCCCTCTATCGCCCCGTCGAGCGGCGACTCCTTCCCTTCAGGCAGCAAAGGATTCGCATAAAAGGACCCCTTTCTGACGTCCGCCCTCCCGTCGGACAGAAACTCCTTCCCGTGGCTCCAGCCAAAGTTGAACCTCGACGCCGGGTCCTCGAGCTCGCGGCGCTGGTCCTCCGTCAGGGACGTCGCGAGCTTCTGGGCGAGCGGGAGGAGCCTGGCGCGGGCGGGCTGGAGGCCGGGGACTCCCGAGACGGCGATGACGCCGAGGCCGCCGGGACCGTAGGCCTGGTTGGTCGGTTGGTTGGTTGTTCAATGGGAGGGAAGCGGGGTGAGAGCACGAGAAGAGGGGGAGAGGAAGAAAGTCACCGCCGTCGTCGTTCGAGGGGGGCACTCGATGGGCCCCGTCGCCGAATTTCGCATCTCTTCTTTCCTCCCGCTTTTTTCTTGAAACAGCATACTTTTTCCACCGCCGCCAGCACGTGAGGCTCTTGGCGTAGGAGCTCTTCGTACGCGCAGGTAATCGGAGTGACCGTCCTCGCGGGCGGAGCGGCGGCGGCGGCTTCTTTCGGAGGCATCGGAAGGGCTCTTCTTTTTCCAACAATCGAAGCAGAGTGGGGGGGAAAATGAGAAACGGACTTTTTTTCTCGCGCTCTCTTTTCCCAAGTGCTGATTCCAGGTTGTCAGTCGTTTCAATATTTACAAATCTCGGGCCCCTCCGAGCATCTTTCCGGCCTTCAGCTCTCCTCGCAGCGGTACAAAGGGGAGCAAGCGCGAAAAGAGAGGGCGAGAGAGAATGACCTCTTCGACGTCTCCTCCTCTTACTTCTCCTCGACCTTTTTCGCGCCGCTGCCGGCGACACCCACGCCGCCCTCGAACTTGCGCGCGAACTTGGCGAGCCTCCCGTCCTCCGACGCGACGGCGGAGGCGTCCCCGGTCCAGCGCGGGTGCACGCTCGGGTCCTGATGAGAACATCGTTCATTGGTGTGTTTTTTTAGTTTGAGGAGTGAGGCGGAGCGCGTTGAGACAAGAGGAGGTCGAGAAACGAAAAACGGCTGCCGTCGCTCTCTTTCTTCGATCGAGAAACGGCCAGAATTCTCCGTTTCCAACTCACCACAGACAGCATCACGGGCTTGGTAGCCGGGGCCACTGTCTCGACCGAGACGGACGCGCCGTTGCGCAGCACGAGCGTGGCTGTTCGCACCAAGGGGTGGATGCCGCGACGCGGCATTTTTGTTGTTGAGCTGGTTTTCTTTTCTTTTTCCCCTCAGATCGGAAATGCAAGCCGAGCATGTCACACCTCTGAAATAAACAAAAAAACAAAAAAAGCGCTGCTTCTTTTTGAAAATCCAAAAGGCTTCTCGCCCCGTCTCCCCCTCCCAAGGCTCTGCGGTACTCGGCGCGTCTGCTGCCACAGTCTCCTCTCGTAGATGCCGCGACCGCCGATGCAGGCGCTCTCGGCGCCCGTGGCCTCGTGCTCGGGCCGCGGCGTCGTCGCCGCTGTTGCAAGGGCATCGCTGCCGGCGTCGAGAAGAAAGTCGGCGGCAGCCGTCCCATTGTCGTCGCCGTTTGGCAGGTGCGTCTTTGAAAGTGTTTCTCCTGTTGCCTTTCGATAGCTCGAGCGCGAGGTGGGCGCGTGCGACCCACTTGTGTGCCCCTTTGTCGAAGCGGATTGAGCCGAGACGCCGCGAAATTCGCCGGGCGAGGCGTCATGCGAAACAAGAAAACGGAACACACGCTCGCTGCTGCTGTTGCTTGGCCAAACTCGACGTGGCCAACGTCGACAGAGCTCGCGATCCTCTCTGCCCTGTTCCGCCCCCCGCTGCCCCGCGACCTTAGCACTGAAGACCGCGCTCGTCGCTCACGCTCCGTCCCCTCCTGTCTCTTGAAAACAAAACGAACGAAAAACTCGACAACGATAACAGGGCGCCTCCCGCGAGGCATCACCGGCGCCGACGCAACGATTGGTCGTCGGTGGTCTCCGCTTCGACCTCGCCGTCGCCATCCTCGGCCTCTTCTGCGTCTTCTCCTTCTCCTTCGTCGCCGTCGGAGCCGGAGAGGGGCCCGCGCCCGCCCTCGGCCGTCGCCCCCTCCCCGGCGTCCGAGGATACCGAGAAGGAGGCTTCGGCGGCGGCCTCGGTGTCGTCGCTGCTGAGCTCCGCCTCGTTCGCGTTCACCCCCCCGAGCGAGAGCCCGTTGCCCTCGACCTCCCCCTCCTCCTCCCCGACCCCCGCCCCCCCGCGCCCCTGGCTCCCGGACGCCCAGGGCCGCAAGGTCGGCGTCCTCCTCCTGAATCTCGGCGGACCGGAAACGCTCGATGACGTCCAGCCCTTCCTGTTCAACCTCTTCGCCGACGACTCGATCATCCGCCTCCCCGCGGCGGTGCGCTTCCTGCAGAGGCCGCTCGCGCAGGTCATCTCGACGCTGCGCGCCCCCAAGTCCGCCGAGGGCTACCGCGCCATCGGCGGCGGCTCCCCGCTGCTGCGCATCACCATGGAGCAGGCCGCGGCGCTCGAGCGCGCGCTGGAGGCCAGGGGCACCGACGCGCGCGTCTACGTCGGGATGCGCTACTGGAAGCCGTTTATGGAGGATGCCGTCGCGGCGCTGCGGCGCGACGGCGTGACCGACCTGATCGTGCTCCCGCTCTACCCGCAGTTCTCGATCTCCACCTCGGGCTCGTCCCTGAGGCTGCTCGAGGCGATGATGGACGCGGACCCCGCCCTGGCGGGCATGCGCCACGCCGTCGTCAGCAGCTGGTACTGGCGCCGCGGCTACCTCGACGCGATGGCCGCGCTGATCGCCGCGGAGCTCGACAAGTTCGCCGACCCGTCGATCGTCGAGATCTTCTTCTCGGCGCACGGCGTCCCCGTGTCCTACGTGCTCGAGGGGGACCCCTACCAGGCCGAGATGGAGGACTGCGTCCGGCTCATCATGGGCCGCGTCCGCGAGAAGGGGTACGGCAACGCGCACTCGCTGGCGTACCAGTCGCGCGTGGGGCCCGTCGAGTGGCTGACCCCCTACACGGACGAGAGGATCCGCGAGATGGGTAGGGACGGCACCAAGGCCATGCTCGCCGTGCCCGTCAGCTTCGTCTCGGAGCACATCGAGACGCTCGAGGAGATCGACGTCGAGTACCGCGAGCTCGCTGCGGCGTCGGGCATCACGCAGTGGCGGCGCGTGCCAGCGCTCAACACCGACGCGCGGTTCATCGGGGACCTCGCGGACTTGGTGGTCGACAAGCTCCCGGCCTGCGCCCCGAGGCCCGGGTGGGCTCCGGCGCAGCTGCTCGGCGGGGGCGCGGGGGCGGGCGCAAGCGCGGGGGCGTCGATGGTGATGAGCCTCGAGGACGAGGACGACGAGGCGTTTGCGGCGCGGGGCGCCGCGGCTGCCGCGGCCGACTCGGCGGCTCCTCTTTCCCCGGAGGAGCGACTCTCCTCTCCCGCCATCGCCTCTGCCTCCCTGCAGCAGCAGCAGCAACAGAGGACGGCAGCAGCAGCAGCGGTGGTGGCGGCGGCAGCAGCCGCGCTCGAGGAGGAGGACGCCCTGGGCCCGCCCACGGGCACCGTGCAGGCGCTGCTCAAGACGTACGACCGCGACCGCCGCGTGCTGCCCCCGCCGCTGTCGCCGTTCTTCGGCTGGGGCTTCAACAAGAACGCCGAGACGATCAACGGGAGGGTCGCGATGGTGGCGATCATCTCGATCGCGGTGATCGAGATCCTGACGGGCCAGGGGGTGCTGGCGCGGTTCCTGAGCATCGGGTGAAGTGTTTTTCTTTTTCTCCTTCTTCCCCCCCTTGTTCTTTTTTGGGTTTGATTCTCGCAGCTGTGTGTGTCGCGCTTTTTCTGATCTCACATGCGAAAGGAATGTAACGTTTCTCAAAGGCGTCTTTTTTTTTTGTAAAGAGCTTTTCTCCACCTTTTTTGTCCCGGAAAAAAAGAAAGCGAAAAGAGCAAGGGAGAGAGGGAGGGAAGCATTGTCAAGGTCCACGCTCATAAAAACGAAAAAGATTGAAAGAAAGGCTCGAGCTCAAAAATGGAGTGGCCTCCCTGCGCCTCCTCCGACTCGGGCCGCGTGCCCTGCACGCTCTCCAGTCCCGCGACCGGGGCAGGCGCGGCCACGCTGGCCGCAGAGGCCGCGGAGGAGGGGGTGAGAGAAAGAAGAGACGAAGAGAGAAGAGCAGGGCGAATGACGTCGTCGATTCATCGATGGTCTCGCTTGATCTTTCCCGTTTTCAATGCCTCGCTCTCTTTTTGCGCTCTCTTTCTCTCCCTCGTCGCCACTCGACCGATGCGCCGAGAGGCAAGAAGAGAAGCGAAGCACTGCACTCACGTCTACCTTGGATCGAAAAAAAAACAAAAAAACTCTCCGCAGCTCCAATTCGACGTGCTCTGCTCGAGCGGCTCGTCCCGCGTCGTTGCCGGCGGCGTCGCGAGCTCCGCCCCGACCAGCTCCTCAACCTCCTCCTCTTCTTCCGCGTCCGCGTGCTACGACGAGGAGCTCTACTTCAGGGGGCGAACGGTGCTCTCCTCGGCCTGCGGCGTCACCATGAAGCGATACACCTGTTCGGAGAGGGTGGTGGCAGCAGAGTACTGCCACTTCTCCTCCAACGGCGGCGGTTCTTCCGCTCCTCCTTCCCCCGACGACGACGACTCCGACGACGACACTGCCGACGCCGACTCCCGCGGCTCCTCCGGCTGCGCCGACGAGGCCCTCGCCGTCGTCTGCGAGTCCTCGGTCGTCTCGCTGTGCCCGGGGGCGGTCGCCGTGGAGTGCCCGCTCGACAGGGGCGGGAGGGACCGGGCGTGGAGGCTGCCCCGCGGGTGCGGGCTCCTGCTCTCTCGCTCCTCTGCTTCTCCGGGCGCTGCTCCCGCTCCTCCTCCTCCTTCACCGTCCTCTCCTGCTCCTCCTCCTCCTCCTCCTCCCGTCGTGCTGTCGCACCCGATGGAGGAGCCAGCGACGCTCCCCGCGATCCGATACGCGGAGGGGACCGCAGAAGAGTGGGTGCGGGGAGGACGACGACAGACCGCAGAAGGAGAGGAAGGCGAGCTCGGGGACCTCGGCGGGGAGGCGGTGCTCTTTGTCGGCAGGCTGCTTCCCTCCTCCTCCGGCTCTTCTCCGGCTTCCTGTCCCGCGCTCGGCGACCGGATCGAGCTGCGGGACACGGGGTGGTTTGCGGTCACGACAAGGAGCGATGCTTCGGAGCCTTCTGCTGCCGTTGCGGCTACTCCCTCGACGACGGCGACGACGACGACGACGACGACGCTTTGGGCTCTCTCCCGCTGCTCCGCGAAAGCGGCAGCGGCAGCTCCGAGCCACTCTTCTTCCGCTCTTGCCGCCGGCGCTGGCGCTGGCGCTCCCCAGAACTCCACCGGCAGCGGCGGCGCTTTCGCCTCGACCCCGGGAGGAGGCGGAGCAGCAGCGGCGGCGGCGTGGCGAGGAGCAGCGGCGGCGGCGGGGACGCCGCGGACGCCAGCCGGCGCCCCTGTGCCGACAGCAGCAGCCGCTGCCGCTCAGCAGCAGCTGGGCCTCTCCCCGACGGCAGCAGCGACCGCGCGGGCCGCGGCGCTGGCCGCGGCCACGGCGGGCAAGGGGCGAAGGTGCGGATTTTTCTCTCTTCCCCCCCCCCTTCTTTCTTTGCATTTTTTTCATTCTCCTCTTTCTTGACCTCGAGAGGGAGAGTGCTCGCGTCGCGTCTTTTTACACGCGCTCTCTCTCCCTCTCTCCTCTCGCTCTCGCTCTCGCTCTCTCTCCTTGCTCTCGCGTCGTTGTCGCGATCTCAAAATTCTCTCTGCCCCGCCTCTCGTCGCAGTCTCACGCGAGCGCGAACGCGGCCGCGTCGTACTGCGAGAGGAGCTCGTGCTTCTCCCAGACCTCGGGGTCGCCCATCAGGTCGACGTACGCCTGCATCGCCTCCTCCTTGCTCATCCCGGTCAGCTTCGCCCAGTGGTCGTACTTGGCGCGGGCCTCGAGGGAGAGGAAGCCGGGCCTGTCGCCCTGGACGTCGCCGACGGTGGCCTGGGTGATGGGAGTTGGGGTGTTTGTTCGAGGGGTCGAGGTTGAGAAAAGGAGAGAGAGCGGGCGAGTCGAGCGAAGAGACGAGAGAGTCGAGAGAGCGTTGCTGCTGCTTTGCTTTTTGCCCATCGCGGCGGAAGAAGAAAAAAAAGCGTTGCCTTCCTCCCTTGTTTCTTCCCGCTTTCGAACGCCCTGCGCGCCCCTCTCGCTCTTTCGCGCCGTCTGCGGCGGCCAGCTTGGCCCGAGGATCGGAATCGGGTTTCGAAAGAGAGGGCTGCCTTTGCGCGGAGAGAGCGGCCCAGTCTTTGGAACCTTAGCCTAATCGCGGCGGAGAAAAACTCTCGCGACGGGGTCTCTCGCTCGCTCGCGCCTCTTTGCCCCCTTCCTTCCCCCTGCTTCCGCTTCCTCTTTCCTTCCTCTTCCGCATGTGGACAAAGAGCCTCATGTTCTCCTCCCGATTGAGGGTCGAAAGGCCGAGAGGGGGACAGGAACGCGAGGAGACAGGAGGCCAAGCATTCGGTCGCTTTTCCGCCGCAGAAACCATCGATCGATTTGTTCTTCTTTCGCTGGCGCTCGCAGTCTCTTCTTCGCCGCCTCCTCCGCTGCTCGCTTCTTCTCTTTCTTTACCTGCTTGAAGTAGCTGTAGAACAGCAGCTTGGTCTCGTTCGAAGACTTCTCGGCGGGCCCGTTGCGGATGAGCCACACGGCCTTTTTGAAGCGCGCCTCGATCGTTTCGGCCATTTTGTCTTGCTTTTTTTTCTTTTCTTTTTTGCAGTTGGAGACGGCGACAAAAAAGAAAAAAAAGTGAGTGTCGCTCTCGCTTGACCCTCAACTTTTTCTCTCGTTCAACAACAACAACAAAAAAAAAGGCGCTCCTCGCTCTACCTCCCGGACGGCTCGCTCTCCCTCGCGGCTTTTTCCCCCGCGGGAGCGAGCGGAGGCGCGACGGCGGCGGCAGCGGCGGCGGCGGCGGCTGCCGCGGCTGCGGTGGCGGGCGTCGCCACCCCTTCGCTGCAGCCGTCGTCGTCTCCCGCTGCTGCCGCCGACGCCGACGCTGTGAACTCTGCTGGTGCTCTCTCTTCCTCTTCTTTCGTGCTCCCGCGCTGCCCGCTCGTCGCGCGCCGCGTCTGGCACTCTGCTGCTGCTGCTGCGTGCGAAGGAGGACTTGAAGAAGCTGTTCCCCTCCCTGCCCCAACGCGCGTCGTCGCCGCCTCTGGAGACGACGACGACGGAGGCGACGGAGGGTGCAGAGGGGGCTCCCGCTCCTCCTCGCCGGCGCTGCTGCTGCTGCTGGCGGAGGCCGAGAGGAGCGGCGCGGTGCTCTCGCTCTCCCCGAGGGGCCCTTCCTCTTCCTCCTCCTCCTCTGCTTCTCCCTCCTCCTGGCGCGTCGCCGCCCGCGTCCAAGGGGTCGTCTCGGCCGCCGCCATCGCCGCGACGCGCGGGGAGAAGCGGAAGGACCTGCTGCTGCTCCACGACGACAGTGTGCTGCGGCTCTACGCCGGCACGAGGGGGGTCGGAGAGGTCGCGCTCCCTCCCGCCGAGGCTGTGCTGCCGCCGCTGCCGCCTCCCGCCGAGTCCGATACTGCGCGCGCTCCGACGGCGGCCGGTGCGGCGGCGACGACGACGGCGACGACGACGGCGGCGACGGCGACGACGACGATGATGGTGGCCGGCCTCGCCGACGACGCCGTGGGGTCGAGGGTCACCGCCGCGGTCGTCGAGCGCCTCCCGCCCGCCTCCACTCCTTCTTTTTTGGGCCAGCAGCAGCAGCGCCGCCCGAGGAGGGCCGTCGTCCGCCTCGACTTCGCCGCCGCGGGCCCCTGCTCCCCGCTCCCGGCGCGCCTGCTCTCGGCGGCGGCGCTGGCGCTGCCCGCTGCGGAGGCGCACGCCCTCCGCGCCCTGACGGTGAAGACGGCCGAGGGGGGAGAGGGAGCGACGACGACGACGGCGGCGGCGACGACGAGGGCGGGGAGGGCGGGGAGGCAGCTCGCCGCGTTTGAGCGCGCGCTGCTCTCGTGGGCGACGGGCCTGCCGCTGGCCTCGTTCTCGCCCGCTCCCCCTCGGCCTTCGCCTTCGCCCTCGCCTGCCCCCGCCGCCGCCGCTTCCTCCCCCTCCCCTTCCCCCTCCCCTTGGGAGAGGCTGCGGGCGAGCCCGGAGCACGCGGAGCTCCTGTCGACGGCGCAGCTCCCCTGGCTCGGGACCGGAGCTTCGGCAGCGGTGGCAGCGGTGCCAGCGGCGGCGGCCTCGGCCTCGGCCTCGGCGGCCCCTCCTCGGCCCGTCGCCGTCTCGGCGCTCCACCCGCTCTCTGCTCGCCTCCTCCAGGCCCTGCACGCGGTCTACGAGGACCTCAAGCTCAGCCAGCTGGAGTGGTGCCACCTGCGCGCGGCGAGGCGGCCGCTGCTGGCGCTCTCCGGGGCCGTCGCCGCCGTCGCGGGCGCGGGGAGCGCCGCCGTCGTCGGAGGCCAGAGCGGCGAGGCCGCCGCCGCCGCCGCCGTCGCGGGCGTGGCGGCCTCCTACCGCGACCTCTACTGGCGGGACGCCGGGGGGGACCCGTGCCTCTTCCCGCTGCAGCAGCGGGGCCCTGCGTTCGCCTTCGGCCTCGACGGATCGCCGCCGTCGCCGGGCGCTGCTCGACGGCAGCAGCTCGCGCCGCTGCGGCCGCCGGCAGACATCCACGCCTGCCTGCGCGCCGCCGTCCAGGGCGACGCGGCGGCGGCCGAGGCGGCCGCGCCAGACGCCGCGGTCGTCTCCCTCCGCTCGGCCGCCCCGCGCTCCGCGGCGGTGCTCGCGGCGTACGGCGCCCTGTGCGAGGCCGCGGCCGAGTGCCGGGAGCTCCTGGCCGAGGGCGGCGGCGGCGGCGGCGGCGCCGCCGCGCCTCGGGCCCCCCCCTCTGCCCTCGCGCGGGCCCTCCGCCGCTCGCTGGAGCGCGCCGGCGCCCGCGCCGCCTCGGAGCTGGCCTCGCGCGGCTGGTCCCCGGCCGACCTCGACGCGCTGCCGCCCGGGATCGGCGCCCCGCTGCGGAGCGCGCTGCGGGCCGCCAGGGCCGCCGCGGGCGTCGTCGGAGGCGTCGGGGCCGCGGGTCGGGGGGGGCTCCTCGGCGTCCGGGCCCTGGTCCTGCTCGGGAGGGACGACGTCGCCGCGACGGCGGCCGACGCCGGAGGGGGGAGGGGCAGGAGGGGAGGAGGAGGAGGAGGAGAGAGGAGAGGAGGAGAGGGGGCTCTTGCCCCCCTGCCCGCCGCCGCTGCTGCTCCGGCAGCCGCCCCTACTCCCCCTCTTCAGCAGCAGCCTCCGCCGGCTGCCAGGGGCCGCAGCAGGCTCAGCGTCGGCGGGGCCGCCGGGGCGCCGCCGCCTCGGCAGCAGCAGCAGCAGCCTGCCCCTCCCTTGTCTCCGTTGCCGCATGCGCCGCCGACGCCGGCAAGAGCTGCTGCTGCTGCTTCCTCGCAGTCGTCTTTCAAGGGCGGCGCCGCGGCCCTCTCCCGCTTGGTGCCGCCGCACGCGAGGAGGCTCGCAGCCTCTGCGTTGCCGTCTTCTTCTTCCTCCGCTGCCGCTGCAGCTGCAGCCGTCGGAGGCTTGTCCGACGGCGAAGGCGGCGACGACGCCTTCGGGGCCTCTTTCTCCTCGTCCGACGACGACGGCGACGACGACGGCGACGATGGCGAGTTTGGAGGTCGAGGCAGGGACGCCTTTTCCTCCCCCGCCGCCGCCGCCTCGAGGGCAGCAGCGACTGAGGGGGAGACCCAGGACGCCTCGGGCATCCCGGCCGCGTTCCTCCCCTGGAGCGCCCGCGGCGCCGACGCCCTGACGCGCCCGCTGCGCGCCCCCGCGGGAGGCCTCGGGGGCGGAGGCGGCGGCGGGGCAGGGAGGAGGCGGCGGAGGGGGGGCCGGGGCGGCGGCGGGGACGGCGGCGGGGGACAGGGGGACGACGGCCGCCTCGCCGCCGTCGCCGTCCTGCTCGACGCGTCCCGCCCCGCCGCGGTCCGCGCCCCGGCGGCCTACCTGAGCCAGCCCGACGGCGGCGGCGACGCCGGCGCACGCGCGCTGCAGGAGCGGCTGACGGCGCACGCCGTCCGCGCGCTGTCGGCCCCCGTCGGCAGGGGCGCGCTGGCGCTGGGCAGCAGGCCGCCGCCTCCCGCCGCGCCGCTGCTGCTGCCCCCGCTCTGCATGTCCGGGGTGCTGTCGGGGGGCCTCGGAGGGGGGGGAGGCGGCGAGGGAGGCGGGGGCGGGGGCGGCCCGTCGGCGGCAACGCGGGCCGTCGTCGCGCTCGACGTCTCGGCGGTGCCGCCCGCGCCGGGCGGCGGCGCCGCCTCCGAGCTGACGGCCTGGGCGGAGTTCCACAACGGCGTCGCCGCGGGCCTGGCTCTGGCGAGGTTCGACGACGGCGACGGCGAAGGAGGCGGCGGCGCCGCCTCGATGCGCTGCCTGGCCGACCGCGGCTTCCGAGGCGGCGGCGCGAGGAGCGGGAGGAAGGGCGGCGCCGCGCCTGCGGCCAGCTCCTTCGCCGCCGACGCCGCCGACCGCGCCTGGCTCGCCAACGCCCGCCCCGCTCCGGGACACCAGCCCACCTACGCCCACGCGGGCCTGCTGCTGGGAGCCGGCCTGGGAGGGAGGCTGCGCGGGCTGCAGCAGGCGGACGCGTACCGCTACCTCGCGGCGGAGCACTCGCCCACGGGAGTGGGCCTGCTGATCGGCGTCGCCGCCTCGAGGGTCGCGTCGGGCCACGCGCAGACGGCGAGAACGCTGCTGCTGCACGTGCCGTCGAGGCTGCAGGGGCTCGCCACAGGCTCTGCGGGTGGGTTCGGTGCCGGCGCCTCGTCTTCGCAGCCGAGCGCGGGGGGAGGAGCGGCGGCGGCAGCGGCGGCCGCCGCTGCAGCGGCAGCGGCGGCAGCGGCTGCCTCCTCCGCCGCCGCGGGCGAGCTCGAGGTCTCCCCGGCGATGCAGGCAGCCGCCCTCGCTGGCCTCGGCCTCCTCTTCCTCGACTCGGGCCACGGGCCCACGGCAGCGATGCTCCTCGAGGAGCTCGGGAAGAGGCCCGCCGCCTCGAGCGGCTCCTCCGCTCCCTCCTCGGCGCCCGTTGTGACCGTCGGGCCCGACGGCACGACGGTCGTCTCCACACCGAGCCCCTCGCCGGCCTCTCGGGACCAGCTGTCGCACGACGGGGAGGCCTACGGCCTCTGTGCTGGCCTAGCCCTGGGGATGGTCTGCTTGGGCAGGGGAGGGAGGGCGCTGCGGGAGAGGCTGGTGGCGAGGATGGGGGGCCCGCCGGCGCCTCCATGGCGCGCGCCGGGGTGGTGTCGTTCCGATTCGGCGGCGGCGGCGGCGGCGCGGCGGCGCGGCGGCAGAGGACGAGGGGGAGAAAACGCCCTCCCTTTCCCCTCCTCCTCGTCGGCCTCGGCCTCGGCAGCGCTACCTCCCCTTCCTTCTTCTTCCGCCGCCACGACGGCCTCTCTGTCGCTCGAAGACAGGTTCGCCTCCCTGCTCCGCGGCGGCGGAGCCGGCGTCAGGGGCACCGCCGCGGGGCTCGAGGGGGCGCAGCGCAGAGGGGCCGACGGCGCCGCCGCGCCCCCCGCGGCCCCCCCCTCGTCCTCCGCGGCGGCGGCGCGCCACCACCACGACGCAGAGCCCGCGACGGCGACCCTGATCCTCGACGGGACCCTGCCCAACTCCGTCGCGACGACCCCGGGCGCCGCCGCGGCGCTGGCCCTCTCGCACCTGCGCACCGGCGACGAGGGCGCCGCGCGCGCGCTCGCGCCGCCGGCGACGGCGCTCGAGCTGCGCCGCTCGAGGCCGGACCTCGTGGGCCTCAAGGTGCTCGCCCGCGCGCTCGTGCTGTGGGACGACATCGAGCCCAGCGAGGAGTGGCTGCGCGCGCAGCTGCCGCCGGCGGCGGCCGAGCCGCTCGAGGAGCTGATGCTGGGCGCCGCCGCGGCGCGCGGGCGCGCCTCGCTGCGCGGCGCTGGCGCCGGCGCCGGCGTGAACGGCGGCGACCTCGCCGCCGTCGCCGCCGCCGAGAGCGAGCGGCCCGCGCGGCTGTGGCGCCAGTACAGGCGCGACTCGCTGGTCGAGGCCGCCGCCGCGAGAGAGGGGGGGACGGCGGCTAAGGGGGCCCCGGGCGGCGGCGGCGGCGGGAGGAGGAGGAGGGGCACCCGCGAGGAGACGCGGGACATGGAGGCGGCGTGCCTCTGCCACATAAGCTCCCTCTCGGGCGCCGCCCTGGCCATGGGCCTCCGCTTCGCGGGCACGCACGCCGCCCGCGCCGCCTCCACGCTCCACTCGCTGGTCGTGCGCCTGCTCGCAGTCAAGTGCTCGGCCCCGGACGCGAGCTCGGGCACGCCCGCGGTCTGGGGCAGGGCCGACCGCGCCGACCTCGAGGGCGCCGCCTGCGCGGCCGCGCTCGCGCTGGGCGCGGTGCTCTCGGGGTCGGGCGACCTCGCCGCCCTGCGCCTGCTGCGCGGGCTGCGGCGCAGGCTGACGCTCCCGGGTGGGTCCGGCAGCGTCTTGCACGGCTCGCACGTCGCGTCGTCGCTGGCGCTCGGGCTCCTCTTCCTGGGCGGGGGCAGGCTCTCGCTCTGCACCTCGCCGCGTGCGACGGCGGCGCTGCTCGCGGCGCTGTGGCCCGCGCTGCCGCTGTCGCCGCCGGACCAGCGGCAGCACCTGCAGGCCCTGAGGCACCTGTACGCGCTGGCAGCCTCGCCGAGGAGGCTCGAGGTCGTCGACGCCGCGACGAGGATGCTCACGAGGGCGGCGGTGGACGTCGAGGTCGTCCTGGGCCCCGAGGGGGGCAACGGGCGGCGGCGGCGGCGGCGGGACGGCGAGGCGGGCGGCGGCGGCGGCGAGGGGCCGCACCGCCCTCCTCCCGAGACCGGCATCCTGCGCCTCGTCGTTCCCTGCCTGCTCCCCGAGCGCGATCGCATCGTCTCCCTCTCCCCGGCGGGCGGGAGCGGGAGCCCGCTGTGGCCCTGCGAGCTGCGGGGGGCGCGGCTCGAGGCGGTGCTGCGGTCGCGGAGGCTGCACGTCCGGCGCGCCGCGGGCGCCGAGGCCGTCCCCGTCTCCGTCGCCGTCGCCGGGGACGGCGGCGGCGGCAGCGGCCGGGGCTCCACCGCTGACGACGCCACGACGCGCCTGGCGGCCGCGATCGCCGAGCACGGAGGAGGCTCCGGGCCCGGGGGACGGGGGGCGGGGGAGCGCGGCCCCGGCGGCGGCGCGGCCGCCGTCGGCGTCTCGCCCGCCGCGCTCGCGGCGCGCTTCGGCGCCGACCCCGGCGTGGCCGCCGTCGCCGCACTGGTCGGGGCGCGAGGGTGGTGGCGGCAGGGGAGAGGAGGAGAGGAAGACGAAAGCACCTCCTCCTCTTCGTCGCTGCGAGCAAGCCTCGAGGCGGCTCTTGCTGATGCCGTCGTCCGCGACGCGGCGCAGGCGCTCCCGGCCGCGCTCGCGGCGAGGTGCGTCTCGGCCTCGCTCTCCCGCGAGGCCGAGAGCGTCGTCAACGACGGTAATTCTTCTCCTGGTGCCTCTGCCTCTGCGGCCGCCGCCGCTGCTGCGACGAGCCGCTCCCTCTGCGGCGGGGCGGCGCCGACGGTCGCCGCAGCGGGACTCGCGCTCGCGGCCGCGGCGGCCGACGGGCCCTGCGCCGTCGCCGCGGCTGTCGTCCGGGCCGCCGCCTCTGCCGCAGCCGCTGCTGCGGGCAGCAGCCGCTGCCGCCGCCGCGATCGCCGCCAGCGTGCGACGACGCCCCTGGACGGGGAAGACGAGGAGGAGCTCTCCCGCTCCCCGCTGGCGACGCCGCCGGGGAGCGAGAGCGAGAGCGAAAGGGAAAGCGAACACGGACGCGGCGGGGAGGCAGAGGCGGAAGCCGAGATGCTCTCCTGCGACGACGGAGGAGAGGAGCCCTCCTCTTCCTCCGCTGCTTCTTCGGGCGAGGGAGCCTCTTCTCCCTCTTCGTCTTCCGCAGAAGAGGAAGAGGAAGAAGAGAGCGGCGACGCCAGGGACCCGACGAAGCCCGCGAGGGAGAGGCTCCTGCGGCTCGCGCGGCGAGCCCGCCTCGGCGTGCAGTGGCCCTCGAGGGGCGACGAGGGGTCGAGGGGCGGCGACGGAGCTGCTCGCGCCCGTCGCGGCCCCTCCTCCTCCTCCTCCCAGGGCCGCTGGGACCCCGTGCAGCTCCCCTCGGAGGCGCGGCGGGACTGGGCGTCGCTCCGGCGCGCGTGGGGAGGGGGGGGAGGAGGAGGAGGAGGGCGGCGCGGGACCGGCGGCGGAGGCGACGGCAGCAGCGGCCCGCGCGAGCTCCTCCGAGCCTACCTCTCCACCGGGGACCCCTGCGCCGCCGTGGCTTTCGGCCCCTCTTCTGCAGCTGCTGCTGCTGCTGCTCCTTCTTCCGCCGTCATCGACGCCCTGTGCTCGCTGCTTTCGGCCGCGAGGATCCCGGAGGCCGCGGCCGCGGCGCGCGCGGCCTCTTCCGCTTCCGCGGCGGCGGCGGGAAAGACATCGAACAACAACGTCGAGGCCCTAGCTGCGCTCTCGGCGGCGCTCCCGGGCGTCCCCACCGAGGCCCTCGGGATGGTCGCCGCGTGCATGCAGTAGCGCAGGAATATCTTTGCGCTCTCATTTTTTTTGTTTTTGCGCTTTCAACTCTTGTCTTGCTTTTGAAGTCTTTCATCGCTCTGTGAATTAATGAAAATGAAAAAAACTTTCTCTATTATGATAATATCGTCGTCTCTCTCTCTCTCTCTCTCTCTCTTTCCATCTCAGTCACACAATGCTCGAAATCCGAGAGAACGACGCTATACCGGGAAAGGCACGCGGAAGAAAAAGTTGCGGGAAAAAATTGGGGGGAAAACAAATTTCTCTCTCTCAACCCTTTCTTTCTTTTTTTTCCATTCACTCTCCCTGGTGCTTTTTTTACCCTTTGTAAAAAGCAAAGAGGGAGAATGCTCTTTCCCTCTCTCTCTCTTTCTTTACGCGGGAACGCCGGCGGGCGCCTTGCTGTTCTTGATCCCCTTGATCGCCTCGGCGTACGACTTGGCACCGTAGACAGCCGAGCCCGCGACGAGCGCGTTGGCTCCGGCGTCGATGAGCTTGTAGGCGTTGGCGGGAGTCACGCCGCCGTCGATCTCGATCCACGGGTTGACGCCGCGCGCGTTGCACATGGCCTTGAGCCTCCTCGTCTTGTCGACCTGCGACTCGATGAACTTCTGGCCGCCGAACCCGGGGTTGACGGACATCAGCAGCACCAGGTCGACGATCTCGAGCACCTCCTCGATCGCCGAGAGCGGCGTACCCGGGTTGAGCACGACGCCGGCCTTGACGCCCAGGTCCTTGATCGCGTTCACGACGCGGTGCAGGTGGATGGTGGAGGCCTGCTCGCAGTGGACGCTGATGATGTCGGAGCCCGCCTTGGCGAAGTCCGCGATGCGCTGCTCGGGCTCGACGATCATCAGGTGCGTGTCGAGCACGGCGTCGGTCAGCGGGCGGATGGCGTCGACGACGAGCGGCCCGATGGTGATGTTGGGGACGAAGCGGCCGTCCATGACGTCGACGTGGACCCAGTCGGCCCCGGCCTCGATGACGTCGACGACCTGGAGTCGTGGAGGAGGGGGAAGAGGGGGGGGGGGCGGGGGGGGTTGGGGGGGCGGAGCGCCCCGCCGAGGCCGGGGGGGGGGCCGCGGGCGCCCCCGCCCTGGGGGGGGCCACGGCCGGGGGGGGGGGGGGGGGGGGGGGGGGGGGGGGGGGGGGGGGGAGA
>Ga0114918_10000689_pt1 | contig 29435 bp, 23 predicted proteins | sample LantaG_FD_87015 | JGI IMG/M metagenome (GOLD analysis project Ga0114918, IMG submission 87015) | Deep subsurface microbial communities from Baltic Sea to uncover new lineages of life (NeLLi) - Landsort_02402 metaG | ecosystem: Environmental > Aquatic > Marine > Oceanic > Sediment | place...
GGAACCTTGCAACTGGCCTTGATCCTGGATGGAATGCGCGAATTTGCGACGGCCTACGGGGGGGAACTGGTGACGGAGACGATGCTCGTCCAAGGCGTCAATGACGGCGATAACCACGTCAGGGAGGTTGCCGGCTTCTTGAGCCGGCTGAAGCCAGCCAGGGCCTACTTATCCATCCCCACAAGGCCGCCTGCAGAGGAGTGGGTACGGCCTCCCGGTGAGGGAGTCATCAACCGGGCCTATCAGATTCTCAGCGAGAGCATGGGGCGGGTGGAGTATCTGATCGGGTATGAGGGCAACGCTTTCGCTTTCACGGGCGACGTCGAGGAGGACTTGCTGAGCATCACCTCCGTGTACCCTATGCGAGAGGAGGCTGTGAGCGAGTTCCTGGCGCGGGCCGGGGCTGATTGGCCCGTTGTTCACGGGCTAATCGCCCAGGGTCAACTCATCGAGACGGAATACGAGGGGCGGAAGTTCTTCATGAGGAAACTCTGCGGAAGGCGCGGGCGATAGGTGGGTGAACAAAATTCTGTCTATTATACGAGGAGGTGTGATGATGTTCAAGAAAATTATACTGGCTACGGATGGCTCTCCCCACGCCGAGGAGGCGTTAAAGTATGCGCGGGACCTGGCCTTGCGCGACGATGCCCAAGTGATCGTTGTCCACGCTGTTCCCCCGACGCCTGCCTATCTTGGGGAACCTGGGCGGCAACAATTCATCTCATGTAGCGTCGCCGAGGGGGAGCAGGTGGCAAATCATGCGGCCGAAAAACTGCGGAAAGCGGGCGCGGACGTCATCATTGAGGTCTTGGAAGGGCCACCGGCCGATGCCATCCTGCGGGTGTCCGACGTCCGCCAGTGTGATTTAATCGTGATGGGTAGCCGGGGCCATGGTGAACTAACAAGCCTGCTTTTGGGTAGTGTGAGCCATCGCGTGCTGGCCCACGCTCACGTGCCGGTGATGATCGTCAGAGCCACGGTGGAGGAAACAGGATAAAGTCCTGTGGCGAGGCCATCCACTACAGCGAAATCCACTGCGAGGAGAGCGAACTGACCCGCATGTGGGCCCTCTACCCTCGAGATGGGTAGTGCTGGGGTAGGAATTAGAAATGGACATAGGAGGATTATACTATGCCGCTCTTTGGACCACCTGACGTTGAGAAATTGAAGACTGAAGGCAATGTTGAAGGGCTGATCAAGGCGCTAGGTTACAAAGAGGACTTGCACGTGCGCTGGGACGCCGCCGAGGCGCTGGGGCAGATTGGCGATATGCGTGCGGTGGAGCCGCTCATCGTCGCCCTCAAGGATGTACATTGGGCCGCTGCTGGCGGGCTGAAAGAAATTGGCGCTCCTGCTACGGCGTCGCTCATCACCGCCCTCAAAGACGTGGACGAAGACAGTCGCCAGGTTGCCGCATGGGCGCTGGGGAAGATAGGTGATGCATGTGCGGTGGAGCCACTCATCGCCACCCTCAAGGACAAGGTCGGAAGCGTGCGTCAGGCTGCTGCAGGGGCGCTGGGACAGATAGGCGACGCGCGCGCGGTGGAGCCGCTCATCACCGCTCTCAAAGATGTGGACGAGAGCGTGTGCGAGGGCGCTGCCGGAGCGTTGGGGAAAATCGGCGACGCACGCGCGGTAGAGCCGCTCATCGCCGCCTTCGAGGACGAAGATTGGAATTTGCGCAAGAAGGCCGCCGAGGCGCTGGGAGAGATTGACAGACCTGCGGTGAGGCCGCTCATTTCTGCTCTCAAGGATGCGAACGAGGACATACGCCAGCCTGCTGCCTGGGCGCTGGGACAGATAGGTGATGCACGGGCGGTGGAACCGCTCATCTCTGCTCTCAAGGACGCGGATGATGACATGCGCCAGGCGGCCGCCGAGGCGCTGGGGCAGATAGGCAACGCACGGGCAGTGAAGCCGCTCATCGCCACCCTCAAAGACGTGGACGAGGGCGTGCGCGGGGCTGCTGCCGGGGCGCTGGGGAAAATCAGCGACGCACATGCGGTAGAGCCGCTCATCACCACCCTCGAAGATGTGGACGATGACGTACGCGAGGCTGCCGCCGGGGCGCTGGGACAGATCGGCGATGCAAGTGCGGTGGAACCGCTCGTGGTAACCCTCAACGACGCAAGTGAGAGTATGCGCGAGGCTGCCGCCGGAGCACTGGGGCGGATCGGCGACTCATGGGCGGTGAAGCCACTCATCGCCGCCCTCAAGGATGAAGATTGGGGTTTGTGCAAGAAGGCTGCTGAGGCGTTAGGGGAGGTTGGCGCACCTGCTGTGGAGTTACTCGTCGCCACCCTCAAAGACCCACACAAGATTGTGCGCTGGGCTGCTGCTGAAGCGCTGGGGCAGATCGGCGATGTACGAGCGGTGAAGCCGCTTGTCGTTGCCCTAGGGGACGCGGATGAGGATGTGCGCAAGGCCGCTGCCGAGGCACTGGGACAGATTCGCGACCCACGGACAGTTGGGCCACTCATCGCCGCGCTCAAGGACACGGACAAGACCGTGCGTTGGGTCGCTGCCAGGGCACTGGGGCAGATCGGCGATGCACGGGCAGTGGAGCCACTCGTTGCCGCCCTGCATGATAGTAACTGGATCGTGTGCAAGACCGCCGCTAACGCATTGGCTGGGATGTGTAGGTCAGGTAATGGGGATCGGGAGGCTGCACGGGAGATGCCCCGACTGTAGCCGGCTAAGGGAGATGCATCATGAACATTGAACGTTGGGGCTGGTATTCCATCGCTGTCAACGTCATCCTGGCGGCGATCAACCTGGTCATTGCCGCCGCCTCCGGCAGCCTGGCTGTGGAGGCGGAGATGGTCCACAACCTGGTGGACCTGCTGACAGCAGTGGGGGTGCTGATCGGGCTGAAACTTTCGACGCGCAAGTCCAAGACCTTTCCCTACGGCCTGTACAAGCTGGAGAACGTTGTCACCGTCGTGCTGGCGGTGATGATCTTCTTCACCGCTTACGAGATTGCCCAGGACGCCATTTTCACACCGACCCGCCAGGCCACAGTGGATCCCTGGATGCTGGCTGGCGTGATCGTGGCGACGGTCATCCCGCTCGTTTTCAGCCACTTCGAACTACGTGCCGCGCAGGAGGCCAACTCCCCTTCTCTCATCGCCGAGGCGAAAGAGTACCGCGTTCACGTCTTCACCTCGGGTCTCGTCTTCGCCGCGCTCCTGGCCCAGTGGTTCGACTTCCCGCTGGACCGCGTCGCAGCGCTGGTTATCGTCGTCGCCATCGGCAAGACGGGCTGGGACCTGCTATCCGACGGGATGCGCGTGCTGCTGGATGCCTCGCTGGACACCGATACCATCCTGCAAATCCGGGAGATCATCGCCGCCGAGCCGACGGTGGCCGAACTCAAGTGGGTCACCGGGCGCAACGCGGGCCGCTTCCGCTTCGTCGAGGCCGAGGTCACTCTGCGCGTCCGTGACCTGGGGAAGGCAGAGACGGCCACGCGGCGCATCGAGGCACAGATCCGCCAGGCCGTGCCCTACGTGGAGCGGGTGTTGCTCCACGCCGAGCCGGTGGAGCGTACCCACCTGTGCTACGCCGTCCCTCTGGCCGATCCCAGCGGTGCCATCAGCGATCACTTTGGAGAAGCCCCCTACTTCGCGCTGGTCACAGTGCACCTGGCCGAGGGTGCGGTCGAGGAACAGCAAATCATCGCCAATCCCTACAAGGACGTGGAGAAGGCAAAGGGCATCCGCGTGGCCGAGTGGCTGGTGGTCCAGAAGGTGGATGTGGTGTTGCTGAAGGAGAGCCTGCGCGGCAGGGGGCCGGTCTACGTCTTCGGCGACGCCGGGGTGGAGATGCAGGAGACTGCTGCGGCGACATTGATGGAAGCACTGGAGGAAGCAAGCCAAATTTGTAGGGGCGCGGTAACCACGCTCTGAGGAGGATGTCAGATGCAAGAGGCTATGCTCTACGAGAAATTGTCGGACGACCGGGTACGTTGCAACCTATGCGCTCACCGCTGCATGATCGCCGACGGCAAGAAGGGCGTCTGCCAGGTGCGGGAGAACCAGGGCGGGGCGCTATACACGCTGGTCTACGGGCGGACCATCTCCCAGCACGTGGACCCAGTGGAGAAGAAGCCCCTCCTTCATTTCTATCCCAGCTCCACCGCCTACTCCATCGCCACGCCGGGCTGTAACTTTCACTGTCGCTGGTGCCAGAACTGGGAGATCTCCCAGATGGTCCGCGAGCGGCATCTCATCTTGGGAGAGGAGGCCAGCCCGGAGGAGATCGTCGCTGCCGCGCGGCGGGCTGGTTGCCGCAGCATCGCCTACACCTACACCGAGCCGACCGTCTTCTTCGAATATACCTACGACACGGCCCGCCTGGCCCACGCGGCCGGCCTGGCCAACATCTACGTCACCAATGGCTATATGACGGAGGAAATGCTGGAGACTTTTAACCCCCCCCGCCCCCCCCGAAACGGAGGGGGGCATGACCCTTACCTCGACGCGGCCAACGTGGATCTGAAGGCGTTCCGCGATGAGACCTACCGCAAGTACGTCGGCGCGCGGCTACAGCCGGTGCTCGATAGCCTGAAGGTGATGAAACGGCTGGGCGTCTGGGTGGAGGTGACCACGCTGGTCGTCCCCGGCGTCAACGACGACCCAGCGGAACTGCAGGACGCGGCTCACTTCGTGGCGGAGGAGTTGGGAGTGGAAACCCCCTGGCACATCAGCCGCTTTTTCCCCAACTATGAGATGACCGGCGTGCCGCCCACACCCATCTCCACGCTCCGGCGGGCGCGGGAGATCGGCCTGGAGGCGGGATTGCGCTACGTCTACGTCGGCAACGTGCCGGGCGAGGCTAATACATTGTGCCACGGATGCGGCCAGCTGCTGATCCGGCGCTCCGGCTACTGGATCCTGGAGAACGACGTCCGGTCGGACGGGAGTTGCCCCGACTGCGGCACGCCGGTGGCCGGGGTGGGGATGGCAGCGGAGGCCAGCGGTTAGCGGTCAGCAGTCAGCAGTCAGCAGTTAGCGATTGGCCCTGGAGATGTGAAGGGCTCCTCCACTACAGAACATCAGAGATCGAGATACTGCGCTCCTCGGCACGCTGAACCATCCACTCCTTGATGTCGGCCGGCGGTGGGGGGACCTCGCCCTCAGGCCGGCGCTCCAGGCGCAGCGCACCGGTGGGGCAGGCCGTGGCGCACAGCCCGCAGCCCACGCAGCGAGCGTAGTCCACCACGCAGCGGTGTCCTGAGCCTGTCGAAGGGACGTCTTCCGGCACCGCCAGCGCCCCAAACGGGCAGCGCTCGGTGCAATCGCCGCAGCCGGCGCACACCTCGGCGTCCACGACGGCGCGGAAGTCGGAGCGGGCGATAGCGGTGGGCACGCCGAACTCGGCCACGCCGCGCAGTATTCCGCAGCAACAGGTGCAGCAGTTACAGATGTAGTGGATGTTGTCTCGGTAGTTGCCGGGGCAGTGCACCAGGCCGGCTTCCTCGGCCTCGCGCAGGATACGCAGCGCCTCCTCCTTGGTGATAGCGCGATCCACCTCGCTGTGGTCGAAAGCGGACTCGACCGGCGCGAAGACCAGGCAGTTCTCGACCGGGTGATCACATCCCTTGCCGACGAGCCGCTGCTGAACGCGGCAGATGCAATTGCGCACGCCCCATGACTTGGCTCCCTCAAGGAGTTCAGTGGCTCGCTCGTAGGGAAAGATCTCCAGGTCGAAGGGGATCGCCTCCTCGACGGGAATGACACGGTGGACAGCAGGCGCATCGCGAGTGATGCTGCCGCCCCGCGTCTCCTGGTAGTACTGCTCGAACAGCGCCGCCAGTTCCGTGTCCAAGCGGGGCAACTGCTCCTCGTAAATGCCGACGACGAAAGGCATCAGTCCGAAGATGAGTTGGCCCTCACCCCTTCTGGCGCGGATTAATCCCTTGCGGGCCATCCCCTTGAGCGTGCGGTAGGCTGCGTCGGGGTCCAGGCCAGCGCGGGCGGCGATGTCGGCGGCGGGCTCGCGAGTCAACCGCATCACCCCGGCCAGCGCCGCCTCCTCCGGCGTGAAGATCTTCGCCAACAGCCGCAGTTCCACGCCGCTCTCGGTGGCCGGGAAGCCATTGGGGATGGCATCCAATCGCCGGGCCAGTTTACGGTAGACATTCTCAGACATTGCTTGTCCTCCTTGATTCGCCACAACCCAAGGTGAAGAGCGCTCTGCGTGATTACCCAGGCATCGTCATTCTAAGCGACCGAAGGGAGTGAAGAATCTCGCGTTGACAATGATCCGACACTCGAAAAACGAGATTCCTCGTCCCTTCGGCTACGCTCAGGGCAGGCCGCTACGCTCCTCGGAATGACGCATCACGGGCAGCCTGAGTAGTAACCGCTCTGCTCTTGGAGAGTATTTGAGCTGATTATAGGCCAGTGTTGAGATTTTGTCTACTGAGCGGTGTTTGAGTTAGGGAAGTAGCGCGCGGGTCAGTTGCATTTTCCAGTCAAATAGTGATATACTATGCCCGGGCGGGGAATGCCCCCAACGCGGTCTCCGACAGGTGGCTCCAACACCGTTCTTCGAGAAATTATTCGTCCCTGCAAGTGAGGTGACACAATGCCTATCGCTACAAGCGAACTCAACCGTGATTTCATCGTGGTGGATGAGTGGACGATCGTACGGCAAGTACGCGATCAGGTGGCAGCAACCGGAAAGGATTTCGTCTACATCATTGTCAGCCTTGGCCGTGGTAGATATGCCGTCTTGTGGTTGGGCGACCTCATCCTGGCATTACAGAAGTACAGCGAGACGTTGCTGCCGGAGATGCTGGACGCCGCCCTGGGTGACACGTCCGACCTGCTCGCCCCCCGGGCCACTGACGCGGTTGAACAGGCCGACATGGAAACGAGAGAGGCCAAGCGTCTAGTTCTTCATACGAAATTCGAGGTTGCTACGGTTTGAGCACACAAGCAAGGCTGCGCCCGCGCAAATGCTAAATCCCGGCGGAGGAGAAACGATGCCCAAACGATACCTGGCTGGAATACTGACTGTTCTACTACTTATCCTGGCGGCCTGCACACCGCCGGGAATGCCCACGCCTACCGTCGCTCCGACCCAAACGCCCGAAATCACCACCCCGCTGGTCATCAGCGAGGTGCAGGCCAGCGCGAGCGGCAACAATAACCTGGAGTTCATCGAACTCTATAACACGACCACTGAGCCGCTTGACCTGGAAGGCTACGCCCTGGTCTACCGATTGGCGGCTAGCCGGGAGGACCTGCCCATCCACGCCTGGACCAAGAGCACCCCCGTCCCGGCCCACGGCCACTACCTGCTGGTCCGGGCTGATCAGGAGGTCGGCTTCGTGCCCGACGCCGAGTTCGACCAGCCCCTCAACACCACAGGCGGCGGCCTGGCGCTGGTGGACCCACAGGATAACGTCGTGGACAGCGTCGGGTGGGGCAACGCGCCGGAGGCCTTCGTCGAGGGGAGCCCGGCCCCGGTACCCGAAAACGATGTCTCCATTGAGCGTCTCCCCGGCGGCGAGGAGGGCAACTTCAGCGACACGGACGATAACTCCACCGACTTCGCCATCAACCCCACGCCGACCCCCCAGAACGTCGGGAGTTTGCCCACACCGGTCGAGGCGGAGCGGTTCTTCATCACCCTCACCGCGCCGCCCTCCGCCGAGCCGGGGACGCAGTTCGACTACGCGTTGGAAGTGACCAACCACACCGGCGTCACGACCCACGATGTGGTGATAGAGTTCACCGTCCCTCTCAGCCTGACCGTCGTCAGCGCCTCCGACGGTGGAACGGTCAAACTCCCCCCCGCTTCGGGGGGGCCGGGGGGGGTAGTAGAGTGGACGCTGGCGGAGATGAGCGACGGCGATACGGTCTCCCGCCGCGTGACCGTCGAGACGCCGCAGACCTACGTCACGCTGGTGGCGCGGGAGTACAGCGTGCAGGCGGGCGATTGGCCCGAGGAGGCGCTGGGCGCGCCGGTGCGCACCCGCGTTGAGGGCGGTATCATTCCCATTGGGACGGCTCGCACGTTGATGGGCGAGATTGTCACCGTCGAGGGGGTCGCCACGATGTACACCGGCGGCTACTACGCCGGGACGAACAACGCCAAGTTCTACCTCCAGGACGAGAGCGGCGGCATCCAGATCCAGTGCTTCGACGACAACGGCACGCCGCCGGAGGTGGCGCTGGGCGACAGGGTGCGGGTCAGCGGCGAGGTGGGAGCCTACCGCAACTCAATGCAGATCGTGCCGGTCAGCAACCCGGACGACGTGGTCATCCTGGGCCTGGAGAAAGCGGTCGCGCCCCGGGAAGCCACTATCGCGCAGGCCGCGGGCGACCCGGCGGTGTCGGGGTATCTGATCGCCGTCACCGGCCAGGCCACTCGCGTCGAGGAGTTCACCTATAGTTACGAGATAGATCTGGCCGACGACCAGGGCCACATCGCGTTGGTCTACGTGGATAAACTGACCGGGATGGAACTGGAGATCGAGCAGGTCGAGGTCGGCCACCTCTACACCATCGCCGGCATCAGCGAGATGTACGACGACAAGTTCCAACTCAAGCCCCGCATCCCCGCCGACATCGTTGAGGGCTTCCCGCCCATCCTTGCGGTCGAGGCCGATGCTCCTCACAACGTCCTCCCCGGCGAAACGCTGACCTACACCTTCACCATCTTTAACCACACCGACGCACCCCTCACCGATGTGACCATCACCAGCACCCTGCCGGCAGAGAACGCGACGCTGTCCACCATTGAGGACGGTGGCGAGCGGGAGAACAGCACGCTGCGCTGGACGATCCCCACGCTGCCGGCCCACGATAGATGCAGTGTTCACTTCACCGTCACCGCCACAGGTGACGATGGCACCATCGCCGTCGAAAGTTACGCCGCCTGGACCAACGAGTGGCCCACCCACGAGACCAACCTGCCGCTGTTCACTTTCATCGGCGATACCGTCCCCATCTACGCCATCCAGGGGCCGGGCTTCGCCTCTCCCTACAAACTGGACTTTGTGGACACCGAGGGAGTGGTCACCGGCGTCTTCCCCGACCTGGAGGGCTTCTGGATGCAGGGGCTGGAGCCGGACGACGACCCGAACACCTCCGAGGGGCTGTTCGTCTTCACCGGCGAGGTGCCGGTCGAGGTGCAGGTAGGCGACCAGGTGGAGGTGCACGGGCGCGTGCGCGAGCGCTCCAACCAGACCGAACTGCACATCACCACGCCGGGGGACGTGGTCGTGACCGCCTCCGGCCTGGGGCTGCCCGAGCCGGTTGAGCTGGACCCGCCGGTGGAGACGGAGGCAGCCATTGCTTACTATGAGCCGCTGGAGGGTCAACTGGTCAGCGTGACCGACCCGGCCGTCGCCGTCGCGCCGACCTCGAAGTACGGCGAATACGTCCTCGTGCGGGCCGAGCACAGGATCAAGCGCGTCCCGCGCGGGCAGGAGACGGGCCTCTTCATCATGGTGGACGATGGCTCTGCGGTGCGGCACGATGACAGCACCACGCTCCCCTACACCGTCCGCACTGGCGATGGGGTGGGTCATCTGGTTGGCCCGCTGGCTTTCACCTTTGGCAACTACAAGATTGAGCCGCTAGGCCCGCCAGCGATGATCCCCGTGGTCGAAGGGCCGGTCCCGCAACTTGAGCAGCCCGGCCCCGATGAGTTCAGTGTCGCCACCTTCAATGTCGAGAACTTCTTTGACAACAAGGACCCGCACCGCCCCAGCGACCCGCCCAAGCCCAGCCGTGCCGAGTACGAGCGTAAGCGCGGTCACATCGTGGAGACGATCCTGGCGCTGGGCATGCCGACCATCGTCGGTCTGCAGGAGGTGGAGAACATCGGCGTGCTGGAGGACGTGGTCGCCCAGCCCGAACTGGCTGGGTACGACTACCAGGCCGCGCTGATCGAGGGGCCCAGCAGCCGCGACATTGACGTCGGCTTCCTGGTGCGCGGCGACCGGGCCACGCTGGAGGGGGTGGGGCAGTACCAAGCCACCGAGGGCCTCTTCAGCCGCCCGCCACTGATGATCACCGCCACTGTGCGCACCGCGTCGGCCGGCGATGTGACCGTCTACGGTATCGTCAACCACTTCATCTCCAAGTCTGGCGGAGAGGCGCTGACGGAGCCGCGCCGCGTGCTGGAGGCGCAGTGGAACGCCCATCTGGTGGCCCAAATCCTTGCCGCCGACCCGGACGCATACATAGCAGTGCTGGGCGACCTGAACGACTACTACGACTCGGCCCCGCTGCGGGCGCTGGCCCAGGGCGAGACCTCCGGCGGGCAGTTGGTCAACGTTCTAGGCGTGCTGCCCCCTGAGGAGCGGTACTCCTACATCTTCCAGGGGGTCTCCCAGTTGCTCGACCACATCCTGGTGACGCCCGCGCTGGCGGGCGCCTGTGTGCGCGTGGAAGTGTTGCACATCAACGCCGACTACCCGCCCCCCGACCCCGAGGATCCCAGCCCACGCCACCTCTCCGACCACGACCCGGTGGTGGCGGTGTTTGGGGTAGGGGAGTAGCGGGCGGGTCGTCCAATTCATCTACCGGCAGGACCAGCGCTGCGCGGATTGGTCATCAGTGAATGGTCATTGTATAATTGCGTTCGTGGCGCTCAAGTTCATCATCTTCGACCTGGACGATACACTCTACCCCCGCGACAGCGGGCTGATGCAGGAGGTGGGCCGCCGCATCCAAACGTGGGTGTATAACCACCTGGGGTTGACGTGGGAAGAGGCGGTTGCCCTGCGGCGCGAGTATTTCCACCGCTACGGCACCACGATGGGTGGCCTGATCGCCGAGCACGACGTGGACGCGCACGACTATCTCGTCTTCGTGCACGACATCCCGGTGGAGGAGTACCTGGAGCCGAAACCGGCGCTGGACGCGATGCTGGCCTCCATCCCGCTGCGGAAGGCGGTCTACACCAACGCCACCTCGGAGTACGGCTGGCGGGTGCTGCGGGCGCTGGGGGTGGCTGGTCATTTCGAGCGGGTAATCGGCATTGAGGAGGTGGGCTTACGTAACAAACCCTATCGCGATGCCTGCGAGCAAATGTTGGCGCTACTGGGCGCTCAGGGCCCCGAGTGCATCCTGGTCGAGGATTCGGCGCGCAACCTGCAGCCGGCCAAAGCCCTGGGGCTAACGACGGTATTGGTGGACGCGGAGCCCGACGAGGGTGTGGACTTTGTAGTGGGGAACGTGCTGGAGGTAGGTTGGGTAGTGAGCGAACTCCTTATTCGTCGGGCGGAATAAAGGACGCGAGCACATTACGGCAACATACATCGCAACTTTCCCATCCACACACTCCCTGCCAGCAGCGCCGTGCCGCCGACGAGCGCCAGGCAGACCAGCGGTGTGTCCTCCGCCCGTTCGGCATCGTCGGTGGGAACAAGGGCCGCCTGCACGACTACGGCCAGCAGCAACACCAGTGTGATGATGATACCTGCCACACAAACGAAACGACGCACCATACTCCATCACCTCCCCAGGAGCGGCGAAATGGTGGCTGTGCTTTCCATCTCCATCCTTCCTCAACATGCGCTGTGCCGGTCAGCCATCCTTGCGAAGGTTGCTAATGGTCCTGGCAATGGCACAATTCCCAGCTGACCAAGATGCTTTTGGCCTGAAAACACTATCGAACCTTCGCAAGGGTTCGGTGATAACGGGCCCGGACGGGGATTTCAGGGCGACAGCGCCATGCTCCCCTTGGCTTGCTCCCCAGACCGCTCACATGGTCGCCCTGCGTCCGGGCCCGGCGCTGGATTGTGCCTGAGGGCCGATTCACACCGGCGATCATAGGATAGCACAAAGCCGGGCGTGTTGCTGGACGGAGAGGGGGTGTTTATGCGTCGCGTAAGGGGTGAAGAGTGGCCGTCAGCCCGACGCTCGCACTACGCGCACCCGTCGGAATGCAAACAGTCTATAGTGAGGACTTCAGTCGTCCACAGTGCGGAGCAGGCGACTGAAGTCACCACTACGAACCCCTATAATAGCCAGCGCGGACGATGAGTTGGAAGGCGCGAGCGGTCAAGGTGGGGCGCAGGATGGGACCAGGCGGAGGTTGGCCATTGAGAACAATGGTCAGGCCAGGGTGGGCCTGTGCCTCGTCCAGCGGCCACTCGTCGCGGGCGAAGAACTCGCCCAGAGCGTAGTCCTTGACGCGCAGCAGGCCAAAAAGGTCGTGGGGCGCTGGTGTGCCTCGGAGGCGGGTGCGGAAGGCGACGATGGCCAGGTGATCGGGAGTGCCGGGGCCGCCCAGTCGCGGCGGTACGAGGATCACCATCAGAGGCGTGGGGCGTTTCTTGCTCGGCGCGAGGTTCAGCGTGTCGGCGACCTGCCAGTCGTGGATCAGGTAAGTCTGGCGAGATAGTTCGAGTCGCACCCGCACGCCAAGTTCCTCCTCCACCTCGCGCCGCAGGCAGGCTAGAATAGTTTCGCCCCGCTCGATGCTCCCGCCGATGCCGCCTACGCCAACGACGGTGATGCCGTCCTCGCACCGCTGCCAGTACCTGGGCTTGCCGATCTCGAAGTAGCAGGCCGCCTCGTCGCACGCGATGGTCGAGACGCCGATAAGGGTGACTGTCTTGCCGCCCAGCAGGGGGTGGCGGCGGAGGGTAGGCAGAGCGCGGAAAAGGTTCATTTCACTTGTACATCATCCGGCAGGTAGCGGGCCGGGCCGTCGGGGCCGACTTCGGCGTAGTACTCGATCAGGCGGCGGGTGGTGTGGGTCAGCGGCAGGGTCCGGGCACCGGGGTGTCCCACTCACTGGTGCGCCTGGATGAACTCGCGAGTACTCTCCGCTACTGCCTCCCGCTCGGCATCCACCATGATGTTGTGGCCGGAGTTATGCAGCCACACCAGTTCCTTGTCAGTCGAACCGGCCTCGTCGTAGACGATCTGCCCGCAGCGAGGGTCAACGCTAGTATCGCCCGTGCTCTGGACGATGAGGAGGGGCTGTTTGACGGCCGGCAGGAGGCGGCGCACGACGCGCTGCAGTTTCAGCAGTTCGTGGGCTGCATGGAGCGGCTGCTCCTCATAGCACCAAATGCGGCTATCGGCCTCAGGGTCGGTCAAATCGCTCTCGCCCGCTGGGCTTCGCTTGCTGATGAAGTACTTGAGCACCGGCGTCAGGTAGATGAGTTTGTTGGCCAGGAGGATGGCAGGGGAGTAGGTCATCAAGCCAGCGATCTCGGGGTGATGAGCGCCCAGGTAGAGGGTGAGCAGGGAGCCCATGGAGAGGCCGCCGACGAAGACGATTGAGCAACGGGATTGCAGATCGCTCAGCGCCTGCTCGACGTGGGCGGTCCATTCCGGCCAGCGGCGGCGGTTCATATCGTCCACGTCGGTGCCGTGGCCGGGCAGGAGCGGCGCGGAGATGGTGAAACCGCGGGTGTTCAGGTAGTCGCCGACGAGGCGCATCTCCGGCGGGGAGCCAGTGAAGCCGTGGATGAGCAGCACCCCGACGGGGCCACCTTCCAGAAAAAGTGCAGATGGGTCAAGGTGAGCGTGACGTGTCATCAATTCCTCCTAAAAGGTATGGCTCGCAGCGCAAGAGCGCCAGCGCGCTGTGGCCGTCTGCTATCTCGCCGTTGCGGGCCATCTCCAGCGCTCGCTCAGGCGACATCAGATGCACCTCGATGATCTCGCCTGGCTCCCGATGGGGCTCTCGGTTCAGCCGCACATCGCGGGCCAGGTAGATGTGATAAACCGCGTCTATGATGCTGGTGCCGGGGCGGAAGGAGCCCACGCAGATCCAGTCGTCGCTGGTACCACCTATCTCTTCTGCCAGTTCGCGCCGCGCCAGACTCTCAAGCGTGCCGGTGTGGTCGTGCATGCCCCCGGCGGGCACCTCCCAGCACCAGTCGTCCATCGTGTAGCGGAACTGGCGGATGAGGACGACTTGCCCTTCGGCGGTCACCGGCACCACCCAGACTGCGCCGGCGACCTGGATGTAAGCGTAGGGGGCCACGTGGCCATCGGGCCAGCGCACCCGGTCCTGCCGCACGCGGAACATGTGGTATGTGAATGGGTAGTCGGTGGCCAGGCGCTGCCAGCCAACTGCGATTCCATTGGGTTTGTCGGTTTTAGACACTGAATATCCTTTCTCTATGCCCACTCGACGGCCAGATGCTCGAACAAGCCCACGCACATGCAGAGGGCATGGCCACTACCGTCCAGTTCGCACTGCTCGATGCAGGGCGCTCAATGCCGACCTCCTCGGTGCAGGGATGGGACAATTGTACACGGAAGGCGGCAGGAGGCAAATGAGCGGGTTGCGCGTCACACTCTCATAGGGGCTGACCGGGCCGGATTGCTGGCGGAACGCCAATTTCGTACTTGACAAATGGGGCGATCTTTGCTACACCTTTGTCCGATGCTCTTGTCCGATGGGCAATCAGAGTTCCAGGGAGGCCTAATGACTCAACCCTTGCTGCCCCAGCCCAAAGAACTGTCACTGCTTGACGGCGCTTTTGTCCTCGACGCCGATACCCCCATCGTCATTCCTGCCCAGGCCAGCGATGAGACCTTTTTTGTCGCCAGCCAACTCCAGAACGAAGTGTGCCGGGCCACCTGTTTGACATTGTCCATCGTCAAAGCCTGCGCCCCACCCTGCTCCAATAACGTCATCCTGCTCATCTGCGGTGATGAGCAGGCGGCAGCCCTCGGCGTTGAGCCGGTAGCCGTCGGTGCTCCGGAAACCGTGGCCGTGCAAGCCTACGCCCTGACTGTCGCCCCAACCTGCGTCACCCTCTACGCCGACGCGCCGGCCGGGCTGTTCTACGCCGTCCAGACGCTGCGCCAGTTGGTGCGGTTGCATGGCCAGGTGCTGCCCGCGCTGACCGTCCGCGATTGGCCCACGCTGCCCTACCGTGGTCTCATGCTCGACATCTCCCGTCGCAAGGTGCCGACGCTGGCCACGCTCAAACAATTGGCCGAAGAACTCAGCCACTACAAACTCAACGCCCTGCAACTCTACACCGAACACACTTTTCAGTTCCCCCACCACCCCAAGATCGGGGCCGGCTGTGGCTCTCTCAGCAGTCAGGACATCCTGGAACTGGACGGTTTCTGCCGCCAACGACACGTCGAGTTAATGCCCAATCTGCAATCCTTTGGGCACGCCCGCAACCTGCTGACCATCCCAGAATACCAGCACCTGGCGGAGACGGATCTCCTCTGGACACTGAGCCCCGCCTTTGAGGAGACATACACATTGCTCGACGAACTGTACGGCGACATGCTGCCCGCTTTCACCTCCACGACCTTTAACGTGGACTGCGATGAGACCTGGGATCTGGGCCAGGGAGCCAGCAAAGCCCTGGTCGGCGAGATCGGCATGGGGCGGGTCTATCTCAATCACGTCCTGCATGTGCGCGAACTGGCCGCCCGCTACGGCTGCCGCATCCAGATTTGGGGCGACATCCTGCTCCATCACCCGGAACTGATCGGCGAACTGCCCGACGACGTCACCCTGCTCGACTGGCACTACCATCCCGCCGACGAGTACCCCACCGTCGAGACCTTCGCCGAGGCCGGGCGGCGGTTCTGGGTCTGCCCCGGCGTCGGTTCCTGGAACAGCATCTTCCCGCGCCTCTACGGGGCGAACGTCAACATCCGCAACCTCGTGCGTGACGGCGTGGCGGCAGGGGCTGTGGGTATGCTCAACACCGATTGGGGTGACTTCGGCCACTACCAGCCCCTGGGCTTGAGTTGGTATGGCTACGTCTTCGGCGCGGCCCAGGGCTGGAGCGGCGGCGCGATCAGCGATGAGGATTTCGAGGCCGCCCTCGGCCCGCTCTTCTTCAGCCCAGCCCACGAGCGCATCCTGGAGGCAATCCACCAACTAGCCCGCATCAATACGCTGCCCGGCGTCGCACAGGTCAACCGCTCCCACACCGTCCTGGCATTGTTCGACGAACCGCTGGCCGGCGCTACGGTGGAAGGCGAGGACGCGCTGTCCGCTGAGACGCTGGACGAGGTGCGCACGCTGGCCGAGGAGGCCGCCGCCTTCGTCACCCCCCCCGTCCCCCCCTGCGAGGAGCTGAGCACCTCCCTGGCCCCCGGCCATCCGCGCGAACTGACGCTGCGCGAGATGGCCTCCGCCGCTCGCCTCACCGCCTACGCCGCCCGCAAGGTGACGCTATCCCAGGAGATCCGCCAGGGGCTGCGCGACCCGGACCTGGACGCGGACCGCGTCTACGGCTACATCCTGGCCCTGAAAGCGCTCGACGCCGAACTGGAGACGCTGCGGGCAGAGCTTGAAATGCTCTGGCTGGTCCGTGCCCGCCGCAGCGAGATCCACGTCGCGCTGGGGTACTACGCCAACCTGCGGGCCAGATACCGCGCCGCCATCAACTGGCTGGAGAAGCAGCGCCGTGCACTGGCGAAGGGGAAGCCCGTGGACGCCGAACTGTCCACCTACGATGCCGGCGGCTACCGCACCCTCTGGCAGAACTGGCCCGATTGAACCTGCACTCGCATACTTGCAAACTTGTGCACCTGAAAGGAGCCCTATGCCCCAACCTTTGACTGCCATCCTGATCGGCGCTGGCGACCGGGGCTACGCCGCCTACGGCCCCTACGCCCTGGCGCACCCGGATGAAATCCGCTTCGTCGCCGTCGCCGAGCCACACGACGTCCGCCGCGCCCGCTTCGCCCAGGCCCACGCCATCCCCCAGGAGCGCCAGTTCCGCACCTGGGAGAACCTCCTCGCCCAGGGGCAGGTTGCCGACGCCGCGCTCGTCTGCACGCTGGATCGGCTACACGTCGCGCCCGCCGTCGCCGCGCTGGAAGCCGGCTACGACGTCCTGCTGGAGAAACCCATGGCTACCACCCTCGCCGATTGTGTGCGGTTGGCGCAGACCGCCGAGCGCAGCGGACGACTGCTGCAAATCTGTCACGTCCTACGCTACACGGCTTTCTTCTCCACCCTCCACGACATCGTCACCTCGGGCCGCCTGGGCGATGTCATCACCGTCGAGCATCGAGAGAACGTGTCATACTGGCACATGGCTCACTCCTACGTGCGCGGCAACTGGCGCAATAGCGAGACCGAAAGCCCGATGGTCCTGGCCAAGTGCTGCCACGACCTCGACCTCCTGTACTGGAACCTGGGGCCGTGCCGGCGGCTGAGTTCATTCGGCTCGCTGACCCACTTCCGCGCCGAGAATGCGCCAGAGGGAGCACCGGAGCGCTGCACCGACGACTGCCCGGTCGCAGATGAATGTCCCTGGTACGCGCCGCGCCTGTACCTGGAACTAATTCCACTGATGCACGTGGCCCGTCATTCGCCCGCTGCATCAGAGCGGCTGGGGGCAACCCTGGCCCTCGATCACCCATCGCTTGCGAAGGTGGCCCGCCGCCTGATATCTCCCCTCGACGAGGCCCTTGATTACCGAGGCTGGCCTATCTCCGTCATCTCCGAGGACACCAGCTCCGAAGCCCGCCTGCGCGCTCTTCAGACAGGCCCCTACGGGCGCTGCGTTTACCGCTGCGACAACGACGTGGTGGACCACCAGACGGTCAACATGGAGTTCGAGAGCGGCGCTTCAGCGGTGCTGGTGATGCACGGTCACTCCCATGAGGAGACACGTACTATGCGCTACGACGGCACGCGGGCCACACTGCGGGGCAAGTTTGCCTACGGCACGGACGATGCCATTGAGATTCACGATCACCTGACCGGTCGTGTGGAGAGAGTAATTCCCCAAGGAGTCGCTGGCGGTCATGGCGGCGGCGATGCAGGGCTGATGTCCGCTTTCGTCCGCGCCGTGCGAGACCCGTCCTACGCGCTAACCACCGCCCGCGAGTCGCTGGAGAGCCACCTGATGGCTTTCGCCGCCGAGGAAGCCCGTGTGCACGGAACCATCGTACACATGGAAGAATTCCGCCGCTGCGCTGAAGCATTAACCAGCGCGTAAGTCCGGGGACATCAAAAGACCCAACACGGCGTAACTACGCTTCGCGCACTACTTTCTCGCGTGCGCGCTGCCGGGCACGCAACCGCACAACAGCCTTGGTGACCTCAGCCGCGATACTGGGCACCAACAGCAGCGGCAGGACGACGGTCCACTCCCGTACTCCCAGCGGCACCGTGCCGAAGATGGGCTGCAGGAAGGGGATATAAACCACGCTGCCGAGCAAGACGATGGAAAGCAGCACGGCGTACTGCATAGTCTTGTTGCTGAAGACGCCCAGGCGGAACAGGGAGACGCGCTCCGAGCGAGCAGTGTAGGCCCGCAATAGTTCCGAGGCCGAAAGCGTGACGAAGGCCATCGTCCGAGCCAGTGCCAGGTTCGACGGATCCCAGGCCCAGCCAAGGTAGTAGGCGATCAGCACCACAGCAGTGATGGCGATGGTCTGCACGGCGATGCCAGCAACCATGAAGCGGTTGATGATCGGCTCGCGCACGGGGCGTGGCGGCTGCTCCATGATGTCCGGGTCACCCTTCTCCATCCCCAACGCCAGCGCCGGCGCCCCATCGGTCAGAAGGTTGAGCCACAGCAACTGGATGGCGGTCAGCGGCGGCGGGGAGCCGGCCAGCGTGGCCAGGAAAATGACCATAATCTCGGCCAGGTTGCACGAGATCAGGTAGTAGACGAACTTGCGGATGTTGGAGTAGATGACGCGGCCCTGCTCGACGGCTGAGACGATGGAGGCGTAGTTGTCGTCGGTGAGCACCATGTCGGCCGTCTCTTTGGAGACGTCGGTGCCGGTGATGCCCATCGCCACACCGATGTCGGCCCGCTTGAGGGCCGGGGCGTCGTTGACACCGTCGCCGGTCATGGCCACTACGTGATCCCGCGCTTTGAGCGCTTCGACGATGCGCACCTTATGCTGGGGGGAGACGCGGGCGAAGACATCTACGTTTTCTATGCGCTCAGCCAGTTGCTCGTCAGAGATCTCGTTCAGTCTCGCGCCAGTGATCACCTCGCCGCCGGGCCGCAGCAGGCCAATCTCCTGGGCAATGGCACGGGCAGTGACGGGATAGTCGCCGGTGACCATCGCCGTGCGGATGCCCGCCCGCCGCGCTTTCTCCACCGCCAGCCCGACCTCCGGCCGGGCCGGATCCGTCATCGCCATCAGCCCGATCAGCGTCAGATCTCTCTCAATCGTCTCGGTGCTGACCTCTGCCGGCAGTTCATCCAGGGGGCGATAGGCCACGGCCAGGACGCGCAGCCCCGCGCGCCCCAGGTCACGGTTGATGTTCTCAATGTGCTGGCGTCGGCCCGGTGTGAGTGGCACGTCCACGCCACCCTCCAGAATGGCATTGCAGAAGGGCAGCATCACGTCGGGTGCGCCCTTGACGTAGGCGACGTATTCGGAGCCGCCGCCCTCCCCCCCCCCGGAGCGGGGGGGAGAGCCGTCTACGCGGTGGATGGTGCTCATGCGCTTGCGCTCGCTATCGAAAGGTATCTCAGCGACGCGAGGCAGCCGTTTTTCGACCTCGTCGCGCCACAGGCCAGCCCTGGCCGCCGCCACCACCAGCGCCCCTTCCGTCGGGTCACCCACCATACGATACTGCTGGTCGCCTTGACCCCCCTCAATCCCCCCTCCAGGGGGGAGGTCAGAACCCCCTTCGCCCTCCCCCCCCCACCCTCCAGAGGGGAGGTCAGAACCCCCTTCGCCCTCAATCCCCCACCCTCCAGAGGGGAGGTCAGAACCCCCTTCGCCCTCCCTCCCCCCCCCTATAGGGGGGGAGGGGGGGGTGAGCGGTTCCAGCTGGGCGTCGGAGCAAAGTAAGCCCCCGGTGAGCAGGGCCATGATTTCGGCGTTGTCGTGCGGGTCGGCTGGCTCGCCATAGTGATCGAACTGGCCCCTGGGCTGATACCCCTCGCCACTCACGTCCAGCCGCAGGTTCGCCACGTAGAGCCGCACGACCATCATCTCGTTCTGGGTCAGCGTACCGGTCTTATCGGAGCAGATGATGGTGGCGCTACCAAGCGTCTCCACCGCCGGCAGACGGCGGATGAGGGCGTTGCGCCGCACCATCTCGCGCATCCCCAACGCCAGGCAGATGGTGACGACGGCGGGCAACCCTTCCGGGACGGCGGCAATCGCCAGGCTGACCGCGACGATGAACAGGTCTACGATCTGCTGCCTGGTCTGCACCAGGTAGGGCATCAGTCCCTGGCTGGTGAGGAGAGAGATATTGGTATCCTGGATCAACGCCTCGATAAAGACGATACCGCAGATGGCCAGTGATCCCCAGCCCAGCCACTTGCCCAGTTGATCGAGGCGACGTTGCAGCGGCGTCGGCTCCGGCTCGTAGGACTGGATCATCTCGGCGATGATGCCCATCTGCGTCTGCATCCCGGTGGCGGTGACGATGCCCGCGCCCCGCCCGTAGGTGACGGTGGTGCCCACAAAGGCACTGTTGACCCGGTCGCCCAGGGACACGTCCTCCGATAGTGTCACGTCGGCCATCTTTTCCACAGGCACCGATTCGCCCGTGAGCGACGCTTCGTCAATCTGGAGATTGATGCTCTCGATGAGGCGCAGGTCGGCTGGGACGTAGTTACCGGCTTCGAGGAATACGACGTCGCCGGGAACCAGTTCGCGGGCCGGTATGGTAACGCGGTGGCCGTCACGTAGCACGCGAGCGTCGGGGGCGGCCATTTTCTTGAGCGCCGCCAGTGCCTCCTCCGCCTTGCCTTCCTGGACCACACCCAGCACGGCGTTGAGGACAACGATGGCCATAATCGCGCTGGCCTCTATCATCTCCCCCAGCAGGAGAGAGACGACAGCAGAGACGATGAGGATGATGACGAGGAAATTCTGCAACTGCCCCAGCAGTAGTTGCCAGAAGCCGGGCCGGGGCCGCTCGGCCAGTTCGTTGGGGCCGTGTTGGGCCAGGCGGGCCTCCGCTCCGGCCGCCGTGAGACCGGTTGCCAGGTCGGTTTTAAGAACCCCCGCCACTTCCTGGATGGTACGGCTATGCCACCACGGGCTTGTCTCTGTCTCCATGCGCTCCTCGCTACGGTCGTCGGGATATCACTAAGAAACGATTATAACACATTCGCGTCAGGCGGCAAAGAGCAACGTGATACGCTCGCAAACGGTTCCATCAGCCACCTCCGCTGATGGACGCCGTTCATCCCTGGCGATTACCCACGAGTCCGAAAGAGCTCCGAGGTTTCACTCCCTGCAACAAACAGTCGGCATGTTGCCCTCACAGACGATGATGGCGTCCGCCGTGCGGAGGAGGTGCTTCCGCTGTGGTTTGGAAAGGTGCAAACGCAGCATCAAGACGAACGTGACAAGAAACGCAGATGGGCGTATAATTCGTTCGAGCACACCGCCGTAGGCACCAAAGCGCCCCGGCAGAAAGGTACAACAACCCATCTACCGGGGCGCTCGCACATCTGGATCACGTTTCACGCATCACGCATCACGGCTCAATTACCCATCTGCCATTGTTCATTGGTCATTGTTCATTGGTCATTGTTCATTGAATTCCCCACCAATACATATCCGCCAACTTCTGGTGCTCCTCCCGCAGCCGCACGTAACTCTCGTACCGGTGCTGGTTCACCTGTCCCTCCTCCACCGCCCGGATGACCGCGCAGCCCGGCTCCACGGTGTGGGTACAGTCGGAAAACTGGCAGTGGGCCACCAGCGGGGCGATGTCGGGGAAGTAGGCGTCTAACTCCTCCGGGTCCACGTCGAAGAGGGCCAGGGCGCGGATACCGGGGGTGTCGGCCACCCAGCCACCCACGTCCAGCGGGACGAGTTGGGGTACGACGGTGGTGTGACGGCCCCTGAGGGTAGCCTGGCTCACCTCCCGCACCCGTAGCCCCAGACCAGGCTGCATCACGTTGAGCAGGCTGGTCTTACCCGCGCCGGATGGACCCACGAGCGCCGAAAGTTTCCCCTGCAGCGCGTCACGCAGCCCGTCTACCCCCTCCCCGGTGACGGCACTGGTGTAGAGCACCGGGTAGCCAATCTCCTGGTAGATACCGAAGAGTGCCAGCGCCCCCCGGCGACCCACCAGGTCAATCTTGTTGGCGCACACGACGGCGGGAATATGTTGTATCTCGGCCCCGACCAGCAATCGGTCGAGCATGCGCAGGTTCGGGGCAGGTTCCGCGCAGGAGAAGACGAAGACCGCCTGGTCGGGGTTAGCGACGATGACCTGCTCCCGCTCGGACAGGTAGCCATCCCGGTCCCAGCGGCGGGAGCCGCGCCCACGGGGTGGTGGGGCCAGCCGCGTCAACGCCCGCTCCCGCTCGACGATTTCTTCGATCATCCCGCTGCCGTCTTCGGCCAGGCTGATGCGCACCCGGTCACCGATGGCTACCAGATCGGTGTCGCGCCGCTCTCGCTTGAGCCGCCCTCGCACCTGGCAGACGAAACTGCCAGCGTCAGTGCGAATGGTGAAAAAGCCACTTTGCGCTTTGATGATCAGGCCGTCGAGCAAATCAGGCATTTCCAATGACCAATGAACAATGAACAATGAACAATGAACAAATGACCGACGCCCATTGTAAACGCATCTGGTTTTCCTGTCAACAAGTGGCTACCTTGCCCTGGTTGACAACGTGACACTTGCGGTTACAATGGGTCAATGATGCACAAACTTTCACGCACACCCTGGGGATGGATCGCCATCGCCACGCTGCTATCCGCCCTGCTCGCTGGCTGCATTGGACGCTCGACGCCTTCTCCGCCTTCACCGATACCTTACACCATCCATCTACCGATCATCGGCGGCTCAACCATCCCCACTCCCCCACCCCCTCCGCCGCCAACCGAGCCACCCGTGCCTGCGAGCCCCACACCGCTGCCGCCCCCGGTCCCCAAGCCCGGCTACGGCGTACAGGCGCACCTCCTCGCAGGCGACATGGCGGAGACACTACGTTGGACACAAGGACTGGGCGTCGGGTGGATCAAGCAACAGGTGGAGTGGCACGCTATCGAGCACGGGCCGGACAACTTCGATTGGGCACTCCTGGACCGCACAGTTGAGGCGTGCAACGGGTTCGGCTTCAAATTGCTGCTCGGCGTGACCCATGCCCCCGACTGGACCCGCACCTCCGAACTGGAGAGCGGCCCACCGGCCAACTATGCTGAATTTGGCCGCTTTATGGAACAACTGGCAATCCGCTACCAGGGCCGCGTGGCGGCCTACGAACTGTGGAACGAACCCAACCTGGCCCGCGAGTGGCGGGGAGAGCGCCTGGACCCAGCCCGCTTCGTCGCGTTGGTGGCCGAGGGAGCCAGGGCTGTGCGGGCCGCCGACCCGGATGCCCTGGTCATCAGCGGAGCGCCAGCCGTCACCGGCATCAACGACGGCGTGGAGGCGATTGACGACCGCGTCTTCCTGCGCGGGATGTACGAGGCTGGCATCGCTCAGCATGTGGACGGCATCGGCGCTCACCCATACGGCTTTGCCAATCCGCCCGACGAGGGTTGGCAGGATCCCACACACGTCGCCTCCAGTCACAACAACCATCCCAGTTTCTTCTTCCGCGACACGCTGGAGGATTACCACGCCATTATGCTTGAGTACGGCGATATGGAGCACCAGATCTGGGTCACCGAATTCGGCTGGCCTTCAACCGATGGGATGGGGCAGATGGATGCGACAGGCTGGGAGTACGGGCGCGAGGTCAGCGAGGCCCAGCAGGCGGACTACACCGTGCGTGCTTTTTGGATGGGAGACGAGCGAGCCTGGGTGGGGCCGATGTTCCTGTGGAACCTGAATCTGGCGACCATCTGGGGCCCAGGCGACCCGGTCTCGGCCTATAGCCTGCTGCGGCCCGATGGCTTCTACCGTCCGGCCTACATCGCCCTACGTCTGGCGGAGCCAATGGGGCCATGATACGTCAGTCGAACAGCCCGCCAATATCCCGGTACGTGCGTTCGCGTCTACGCTCCACCTTGCCGATGTCCACCAGTCGCCTGGCATCATCTACCCGATAGACGATACGATAGTCGCCAACGCGAATGCGATAGATGTCGTCGAATAGCTTTCTGGCACCACGAGGGCGCGGGTTTTCCCGGAGTCGCGTTATCTTCGCATCCACCCGGCGGAAATCGGCCGCAGACAGACCATCCAGTTGCTTGCGTACCTTCTTGCTACGAAGACGGATGCGGCACATTGGTCACTAGTCTCTGCCGCCGGTATTCCTCGTAATCTACGGCCTCATCCTCGTCAGACTGCAAGGCCAGAAGCATGTCGCGGATGTCCTCAACGTCTTCGAGCCTCGTGCGCAGCTCATTGAGTTGCGTCTGGATGTTGTTGTACTCCTCCAGCGGCATTACCACAACTGCGCCTTGAACCTGGACTGTCGTTGGCTGGGGCATTTGGCCTATTCCTCCTCCTGCTCTGTCTCGAGTAGAGTCTATTATAGCACCACAGCCAGCGGGCGCAAGAGCCTACGGCTGCGGAGTGGGTGTGGGCGGCACGTAGCCTTCCTCTGCCTGAGGCGGCAACGAGGAAAGGGGCAGGCCGTAGTAAGCCTCCACCACCTGGCGCACCAACGGCGCGGCCACTGTCGAGCCCTCGCCCGCGTTCTCCACCAGCGCGACGATGGCGATCTCGGGGCTGCCGGCCGGGGCATAGGCGGCGAACCAGGAATGGGGCTCCGTGTCCGGCCCGCCGACCTCGGCCGTGCCGGTCTTGCCGGCGACGGGGATGCTCAACCCGGCGAAGCGATGCGGCGCGGTGCCAATGGGCCTGGTGGTTACCCCCAGGAGGGCCTCCTGAATGGCTGCCAGGTGCTCCGGGCTGACCGGTAGTGTGCCCACAGCCTGTATCTGCGTCACCTGCTCGGGCTCTACGTCTCCGGCTGGGCCGATGCGCCCGATGACGTAGGGACGGTAGAGCGTGCCGCCGTTGGCCACCGCCGCCATCATGCGCGCCATCTGCAGCGGCGTCACCAGCAGGTAGCCCTGCCCGATAGAAATATTGACCGTGTCGCCCACCCACCAGGGCTCACCGCGGACGTTCGCCTTCCACTCCGGGTCGGGCACCAGTCCGCCCTCCTCGAGCACTCCTTCCAGCCCGGTCGGCTCGCCGAAGCCGAAGCCCCGTCCGAATCGGGGAAGCACGTCCTGCCCCACCCCGTCGAGCGTCTGCCCCACGGCGTAAAACGTAACATCACACGAGGCGGTCAGACCGTCCTTGAGACTGATGTTGCCGTGCCCGTCCTTTTTCCAGCACCCCTTGCGGGCCGCCGGTCCCAGTCCCTCCCAGTAACCGGGGCAGTAGAAGAACGTGTTGTCTGGATCCATCCCCGCCTCCTCCATCGCCGCCGCCATGGTGACAATCTTGAAGACAGAGGCAGCGGGATAGGTGCCCTGAGTGGCGCGGTTGAAGAGCAGACGGCGGGGGTCGGCCAAAATCTGGGAGCGGCCCACAGCGCCGGCCGGTCCGACGAAGACGTTGGGATCGAAGCCGGGGCCGCTGGCCAGCGCCAGTACCGCGCCGGTGTGCACGTCGAGCACGACGATGGCACCCTTGCGACCGCCCAGGATCTGCTGCACCTGCCTCTGGAAATCGCGGTCGAAGGTGGCATAGATGACGCGGCTGGGCACAGCCGGCCGCTCTGCAACCGTGGCGATCTTTTCCCCCGCTGGGGTGACGACGGCGAGCACGCCACCGTGCTGACCGGCCAGGATCTCCTCTCCCCAGGCCTCCAGCCCCGACACGCCCACCCACTCGTCGCCCCGGTAACCCTGGGCGCGGTAAGTCTCCAATTGCTCGGCGGGCACAGGGGCCACCCAGCCGACGACGTGGGGCGCAACGCCGCCGTGGGGATAGGTGCGCCCATCCTTCTCGTCCCGGTAAACGCCGGGTATGGAGGACAGCAGGTCGTTGTGGTCCACGCTGACCTCGGCGGAGATGTCGGCGATGGGCACCTTCCAGTCGGCGGGAGCGGCAGCGTATCGGCCACGTATCTCATCCGGGGAGAGCCCCGTGACCAACGTCAGCGCCGCCAGAAGCGCGTTCTCGTCCTCAATTTGGCCGGGGATGACACCGATGGTGACGATCGTGCCCTCGGTCGCCAGGCCCAATCCGGCCCGGTCGTAGATGTTAGCGCGGACGGGAATCGTATACTCCATCCGAAAATAATGCCCGCCCGCCAGTTGTGGCCAGATCAGCCCCGTGTCCCAATCCACCCACCACTGCTCCTCACGCAGACTGAGCGACATAACCGTGTCGGTGATCAACGTGCCCACCAGTGCCGTGTCCAATGCCAGGCGGTAGGAGACGTAGGCCCGGTCACCCTCCTGCAAGGCGGACTGAAGGCGCGTGGTGACGGTCAGGACGGTGGCAGTGGCAAGCGCATTCTGATAGCGCTGAGCGAAACTCTCGGCGTCAATTGCGGCCTGGCTGTCCGGAGAGAGGCGGGCGTACATCGTCGCGTAGTCGCCCGCACCCCAGGCGGAAAGGTACGCGGCGGCGGTCGCGTCGGGAGAGGGTGGCGGCAGGGGGGTATTGGTCGGGTGGTCTGGTGGTCGGATAGTCGGGTAGTCGGGTGGCCGGGTAGTCGGAGGACTGCTGCAGCCCGCCAGTAGAAGCACCACCAGAATTGCGAATTGCAGATTCGGCACTTTAGATTTATTATTTGTCATTTGCCACTGGTCATTGGTCATTGGCTATTGCTCATTTCAGGATAGTTGTGTGGACCGTGCAGTGGTGGCCGGTGTGGGCCTGGCAGACGGCGGGAACGTCGCGGGGCAGTTCGACCCCCCAGGCGCGCAGGCAACGGACGAGGTGGCAGAGGGGAAGTCCCACCACGTTAGTGTAGCAACCCTGCAACTCAGCAACGGGGTGAAATCCGGGATGCTGAACGGCGTAGGCACCGGCCTTGTCCAGGGGATCACCGCTGGCGACGTAAGTGGTAATTTCAGCGTCAGTGTAGGCACGCATCGTCACCCAGGTCTCGGACACGTCGGTCAAGGCGCGGCCGGTGACAGGCTGCAGCAGGGTAACGGCACTATAGACGGTGTGGGGTCGCCCGCGCAGGCGATACAGCATCGCCGCCGCCTCGGTCGCGTCGCGCGGCTTGCCCAGGATTTCGCCGTCCAGCGCGACGACAGTATCACAGGCAATGACGATAATATCAGGATAGGTGATAACGGCATGGGCCTTGGCCCGGCTCAGCCGGATGACCAATGCAGCCGGGGGTTCATTCGTCCGGGGAACCTCGGCCACGTTTGCCACGGCCACCTCGAAGGGCAGCCCCAGCAGCGCCAGCAACTCGCGGCGGCGGAGGGATTGGGAAGCCAGCAGCAAATGAGGCTTGCTCATAGTGAGGGTTATTGTAGCATACGCGGCGCAGTTGTAAAGAGCAGCCAGGTGTGCTATCATCCTGCCGGAGATACTCGCGGACTCGCGAGAGCGGGAGTAAGACGACCATGACCCTGCAAAGCGTGCGGCGGGAGCCCCTCGACCCACATCGTCAACGCCTCTACCGGCAGGCGATTCTGACCGCCATCGCAGGCAACGCCCTTTTGGCAGCGACTAAGGGGGCAGTAGCGTGGCTTTCGGGCAGCAGCGCGGTATTCTCGGATGCCGCCAACTCGCTCTCGGACACGTTGTACAGCCTGCTAATGGCGGCCGGGCTGCGCATGGCGCAACAACCGGCCGACGAGGGCCACCCGCAGGGGCACAGCCGCTTCGAACCGCTGGTCAGCCTGTTCATCGCCATAATGATGGGGGCGGCGGGTTATACGGCCATGCGCGAGGGCGTGCTGCGCTTCCTCTCCGGTGCGACGGCGATTGACCCCAGCTGGCCCACGGCTGTACTGGTAGGCAGCGCGCTGCTCAAGGTCGCGATGTACCTCGTGGTCGGGCGCATCGGACGGTGGACTCACAGCCCCGCCATACGCGCCAGCGCCCGCGATAACCTGGCCGACGTCCTGTCCTCTGCTGCGGCACTACTCGGCGTGTGGGGCTCTCACTTCGTCCACCCGCTCTTCGACCCGGCAGCAGGGGTGGCGGTTTCGCTGTGGATCTTTCGCGCCACATGGGAAATCCTGGACGAGAACCTGGGCTACCTCACGGGCCGCGGTGCGCCGCCAGAACTCACAGCCCAGATCGTCGCTGCCGCGTCGTCCGTGCCAGGCGTCCTCGGCGTCCACCAGGTCATCGCCGACCACGTGGGGCCACAGGTGCGAGTGGACATCCACGTTGACGTGGACAGCGAGATGACGCTTCGTCAGGCCCACGGTATCGCCGACCAGGTACAGGCGCAGGTTGAGGCACTGCCGGCGGTGGACCTGGCATTTATACACGTGGAGCCGGCTGGCTCATCGCCGCGAGTGCTTCCTCCAGGCGGCTAAGGGTTGTTTTGAGGGTGACGGCAAAGCCGGCCGGCAAATGTCCATCGCACTCACCCCCGTAGCGCCTCCAGGCGACGCAGTTCCGCCAGCAGTGATTTCGGCGTGAGCGTGCTCTTGCGCATCAGACCCTGGATGTGATCATTGAGAAGTGTACGTTCCCCTTCAGTAACATCCCTGGCAGTGAGCACGATGACCGGGATGTCGGCCGTTTCGGCATCGGCACGCAGTGCCTCCAGCACCTCGAAGCCGCTCATCCCCGGCATCAGCAGGTCAAGCAGGATCGCATCGGGGTGCTCACTGCACGCCATAGTCAACCCCTGCCTGCCATCGTATGCCGCGAGCAGCGTGCAACTATCGGCCAGCAGCATTTGTTGCAGCAACTTGATCACCCCAGGATCGTCGTCCACGACCAGGACAGTAACGTGCCGCGTGAGGGGGCCAGTCGCTGCCAGCCGGTCAAGCACCCTGTGCAGATCTTCCCGTCGTATCGGTTTGACCAGGTAATCCACCGCTCCCAGGCTGAATGCCAACTCACCGTCTTCCAACGCCGAGATGACCAGCACCGGGATGTCTTTGGTCTGAGGATCTGACTTGAGGGCGCGCAGCACGTCCCAACCATCCTGGCCGGGGAGCATAATGTCCAGGGTGATCAACGCAGGTTTCAACTCACGAGCCTTTTCCAGCACACTCACGCCGTTGTAGTGCTGGACGGGTATGTATCCCTCCTGGCGCAGGTAGAAGGCCAGGAGATCGCTGAACTGGCGGTTATCCTCGACCACCAGCACTATCTTGCCCTCGGAAGGCTGTTCAGTTTCTCCAGCCGCCCCCGCTTCTGCGGCCGGTGGGCCGACCAGCGGGAGCAGGAATGAGAAAGTCGCCCCGTGCCCGTACTCGCTTTCGACCCAGATGCGGCCCCCGTGCATCTCGATCAGCCGCTTGCTGATCGCCAACCCCAACCCGGTGCCCGTCATCTCCCGCGCCGATGAGCCATCCGCCTGGCGGAACTCCTCAAAGATGTATCTTCTCAATAACGTGGGGTAACTGGAACCCCAAAGCAGGTTTGAGCGTCTAATAGGTAGAGCCCCTGGTAGGGAATGAGACATTGCTTGAAGACTTTGATCTGAACAATATCCAAGA
>Ga0114918_10000690_pt1 | contig 29433 bp, 17 predicted proteins | sample LantaG_FD_87015 | JGI IMG/M metagenome (GOLD analysis project Ga0114918, IMG submission 87015) | Deep subsurface microbial communities from Baltic Sea to uncover new lineages of life (NeLLi) - Landsort_02402 metaG | ecosystem: Environmental > Aquatic > Marine > Oceanic > Sediment | place...
AAACGGCACGTAATCGGGCAGTGACCGGGCCGCCTCACAACCGTCGTTATACACGTTGATCGTGACCGTGTCCGAACCGGTGTATTCACCGTCAAAGGCCTCTAACTGCAAGACATACTCGCCCAAGGCTGACAGGGTAATACTCGTATCCTCGGCGCTCTGATCGGTAATCATGGCGTCAGGGTTGTTGGGGTCATTATGTCCACTGTCCACTGCACGGTATAAGCACCATTAAAGGTATAAGTATCACCAATATAAATATACACTATTAACCATCTTTCAATCAAGGAAAATCGAGAAATTCCTGGCGGAATCAGCGAATTCTCCCGCAAAAAAAGCCGACGAAGTCACGAAAATACGTCGAAAAGCAGCTTTTTCTACTATTTTGGAACACCGCCTCCGTTACCCTCCGTTCCAGATCCCGGTTTTCAGCAATTCCATATATCAGCCCAGCCCCGTTATGTCGCTTGTGACCGATTCATCTTTCCTTCCGAGCATAGAGAATCAAGTATCCAGAACCACTATCCGCTGCTTCTCTACGCAATACGCACTAAGAACGCTGTCTCACGGAGATTGTTTGAAAATTTGCCAGACATTTCGTGTGATGGTTCGTATAATAGTTAACAAAATATAGAATGGAGAATTTAGAATTATGAATTGAGAATAGAAAATAGTACAGTTCTCTGCAGAAAACGTCAGTCTGGAGTACGTCATTGTGAGCCCTTCGACTTTGCTCAGGGTAAACTCCGTGAAGCAATCTCAAACGCAACTATAGATTTTCTGTTTATAAGACAGAAGATTGCCACCCCCTTTGGGCCTCGCAATGACTGTTCGTGGGGATTTTCGGATAGAGCTATTTGAAAAAACAAAGCCAATTTCCAGGCAGACAAAATAACGTTAGGCCAATAATAACAATAGTTTATGGGGATTTTGGCATGCTTAGGCGTCGAGAAAGCAAAGCCAATTCAAAGCCAATTGCCAACCGTGGGCTAGAAATCTGGAGGGAAAGATGGTTGCAATGGCAGTCGGGGCTGGTACAATATTGATTTCAATGGATTTTAAGGGCTGCGATATGATTTTTATGAAAAAATATGCTGCCGGGACCATGGTGCTGGTCGGAATTATTCTGTTAGCCTGCGTTTTTGGTTCTTCAGCCGAGGGGGCGCTGAAAGGGGGCACCGCGAAAGTGGATATCACGCCGCCCATTGGGGTGTGGCTTTCCGGTTACGGGTCGCGCAAGAAACCCAGCGAGGGTATTCTCGACCCGCTTTACGCAAAAGCGCTCGTTCTCGACGATGGGCAGGAAAAAATCGCTATCGTCTCGGCCGACCTGCTCTGGGTGCCACTCGAAATAACCAATGAGATTCGGCGACAGGTGCAGGAGAAAATCGGTATCCCGCAACAGAACGTCATGATCTGCGGTACGCACACGCATTTCGCGCCCAAAATCGACCGAATCGCCAGGGACTGGCCTGATGCAGCCGTAGCTGAAATCGACGAATCCTACATCCAAATCCTGAAGAAAAAGATTTTCGATTCGATAATGCTCGCAGAGAGGGATAGCAAGCAGGTCAAGCTCGGCGTTGGCAAAGGAGAAATGACGGAGATCGTCTATAATCGCAGAACAAAAAAGCCCGACGGCACGGTTGCGATGACCTTCAACCTTCCGCCTGCGAGTGCGGATTTGACGTTCGGCCCCATCGACCCGGAACTCTGCGTGCTGCGAGTCGAGGATTCGGATGGTGCGCTGGTCGCGGCGGTGGTAAATTATGCCTGCCACCCTGTCAGCGGGGATCCGATGCGCGATAAATTTTTCTATATGTCGGCCGACTATCCCGGCTATACCGCCCAGGTCATCGAGCAGGCGGAGGGCGGCAATTGCATTTTCCTGCTGGGCACGGCAGGCAATATGAATCCGGTCCGGCTGAACAGGACTCATCCCCGCATGCAGACCGGCAAGGCTCTCGGCGGGGCGGCCCTGCGGCATATGCAGTTTACTCAGCCGTGTAGTGACGTGAAAATAAGCGCACTCAAACAGCAGGTCAGCCTTCCCATAAAGAAGGATCTGCCGCCGGAAAGATTGCTGAGCGTCGGCAAAGACGCAGAGACTCAGAACACCGAGATTCAGGTTCTGAGAATCGGGGATGTTTATATCGTGGGACTGCCCGGCGAGGTTCTGGTCGAAATCGGCCTGGAGATTAAGGAGAAAGCCGGTATCGAAAATCTCTTCGTCGTTTCACTGGCGAACGATGCCGTCGGCTACGTTTGTCCCCGAGCTGCTTATAAAGAAGGCGGCTACGAGCCGGGCTCCGGCACGAACCTCGCACCGGGAGCCGGTGAAATAGTAACAGAACGTGCCCTGGAGCTCATCGAGCGGCTCAAGCAGGGCACGTAATATATTCTCAAATATAAATGCAAAGTATTCCGGCTATGCCAGCTTGTCTTTGTTCTCGGAGATTTTCAAGATGGCGTCGGCGATGTCACCGATGTCATTCCTGCTGCCGAGAAGCATATTCTGGCCAATCCAGACCGCTTCTTTGCAGAGTTGCTCGTTGCCGGGTAAATTCAGCTCCTGCCGGTATTTATCGAGTCTTTCCTTGGGGAAGCCTCGTGTGAAGTTCTTGGAAGTTAAGAAATCTTCCATCAGGCCGTCACGGTATTGCGGGCCATATCCTCCGGAGCAGGGGACGCCTTCGGCACTGAGAGCGGCGAGGAACTTGCTCCTGGGCGCGTTGTTGAAGTGCTCCTTCTTGTAGCGGAACGGATACAAATGATACGCTGCCCTGGTGACACCGTCGTACAGCCTGTGCGGAATGATGCCGGGGATGTCCTTGATTCTCGAAGTCAGGTACTCGGCGTTCTCGTTGCGCCTTTGCGTATCCGTTTCCAGACGCTTGATCTGCGAAAGTCCAATGGCGGCCTGGTATTCGGTCATCCTGCGGTTGGTGCCGATGATGGGATAGCCGCTGGTATTCTTGACACTTCCGTAGGGCCTGCCGCAGTTGTGGAACGACATTACTCTGTCCATGAGCTCTTCGTCGTTTCCAATCACGGCGCCGCCTTCGCCAATGGGTAGATGTTTGGAGTTCTGGAAGCTGAAGCATCCGAGGTTGCCGATAGTGCCGAGCTTCTTGCCTCTCCACTCGGCCATCCATGCCTGGCATGCATCTTCGATGACGACGAGGTTGTGCTTCTTGGCGATGGCCATAATCCTGTCCATGTTCGCCGGCAGGCCCAGTATGTGCACGGGCATAATCGCTTTGGTTCTCTCGGTGATTCGCTCTTCAATGGTATCGAGATTGATCTGGAATGTCTCCGGATCGGTGTCGGCAAAGACCGGCAGGGCACAGGACCCGATGACAACATTGTATGTGGCGATGAATGTATAGGGAGAAACAATCACCTCATCGCCGACGCCGACGTCAAGGGCGTGCAGAGCTGTAAGCAGGGCGTTGGTGCCGTTGACCGTGCAAACGCAGCGTTTGGCTCCCATCATTTCGGCATACTTTGCTTCGAATTCCGTGACGGTATTGCCCTGGCCCCTGTACCAATTACCGCTGCGGAGAATTGAAATCACAGGTTCCTCGGCAGACCTGTCCCATTGAGGCCAGACGGGCCATTTCTTGGCTCGCACGGGTTTGCCGCCGAGCATGGCCAGCTTGCCTGCCTTTTTGTCGGCATTAGCGTATAGTGGGACGCGGCTCGTCGCAACGGCGGCGATGGTGCCTGTCGATGCGGCCAAGAACGCTCGCCTGGTTAAATTCTTGCTATCCATGTTAAGCTCCCTTCATTGCATGAGAAATTTCCGGTTTGGTTTGTACTCTGCTTCTACGAAACATATTACAACACATCGGCCGCTACCTCCTGGTTACCGCCGTTTAGCTAAATCGTTCAATCTCCAAAACATAATAGTACACAGGCTGGTCCCACAATGCCAGCAGAATTTTTGAACATTTACATATTGGCTTTGGGAAATTCTTGCACAACCGAATCTCTGCGGATAATATCGGTTCCGGCCAGACCGGATGTAAGGGCGACGGCTGCCTCACGGTCGAGACGCCCGGATAATTCGTGCTTGAACTCGAATATCAACGTGAACACAAAGGAGCTTCATCGTGAAAAGCAATATTAGAATCAGCCATAAGCAAAAACGCGGAATCTATCGCCGGGATTTTATGGCTGCTACGGCTGCTTTAACGGTCGTCCCCGGTTATGTGCTCGGCCGCAACGGCAACGTTCTCCCGAGCCAGAAACTCAATATAGCCGGCGTGGGCGTCGGCAGTATGGGCGGCGTCTACATCCAAAATGTAAGCAGCGAAAATATCGTCGCACTTTGTGATGTTGACGAAAAATACGCGGCCAATACGTACAAGCGATATCCCAGGGCGAAAATCTATCGCGATTTTCGCAAAATGCTGGAAAAGGAGAAGAATATCGATGCCGTCGTCATCGGCACGCCCGACCATACACACGCGGTCATAGCCAGCATGGCAATGAAAATGGGCAAGCATGTCTATTGTGCAAAACCGCTGACCAAGACAATCTACGAGGCTCGAATGCTGACCCAGGCCGCTCGCAAGGCCAAAGTCTGCACCCAGATGAGCGTTCAGTCGGATGCCTCGGAGGCCCAGCGTATACTATGCGAATGGATATGGGACGGGGCCATCGGCCCGGTACGGGAGGTTCACGTCTGGTCGGACAGGCCGATATGGCCCCAGGGAATCGAGCGGCCCAAAGATACGCCGCCGGTGCCCGAAGGCCTGGACTGGGACATGTGGCTGGGGCCGGCTCCGCATCGGCCTTATCATCCGGCCTATGTGCCGTTCAAATGGCGGGGATGGTGGGACTTCGGCACCGGAGCGATTGGCGATATGGGCTGCCACACTTTCGCCCATATTGCCAGGGCGCTGAAACTCGGTCATCCGAGCAGTATCCACGCCAGCTCAACGAAACTCTTTCCCGAGACGGCTCCGTCGGCATCAATGGTCCATTATGATTTCCCCGCCCGTGAAGGTATGCCTGCCGTAAAAATGATTTGGTACGATGGAGGACTGAAGCCCCGCCGGCCCGAGGGACTTCAGGACGACTGGCAACTTGGCTCCGACGGATTGATATTTATCGGAGAACAAGCTTCCATGTTATGCGGCTTTACCGGCGAAAGTCCGAGATTGATCCCAGAAACAAGAATGAAGCAATACAAGCGCCCGCCTAAGACACTGCCCCGGTCGATAGGGCACTACGAAGAGTGGATTCAGGCGTGCAAAGGCGGTGAACCGGCCGGATGCAATTTCGATATCGGTGGGCCGCTAACCGAAATGACCCTGCTGGGCAATATCGCAATCCGTACGGGCGAGAAACTAAACTGGGACGGTGAGAACATGAAGATTACGAACGTGCCGGAAGCAAACAATTATCTCCATTACGAATATCGTGGGGATTGGACGCTATAGATAGAGAGCACCTATGTTTTGTAACGCAAACATTTGCTATAACAGTCTCTTGATTAGGAGCAGAAAATGAAATCATTAAATCGTAGGGAATTTATGAAAGGCACCGTAGGTGCCGCCGCGAGTTTGACAGTGTTGTCACAACCCAGGGCACGTGCAGCCGGCGAGAAGGTCATCATAGGCGTAATGGGCCTGGGCGGCAGGGGAACATACCTGGCCGAGAAATTCGCCCAGCGCCCGGACGTGGAGATCGCCTATCTTTCCGATCCCAACACGAGGCGTTTCGCCAGGGCCCGCGAGGTGGTCGAAGAAGCGCAGGACAAGAGGCCGAAGATGGTCCAGGATTTTCGAAAAATCCTTGATGATCCCAGCGTCGATGCCCTGATCAACGCCACGCCCGACCACTGGCACGGTCTGGGCGCGATCATGGCCTGCCAGGCCGGTAAGGATGTCTATGTGGAAAAACCCATGGCACATAACATCTGGGAAGGCAGAAAAATGATCGAGGCGGCACGAAAGTATAAGAGGGTCATCCAGGTCGGCATGCAGTCCCGTACCGCTCCTTATACCGGGAAGGCGAAAGAATATATTCAGTCGGGCAAAATGGGTGACATTTATCTCGTTCGCGTGTTCAATATGATGCAGCATCCGAAGCAGAAAGAAACTCCCAACCAGCCGGTTCCGGAGGGCTTTGACTATGACTTGTGGTGCGGCCCGGCACCAAAGCTGCCGTACAATCCGAGCCGCCGGTGGCTGAACCAGTGGGAATACAGTTGCGGTCCCATCCCCGGCGACGTCGTTCATCAACTTGACCTGGCCCGCTATTTAATGGACGATATCCCATACCCGAAGACGGTTGTTCATACCGGCGGCGTCAACGCCCTGACAGACGGGCGCCAGACACCCGACACCCAGTTGGCCACGTTTGAATACGGCTCGCTGACCTTAATGATGGAAGCTGCGCTCTGGACACCTTATATGAAGAAAATACCCGCTGACATCAGGGACTCGGACCGCTTTCCCAACTGGCCGTTCTGCAGCACGAGAATCGAGATTCTCGGAACCGAAGGTTTCATGTATTACGGCAGGCACGGCGCAGGCTGGCAGGCATACGATGCAAATGGCGAGTTGGTCCGCAGCGAGTACGGACGTCAGGCCGACAAAGAGCATCAGGACAATTTCATCGATTGCATTCGGACGCGAAAGAAACCGAACGCCGACGTTGAAATCGGCCACAAAACCGCGCTGCTGTGTCACATGGCCAACATATCGTATCGCGTGGGCAACCTGAAGCTCGAATTCGACCCACAAACAGAGACGTTCACAAACTGCGACAAGGCGAACCAGTACATCAAACGCGAATATCGCGAACCGTGGGTTGTGCCGGATAACGTATAAAAACCGAAGTGGATACATGAAAATGACGCTACGCAAACTCTTGCTGTCTTTTGGAATTGCAGTCTTATGCAGCCGCTGCTGTTATTCGCAATGGCTTGAAATATCTAATGTAAAGCTCAGGCAGGAATCGACGGAACTGGCCGGGCCAAAGATCATGATCGAGTACGATATCATCGACCCGGGCATTTCGCCGGAATCTCCAGCCTATGTCTTTGTCCGTTACAGCCGGGACTCCGGAAAAAGCTGGCAGTTTATTCCAATGGATTCTCTCCGCGGCAACGGCTTTGACATTGTTGACAAATCCGGACATAAGCAGATTATCTGGTGGGGAACGAGCCAGACGAGCTTTACCGATGGCAATCAGGTGGAGGTTCGCGTTCGCGGCATTGCGATGGCACGTATTCCGGCGGGAAAATTCGTCATGAAGAGTCTGCCCGGAGCCGGTCGGGACGAATCGAAAGAAATCTCGCCCGATCCCGACCTTCCCCTGTTTTATATGGCGAAAAACGAGACTACGATTTCGATGTACACCGATTATCTCAACGAACTCGGCAGCGAGGCCGCGGGGTGGAACCAGCGTATGGCCAGCGAGAATCGCTGCGGTATTGTTCGAAACGACGATGGCACGTATAGTGTCAAACCCGGACGCGAGAACTATCCGGTTACATATGTATCATGGTACGACGCGACGAACTTCCTGCTGTGGTGCGGGCTGAGGCTGCCAAGCGAGGCCGAATGTGAAAAAACGATGCGCGGAGGGCTCTATCTGGATGGCGACGCAGCAAAGAAAAAACCGAATCCAATGCCCGAAAGACGCTATCCCTGGGGCGATGAATCACCCGGCGCAGACGGCGTATTCCGGTGCAATTACGACTCAGAGGACGACGGATTTGCGTACTCGTCGCCGGTAGGAAGTTTCGCGAAGTTCGGCAGTCCTTACGGCATCTGCGATCTGGCCGGCAATGTCGCTGAGTGGACCCTTGACTGGTACTCGACGTCATATCACGCCGGCCTGGATGGTTTCCGAATGGTCCGGGGCGGTTCGTGGATGGCCGTGGCCGCCGCCTGCGATGCTATTACAGGGGCTACGCAACTGCCGCTTAAAGAAAGCAGCATCATGGGATTTCGCGGGGTCAAAGGACCGGCTAATTCACGCTGAAAAAAGCAGGTAGACGCTATTGTTCATAAATTATGGATAATAAGCACTTACTATTATGGAGAACAGCCTGATGCTCGAAGCACCGGCGATGAATCCTATTGATCTGGCTATCATCGTTGTATACCTGGTGGGCATTGTGACAATAGGCTGCCTGGCCGGTTTTCGGCAGCGCCGAACGGCCGAAGGTCAGGGCTATTTTCTCGCCGGTAAAACGCTCACCTGGCCTGTCATAGGGCTGGCACTTTTTTCCACAAACATCTCAACCGTTCATCTTGTGAGTCTCGCCGAGGAAGGCTATACAAACGGCCTGGCATACGGCAACTTCGAATGGATGGCCGCCTTTACCCTGATTATTCTGGCGTTGTTTTTCGCCCCTTTCTATCTGCGTGCCAGGGTTGCAACATTGCCTGATTTTCTCGAAAAACGCTACAGCCGGCCGTGCCGTGACTGGCTGGCGATGTTGTCAATCATCTCGGCAATTTTCATACATATCGGATTCTCTCTTTACGCCGGTGCGGTCGTATTGGAAGGAATGTTCGGAATCAATATCTGGACGAGCATAATTCTGACCGCCGTTCTGACAGGTTTGTATACCATTATCGGAGGCCTGCTGGCAGTGGTCTTTACCGAGTCGATCCAGACAATCGTCCTGGTCGCGGGAGCCGTCTGTGTCACTGTAATAGGGCTTCACCACGCAGGCGGATGGTCTGAGTTCGTCGCAAGTGTCGAACCTGTCAAACTTACCGTTCTGCGCCCGCACGGCGATTCCTCCAATCTGCCCTGGTACGCGGTCTTTCTCGGCTACCCGATAATCGGTATCTGGTACTGGTGCGCCGACCAGACAATCGTCCAGCGCGTGCTGGGAGCAAAGGATGTCAATCACGCGAGGGTGGGGCCCTTGTTCGCCGGCTTTATTAAAATCCTGCCGGTCTTCATCTTCGTACTGCCCGGCCTGATCTGCCTGGGCCTGATCAACCAGGGCAAACTGCCCGACACTCTGGACCACCCGCGGAATACCTACTCATTCATGATTAATAATCTATTGCCCGTCGGACTCAAAGGCGTTGTTGCCGCGGCGCTGCTGGCGGCGTTGATGAGCACGGTTTCCGGGGCGTTAAACTCGATAGCAACGCTTTTCAGCTACGACATCTACAAGCGTTGGCGTCCCATGACATCCGACAGGACTTTAGTCATCGTGGGACGCATCGTGACATTCATCGCCATGATTGCCGCAATACTGTGGTCACCTCTTGTCAGTCACTACCCCAGCATTTTCCAGGGAATCACCGCGGTCATCTGTTACATTGCACCACCGATAACCGTAGTTTTTCTTTTCGGCATATTCTGGCGTCGGGCCAGTGACAAAGCCGCCTTTACTACGCTGTGGCTCGGATCGATTATGGGATTCGCAGTCTTTCTGCTCGACTGGTACAAGGAGCGTACACCCGGCCTTGTCGTTAAGCTTCTGGAACGCGTCGAAGGATTCGCAGGCCGGTCCATGGGCTTCGATTTTCATCATGGCACAGGCTGGACAATACCGCCTATGATGGCGACTTTTTACCTGGCGGTTTTGTGCTCGGTCATATTGATTGTCATATCGCTGCTTAAGCCCCATCAACACACGGCAGAAAGTAAAAAACTCGTATGGGACAATCCGATGGATGCCCTGCGCGATACAGGCTGGAAGGGCATCGGAAATTACAAATTTCTTGCTGGCCTGCTGTTTGTCGTTATGATTCTTCTCTATATAAAATTCAGTATTAAACCATAGCCCGGGCAGCAATTCCGGACTTCGCCTGAAAAAGAAAAATTGTTTTTGCTGTTGAAAGGAGACATTGCAATGAAGACTCTCACCAGGCCCGGCATAATCGTTTCGACCGTGACATTGCTGGCCTTTTATCTGGCGATGAGCGGTTGTACGCAGCAAAAAACGCAGCGATACGGCAGCGTAATCGGACTGAAGCCGGAGAAAATCGAAGAGTACAAACGCCTGCACGCGGATGTCTGGCCGGACGTGCTGAAAATGATCGAACAGTGCAACATCCATAACTACTCGATTTACCTCGGCGAGCTGGAGCAGGGCAATTATTACCTGTTCAGCTATTTTGAATATAGCGGCGACGATTTCAAGGCAGATATGGCCAAAATGGCTGCCGATCCGACAACGCAAAAATGGTGGTCTTTCTGCGAACCTTGCCAGAGTCCGATACCAACCAGAAAAGAAGGCGAATGGTGGGCGAATATGGAGGAGGTATTTCACTACGAATAAATCGTAAACAGCGAAAAGACGCTTGAAATTCCTGCCCAAATGGTTTATAATATATTGAACAGGACGATAAATTCAACGGGGGGAACCTTGAATCGGGAGTGAAGAATTTTGCAGCCGGAAAATGAGATGATGTCGAATTATGTATGCCTGAAAAACGACCCGGGGCATAAGCAGCAAAACAGGCAGAAATCGACCGATTACCTGATGCTCTTTGTTTTCGCGGCGATGTTAATCTCAGCTTTGAGTATCGACAGCAAAGCCGATGAAAACGACTGGTTCGTGTATCTGGGCACTCCGGAAGCTCAAAAAGCTCCACGCAAGAACATCAATGCCGCCGAGGCGCTTCCGCCGCTGCCGCTGCCGGCGACTCCATTACGGCGAACCGAACGCAAGAAACCTCCGCAGCCAGATTACCTGGTTGGAAAGGTGATTTGGGGAGAATCCGCATCTTTCTCCGACAGCTCAGGAAAAAAAATGGATATCGCCGACTGGAACCTGTGCCCAACGGATACGGAGAAGTTTGTCGCACAGGCTCGGGCAATGGATTTGCAATATCACTGGCAGAATACCAACCTTAATGATTTTCACTTTGATCCGAAGAAACTGCCGGCCCTGTTATTCAGCGGAGTACGAACCTTAAAACTTAGCGATTCGCATATCCAGGCTCTCCGCGATTACGTATTGAACGGCGGCATGATTATCTGCGATTCGATCGCCGGGTCGCCATACTTCTATGAATCGGCGAAGAAGATTTTTCTCAGGGCGTTTCCGGAATCTCGTTTCCGCACAATCTCCCCCGACCATCCGCTCTATCATATTATCGTGGATGTCGACAAGGTGACTTATAAGGGTAACAAGGGACAATCCAACCCGTTCATGGAGGGAATTTATATCGGCAGTCGAGTCGGCGTGCTCGTCTCGAAATTCGGCCTGGGCTGTGGATGGAACCGGAGCACTGACAGGCTGCAGAAATTGAAAAACGCCGCCTATTATGATACCAAGAGCGCCAATGAAATCGGAGTTGACCTCGCGGCATATATTGTCGGCTACGCCGAGGTCGGGCTCGTCGAGGGCAGGCCGGAAGTTTTCGGCCTTGCCGACCAGGCCAGGCCGACCGATGAATTTGTCTTCGCCCAGATCAAGCATGATGGCCTCTGGAACGTGCATCCCGGAGCCGCGACGGCGCTGCTGATGAAACTGCGCCGATATACATCCGTCAGGGTGAATCTCAAACGCGCCGGCGTCGAGCTCGAAAAAGACGACCTCTCATCTTATCCGTTTCTTTATCTGACGGGGCTGGATGATTTTTCCTTCTCCCAGAATGAAATCGGCGCGCTTCAGCGGTATCTCAATGATGAAGGTGTGCTTTTGATAAATAACGGCCTGGGACTGGGTACGTTTGACGCGGCAGCCCGGCGTGAACTGAAAAAGATTCTGCCCAATATGTCACTACAGCCAATTCTGGCCGGCCATAGTATTTACAACAGCCTGTTCGATGTTTCGACCGTAAGGTATTCACCGTCGTTGGCCAAGAGCAAACCGGAACTGAACAATCAGCCGTACCTGCTGGGCATCACTATCGATGGTGACATCAGAGTCGTTTACAGTCCCTACGACCTTGAGGCCGGCTGGCTTGAAGTTTACTACCCGATGATGAAAGGTTACGAATCCGTTTCCTCGCAGCGGCTGGGAATAAATATGATTATATACTTAATGACACATTAAGCTGGAGTTTCTATGTCAGGCAACATCGCATCAACAGTGCAATGTCCAGAGTGCGGCAAGACTTATAAGCTGAGCCACGCATCGCCGGGCAAAAAAGCCCGCTGCAGGTGCGGGTGCGAATTCGAAATGACGGCGGACGATTCGCGGCAATCCCAGAGACTTGAGATTTCCGACGATGAAGCCCTTGCGGCAATCGAGCGCCTCGCAAAAGTAAAAGCGGCGATATTGAATGAAGTAGGAAAGGCCATCGTCGGCCAGAAAGAAGTTCTGGAGCAGATTCTTACAGCATTTTTTGCCGGAGGTCACTGCCTCCTGCTGGGCGTTCCGGGCCTTGCAAAAACGCTCATGGTCAACAGCCTTGCCCAGACAATGCACCTGCGTTTTAAGCGGATTCAGTTTACGCCCGACCTTATGCCGACCGATATTACGGGAACAACCATTCTGGAAGAGGATCCCGAAACCAGGCAGCGATCGTTTACGTTTCACAAGGGGCCGATTTTTACAAATGTGCTTCTGGCCGATGAAATCAATCGTACACCTCCAAAAACACAGGCAGCCCTGCTCGAAGCGATGCAGGAGCACCGGGTGACAACCGGGGGCAATACCTACGACCTGCCTTCGCCTTTTTTGGTACTGGCAACGCAGAATCCTCTGGAGCTGGAGGGCACTTACCCTCTGCCCGAAGCGCAACTGGACCGTTTCATCCTGCTGGTAAAAGTAGATTACCCGGACCTCGACGAGGAGCAGAAAATCCTGCTGTCGACAACCGGCTCCGATGGTGAGTCACTCAAGAGCGTGGTAGATACAAGGTCCGTAACAACGTACCAGGATCTGGTCAGGCGGATCCCGGTCAGCGAACACGTGGCGAACTATGCGGCAAGACTTTGCCGCGCTACCCGGCCAAAGGGAGAGGTTCCCGACTTTATTCAAAAATACGTACGTTACGGCTGCGGACCGAGAGCCGGACAATCCCTGCTTCTTTCCGCCAAGGCGCACGTCGTCCTGAACGGACGTTTCAATGTCTCCTGTGATGATATTCGCAAATACGCCTTGCCGGTCATGCGCCACCGGGTGATACTCAATTTTGCCGCGGCCAGCGAGGGACTCGATTCCGATGCCGTAATCAACAGACTCCTGGAGACTATACCAGAATCGCAGTAAACCAGCATTTATGACCGGCCGAGTCCATGAATGAATCAGGCGAATATCGCTATCTTCCAGCCCACATGGCTGAACGCCTTCGCGGCATCGAAATCGGCGTGCGCAGGCCGATGGACGGCAGCAAGCAGGGCCTGCACAGGTCCCCGGCCTTCGGCTCATCGGTAGAGTTCGCCGAGTATCGCGAATACATGCCGGGCGACCCGATCTCGCAGATTGACTGGCCCGTCTACGCCCGCAGCGACCGTTATGTAATCCGCCGCTTCCACGAAGACGTAAGTATCCGCTGCTACGTGCTGCTCGATATTTCAGGGAGCATGGGCTACAAAGGCTCCGGGGCAATGAGCAAGATCGAATACGGCTCTTATCTTGCCGCGTCAATGCTGTATGTAATGATACAGCAAAGCGACACATCTTCATTGCTCACGTTTGACAGCCAGATACGCAGCTACCACGAACCTACCGGCACATTCCCCCGGCTAAAGCCGATGCTGCTTGACCTCGAAAACCTCACACTGGGCAAAGCCGGTGACATCGAGGCGGTCCTGCACAACGCCGCCGAGCTGATCAAGGGCCGGGCCCTGGTGATGATTATTTCCGATTTTCTCCAGGAACCCGAAAAGATCATCAGGGGCATTAACCACCTGTATCACGACGGCAAGGATGTCACGTTGTTCCACCTGATGGACCCGACCGAGATGAACATGGCGATATCGGGACTTCTCGAGGTCGTATCGATGGAACAGGAGGGCAGGCTGATCGTGGATTTCGGGCTGATCAAGGAAAGTTATCTCAAACAACTGCGGCTTTATCTCGACCAGTTGCGAACCGGCTGCCAGAGGATTCGTGCGGACTATATCTTCGCCGATACGGGGATGGATGTGTACGATGCCATCCTGCAGAGGAGGAAAATCGGATGATTTTTTCGACTCCCATTTTTCTTTATTTTCTGCCTGCGGCGGGACTGCCCGTTATTTTTCACTTATTTCTCAAGCAGAAGAAACGCCAGCTTCTTTTTCCGACCCTGATGTTCTTTCACATGACCGATCCAAAACTTAATTCACGCCGGAAGATTCATCAATTACTGCTGCTTTTGATGCGGGTGCTGTTAATCGCATTCATACTGCTGGCTCTGTCACGGCCGAAATTCCAAAGCTCCGTACAAATGGGAGGCAAAATCTCAGCGGTCGTAATTGTTGACAACTCCGGCTCGATGAGCGATATCGCCGGTAAAGAGAAGACAAAGCTGGAATTCGCCGTCGAAGGAGCTAAAAGGCTTGTATCACTGCTCGGTGACAGCGCCGGGATGAACATCGTAACACTCGTCGAAGACCCTGCGGTTGTATCCGGCGATTCGTTAACGTCCGACACAGAATCCCTGCTGACTTTGCTCGATACAATAACTCCTACCGACGCTACGGGCAGCGCCGGCAATGCCCTGGCCAAAGCGTTCAGAATCCTTCAGGCCGATTCGGCCCGCGGCGGCGTGGTTCACGTATTCAGCGATTTGCAGGAAGCTGAGTGGGCCGACGATGCTTTGCAGTCGGAATCGGTCGGCAATGCGATAAATGTAATTCTGCACAGAATAGAATCCAGAACTCGCCAGCAGGCCAACGCAGCTATCAGCTCGATTCAATTTCCCCGGCAAAAAATCCTGGCCAGGCATCCGTTGAAAATCGGTGTCGTCTGCACGAACAACTCGGCGGCAGTCGCAAATATTCGAGTCAATTCAATTGACAACCAGGACAAAAAGAGCACGCAGAAAATCGTTCTCGAACCGGGCAGAAGCCAGACCGTCGAAGTCGCAATAAGCCCCGATACTCCCGGCTATCACTGGCTTAAAACGTGGATCGAAGGGGACGGCTTTGCCGCCGATAACCAGGCGTCAATAGGAATCGTCTGCGGGCAGACCGCGACTGTATTGTTTGCCGGTTCGCCGGGTGAATTCGGCGTGCTGCCGACGGCTTTTTCGCCGGACAATTACGGGCAGCTAACAGGTATGATTTCAAAATTCAGCCGGTCGGGCCAAATACCCCAGGCACAGGGCGAAAAACCAATTCTTATCGTTACGACATGGGAAGAAATCGGCCAAAACAATCAGGCCTCGTCAGACCTCCGGCAGTATGTGGAAGCCGGCGGCAATCTCCTTCTCGTGCCCTCGGCAAGAAGAGCCGGCACAAATGCGAAGCTCCCGGCATGGCTCGGAGCCGGCATGAAAAGCCGCCTGTCGAATGCACGCGGAATCAAGGTCGAATCGATGACGAAAGAATCCGGCTTCTGGAGCAGGATTCGTGAGGCGACGGGCACTGCTTCCCCGGATAATATCACTGTATTTACTTATCAACCGCTGGAGCTGTCCGAGGAGTATACTCCGCTTCTGGGGATTGATTTCGAAAGGATCGTATTCGCTCATAGAGAGCTTGGCAGTGGAAATATTTACGTCAGCGGGATGGCCTTTGACCCGCGATGGAATACGCTGCCTTTGTCAGGCCTGATAGTCGTCATGGCACAAAGTATTGCCGTGGAAGGAACGGCTCTCGAAGAAGATTCGATGCTGTCACTGGTCGCCGGAGAATCTCCGAAGGGTATCAATGCCGGCCAGCAGCAGGTCGAGGTTACGAGTCTCACCGGCGACGAGACCGACTTCAAAGGCCAGGCCATTGACATGCCGATATTTTCAAAATCAGGTGTTTACTTAGTCAAAGCCGGCAGCGAGGAATTCTGTGTATCCGTGCGTTCATCTCCCAAAGAAGGCCTGACGCAATTTTTACAAGGTTCAAAGGTCCCGGCGATGGACAAAATCACGCACAGCATCGTCGACTACAACCCGGCGGACGATTTGCAGAAGTATCATGCCGGTCAGAGCCGTACTTTCGAGCTGTTTCTGCCTCTTGTTCTGCTGGCAACTTTGGCCCTGCTCGTAGAAGGCTGGCTGGCAAATCCCATCAGGGCCAGGGCCGAAAAAACAACGCACCCGGAAAGCACACATGCAGCCGGTCATGGCAAACAGCCCGGCGACACCTTGAGTACGTCCGGCCAGGAAGTTCTTGTCAGCGGGGGGGCGGGATAATGGAAGTGCTAAGGTGGCGGACCCATCTTCATCCGATTCTGGCCGCGGCGATGATTTTGATTTTGGTCATCTGGTTGATCGTTCTGTTTCAGCGACAAAGACGAAGCCGTACGCTGAGACAAACGGTCCTTCTGCTTTTCCCAAAGGTCTTGATCGTATTACTAATCATCCTTGCATATTTCGACCCGGTCCGAAGCGTAGTGCAGAGGCCGAATCGAGACAAAAAAATCATGGTCCTTCTCGACACATCTTCATCAATGGATTGCAGGGACGAACCGGAAATCAGCCGCGTAGAAAGAGCCGAGGGACTGGCGCGGGATCTTGCCGAAAAGCTGCGATCTTTCATCGATCTTGAAAACCTGGATTTCGATGTGGAAGTGCACAACGTCAAAGATGCAAAACAAGCTGAAGAGCAAATTCGAGGCACGGATCTGGGCAAATGTCTTGTAACAATAGCGGACAAAGCGGACAGTGCCAATTACCTCTCGGCGGTTCTGCTGACAGACGGCGGCGATGAATTAATCCAGACACCGAAACTGCCCCAGGTGCCGCTCTATATTACGGGTATCGGCAGTTCTCCCGATTCATGGAACGATTTAGCCGTGGCCGAAGTGACCGCGCCGAAGCTTGTCGAGCAGGGCGGCAATTTCGAGGTTTCCGCCGACATCCTGGCGCGTTTTGCTTCGAAAGATTTTGCCGCAAAAGTCTCTGTGGCTCAAGTCAAACTTGAAGAGAAACAACAGGACCAGTGGCAGGTTCGCGGTTCGGAATTCGTCCGCCTGGAAAATCCAAGGGCGAGGGCAAAATTTTCGCTGAAGGCTTCGCCCGAGTCCGGCACAAATGAATATCGCATCACAGTCCAGAACATCGATGGCGAGATATCGAACCTGAATAATGTTCGAGATTTCAGCGTGGAAGTCCGCAAGGAGACGCTTCACGTATTATTCTTCGCCCAGGAGCTGGGCTGGGACTTCAGCATGATACGCAAGGAGCTTGCCCGCGATCCATCGGTCGAGCTGACAGCCCTGTTTCGAATCAGCGAGCAGCGGTTCATTATCCAGGGCTCTCGGCAGAAGGGCGATGAGCAGCTCGAAGCAGGTTTTCCATCTTTAAAACAAGTCCTCGACTTATACAAATGCGTTATTGTCGGTTCATTCAGTGCTGCGCAGTGGCAGCAGAATCAATTAACGGCCCTGCTGGAATACGTCCGTGACGGCGGGGCGGTCGTCTTCCTGGGCGGCGAGAATTCATTCGGCCGGGGAGGCTATGACGGAACCATAATCGAGCCTTTATTTCCCTGGCGGATAAGCAGGGCCCAGTCGGCGTTTCAAATCGGCCGATTCGGTGTCAGCGTGCCGGCCGCAGCTCTGGGCAACAGCGTCATCGAAGAGGCTACAAGGATCATTTCTCAGTCGGATTCCGTATCGGTGGAGAGCTTGAATGTGGAAGGGCCTCTCAAAGACGGTGCCGTGACTTTGCTCGAAGCATCGGCGGAGGGCAGATACGTGCCATTGGTTTCCATGCAGCGTTACGGCCAGGGCCAGACGATGGCAGTCGCGACGAACACGCTTTGGAAATGGTGCCGGGCTTCGGATGAGCTTAAAGAGGCATACGGCTATTTCTGGCAGGAAACGGTAAAGAATATGACCTCTTGGGAAGAAGGGCAGCGTTTCCTCGCGATCAAGTGGGACCAGGAACAATACAATCCCGGCGAAAACGCGTCGGCGACAATCCGGATCGCAGGCCGTAACGATGCCGATCAATTGCGTCTTACCGCTGAAATGGAGGTGGAAGGAAAATCAACGCCAATTACCGTCGAGCCGATGATGGGACGCGAGAATACGTTCAAGGCCGAAATGAATTTTGCCAAAAGTGCTCGATACCGGTTCGGATTGCAGGCCTTCCTGGGCGAACAGGTGCTGGAGTCTTACGAAAAAACGATTGTCGTAGGAACGAGGCTGAACGAAGGCGCTAATCTGGAAGTGGACCATGCGTTTCTCAACAACCTGGCGGTACAGGCCGGCGGCAGGTATTTTAAGGAAACCGAATTCGAGAACTTGATCGGCACGCTGAAAAGCCGGATACTAAGCAGAGTAGTGAGCATGGAAATTCCGCTCATCGAAGATAATTATATCTATATTCTGATTTTCATTGGAATTTTAATCCTGGAGTGGATAATTCGCAGGAGAATGAATCTCTTGTAGGCAAAGGTTTAAAAATGATAAATCAAAACAAGCGAATTGCTTTTATCGCCAAATGGCAGGTGATTTCGATATTACTGCTGGTCCTGAGCCAGTCAATCCTTGCCCAGGCAGCAATAAGAAGGGCGGCGGTTTATTTCTCCGATGGAAAAGTGATGACAGGAAGGATTGCTCTGACTTCCGGGCGCAAATTCAAGCTGAACATCCCCGAGGCCGGCAAGCTCAAGACCTCGGATATGGTCACGGGCGAAGATGTTCAGTACGGCAAGGTCCGGCAGTTCACTTTCGAGCCGATCAGCGAAATTCGTTTTTATCCGAACAAGGAAGAAATAAGGCAGGACTGGAAATTTACTGAAACGACAAAATATGACGAGAAGACGGCGGTGGCCGATTATACTCCGGCAAAAAAGGCCTTCTGGGGCGAGTCCTATCCGCTGAGATACCTTTCTTCCACTGTCATTTTCAGCAGCGGCGAAACACTCGAAGGACAGCTCAACAGCGTAACAATCTATCTCGAAACCGAGGAAAAAACTCATCGATTTGTTCTGCGTAGCAAGCAGCGGGGCGAGAAGGGCACGAAACTGGAGGATCTGGTTTATATCACCAAAATCAAGATGCTGGATGAGGGAAAAGACATAGCCGCGAACATCGCCGTAAAATTTACCGGGATGACATTCGGGCCGAACGACCTGGTCCAGGCGGTTACGCGGAATTCGCTTACCCCGGTACCAACCGAGCGGGGCGACGGCCCTGATACCTTTATTGTGAAATCGACTTTTGGCGAAGATATTTATCTGGCCGTTAGAAAAGACGGCAAGTATCACGTCGGCTGGCCTGCGAACCCGGACGAGAAGCTTTTCGCTCTTGCCCGGGACCATATCGAACGCCAGCGGGATTTTTATAACGATAAAAAATTGCTCGGCGTGATGATGAGCAAAGACGGTCGGGAGGTCTTGACGCTTGTCAATCTTCGGCGCAGATTCGCACCCACCAACTTCGGCGATATCGGCGGGGAATGGGACAGGGAGCTGGGCAGGATTGTTGAGCCGTGGCGGCTTAGCATCTGGCGATGGAAATACGACCAGCCCAACCAGACGCTGCTGCTCTCTTCACGCGGCACATTTTTCCGCTTTATCTTTCTGCCGGAAGACCCGACGCCGGAGGCCGTGATATCCGAAGAACTCTGGCAAACCCGGCGTGACAATGACACGGTCTATGTCGGCCGGACTGCGAAAAATAAGAATATGAGAGTGGAACCATGAAACCGATACCACCCCAATACGATAACGATGTTCACCAGCTCATACTGAGAATCCGCAAGCTCATGCTCACGAGCCGGCTGCTCCGGGGCCTGCTGATTTGGCTGACGGTGAGCCTGGGACTGTGGCTGATTCTGCTCGCAGCGGACAATCTTCTGCACCTTCCGGCGGGACTGCGTCTGGCCGTATCGTTGGGCGGCCTTGGCCTGATGGGCTTTGAGTTATGGCAGCTTTTGCTGCGACCGCTCATCCGACGCGACAGGCTCGAATCGGTGACGTTATACATCGAGGAAAAATTCGCAATTCCCGAAAATATGTTGATCAACGCTCTGTGCTTCGAATCGGCCCCGCTTAGTCCTAAACAAGAACCCTTCGCGCAGGAAACAATCAAAACCGGTTCGGAAATGATGACCAAAGCAAACGTGAACGAATTGTGGCAGCACAAAAAACTGGCTCAATGGGGTACCGCACTTTTGATTCTCATTATATTGTGGGCTTTATACGGCATTAGCTCCGGGCACCAGCTCGCCAATTCGCTGTTGCGGTATGCCATGCCCTTAGGGGACGTGCCTCCCGCCGGATCGGTGGTTCTGAAAGTAACGCCTTCCGGCGACATATTCATGGCCGAAGGCGACGATCTGGAGATACTTGTAGAAGTCATGGGCCTGAAAGCCGACGATTCGCTGGCCCAGTATCCGGAAATCGTCTGGCAGCGTGCGAGTGATTATGTCAGCGACGAGAGAAGCGGCAACAAAACCACAACAATGCAGTCGTCGGCCGAAGGAAATAATCGCTATCATTACACTTTCAAATCGGTGAACGAATCCTTTGCTTTTCGCGTCTTTGCGGCGAACACCTATACGCCAAGCATCAAAGTGACAGTCAACAGGGTGCCGCGCATCAGCGAATCCGAGTTTCACATTCTCGCTCCTTCGTATACGGGCACCGAACGTATCAGTCTTCTCGGTCCGCCCGAGGCCCTGTCCGGCCCGGCCGGTTCAGATGTTACTATCGATGTCAAACTCAACAAAAGCGCCGAAGGCCTGTGGTACAAAGATTCCGGTGACTGGATCGCCTTCGAGAACACCAGTGGACTCTGGAGGGCCAAAACACAGCTCCGCCAGGCCGAATCCTACCAGATAGAAGTCAAGGCAAAAGGATTCGAGAAGCGAATAAAAATCGCCGAAGCCCCCGTTCTCGCGCAGCAGGATCGGCGACCGGAGGTGGAATTTGTCACATCCGATCTCAACCGCCGGGTCAATCTCGGAGAACGGCTCAGGCTTGATATCCAGGCATATGACGATTTCGGAGCCAGGCGAATTTACGTAACTCATAAGTCGGCGAGAGCGGACAGCTCCGAGACAACAATAGAAAGCTGGGACTACCAGGGCCCGCCCGGGAAGACCGAATCGCGAGAGACTCTCCTGCTGTCGATCGATGCAAGCCTGTTCAAACCGGGCGGCAGCTATGTTCTGCAGGCGTTCTGCGAAGATTTCAGCCCGGCGGGAAATACCGGCAGCTCGAAGCCGCTCATGCTGCAGGTAAAATCTCTCGAAGAAATGACGATCTCCGAGGACGATCCGAGCGGCAACGCTTTTGCCGAACTCGATAAGGCCATAAAAGCGCAGCAAACAGCCCTGGGAGTCACGGCCAATCTGACGGCGAATCTCGACGATGTCGTCGATGCAAATCGCACCGGTCAGGACAACCTGGCTTCCCTCAAGAGCCATCTAACTCAGATGGAGCAAAAACAGGACATAGTCGGATCTCACATGACAAGGGCATGGGAAGTATCCATCGAGCCGAAGCCCGGATTTGTCACCCGGCTCGCCGAGCTGCGTGACAACGAGCACAAAAGAATTCTCGGAAAGATAGCCGACACGGGCCAGAGTAAAGAAATCGACAGCAACTCGGCTTCCTACGCCCTTAAGTCGGTAGAGAAGCAGCAGGTCTTCCTGCTCGATCAGCTTATCGCTCTGAAAGGCATCGTCGCAAAACAAAGCCAGATCGATGCGGAGAAGGCCATGGCCGAGCTTCTGGGTGAAACCGACGAATCGCTGAGTCAGACTCCGGAAGAAACGCTGGAAAATACAGTTAAAGAGCTTGACGGATTCATAAAGCAGCAGAAGGACATCATGCAGAAGCGGCAGATGGTTCTCGATCAGCCGCCGGAGGATTTCTCCGAAGAGGACGAACAATTGCTTGAAGACCTCGCGATCGACCAGTCGAAGCTTGCCGAAATTCTTTCGAGCCTGGTCAATGACCTTAGCAATATGAATCTTCTCGACTTTGGTGACAACCAGATGATCGAATCGATGAAGAGCGTCTATGAGAAGGCCGAAGAACTGGCCGATAAAGCCGAAGAAGCCGCTGAAGCACGACAGGCCAGGGAGGATGCGTATCGTCTGGAAACCGAAGCGGTCGAGATGGCCGAAGAGCTGATGATAAACTGCGAAGCGACGCTGGGATTTTATGATAATATTCAATTCGTAGCGGAAATTCCCGAAGACGAACAATTGATGGCGCCGCTTGCCGAGCTTCCGAGCGAGCTGGAGGATCTGGTCGGTGACCTGATCACATCGGAAGAAGAGATGCGGCCGGAGGTTGAAGACATCGGGAGCTATCTCAATTCTCTGGATCATACCGCGGGTCCCATTGCGGATGGTACAATCAGCAGCACGAGTGCCAAGGGCAAAACAGGCGACCAGAGGCCGGAGGAAAATGTGCTGGAAGGTCGAAGCGGTGCCGGCCGGAGCGGTATGTCCGACGGCCAGCTTGTCGAATCGGTTGCCAAGGACCTGCAGCAGAACGAGTACGCATTGCGAGAGAGAGTATCCAACACGCCGCTGGAAGCCGGGCAGGTCGATGACCAGGACGTCGGTGCCGCCACGGGAGGGACCGGCCTCGGCAAAACCACCGACAGCACAACGCAATTCGGCATGGGCGGAAAACTGCCGCCGAAGGTGCTCGAAATGATGCGTGCGGCCATGCAGACGCAGCAGGATATCAGGCAGGCCTCGGAGGATGTGGTGACAAAGCTCAAAAGTCACAACCTCTCGGCGACCGAATTGGAGATTTCGATTCAGGCCATGCAAAGGCTCGAAGAATCGATCCGGCGCAGCGACGGAATCGCCATCAGAAGCGCCTACGCCGAGACCGTCGACGGCCTGAAGAAGTCGCACAGTGCTGTCGGCTCGCAACTTGCGATTCAGTACACCAACGATACCGGATTGGCCAGAAAGCTTCAAAATATACTCTCCAGGAAACAGACGCTGGACTTCAAGGGCTACAACCAGATGGTCAGCGCCTACTTCGAAGCCCTCGCGCAGGCCCAGGCCGCCGGCAATTCAACGGAGCAGAAATAATGCTGTCTGTCGCTTTGAAAATTTTGAGAAACACAACGACGGCCCCGCAAACTACGAGTTATTTCAGGAACATTCTGCGCTTTGCTTTAGTTGCCCTGGTCGTTTTGTCGATTACAGCGGCCGCCATATCTCAGGAACCGGCCGATACATCCGGCTGGCACGATAATGACGCCGGGCTGCGATTCCGCATCGAGAAGGATTATGCACATTCGCTCATTCCGGATGTTTCGCTGCTCGATATCCCGCCCGACAAGAAATCGAATAACGTGAAAGAATGGATCGACAAAAACAGGTGGATCAAAAGGTACCAAATCAATGGAAAGCTGTGTCAGAATATTCTCCCATCCTTCGGTTCCAGCTATATTACCTATAATCTTAACCGCGACTACATCCATTTTGTCGCAAGAGCAGGGATTGTCGATGGGGCCGACCCGAACACATCGGTGACATTCGAGGTTTACGCCGACAAGAGACTGATATTCCGTGCCGGCCCGCTTACACCGCAGAAACCGCTGGCCGAGATCAATACCTCAATCCCCGCCCGCAGCAAACAGCTCAGACTCATCACAAAAGCCTCTGAGAACCAATACCTCAACAGGGCCAAGTGGGTGGACCCTGGATTTATGCTCCGAGGCGAATACCCGGAGGTTTCTCTCGTACGTCTCTATGTACCGGGACACAATCCTGAGGATTTCGTTCCGGAAGTAATCGCCACGAACAGCGGAGCCGGAGTCAACAGCAGGATTTTGTCCGCCGGGCCCGGCGAGCCGATAGACATTCTCTTCGAAAGCCCCAAGGCCAATCCGAGCTATCTGGTTTATCTCGTGCCGAAAGACAAACGCACAAATCCGAGCCAATCATGGGAGCCCAGGGCGGGGCTCATGCTTCAGACAAAATGGGCCAAAAAGGGTCTCCGCTCGTCGGACCGGCTGCCGGAGTTTTTGGAAGCCTTTAACGGTGCCGCCAAACCGGTCGGCAGTAGTCTCGTCGACGATATTCACCAGGCGTTCGGTATCCATCGTATGCCGGAATACGAGACAACCCAACAGGGCGGTTTCGGATTCCACCATTACAAGGGCTTTTTCAAAGTGGACAAAAACGGCAAGTACCGCTTTGCCACAATTTCGCGCTACGACTCTTATATATCCGTCGATGACAATCTGGTTATCGGCTGGCCCGGAAAACACGATGTCAACAGGGCTCGTCGAGGCGAAAAACAGGGGACGGTCTCGCTCTCGCCCGGCGTCCATAAGCTTGAATATTTCCTTTGCAGCCCCTGGCAGGAAATGTTCGCTGTGACCGCATGGAAAAAACCCAACGAAGAATTCCGTATTATGACAAGAACGGATTTTGTCGGCGTCGGCCGCTTTAAGGCCGTCTCCGCGGACCTCAACGAGCCGAACCAGGTCTATGCGGCTTTCGAATGGTCGCCCATCGATGATTTCCGCCTCGAACAGACCGGCCCTTGTTTCGTCATGATGCAATTCGACGCCATCAGACCAGATCCGCTAACCCGGTATTCGTTCCAGTGGTCCTTCGACGACGGCACGACCGCAGAAGGCGAAACGATAGAGCACGTTTTTCTGCGCTCTGGACTTCGCAAAGTCCGGCTCGAAGTCGCCCTGCAAGGAAAAACGCTGGCCAGAAGCGAGCACGAAGTTTACGTTCATCCAGCATGGGACAAATGCTTCATGAATCTGAACGATACAGACTATTTCGATAAGGTCATCCACCAGCGAAATCTCAATAAGGCTCCGCCCAACGACCTGGTCAATCTGTTCATTCTCGCCGACAAAGCTGGCCAGACCGATTGGAAAAGACTCGCCACAAACGGACTGACCGGAAACATCCCCGGCCTGGTGCAGGAATCCGATGATACGGATTTTCTCTTCGACTTCGGCCGCTATCTGCTTGGGCCCGAACTGAAACAGTACAGTAAATCGCTGGAACTTTTCACACGTCTCCGGCAAAAATCCAACGCCAAAACTTCCATTCGGCAACAAGCGGGCATCTGCGAAGCTGAGATTCTGACCGCTTATTTCGGCAAAAATGACCAGGCCCTGGCGGCACTCAAGCAACTGCCGGCGGCAAACTCCATTCGCGACGACCTGGCTGCCCGTCTGGCCATGGCGAAGGCCCAGGCAATGCTGGGATTGGGCCGAACGACCGAGGCCGTCGAACTTGTTGAGCAGCTAAGCGTAACCTCTAACTCGGCTAGCAAAACCAATCTGAAAGTCAAACATACCGGTCTCATCAGGCACGCCAGAGTTCTGGCGGAAAACCAGAACGACCCGAACCAGTTGGACTACGCGATGGCGAATATCGAAACGGTCGTCGCCGAGGACCCGGCCAAGATATTTTCGCCCGGCGTGAATCTCGTCAAGCTCGATATCCACCTGGCAAGAGCAGAATTTCAGGCTGCGTTTCACCTGACCGAACGCCTCAAGCACTTGCAGTTGAGCGATTACGATATCGCCGAAGTCCTTACCCGCCAGGTAATCGCCTCGTGCGGCTTGAAAGACCTGGAAAAGGCCAAAGCCGTTTACGCCCAGTTGTGCAACGATTATCCCTACAGCCCCGCAACAGAGAATGCCAAACAAGCAATCATCCAGGCCATCGGCCGGCAATAGGACAGCCAGCCAACCATTTAAATCCGCTAATGAACTCAGACGCCGTACAGAGCAAAGTCGAAGGAGAAATAATCATTAATCAATTAAAAGCCCCAATAAGCCTATATTGCCCTTTTCTGACACATTTTTCCCCTTGCACACCCGGCTGGCGCAGTATATATTCCATGCAGCGATCCTCTCCCGTTTTTCGAGCCAGATGTGAAAGCTCTCCAGTGTGTCCGTCGTTCGCGGGACACCGACGGGAACGGAGTCCAAGAAATACTGATGTTCCGAACCACTGTGGCCGGGGCGTTCGAAGTCCGATAGACTTAGTGTTATACTGACACTCAGAGAATTCTGGAGTCTTATACGGAAACCATATAAACATTGGTATGCCGATCCGTATAAGACACTGTGATAAAAAGGGCGCCTCGCAGCAAAAGAATCTTTTATAGCCCGTAAAAGTACTGTGTTGTTTGGCGAAACGTTAACTGAAATTGCCCTTATCAATTTTTATTCGAAAGGAGTCAAACCTATGTATAAAGTACGAACTATTCTGGTTCTGTTCTTACTTTCACTGATGCACGCAGGCGTTGCTCACGCTCAATGGGTTCAAACAAACGGTCCCTACGGTGGTATGATAAATAGTCTTGCCGTGAGTGGCACGAATCTCTTTGCAGGGACTTACGGCGGCGGCGTTTTTCTCTCCACCAACAATGGCACAAGCTGGACTGCGACTGGCTTGACGGACACTGATGTCTGTGCCCTTGCGATAAGCAGCACGAATCTCTTTGCAGGGACTCTCGAAGACGGCGTTTTTCTCTCGACCAACAACGGCACAAGCTGGACTGCGGTCAATAACGGTTTGACTCATCTTCAGCTTAACTCCCTTGCCGTGAACTCCAACGGGGCAGGCGGCACAAGTCTCTTTGCTGGGACCTGTAGTGGCGGCGTTTTTCTCTCGACGAACGATGGCACAAGCTGGACCCCGGTCAATGACAGCTTGACGCACCTTCAAGTTCACGCCCTTGCGGTGAGCCCCAACAGGGCAGGCGGCTCAAATCTCTTTGCAGGGACTTACGGCGGCGGCGTTTTTGTCTCGACCAACAATGGTACAAACTGGACTGCGGTCAATAATGGCTTGACGAACACTTCTATCCGCGCCCTTGCGGTGAGCGGCACAAATCTCTTTGCAGGGACTGTTGGCGGCGGCGTTTTTCTCTCGACCAACAACGGCACAAACTGGACTGCGGTCAATACCGGCTTGACGAACCTTCATGTCCCCGTCCTTGGGGTGAGCCCTAACGGGGCAGGCGGCACAAATCTCTTTGCAGGGATTGATGGCGGCGGCCTTTTTCTCTCGACCAACAACGGCACAAGCTGGACTGCGGTCAATAACGGCTTGACGAAAACAAATGTTTCCGCTCTTGCGGTGAGTGGCTCGAATCTCTTCGCAGGGACTGAAAGCGGCGTTTTTCTCTCGACCAACAATGGCACAAGCTGGACTGCGGTCAACACGGGGCTGACGAACACTTCTGTCTTTGCCCTTGCGGTGAGCGGCACAAATCTCTTTGCAGGGACTCACGGCGGCGGAGTTTGGAGACGACCGATTTCCGATATTATCAATGCAGCTAAAGGCGTCCAGTCAGTCCTGCTGCTTGGTGCCGTCGTCCCAAGTCGGTCTGACGAGCAAGCCGAATCGCGGGCGATTATTGCCAAAGCCATCCAGGCCATGGGCGGTGAAGCCAAGCTGGCCGAGTTCAAGGCGGCGACGTGGAAGAGCAAGGGCACTTACCGGTTCAAGGATACTACTACTTATTTCACCAGCGAGTGGGCAATGCAAGGTCCGAAGCAATATCGCAAGGCGAAGGACTATGACGAGAACGGCCAACGATTCACGACAACTCTCATACTAAATGGGGACAAGGGATGGTTTCGGAACCGTGAAATGAGTTTGATAACTTTTCGTGATGACCAGCTTACGGGCCTCCGCCAAGAGAATTACGGACACTGGATAGCGCTGCGGCTTGACCTCACCGACACGGCCTTTACTTTGTCGCCGCTGGGGGAAAGCCGGATTGATAGCCGGGAGGCGCTGGGCATCAAAGTAACCCACAGAGATCTTCACGATGTTAAATTTGAATTGTTCTTCAACAACGAAAGCGGCTTGCTAGCGAAGATGGTCACCAAGATCAAAGGCTCCCCGCCCGAGGAGAGGGTTTTCAGTGACTATAAGGAAACGGGCGGCATCAAGTACGCGGCCAAGCTAATATGGATGACACGATATGGCAATGACTTGGCAGTCCAAGAAGAAGAGCGCTACGATATGCAATTACACGATAAGCTCGACGGCAGCGCTTTCGATAAGCCGTGAAGACATGCTGCTTACTAATAGAAAACTGGATTTTCAGCGGGAGGGGAAGGCACTGGGGACGCCCATTAGAAGGTTAAGGGGAATTAAAGGGGCACGGTACATTTTTCGATGAGTTGTGCTTGATAATGACAGGTTTTGATAGAGGACAGCGGGCGCCCTGAATTACTGCGGAGCTTTGGGATGCAGACATCGGCTGGAATTAAGGATGGCGGCCCCGGAATTTTGTAATAAATAATCTTCATTTATTTCACTTTCTTTCTTGCCCGGCAGGCAGACACATCTATAATTGAATATTGTGGATATGACATCTCTGAAGCGGCGACGTCGTAGTTTTTGCTTTCTTGCTTTTTTTTACAGAGAAGCTTGGTTTGTTATGCGAAAACGAAGGCAATTTAGGAGATAATGATATGAAGTTCCTTCCAGACAAGAATAACATTCCGTGGCTGTGGATACTATTAGCTGTTGTTGCGGCAATCGTAATCTATCGAATAGGTTTCCATACTCCTGTACCAGGCTTTGATCAAGAGGCTTTAAAGTCTCTCGGCCTGCAAGAAACAGAGACGAAACCGGATAAGGCAGAACCAGCCCCTTCAATGGACCCGCCGGAACCAGTATTTCAGCCGTCTTATGCGGCGGATCTCGGGCGGCAACCGCTGAAGGAACCCCGATACGGCTCGGAACACCCGCTATACTTCCGTGTAGTCTTTGGAAAAGAGGGCAAAAATCCGATGTTGGGTGTAGTCGACGAATCCGGAGGCACAGACGCCGGGTACGATGTAGCTTACGTCGACGAAAATATGAACGGGGACTTGACGGATGATTCCGCCAGGAAGTTTGCCCAAGTTGAAAGTGGGAGCCGGGCGGGTGAACTATCACCCCGTTTCGAATTCAAAGGGCCGTTCGAAGGAGATGAAAGTGCCACGTACAAACTCGACATCTACTCGCTCACGCCCAGGTATAGCAAGAGTATTCAGGGGAATGGATACTACTTTTTCTGGTATCTGGGTGTTAAGGACTGGAGCTACGTTTTCATAAACGGGAAGATGGAACTGTTTTCCAGTGCAGCCGATGCCTTGAAAGGTACGCCGGTTCACCTCGGGGGGCAATGCAAGTGGGAGATAAGCTCTCGAATTCAGGACGGTAAATCACTCGTTTCTGCGGGACTGAAGGACATTAACGGCTGTACGCTGCGAATTATCAGACAAGCAGGCAAAACCGTATCGCCTACACTAACTCTCATCAAAGACGGTAAAATCGAAACAGAAGAGAAAATGAAGTTTGGCTGAAGCGGCGTATGCGATACGCCCGTCATGGTGGCGGACGGCACATACACTGCAAAGGTCGAACTCGATATGGGACCATATTTTGGGAGTGCCAACGGGCAGGAGACACTCCAGAT
>Ga0114918_10000691_pt1 | contig 29432 bp, 20 predicted proteins | sample LantaG_FD_87015 | JGI IMG/M metagenome (GOLD analysis project Ga0114918, IMG submission 87015) | Deep subsurface microbial communities from Baltic Sea to uncover new lineages of life (NeLLi) - Landsort_02402 metaG | ecosystem: Environmental > Aquatic > Marine > Oceanic > Sediment | place...
CCCACCCCCGCGCTTCTCGCCCCGGCCGCCATCCTTGCCGCCCGCCGGGCTGGATTTGCCAAACACGCTGGGCGGGTCGCGCAGGCCGAAAGCAGAGGCCAAATGCCCCAGGTGCAGGCTGCGCGGGTGGAAGATGGCGCGGGAGGAGGGCGGGTGCGTGGCGTAAGCCCGCACGTGCCCGGCAAACCCGGCCACGGCCAGGACCTTCAGGTCCGGGTCGCCCGCCACGGCCCGCATGAGCCCGTGCGTCAGGGCGCGCGCGCCCGGGGCCTCATCCGCGAAGCGAGGGCGGCGCCCCAGGGGCGGGGCGGGGGGTAAGGCCGCCAGGCGGTCCAGGGGCGCGGCTGCGGCGGCCGGGTCGAGGTCGGGTTTCACCGGCGGAGAGGGCTTGCCCTTGCCACCTCCCCCCCCTCCCTGCCCGCCTTCGGCCGGCCCAGCGCTTGACGTGTGGTCGGCCAGGACGCCCAGGTAGGCCGCCTCCGCGGGCAGGAGCAGGGTGATGGCCTCGCCCGCCTCCCCCGCCCGCCCCGCCCGCCCCACCCGGTGCGCGTAGTCCGCCACGGACGTGGGCGGGTCGGCGTTGATGACGGCCGCCAGGCGGGGAAAATCCAGGCCGCGCGCGGCGACGTCGGTGGCCAGGAGGGCCGCCCCGCCGGGGGCGCGGGCGAAGGCCAGGAAGGCGGCCGCCCGGTCCGGCTGGGCCATGCCGCCGTGCAGCTTGAGGAGCGGGATGGAGGTCCCCAGCAGGGGCACGCCCTCTTCCTCGCCGGCGCCGCCGGCCCCGCCCCGCCGGGCGGTCGCGGCCGACACGCCGCGCGTCAGGAGCCCGTGTGCGGCCTCCACGCCCGCACAGGTGGAGAAGAAGGCCAGGACGCGGCCGGGTGGGACAGGCGGCCTGCCGGGATCGTCCGGGTCGGGCCTGGCCGGGTGGCCGGCCGACGCCGCGTCCGCGCCCGTGCGGGAGAGGAGCAGGCCCGCCAGGGCCGCCAGGCGCGCGCGCGCGGGGACGAGGGCCGCCCGCTGGGTGACGCCGGCAGGCACCTCCGCCAGGTCGGCCCGCCCGCCCGCCGCGCCCGCCCGGGCGGCGGCCGTGCCCACCTTTTGGCCGGGGCGGAGGGCGGCGGCGGCGTCCCCCCCGGGCGCGGCCCCGGCGTCCGGGCCGCCGTCGCCGTCGCCGCCCTTGGACCCCAGCGCTCCCACCCAGAGCGCCCCGGGCGCCATGCGCGCCGCGCCGCCCAGGGCGGCCACCCGCGCGTCGGCCGTCGCGGACAGCAGCACCGTCTGCCGTTTCGTCCGCACACCGCCGCCCTCTCCTCCTCCGCCCAACTTCCCGGCAATGGACGCGACCGTGGCCTCGAAGCCCAGGTCCAGCAGCCTGTCCGCCTCGTCCAGGACCAGCCAGGCACAGGCGGCCGTCACGAAAGAGGACGTGTTATTGAGGTGGTCCAGGAGCCGCCCGGGCGTCGCGGACAGGATGGCGACGCCCTTGCGCAGGCGTGCTTTCTCGTGCGCCCGGTTCTCGCCGCCGCCCAGGGTGCCGCCCACCAGCCAGGCGTACCGCCGCAGCAGGGCGCCCAGGACGGAGCCGACCTGGGTGGCCAGCTCCCGGGTGGGGAGGAGGATGAGCGCGCGCGTGCCCGCGGAGCGCGGCATGCGGGGGCCGGAGGCGAGGGCGTCCACAAGGGGGACCAGGTAGGCCAGGGTCTTGCCGGACCCCGTGGGGGCGCGGACCAGGGCGTCCCGCCCGGCCAAGAGGGCCGGGATGACGGCCGCCTGGACGGGCGTGGGGGACGTGAAGCCGAGGGAGGCCAGGTGGGCGGCCGTGCCTGGGGAGACGCCCAGCCCCTCGAAGGAGGAGGCGGGGGAGGAGGAGGCAGAGGGCGCCGCGCCTCCGCCCGCGCCGCCCGCATGCACCAGTTCGCCGGCCTTGGGGCGGGCGTGCGGAGCGGCGGGAGGTCCGTTCCCACCGCCCGCCGCCTCCTTGGCGGCCGCCGCGACTTTGCGTTTGGAGGGGCGGGCCGGCTTCGGCCCCGCCAGGCGCGCGGCTGCGCGCGCGAGGCCGTCCCCATCGCCCAGGCCAAACCCGCCGTACGCGTCCGCTTCGTCATCTTCATCTGAAGAAGACACGTCAGCAGCGTGCCGCGCGCGGCGTTTGGCGGACCGGCCCGCGCCGGCGGCGGTGGCGGCCGCGACCGCGGCGCGCACGGCAGCGCCCGCGCCGCCGTCGGCCGCCTCCTCTTCCTCTTCATCCTCCTCCTCCCCGCCGTCGCCGCCGCCTCCAAAAACCGACTCGCGGGCCGCCAGGGCGGCCGCGACGGCCGCCACGTCGTCCGCCTCATCGTCGGACCCGCCAGTTAAAGGGCGCTCCACCGGGGCGTCGGTGTCGTCGTCGTCGGCGGCGGCCTCAGCCCGGCCAGCGGCGTCTGGGCGGCCTGGCGGGGCGGCAGCGCCTGGCCGCCCAGGCGGGCCGGGCGTCGCCGGCGCCCGCGGGTGGGCGTCAGGGCCGGCGCCCCGCCCACCTCTGCGCCCAGCCTGACCGGGGCCATCACCCCGATCGCCAACAGGCGACAGGGCGTAGCCTTTGAGGGCGGGCGCGCCGGCGCCGCCGGGAGTTTTGGAACGCATGTGCGTTCCAAAACTAGCCGCCGGCGGGCCCGGCGTCGGGCGGCCGCGCCCGGCGCCGCCGTGCTGCTGTGCCGGGCCACCATTGCGCCCGCCGGGCCGGCCAGTGGAGCCGCCCGGTCCGGCACCAGGAGGCCGGCCAGAGGAGAGTCGCGGAGGCGGGGCATCCTCGCCCACGCCGATCAAGTTCAGCAGCATTGGCGCTGCTCGTGTTCGTTTCTTTGCCGACGCGAATGGAGAGTGCGAGCGAGCGAAGAAAGAAACTCCCCTCTCTGTTTCACTCCCGCGTCTCCCCGGCCGCGAAGAGAGCGACACAACGAGGATCGAGGAGCCCGCACCGGCCACCCAACCAGACATGCCCCCTCCCCACGACCCGGCCGCCCTGGCGGCCGCCGCCGGTCCGGACACCGTCCTGACCTGCACCGCCGGCGTGGCCGTCCACGTCTCGCGCGCGGGCGCTGTCGTGCGCCGCGTCCTCGTCCCGGGCGCGGACGGGGAGGTGGCGGACGTGGTGCTGGGGTATGACGAGACCCTGCCATACCTGGTGAGTGTGCATGCGAGGCAGAGAGAGTGGCCGGAGGCGTGGCGTGGCGCGGCGCGGCGGAAAAGAACACAGGCGCGACACATGGGGGTGGGCCCATCGGCGCGCGCGGCGCTCAACCACCCTCCTCCATCTCTCCACCCCTCCACTCGCCCATCCCATCAGGACGGCTCCTCCCCGTACCACGGCGCCACCGTCGGCCGGGTCGCCAACCGCATCGCGGGAGCGACCCTCACCCTGGAGGACGGCACCGCCCACCCCCTGCCGTCCAACAACGGGCCCAACTGCCTCCACGGCGGTGCGGTCGGCTGGGACAAAGCGCTGTGGGTGCCCGCCCCGCCCTCCCGGGCGCCGCCCGACCCTCCCGGCGGGTCGACCCTGCGCCTGGAGCACACCTCCCCGCACGGCGACCAGGGTTTTCCCGGGACACTGGCCGCAGCCGTGACCTTCACCCTGGCCGCGGACGGGGCGTTGGGAATTGATTTCGAGGCGGCCCTGGTTGATGGCGATGAGGGCGGAGGGATGCCCGCGCCCGCCGCCTCCACCGTCGTCTCCATGACGCAGCACGCCTACTTCAACCTGGGTGGGCACGGGTCCGGGCCGGTGAATGGTGGGAAGGCGCCTCACAGCCTGACCCTGGCCGCGGACGCCTACACCCCTGTCACAGCGGACGCCATCCCTTTACCGGGCCCGCCCCGGCCCGTGGCGGGGACGCCCTTCGACTTCCGCACCCCGCGCGATGTGGGCACCGCGATGGCGGAGCTGGCGGGCGCCGCGGGCGGAGAGCCCTCGGAGGCCTCCCAGGGCGGGTTCGACCACAACTTTTGCCTAAAGGACCCCACCACCGTCACCTCCCCCTCCTACGGCCCGCCGTCCCTGGCCGCGCTCCTGGCCGGCCCGCCCCCGGGGAACCGGGTGCTGGAGGTGTGGACCAACGCGCCCGGGGTGCAGCTGTACACGGGAAACTTCCTGGGCGGCGGCGACGGCAGCGGGGCGGGCGAGGCGGTGGGAAAGGGCGGGGCCGTGTATGTCCGCCACGGCGGCCTGTGCCTGGAGACGCAGGCCCCGCCCGACGCGCCCTCCCGCTCCGAGTGGGCGGGCGCGGTGACGGTGCGGCGGGGGGGCGAACCGTACCGGCACCGGGTGGAGTGGCGGTTTGGGGTGGGGCGGGCGGGCGTGTGGGCGTGAGAGAGAGAGGAGGTGAAGAGAAACGCGACCCCACCTCAGTTTCGTCTTCGCCAGCGGCCTGCAATTGAGCGCACCGCCGCCCCCCGCACGCACGCCCTGCCCCCTTCCTCTCTAGTCAGGTTCCCCCCTCAGGTTCGCCCATGCACGCCGCCCTGCGCCCCGGCCTGGCCGCGGGCAGCAGCAGGCCAGCGGCGGCAGCAGCAAGCGACCGGCTTGCGGCGGCGGCCGTCGCGCCGGCGCCGCTCCGCCGCTCGCTCGCCCCTCACCCCCGCGCCCCGGTCCGCCGCCTCGTCGCCACGCTGGCGGGCGGTGGCGAGGAGGGTGGGGGTGAGGCCGAGGACCCGTTTGGCCCGCCCGACGGCGGCGGCGTGGTCATCCCGCCCGAGTTTGAGCCGCCGTCGCCGTCGGGCGGCGCCGGCGCGGCCGACAGCACGGGCCCCGCCGGCGACGACGGGGCGGCCCTGGCCGCTGCGGTGACCGCCGCCGCGTCCGAGTACGCGTCCGCCGCCGCCGCCGTGGTCGGCGATGACGACCCCTTTGGCGAGCAGGTCCGCGTCTTCCCCCGCATCAAGGAGCGGGACCCGTACCGGTGAGCACGAGAGAGCAGGAGGGCGGAGAGACAGAGAGAGCGGACACTCGATCGACGCTGGCCGCGTTAGCTTCTCAACCTCACCCCCTCACCCTCTCATTCTCTCCTCTCCCTTCAGCCGCCTCGGTGTCGGCCGGGACGCGTCCTTCGAGGAGGTCCAGGACGCCCGCAACTACCTGTACGAGGTGAGGAGTAAAATGGAGTCGTGTGGGCGTGTGGGCGTGCGGGCGTGGCTGGAGAGAGACTCGCGTCCCTCTTCCTCTCATCCTCTCTCTCTTCTCTCACTCACCCTCACCACTCACTCACCCACCAGACGTACAAGCGGCACGAGCGGTCGCGCGAGGCCATCGAGCTCGCCTTTGACGCCATCCTGAGGGAGAAGATGAAGGAGCGGCAGGCGGCCGGCTTCCGCCCCCCTCGCCGCGCGGCCGGCGCCGGCGGTAAAAAAGGGGGCGGGTGGGGGCGGGCCCGGGACCCGGGCGCGCCCCGCTTTGCGCTCCTCGGCGGCCTCCGCGACCGCCTGGACCGGTTCATCGATCCGACGGCCTCTGTCATCACCCTCATCAACGACGGCTCCATCTTCGTCGTCTTCGGCCTGTGGGCGGCGTGGCAGGTGAGAGAGAAAAGCGGAACTTTGTCCAGGCCTCCATCCTTCCTCCCTCTCTCTCCTCTCATGAGACAAAAAAAAACACTCACTCTCTCTCCTCTCTCTCGACCTCTCGCTCCCTCTCCCACGCACAGCGCGACCCCTCCTTCCCCATGCTGGCCACCATCTGCTACGCGCTGTGGAAGCTGTTCGACAAGCGGCGGCAGGCCAACCCGGAGGGCCCCTTCGTGGGCGGGTCACCCATCTTTGGCGCGTTTGCCGCGACGCTCTTCGCCGTGGGTGTCGGCCTCGCCGCTTCCACCGCCATCTCCACGGGCCTGGCGCCCCTGCTGCCGGGGAATCAGGCCATGTCGGTGGGGCTCTTTGCGCTGTGCACGGTGGTGGGGCTGGTCGCGATCTACTTGCGGTGATGAAGGATTCGAAACAAGAGAGGAGAGGGGGGGTTGGCGTGTCTGCTTGAGAGAGAGAGGGGATGGGAAGAGGGATGGAATGGAAAAAACACGTCGCTAATCTTTTTACACCTAAAAGAAGCACGCACGCACACACCGCGCGCACACACACTATAAGCTCTCTCGCTCTCTGCTATCCTCCCTAGCAGGAGGCAGAGAGGAGAGAGGAGAGAGAGAGAGAGAGAGAGAGCACTCTTTTTCAAAGCTTGCTTTTTTTGGAGCCCAGCCTGTCCATCACTCGCTTCAGCGCGGCGATGGTGCCGGGCGAGGCGAGCATGGCCCACGCGCCCGCCGCCTCGCCGGGAGCGTACGCCGCCCACGCGACCGCAAACTCGGCCCGGGACCCGAGCTTGGTGGCCGCCCGCCCCGCGTCCGGCCCCGCCCGGACCAGGGCCCGGGCGGACGCCACGCTTGCGGCCCGCAGCGCGCCCGCGTCGCCGGCCACCAGGCCATCCACCAGCCCCATGGCCGCCGCCTCCCGCGCCTTCACGAGCACCGCCCCCATGCACAGCCGCTCCGCCGGCGCCTGGCCCACCACCCGGGCCAGCAGGGCGGCCCACATCTTGGGGACGGGAATGCCGAGCGCGACCTCGTTCAGGCCGATGGCGGCCGCCGGCCCTTCCAGCAAGAGGCGGGCGTCGCAGCACAGGGCGAGCGCGCACCCGCCGGCCGGGCAGGCGCCCCGGATGGCCGCCACGGTCGCCAGCGGGGACACCAGCAGTCGGGCCAAGAAAGCGTTCTGCAGGACCCAGAACGCCGTGTAGGCGGCTTGCGAGGTCGCCGGGGCGTACAGTTCGCCGATGTCGTTGCCGGCCGTGAACACGTCCCGCCGCAGACCAGACTCGATGACGACCGCCCGCGGGTAGAAGGGGTGAGACGCCGGCTTCCCACGCGCCAGACCCGCCGTGTGCGCGGCCTCCAGGCCCGCCAGCGCGCGCGTCAGCTCGCCCCACAGGGCCGAGTCCATCGTGTTGACGGGCTCCCTCCCTAACGTCAGGACCACGACGCCGTCGCTGTCGGATGGCGGGGTGAGGGTAATGTGGGTGTAGGGGCCGCCGTACAAGGAGGAGGAGGGCGACGCCATGGTGTGCGGTCTGCGTTGGAAGGGAGGGAAGGGAGAGAAGGGAAGGGTTATCCCTTGTGCGTGTGCGTGTGTGAGTGAAAGGAGGTTGAGCGGGCGCGCTCCCTCTCATTTCTTTTGTCTCTCTTTCTCCGTCCTCCATGTTTCCCCTCAGTTCAGGTCTCAAAATGGTGTGTTCGCCATTGCGCGCAGGGCCCTGTATCGACCCCGGCTCGGTAGAACGAAAGTTATAATGCATTTGGAAACATCAGCGGGGAAATGGAAAGAGAGAGGGGACACAAAAAAACCCTCAAGGGAGGGTTGAGAAAGAGAGAGGAGTGGGGGGCGCAGCCCCTCTCTCTCTCTCTCTCCGAAAAGAAAGCACGCGCGCGCCGCCCTGCACACACGCACACACACATATCACACCCCACACACGCCCCCTGCATATCACCCGTCATGCTGTTAGGGTAGATAAACAAAGGTTGAGGTCACCGGCCCCTCCCGGCAAGAAGGGGCCTATCCAGGTGTCCTAAGAAATAATTTTGTTTTGCTTCATCATCCGGGGAGGGGACCAAGGAGGCGCTTGTGTGTGTGTGCGTGCGTGCAGCGGGGCGCGTCTCCGGCGCTCTCGCGGATGACCACGCCCCCCAAACAGGAAAAATGGAGAAGAGCCCTCAGGTGTTGTTTTGTTTGCTTGAAGCGTTGTCTTCCATAAGGGGAAGATCTCAAAGATTTAGTTATTTGTTTTGGTATCACCGGGCCACCGGGCTTCCTTGGGGGGTGTGCGAGCGCGCGCACGTGCGGGGGTAAGAAAAAAGGAACAAGGAAACAAAGCAGACGAGTCAGAAAGAACGCAGCGAAATAGAATAAGACGGCGTTGTGTGCGGTGTGTGCCCTCCTTTTTTAGGGGAGGGACACGCGCGCGCACCCCTCAGGAGGTCGGGTGTTGAAAACGTCCTCTCATCCCGCTCGTCGGGTAGTAAAGGGGGCGGGCAAGGGGGAGAGAAGGAGGGACAAAGGGGTTGCGCACCTTCAGGATGGAGAGGACGGAAAGCCGGCGCGCCTGGGGGAGTTGAGGGGGGTGGGTTTGAATGAGAGCGGGGGATGGACAGAAGCCTCTCTCTCTCCCCCAAAGAGAGAAGGTGGTTGTTGTTGTCGCGCCTTGCCCCCCACCGCCCCATGGAAAAAAAAGGGGGCGGGACGGGGCAAGGAGGGCGACAGTCGGGCCAGGCAAGGGAGGGCCACGGCGGCTGGCGCGCGGCGCTGGCACGACCCGCCCTTCCTCAACCCCCGACAAAAAGGGTTGAGAAGGGACGAGCGCGGCCCGCTGTGCGCGCCATTTGGTGTGCCGCCGCGCCGCCTCCCCTGCCCTTTAAAGCGGCCCGGGGTGCTATGCCAGGGGGATGTGTTTGTGGTTTTGGGGCAGGCGGCCTCATGGAGGAGGAGAGCCCCTGCACGGAGGATTAAGAAACCCTGGCGTGTTGATGGGTTGATGGGATGGAGAGAGCAGAGAGGGAGAGGGAGAGGCGGCGGCGGCCCCCTTCCCCCCAGAGCGAGCCGCCGGGCGAACCGCCGCGGCTTGCCGCGGCGGTTCGCTATTGACGTTCCACGCACCGTTCACGTCATGCACACAAACACCTGGTGTGTGGAGCCAGGGTGGCGGCGGACCTGCTGGAGGGGCGGGGCGGGGTGTGTGGAGCCCCTCTCCTAGCCCCAGCGCGTGAGCGCAGGAGTGCGAAGGCTAGGAGAACGAGAGCGGCGCGAGAGGAGAACACGAATGCTTATCAGTCGCCCGATTCAGACGAGGCCTCTCTCCTCTCTTCCTTTTTTCGCCCGGAGAGAGATAGTGCTAGCAGGCACCGGCACAGCGCGCTTTTGTGTATCCGTGCGCGCGATCGGACCGGCCCCCTCCTCAACTGCAGCCATGTCCGGCGAGACCAGCCTGGCGCCGATGGTGGACGGTGCGTGTTTGGTTTGGGGGGGGGGGACGGCGGCGTTGTTTCGCTCGTTTTTGTGTTTGCTTCCCCCTTGCCTTCCTTGCCCCGCCCTCTCACCTCCACACACTTCCCCCCACAGGCACTATCTCGGTCATCACCAATGACGGCCGCCACGTGGTGGTGAGTGAAACACGGAGCTAGAGAGGGAGAGAATAAGGGGAGAGGGCCCCGACTTGCCGCGCCGCTCTCTCCTTTCTCAACCTCTCAACCTCCACTCCCGCCTCCTTTCTTCTATCTCCCTCTCCCCTCAGGGCACCCTCCGCGGCTTCGACCAGGCGACCAATCTGATCGTGGATGACTGCCACGAGCGTGTGTATTCGTCCAAGGTAGGAGAGGAAGAGGGGCGTGAGGAATGGTGATGCAGCCCCTGGCGGGCGAACCTGCGCCGCGCGCAGTGTCCCTGTCTTGCCTCTCCTCACACTCTCTCTCTCTCACACTCCTATCTCTCTCTCCCCAGGCCGGCGTGGAGCAGGTCCCCCTGGCGGGCCTCCAGATCATCCGGGGCGACAACATGTGAGTTTTGGGAGGTTGAAGAAAGAGAGAGAGAGAACGAGCGCAACAGGAGAGCTTTCGGGTTTTCTCCAGGCGCGCGCGGCCCCGCTCCCTCCCATCATCCCTCTCACCATTCGCTCCGTCCCTTTTGTCCCAACTCCCCGGCACTAGCGCCATCGTGGGCGAGCTGGACGTCGCCGCCGACGCGGGCGTGGACCTGGACGCGGTGCGGGCACCACCCCTGCGGCCTGTGACGCATTGAGGAGATAGAGAGGGGTTGTAAATTTCCTAAGGTTTGTCTGTTTTTCGTTTTCAGATTTCTCACACCCCGCTCGCGAACCGCACGATTGCCGCCCGGGCCGGCCCCACCGCGCTGACCACCCGCAGGCCAGCCCCTCGCAGCGCTGCCGCAATGCCGGTCTGGGACGCGGGCGACCCGGAAAAGGCGGTCGCCAGGCCGTCCAGGGCGGCGACCCAGGTGGCCGTGGCCGGGCGGCGGGTGCCCTGGTAGTGCGCGCCCAGCGTGGGCGCCGTGGCGCCCACGTCGCCTCCCGCCGCCACCGCCCGCGCCAGGGCCTCCCCTAACGACGCCGCATCGCCAAAGCCCAGGTTCACGCCCTGGCCAGCCAGCGGGTGGACAGCGTGCGCGGCGTCGCCCAGGAGCGCAAAGCGCGGGCGCACCCAGCGCGGCGCGAGGCGCAGGCGGAGCGGGAAGGCGCCCGGGGCCGGAGGGGCGCCGCCACCGCCGGCCGGTGGAACCACATGCGGCGGGGCGGGAGCGGTCGCCCGCCCCGGCCAGGTGCCGGCGGGCCCGGCCTCGCCACGCCGCAGCGCGCCGTCGACGGCCGCCGCAAAGGCAGCAGGGCTGGCCCTCCCCTTCGCCACCAGCCCCGCCGCCTCGCCCGGGGGCAGCGTCCACACCACGGACGCGTGCCCGCCCCGCAGCGGGAGGAGGGCCAGGGGGCCACCGGACAGGAAGACCTGGAAAGCGGTGCGGCGGGACGCGGGCGGCGTGCCAGGCGCGTAAGAAACGGTGCCCACCACCGCGGACGCGCCGTAGCTTTTCTCCACCACCCGCAGGCCCGCCGCCCTCCGGGCCGCCGACCCGGCGCCGTCCGCGCCGACGACCAAGCGGGCGGCCAGCGTGCGTGCGGTCGGACCATCGCCCAGCGTCAGGACCGCGAGCGGGCTCGTCGCTCCCGCGCCTGGGCCGCGGGTGTACGGGGGCAGCGTGAGTGCGGCCAGGCCGCCGCAGGCCCACGCCTCTTCTGGTGGGGCCGGGGAGGCGCGCAGAGCGGCCAGCAGGGCGGCTGACACAGCCTCATTCTCCGCGACCGCGCCCAGCCAGGCGGTGGCTGGGTTTAAGGGGGGCGGCGGCGCGGCAAAGGGGGCGGGCGGCGGGCGGGGCAGCCCCAGCGCGGCCGCGGCGGTCGCGGCGAGGCCCCGCGCGACGCTGCCCAGCGCGCCGCCGACGCCGCCGCCGCCACCGCCGCCGCCTCCCCGCCCGTCCGCCGCATTGTAATGCACCGCCCCCGTTCCCGCCCCGTCCCACACGGCCATGGCGTCGAAGGGCGCAGCGGCGGGGGACAGGCGGGCCCAGGCGCCCAGGCGATCCAGCTGGGCAATGGTGGCGGGAGTCAGCGTGGACACACGCACGGCGGGCGTGGAGGTGGGGGACGGCAGGGCCGTGCTCGGGGCGGGCGCCCGGTCGGCCAGGAGGACGCGCAGGTGGCGGGTGAGGGGGTTGGAGGCTGTGTGGGGAACGATCGGAGGGAGGGAAACGTGGAGCGCTTGAGGTGATGGACTAGGAGGTCGGAAAAAAAGAGAGGGCGAATGCGAGCTGACTGTCTCTCTCGTCACACCCACCGATCTCGCCCGCCAGGGCCAGGCCCACCATGCCGCCACCCAGGATGGCAACATCGTATGTGTCGCCGCCCGATGGCGGGTGTGTGGAGCGGGTGACGGCGGCGGAGGAGGCGTGGCGGCGTTGAGAGGTGCTTGAGACCGGCGCGCCGTCGCTGGGCGCGCCCGTGCCCGCCGCGACGACCAGCGGCCGGCTCGTGCTCGCTGCTGCTGCCCAGGCGGCGGCGGCGCCCTGCCGGCGGCGTGCGGCCTGGTGCATCAGGGTCAGCATGAGGCGTGTGCGTGTGTGTCGGCCCCCGTGAGAGAGAGAAACGAAGCTATGAGTGCTCTCTACACACCCCCGCTCAACCACCCCGCCACCACCCCTTCTAGCCACGCCGCCCCGGGCGGCAGGGTTACCGGGGGGAGCGCTGCCAGGGCCTCCCTCAGCGCGGACGCCGCCGGCCCCGCCGCCACCCGCCCCAGCGTGGTCGCGAGCGAATCTAGAAACAGGTGCGCGGCGGGCGGGCCCAGGAGCGCCCCACTCACCAGGCGGGCCACGCCGACGGCCGCGGCGCCCGCTAAGCCCCCTTCGCCGCTCAGGCCTGCCAGCTCTGCCGCCGCGCCAGCCGCAGGGGCCGCGACCGCGATGTCCGGGTCGGCCGCCGCGGCGGCCAGGCCCGCGGCGAGGGCGGGCGGGAACGGCGGCAGGGCGCGGCCGGCGGACGCCGCCAGGGCCAAACCAGCAACAGCCTCCCCCGCTGCGCTCGCCGCGGCCACCCGCTCGGCGCTGTCGCGGGACGATCCCAGCACGCCCACCGCTGCGCCCAGGGCGGCGGCCGGCCAGCCGACCGGGTCGGCCCCCGTGATGAGCGCAGGGCGGATGAGGGCCGCGACGGCGCTCAACGCCGCGGCCGGGCGGGCGAGGACGAGCGGAGGAGAAGAGAGCGGAGGGGGTTGGGGCAAGGGGCCGCACCACCCGCCCAGCAGCACGCACGCCAGGGCCCGCTCCGCGTCGGGACCGCCCGCCGCTAGTCCCGCGGACGCAAGCGCACCAAGCAGCGCGTCCGCCACGGCCGCGGGCGGCGCGCCCGCCGGCGTGGCCCCCGCCAGGGCGGCGGCTGCAGGCGCGAGCGCGGCCGCGGCAGCCGCCGCGGGCGCGGCCCGGGCCAAGGCCTCCGCCAGCCTGGCCGCGCCCGCCCGGTCGCCCACGCTGCGGTGCGGGTCGCCCACAGCGGCCAGGGTGACGGGCAAGGCGGACGCGGCCAGGGCCGGCGAGGACGCCGCCAGGGCCGCGACGGTCCCCGCCGCGGCCGCCCGCACGGCGGGCCCCGCCCGGGCGTCGCCCAGGCAGGCCAGCGCCCGGGCGGCCGCCTCCATGTCGTCACCCAGGGCGGGGGCTAAAGCCGTCAACCCCCTCAGGGCGGCCGCCACGGTCGCGCCGTCCGTGGCGGAGGTGGCCGTGAACAGGCGGGCAGCGATGGCGGCCGCGGCGGGCGGGTCGAGGGCCCCCTCCCCCGCCCGGGCTCCGGCCGCTGTGCACAGGCCGGAAGCTAAAGCGGCCCGGGCTAGGGCGGGCGGGGCGGTCGCCAGGGCGTCGGCCATGCGGATGGCGGAGGAGGCGAGCAGGGTGCCCGTCGGGGGTGCCCCGGGCGCCTGGGGAGTGGGAGTCGGGGAGTGGAGAAGGTCGAGAAAGGAAAAGAGAGAGCAGGAGGCGCACGCAAAGCGGCGCCGGCGCGCCCGCCCTCCAACACCTGTCACTCACGTTGCCCGCTAGGATGTCGCCCAGCTGCAGGGCGGAGTAGACCTCCCGGCGCGGGGCCAGGAGGCTGGCCTCCAGGCGAGCGATGGCGGCCTCCATCGGTTTGTTTTCACTCGCTCGCTTGCTCGCTCGCGGAACTCCGTTTTGCCGAAAGAGGGTCGCGCACTCTCTCTGGCCACACTTCCTCTCTTTCGGAAGAGGGGGGTCCCGTCGTCAGCAGAGAGGACTACTGACCCTCTTTTCCATCCCCATCCCACACGCACATCTCTCTCTCTGCCTCCTCTGCACCACTCGGAGAAAAATGCGGGGCGCGGTCGCTCCCCCCGCCGCCGCAGCGCCCTGCGGCGGTTGCAGCGCGAGCGGGCGGCCGATTCGGCCACTCACGCCCCTCCCCACGTCCGCCCGCCACCCGCCTCCGGTACCGCCTTGTCTCCCTGCGCGATGCCGGCTGCCCCGCGCGGACCGTCCCGGTGCGGTGGTGGCCAGCGGGGTGGACGCAGGAGGGGCCGGCCCGCCGTCGACCTCTTCTCCCTCCCTCGCCGAGGCCGCCGACGTGGCGGGCGCCGCCGACCCAGCTGCCTCCTCCATCATCACCGAACTGCGGGCGGCCGCCCTGGCCATCCCGGACCGGGGCGTGTACGGCACCAAAACCCCGGCCAAGGACCGCGTCCTGGCGGCGGTGGCGGCGGCGGAGAAGCTGGCGGAAGCGGGAGCGGCGGGGCCACTGGCCGGCTCGCCTTGTGTCTGTCCCTCCACCGGTGCCTGGGCGCCCACGGCGTCCCTGCCCGCCCTGGCCGGCCCCTGGGCGGTGCTCTGGTCGACCGTCACCTGCACGGGATCCAGGCGGGTGAAGCTGGGGCTCAAAACGGCCGTCCTGCTGAAGGGCGTCACTCAGTCCATCTGCCTGGGAGGTCTGGGAGGGGGAGAAGTGCAGGGCGAGGGTGGCTCTGCGGGGTCTGGGTCTGCCACTGGCACGGCCACCAACGCGGTCGCCTTTGCCCTGCTCTTCATGGCGGGCGCACCCGGGGCGCTGACCCTGGAGGCGGCGTACGAAACCCTGTCGCCCACCCGCGTCGGCATCACCCTCACCTCCGCCGCCCTGAGCCCGCCCGCCCTGGACAAGCTGTTTGGCCCCGCCCGCCTGCCCCTGCTGCTGGATATCTTCAATCCAGAGGGCTGGCTGGACACGACCTTTGTGGGGGGGGGGCTGCGGGTGGGGCGGGATGACAAGGGCCACGTCTTCGTGCTGGAGCGAGTGGCGGCGGCGGGTCAGGAGTGATGAAGAGAGAGAGGGACGGACGGACGGACGGCGGGGCGTGAAAAAACACCCCCTCTACGTTTCAACCTCTTCCCTCTCAACTCTCACCGCGGGCGCCCGCCCGCCCGCCGCCCGCACCGCCTCCGCGCGCGCCCTCAGGGCGGGGCACACCGCGTCCCCGCCCCGGGGCGTCGCCTTCCAGGCCGCGTCCACGCGGGCCCGCAGCGCCTCGAACGCTCCCGGGGTGTTGTCGGTCGCCCGCGGCCGGCCGGGCAGGGGGCGGCAATCATACACCACCTCCAGCGCGTCCCCGTCGGGGCCCTCCTGGCCCGCCGCGGCCGCCTCCAGGTAAAAAGTGGCCGGGTTCGCCGGATTGACGGCGCCGCCCGGTCGCGCCGGCCGCCGTGCCGCGGCCAGGCGGCCGGGCAGGGAAGCCTTCCCCGCGTCCGTGGCGGGCGCTTTCATCACGTCATCCACCACCAGGGCGCCGCCGCCTGGGCCGCCGCCTGGGCCGCCGCCTGGGCCGCCGCCTGGGCCGCCGCCGCCGCCTTCCTTCCGCACGCCGATGCGGCACAGCTTGGTGGCGACGGCCAGGGAGTCCCGGTCCACTTTCTGCAACAGCCCCCCGCCCATGCCGAAGGCGACGGCCGAGGCGGCGAAGCCCGCGCCCAGGACGCCGCCCAGCACGCGCATGATGGCTGGGGCGGACATGCCGTCGCCCTGGATGACGCCCGCGCCACGCGGCACTTTGAAGCCTTTGGCGTTAACGTCCACGCCAAAAGCCGCCTCCGCGGCGCGCAGCCCCGCCAGCACCGCGTCCAGGGGGTCCCCCGAATCGGGCCTGATGACGCAAAACCCGCCCGCGGCCTGGACGGTGCCGGCAATGGCCGGCAGGATGGTGGCCAGGGCGGCCCGGAAGTCGTAGCTGTCCAGCACGCACGCGAAGGCGCCGCCGCCGTGACGGGCGACCAGGGCGGCCACGGCGTCGGCCTCACGCGTCCAGGCCGTCATCACGGCGTGCTCCGTCGCGGGGATCGAAAAAGCGCAGGGCAGGCCGCCGTTGAGGGCGCGCTGGGCGACGAAGGCGGCGGGCGCGGTGTCGGTGCCCGACCAGGACAGCAGGTGGGCGATGCCGCCCACCACCGCCTGCTCCAGCCCCGTCACGCCCCGGAAGCCAAAGTCGTGGAGGCGGGAGGGGAGCAGGGGGGAGGCCGCGCCGCCGTCGACCGACGCCTCAAACGCGGCCTCCACCCCGTCCCGCACCCGCCGCGCCAGGGTGGCGACGGCCGAGGGGTACCACACGTGGGTCAACAGGGTCTCCATCCAGGTGGCCAGCGGGGCGAATCGCCCCCGGGCGGTGATCTGGAGGATGGGCACGTGCGGGCGGACGACCGAGCCGGGGGGCAGGGCCTGGAGGGTGATGGGGAAGTGGCCGCCGTGGTCGTCGACGACCGACCGCAACAAGTCCGCGGGAAAGGGAAAGGGGACCGGGGGGCCACTGTCCGGCCCGGGCGCGGTGTGGCCCGCCCAGAAGGACGCCGCGACGTCCACATCCGCGTGCGTCCAGGGCCGCTCGACGAACGTTTCCAGGATGTGGTCCAGGCCCCAGAAGATGGCGCGGGTGTCGTCGGCGTCGCCGCCGAAGCCGGCCCGGAAGGAGGTGTACTATTTTTTTTTGCGCGCGTGTGTGTAGAGGGAGAAAGAGGGATGGAGAGGAGAGAGAATGCGTGTGTGTGAGGGGCGGGTGTGGCAGCTTCAGGCGGGGCGGGGCGGGCCCGGGCGCGTGCGTGTGTCATGAGGTGGAGGGGAGGGGCCCATGAAGCCGCTGCTGGAGAGAGAGAGCGGGACGGGCCCGCCCTGGGGGGACGCCGTCCTCTCTCTCTTTTCTCTCTCTGAAAACTCACCGCGACAACCTCCTCCGTCCCCGGCGGGTAGAGCTCGAAGTGGGCCGCCTTGTACGAGTCGGTCAGGACGCCGAGGGGCAGGTCGAAGGGGAGCGGGGGCATTGGAGAGGGAAACAAGAACAAAGAGAGGCGAGGTGCGTGACCGCGCGCGCGCTTCCCGGCAATTGCTGGCCGCACAGCAGGTGATTAGGAGGGGGGCGGGCTCTAGGAGGACGAGGGAGGGCGCTGTGGTTGTTCGCCGCCCCGAGCGCGCAAGGAGCAGCAAAGGAAAGAGAAGTGAAGAAGAGTGAGGGAGCACAAGGCAGTTTCGCAGAGGCTAGGTGTGGGACGACGTCTTGCTTTGGTTGTGTCTCAAATAGCCAAATGGACGCCTTCGCCGACCTGACGGCGGGCCTGAAGTTCGACGCCCCCGCCGACCGGGAGGCCATGGCCCTGTTCAAGCGGTGGGCGTCGGGCGGTGGGGCAGGTGAGCTTGGAGAGGGGAGAGAGGGGAGAGGGGAGAGAGACGCATGTATCCTCAGCCGTCGGCGGCGCGAAACACAAACTCACGCCTCTCTCTCTCGCCCTGCTTCCATCCACCAGGCCCTGCCCGCCCGGCCGTGCCGGTCCTGACGCCCCTGGTGACCAAGGACCCGGTGGAGGTGAGGAGGGAGTGGAAAAGAGACGGGAGAGAGCAACGGAGGCGCTCCGTTGCACGCTCTCGCTCCCTCGCTCCCTCGCTCAAACCTTCTCTCTCTTCTCTCTCTCCCCCTCTAGACCGCCAACCTGGCCCGCAAGGCGTACGGCATCCGAGTGAAGGGCGGCCCAGTCCCGCCGCCGCTGGCCAGCTTTGCTGACGCTCTGCCGGCCGTTAAGCGCAAGAAAAAACACGGCGGCGACCGGCACAACGAGGCGGCCGCGGACGGCGCGGCTCGCACGCGGGCAGCGCTGGAGGCCGCCCTGGCCGGCGGCGGCTGGGCCACGCCCACGCCCATCCAGCGCCAGGTCATCCCCTGCCTGCTGGCCGGGTCGACGGACGTCATTGCGGTCGCGCCGACGGGGTCCGGCAAGACGCTCGCGTTCCTGCTGCCCCTGGTCCTGCTCTGCGCGGCCGAAAAGGAGGCGGCGCGCCGGGCGAGGGGGACGGGAAGGGAGGGCGCCCCACAGCGCCCCTCCGGCCCCACCGCCCTCGTCCTGTCCCCCACCCGGGAGCTGGCCGCCCAGACCGCCCGCGTCCTGGCCAAGCTGACCAATCCCACGCCGGCTCCCGCCGGCGTCCTCTCCTTCCCGCGCCTGCGCGTGCGGGGCGCGCTGCTCACGCGCGGCGCGTCCGCTGCGGGCGCGGACCTCGGCAAGGCCGACATCCTGCTGGCCACGCCCGCTCGCCTGGCCAAGGCGCTAGCTGACGACAAGGGCGACGCGAGCCTGGCAGGCGTGCGCTGGCTGGTCCTGGACGAGGCGGACCGGCTGCTGGGGAGCCCGGGCGGCGGCGGCGGCGGCGAGGAAGGGGCGGCCCCAGCTCGCGGGACTGACTCGATGCTGGGCGCCGTGGACGCCGTCCTGGCGGCGGCCACCCACCCGCGCCGGGTGGGGGTGCTGCTGTCCGCCACCATGCCCGCGACCGTGGAGGCCCTGGCCCGCACCTTCCTGCGCGTGCCCGTCCGCATCACGGCGGCGGGGCTGGAGGTGATGGTGAAAACTCAGCAGGCTGGCGATGAGCCCCCCCACGCCTCGACCGCCCCGGCCCACGACCCGCGCGGGTCCCTGGCCTCCTCCGTGTCCCACACCCTGACATTCGCGGGCACGGGCGACGCGGGCAAGCGGCTGGCCCTGCGGGACCTGCTGTCCCCGGGGGGCGTGGGCGTGGGCCCCGCCCGCACGCGCGCCGCGCCGCCCGCCCTCGTCTTTGTCAAGTCGGGCGAGCGGGCGGCGACCGTGGCGGCCGACCTGGCGGCGGCCGGCGTGAGGGCCACCTCCGTGTGCGCCTCCTCCGGCCACGCCGCCCGGGCGGCCGCCGTGGCGGCCCTGCGGTCAGGCACCGTCTCTGCCCTGGTCGCCACGGACGTGCTGGCGCGGGGCCTGGACTTCATCGGCGTGCGGTCTGTCATCAATTTCGACTGCCCGGCCAGCGTGGCGGACTACACGCACCGGGTGGGGCGGACGGGGCGGGCGGGCGCGGCGGACGACGCGTTCACCCTGTTCACGGAGGGCGACGCCGGGTCGGTGCGGGGCATTGCGGCCGCCGTCCGGGCGGCGGGCGGGGAGGTTCCTGATTGGATGCTGCGCCTGGCTCCACCCGGCAAGCGGGAGCGGGCGGCGGCGCGGGGAGGGAGTGGTGGGAGTGGCGGTGGCGGTGGGGCGGTGGCGGCCAAGCGGCGCAAGCGGGAGGGCGTCCGGGTGTAGAGGAGGAAGAGAGCGGGTTGAGGAGGCGCGCACTGCTTGCACACTTCTGTTCCTTGCGTGCTGTGTTCAGAGCCTAGATCCACGCGCGCGCACGCGCGCCGTCTCCACAGCATCGTCATGTACGACGACGACCTGGTCGTCGTCTACAAGGTGCGAGGAGTGTGAAGTGTGTGTGCGTGCGTCGCAGTGCGGGGCTCCGTGTCGGCCGACGCCTCCCCAATTTATTTTCAATGCTCCTCCTCCTTTCTCTCTCATCACAGGCGGCGACCGGCGCGACTGACCCCTCGACAGGCACCACCGGACGCCCTGCGCCCGCCCCGCGCCGCCCGCTCCGCGGCCGGGGTGGCAGGTGGCAGGCAGAGGTAAGAGGAGGCGGCGAGGGAGAGAGAGAGCAACGCCCGGGTTCGTGCGCGCCTCCGAGGGGAGACCCGACCTCTCTCAACTCTCACACCACAGGGCTCCGACGAGGACGAGGCCTCCGACGACGACCGCCCCCGCCCGTCCGGCGCCCGGGCCGCCACCCCCTCCATGGGCATCGCGGGCGTCCTGGCCGCCGAGGCGGCGGCGGAGGACGGGTGGCGGCGGCGGCCCAGCCTGGAGGCTACTCCGCCGCCTCCACCGCCGCCTCCGCCTCCACCGCCGCCCCGGGGAGGCGCCGCAGCCGTCCACGACACCAGCGAGGTTCTGGACGCCTTTTCTGACGAGGAAGAGGCTGAGGGTGATGGTGATGGCCGTGCGCGGCCGCCGCCGCCGCCCGCGGCCGCCCGCCGCCCGGCGGCCCTGGTGGTCGCCGCGCTGGAGGGGCCCGCGGGCGCGGCGGCGGGCGGCGGCGGCTCGGCCGCCGCCGCCTCTCCCGCCGGCGTGCCCCGTCCCCGGGCGGCCACCCGGCGCCGGGCGGGTGGCGGTGGGAGCGCCGGCCGGTCCCGCCTCGTCCTCGGCGCGTCCGGCCTCGGCCCCGGCGCGGCCGCGGCCGAGCACCACCCTCCACCCCTCGCGACGCCACTCGCCCTGCGCTCCCTCCGCGCGGCCGCCCTGGGCGGGGCGGACGTGCCGCCGCCGCCTTCCACGTCCGCGGCCCGGTCCCGGCCGCGGCAGGCGGCGTGGCCGGCGGCCGCGGCGTGGGGCGCGCCCTGGGCGGCGGAGGCGGACGCCATTCAGGAGGCGGAGGGCGTGAGGGAACCTAGCGCGCGCGCCGTGGCCGCTGCCGCGGCCGCTGCCACGCCCGCGCCCGGCGTCCGGCCCACCCCTGCCGCGGGCGCCACGCCCGCCGCCCGGGCGGCCTTCCTGGCTGCCCTCCCGCCCGCGCCCATCTCAGAGGATGGCGGCTTAGGCGGCGCCGGCAGCGGCGGTTCGCCCTCGTCCGCGGAAAAGGCGGCCGCTGACGGCGGGCGCGGCCCCGCTGCGGGCCGCCTGGTGGCCGCTCTGGCCGCCTCGGGCGCGGCCCGGCGGGACCCTGACGCCCGCCCGCCCACCCTGCGCCTGCGCGTCCTGGACGCGGGCGCCGAGGCGGGCGTGTCCCTGGCTCGGTGCGTGGTGCTGGGGACGAGCCCGGGCGGCGGGCCGCCGGGCGGGGCGTGCGGCGGACCCCCCGCCCCTCCTCTCCCGCGCCGGGGCGCCACCCTCGTCATCGCGTCCCGCCGGGGTGGCGGAGCCCCGCCGCCGCCGCCGCCGCCGGGCGACGAGTTCGACCTGGACTGGCGGGCGCCCGTGCACGCGCGGGTGGGCGGGGAGGATGTGTGGGTGGTGGTCTGAGTGTCTGAGTGTGTAGTGTGTATGCTTGTATGCTTGCTTTTCTAGTCTCAAAGAGTTTGTCCCTCTATTCCACCAAATCCTCATCACTCCACGCATCGCCCTCGCCCTCCTCGCCTTCACCCGCCCGCCCGCCGCCCACCAGGCGGCTGGGGCTCCACACCAGCAGGGCCCGGTCATCCCCGCCCGTGTACAGCTCCCGCCGGCCCTCGGACCAAGCGCACGCGTGCACGGCCGAGACGTGGCCGCGCAGGAGCGGGGCGGAGGCAGCAGGGCCGGGCCAGTCGCCACCCGCACCCGCCGCCCCGGCCCCTCGCCCCGCCCCGCCCGGCAGGGGCAGGACCTGGACCACGCTACCCGACGGGTGGAACAAAACGGGCGCGGGCCCACCCCCCACCGCCAGCTGGCGCGGGCGGCGGGCGGCGTTGTGCGTGCCGGGCAGGGACCAGGGCAGCGGGCCGCCGGGGCCCGGCCCGCCGTCGCCGTCGGTGGCGGCCTCCCACACCCGGACGACGCCGTCCGTGCCCGCGGACACCCAGTGCAGGCCGTCGGACGACGGCGTCAGGCCGGTGACGGGCCCGTCGTGGGCGGCCGTAGACAGGGCGATGGACGCCGCCGACGCGGGCGCGGTGAAGCGGCCGCGGGGTCGGAGCGAAGCGTTGTCGTCGGGTGGCGGCGCGGCGCCCGCCCCATGTGCCGCCCGCGCGCGCCTCCGGGTGGCCCGCCCGCCACGCCCGCTGCCGTCCAGGCACCGCACGCACGCGGCCGCCCGGCGGACATCCCACACCCGCACCCCGCCATCCGCGCCGCCTGTGACCAGCGTCCACTCGCACCGGGGCGACCAGGACGCCGCCCAGACGGCGCCGGCGTGCCCCGGCAGGTGGTGGGTGATGGCCCCAGCCCCGGCCGGGTCGGCCAGGCGCAGGGGCGCGCCCCCGTCGGACGGGGCCGCCCCGGGCGCCGCCGCCCCGCCGCCGTCGCAGCCGACGGCAACCAGGGCGTGAGCCGTGGCGATGGGGCTCATGGCCACGCAGTGGGCGCGCGGCGGCGGCGGCGGTGCAGAGGGAGAGGCGGCAGCAGCGGCCGAGGCCGGCCCCCGCCCCCCCAGCCGCAAGCTCACCACGGGCGACGGCCCCGCGTTGGCGTCCCACAGCTTCACGCACCCGTCCGCGCCGGCGCTGACAAAGGCACCCGCGTCGACGGGGTACCACTGGACGCCGGCCACGGAGGCGGTGTGGCCGCCGGTGGCAGCGGCACTGCCACCACTGCCGCCGCCGCCGCCCCGCCGCGCGTGGAAGAGCGGGGGCAGGGGTTGAGGAGGCGCCGCGGCCGCGCCGGCACCCCCACCCCCACCCCCGCCCCGCGCCCGCTTGGCCGCCCGCGCTTCAGGGCTGGGAAGTAGCCCGTCCGTCCCTCCCACATCGTACGCGACGACCGAGCCGTCCCCGCCCGCCGCCAGCAGGAAGCGGCCCTCGGACGGGTCCAGGTCGAGCCAGTTGAGCGGCGCGGCGCCTGGCCAGGTGGCGTCCCGGACGGGGGCGGGGGCCAGGGTGGCCCAGGGGCCGGGGGCCGCCAGGAGGTCGCCGGTAAAAGCGCGGCCACCGCCGCCCAGTTGGCGGGTGCGCAGGGCGGGGAGGACGGGCATGGTGGCGGAGCCGAATTGGCCAGCGCCGGAACGGCCGTGTGAAAGAGCGAGCGAGCGAGCGCGAGCGCGAGCAACGCCCGTCAACAGGTCAACAGTGCTTTGTTTCTCTCTCTTTCATCGCCCGCGCGTGCCGCGCTGCCCTTCTCTCTCCCACAGGCACCTTGCACACGCGGCGACGCGTCACCTGCCTGACTGCCTGGTCGGAGCGTCCACACACGCACCTCTGCAAAGAAAGAGAGCGGCGTGAGCAAAGCAGAAGAGGGAAGCCGCGCGTCGTTCCTCCACCTGCCGTCGGTTCTCTCGCATCGACGGCGCTGCCCCCCCTCTCTCTCTCCCGCTCCCGGCATGTGGCGGTTCAAGTCCGCCGCCGGCGCGGACAACCCCGACCTGACCTCCCTGAACGGCCACGCCGGCCGCCAGGTGTGGAAGTACGACCCGGACGCCGCTCCCGAGGAGGTGGCGGCCGCGGACGCCGCGCGCGCCGCGTTTACAGCCACCCGCGCGAGCGTCAAGCACAGCGGAGACGCCCTGCTCCGCCTCCAGGCGGCAGCGGCGGCGTCCGCCTCCTCCCCACGCCCGGACCCCCCGCCACCCGGCCCGGGCCGGGACGCCGCGGACGAGGCCTCCACCACGTCCGCCCTGCACGCGGGCGCTTCCTTTTATGCCACCCTCCAGGCGCCCGACGGGCACTGGCCGGGCGACTATGGCGGGCCCCTCTTCCTGTTCCCCGGCCTGGTCATTGCGCTTTATGTGACGGGCGCGTTGGACGACGTCCTGACCCCTCCGGCGGTGAAGGAGGCGCTGCGGTACCTGGACAACCACCAGGTGAGAGGCGTGCGAGGAATGAGAAGAGCGAGACAAGAGAGGGGACGCGCGCCGGGTCGAGAAAACGCTTTTTATTTCACCTCTCTCTCTCTTCTCCATTCATTCTTTTCTTTTCTTAGAACTCCGACGGCGGCTTCGGCCTCCACATCGAGGGCCAGTCCACCATGTTTGGCACCGTCCTGTCCTACGTCACGCTCCGCCTCCTGGGCCGCCCCGCCGACGATGCCACCGCCACGTCCGCGGCGGCCTGGGTGCGTAAGCATGGCGGCCCCACCAACGGCACGTCATGGACAAAATTCTGGCTGGCCGTGCTGGGCCTGTGCGACTGGGCGGGCGTCAACCCCATGCCCCCGGAAGCCTGGCTGCTGCCGCACTCCAAGTGGACCGGGGTGGGGTGGGCGCACCCGGGCCGGTTCTGGTGCCACTGCCGGCAAGTCTATTTACCCATGGCCTATCTTTATGGGACCAAGTTTGCGCACCCGTCCAACGACCTGACCCGCTCCATCGCGGCGGCCTTATTCGTGCCGCCGGTCCCCTCCACCTGGGAGCAGTGGGACGCCACCCGCAACACCTGCTGCGCGGCGGACCTGTACTACCCCCACCCCCGCGTCCAGGACGCGCTGTGGTGGGGCCTGGCCCGGGCCGAGCGGTGGCTGGTCGGGTCGCGCCTGCGGCAGCGGGCCTTGAAGGCTTTGGCGGCCCACGTCGCGTACGAGGACGCCAACACCCGCTTCATCTGCATCGGCCCCGTCAACAAGGCGCTCAACTTGATCGTGCGGTGGGTGGAGGGCGGCCGGGCGGCCGATTCCCCGGCCTTCAAGGCCCACCTCGCGCGCGTGCCGGACTACCTGTGGGTCGCTGAGGATGGCCTGAAGATGCAGGGCTACAACGGGTCCCAGCTGTGGGACACGGCCTTCGCGGTGCAGGCGCTCAGCGTCGCCGGACCCTCCCTGTACGAGGGCGAGGCGGCGGTCAAAGCAGCCCTCGCCAAAGCGGCCTCCTATGTGGAAGCGTCCCAGGTCCAGGACGAGGCGACGCCCGGCCCGCTGGCCGCCTGGTTCCGCCACGCGTCCCTGGGCGCCTGGCCCTTTTCGACGCGGGACCACGGGTGGCCCATCTCCGACTGCACGGCGGAGGGGCTGAAAGCCGCCCTCGCCCTGGACGCCCTGGGCGCCGGCGTGACGGGCGTCCGCCCCGACCCGGCCGCCGGCGCGGGCGCGTCCGGGATCCCGGCCTCCCGCCTGGCGGGCGCGGTCGACATGATCCTGTCCTACCAGAACGCCGGTGGTTCCGGCGGGTGGGCGACGTACGAGCTGACCCGGTCGACCGCCTGGCTGGAGCTGATCAACCCAGCCGAATCGTTCGGCGACATCGTGGTGGACTACCCGTACGTCGAGTGCACGTCCGCGTGCGTGACGGCCCTGGCCGCGTTCCGGGCGTCGGGCGCGAGCCACCGGGCGGCCGAGGTGGCGTCCGCCATCGACCGGGGCATCGCCTTCATCCTGGCCGACCAGCGCCCGGACGGCTCCTGGTACGGCTCCTGGGGCGTCTGCTTCACGTACGGCGCCTGGTTTGGGTGCGAGGCCCTGGCGGCGGCCGGGCGCACGGCCGCCACCTGCCCCGCCCTGCGCCGGGCGTGCGAGTTTTTGGTCGCCCGCCAGGAGGCGGACGGCGGGTGGGGCGAGTCCTACAAGTCGTCCGTGAACAAGGTGTACACTTCTTTACCGGGCGGCGAGTCCCAGGTCGTGCACACGGCGTGGGCGATGCTTGCCCTGCTGCGGGCGGGGTGGGCGGACGCGGTCCCCGCGGGGCGGGGGCGCGCAGTCCTCGCTGCCGGCGCGGCCGCCCTGCTGCGGGCCCAGCAGCCGGACGGCGACTGGCCGCAACAGCACATCACGGGCGTGTTCAACCGGAACTGCATGATCACGTACGCCAACTACCGCAACATCTTCCCCCTTTGGGCTCTGGCCGAGTACCGGCGGCGCGTGCTGCAGAAGGAGGGGCGGCGCGAGTGAGTGGAAAAGAGGGAGAGTGTTGAGTGATTGTTTGTGATTGTTTTGTTTGTTTTGTTTGTTTTGTTTTATCCTTTTCCGCTTTTCTGCTAAGTTGTGAACCACACCCCTCACTCGAACGTCGCCCACCCCTCATTGGCCGGCGGGTCAGCGGGTGGAGGCGGCGGCGGCGGCCGCGGTGGCGCCAGGCCGGTCGGCGGCGGCGCCAGGCCGGTCGGCGGCGGCGCCAGGACGCCGCCCACCCCGCCCCCAGCCGCGCCGCCGCCGCCCAGGCGGGCCAACAGCCCTCCCCCACCCGCGGGTTTGACGGCCGCGGGGCTGCCACTGCCCAGGGTCACCCGTATCGTTTCCCCCGCCTTCAGGGCCAGGTCACCGCCATTGCCCACGGGCCCGCCGTACAGGGCCGCCAGGGCGGCCGCCTCCGCCGCCTCGTCGTCCGGGTTGAGGTGGTGACCGGATCCCGACGCGCCGCCGCCGCTGCCACCACCCCCGCCACCCGTCGCCGCGGCCCGGCGCTCGTGCTTGGCCTGGTCGGTCAGGGCGACGTTGAAGTCGAAGGCGGCGCCCCGGTCGGCGAAGGACAGGCCCACAAAGGCGCGCCGACCCGTCGCCTCGTCCACCAGGCGGAGCACGAAGTTGCGGGACGAGTCGGCCGCGGCCTCGACCGCCGCGTCCCGTTCCCCGGGAGGGATGGGGCAGACGGCAAACAGGTCGCCCGTGTTCGGGTCCTCCAGGCGGACCTCCGCGCCGCGGCCGCCGCCCAGCGCCACCGCCCGCAGGCGGCCGGTGAACATGAGGGCGTCCGTCCGCCACTCGCCCGACTTGTGGCCGCCCGTCGCGGGGCGGGGCGGGATCTGGTAGACGTCGATGGAGGGGGCCACGAACAGAGTGTACTCTGGGTCCGGGTCGGCCATGGCGTCTGTCCGTTTTTTGGAGAGAGAGAGAGAGGGAGACGCGCGAGACTGATGGGTCGCTTCCTGTCCTCGCCGCGCCCGATGAGGCAGGCGGGCGGGCTGTGCGCTGGGGCGGGCCAGGGAGAGAGAGAGGGGGAGAGGGGAGGGGGAAGGGCGGGCGCGCGAAGAGGGAAAACGGCAATGTGCGTGTGCCCGCTGCTCTCCTTTTCAACCTCATCGACCTCCTTCATCAACAACAATCAACAACTCTCTGCACTCGCGCACCCCCAAGCAGCAATCACGGGAAAACACACACACTCTCTCTTCTCAAGCCTTCCCTCCCCGCACGCTGACCCGCATGGGCATCCCCCCCTCCGGCCCCGTCGGGATGACGACAGGGTGGCGGGCGGGCGCCCCCGGCGTCGCCTTGGCGAAATCAAATTCCGCCACCAGGCGGGCCAGCACGATGCGGGCCTCCAGCAGGGCAAAGTACTGGCCCAGGCAGTTGCGGGGGCCCTGGATGAAGGGGACGTAGGTGAAAGGGCGGATGGCCTCGGGGAAGGAGTCGTACTCGCCGCCGGGCGCAAAGCGGGAGGGCCGCCACGCGCCGGGCGAGTCCCACTTGCCCTTGTGCACGGCCTGGGCAAGCATGGCGATGTACGTCCCCCGCGGCACGGGCACGCCGCACAGGGTGACGCCGTCAGAGCACACGACACGAGTCACGACGGGGACGACCGTGTACTTGCGCAGCGACTCTTTGAGGCAGTTCAGGGCCGTGTCCAGCCCCGTCTCGGCCGCTTCGCGGGTCGGGACGGCGGCGACGGGGGTGGGCACCCCCCCCGCCACGCCCAGCACGGCCGCGGCCTCCCGGCGCACCGCGTCCAGGCATTCCCTCCCCTCCCCGCCCGCCACCCCGCCGCCCGAGCACAGCTCGTACAGGGTCCACGTCAGCATCGCGGCGGACGTCTCGTGCCCGGCCAGCAGGAAGGTTTTGACGTCGAAGCAGAGCTGGGTCTCCAGGGCGGGCGACCAGGCCTCGCCCCGGGCGGCGATGGCGGCCAGCATGCGCTCCAGGATGTCGTCGTGGGGCGGGGCGTCGGCTTTGCCCCGGGCCGCCCACCGGGACCGGAGCAGGGAAGTGATGTAGCCATCCAGGCGGGCGATGCCCTTTGTGTAGGCCGCCCCGCCCGGCCCGGGCACCAGGGCCCGCCAGGGGCGCAGCGCCCGCAGGTTGGCCTCCTCCATGACCGGCAGGTACAGCTCCGGAAAGACGGCGTCGCACTCGTCGGGCGGCAGGGACAGGATGGCCTCGCCAATGACCTGCAGGGTGAGCAGGCGGAACTCTTCCTCCAGGTCGACGACGGGCGGGGCGGCCTTGGCCCCGCCCGCCGCCGCCGCCGCCGCCGCGGCCTCCACGATGCCCCTCAACTTGGCGCACAGGCGCTCCGCCGCCCGGACGGCGATGCCGGGCACCACCTCCAGCACGTCCACGCGCAGGGCGGGCGCGATGAGGAGGCGCTGCGACTGCCAGAGGCGGCCGGACGCGGTCACCAGGCCGGTCCCCAGGATCGGCAGGAAGGGCTTGAAGGAGAAGTCCAGGTCCTTGGCAAAGGACCGCACCTTGGTCTGGAAGATCTCGCGCGCGCCCTCCGCGCACCCCACCACCACCATGCGGCGGTGGCCGATGACCATCTGCACCAGCGGCGCGCCCTCCGACCGGCCCGCCCGCCACCAGGCCTCCATCGTGTCCCAATAGACCCCCCTCAACAGGCCCAGCGCGTGGCCCAGCAGCGGGTGGTGGTCGGGCGCGTAGGGGACGGACCGCAGGCCGTGCGCGATGCGGGCGACGTCGGCGGTGGCGCGGGCGGCGCGGACCAGGAGGGAGGCCGCCCAAGCAGCCGCGGCCAGGGCGAGGAGGGGCGGGGCCCAGGGCGGGAGGAAGGGGAGGGATGCCGCCGCCGCGGACGCCGGGCCGCCGCTGAAGGGCAGCCAGGAGGCTGTCATGGTGAGTGCGTGTGTGCGGGTGGCCTAGTGTGTGGTAGGGGGGAAGAAGGGGGGTGAGAGCGTGTCGTGGGGTGCGGGGGCGGGAGAGTGGAGAGTGGGGGTCGGGCCTGGCCGTCAGGGCGGCCGCGCGCGTGAAACGCAGGGTGCGGGGAGCGGCGCCCTCTCAGTACACGGCAACTCCTGCCTTGCATTCCGCAGCACGCCCAGCGTGTACAGTGTCTCCTCACCTCAACACAGGGTGTGCGGGCGGGGTAGGGAGCTCACACCGCGGGGCCTGCAGTGCGCGGAACGGCAGAGAGCGAGAGAGCGAGTCGGGCGCCGTCGCAGGCTGCGCCGACGCAACCGCTCTCGGTTGGCAGCGTCGTGCGAGCGCGCCGCTGTGGCTGCTACGTCACACGCCCTAGGCTGGGCAGGGAGTGTGTGCTGCTGGAACCGCAGGCGTGGCGGACGGGCGCGTCCTCTTGCTTGCTGTGAGCGCGCGCAGTGAAAAAGAGTGTGAGGGCCTCGATCGACCCGGCGCGAGTCCTCCCGTCGCTCCGCCCTCTCCCTCACACACTCGGACTCGTCGAGACAGCGCGCTCTTTGTCGTCCGCCCGGCTGTGTGTGGCGCTCTCACATCCAGAAGCGCGTCAGCCACATGTCCCCACCGCTCTGCGCCCTCGCTGCCGCCTGCCTGCGGGCGGCGGGCGCGGCCTCGACGTCGACGCCCTCCCTGTTCGGGCGGTGCGTCGGCGCCGCCGCTGGCGCACCGTCGATTGGCAGGGCGTCCGCCGCGGCCGCCTCGTCCCGCGCCTCCATCTCCACCAGCGCGCCCCACCAGCATGGCGGGCCGGCCAAGGATGAGAGCAAAGAGACGTGAGTTTTGATGGGAGAGAGAGGGGGGGGGGGGGCTCGCGCTTTTCTTTTCCTTTTTCCCTCTCCTCAACCTAGCCAGCCTCCCTCTCCTTCTAGAGGGAGAGGGAGGTTCATCATTCGACTCACGCGCGCGCCCCGCCTCCTCCCTCTTTCCCGCTCCGCTTTCAGCATCTCCGTCATCTTCAAGGACGAAAAAGACGGGTCCACCACCACCGTGCGCGTCCCCCTGGGCGTCTCTCTGCTGGAGGCTGCCCACCGCAACGACGTGGACCTGGAGGGCGCGTGTGAGGGCTCCCTCGCCTGCTCCACCTGCCACGTCATCCTGGAGGACCCGGCCCTGTACGCGCTCCTGCCGGAGCCCGACGACGACGAGAACGATATGCTGGACCTGGCGTACGGCCTGACCGAGACCTCCCGCCTGGGGTGCCAGGTCAAAGCGGCCAAGGAGCTGGAAGGGCTGTCGGTCGTCATCCCGGCCGCCACCCGCAACTTTGCCGTGGACGGCCACATCCCCAAACCGCACTAGAATGATGAATAATGAGAGAGAGCAGGAGAGCGAGGGACGGGGGGTGGGTGTGCGTTGTGTGTGCGTGTTGTCAGAGTGTGTGCGCGCGAGGACTTCACCATCACCATTTGTTTTCAACCACGCTCTCAATTCCACCCCACCCCCCCCCCCCCCACACCTCCCCCTCCCCCCCCCACAACCTATTTTTTCGGCACCCACCCCCGCCCCCCCCCCACCCCCCCCCCTCGAGC